>MDSV01024168.1_pt1 | contig 19723 bp, 11 predicted proteins | sample 810851 | NCBI WGS metagenome assembly MDSV01 (sample SAMN05326640, study PRJNA326480) | marine metagenome | isolation source: seawater | place: Atlantic Ocean: North East | collected 2012 | reverse complement strand
TCTTGAGGGGGCAGGAAACGAACTGCTTCTAGCTAGTATTGAAAGGCGTACAGAAGAGCTGCGCCCGGTGCCGTTTGTTAACGCTATCGACCTAAAATCAAACCTTGTTTACCTCAAGTATTCATCAATTCCGCTAATCGTTATTGCTTGTGTTTTGCTTTTAACTCCTAGTGTTATTTCTGAACCAGCTGAAAGAATAATTCTGCACAAAAGCGCTTTTGTGCAGCCCGCTCCATTTAGGTTTGAGGTTGTTTCTTCACCCCTAACCTGTCCTAAAGGCGGAAGTTTTGAGTTCTTGGTTAGGGTTCTTGGCGAAACCGTGCCTTCAACGGTTTATCTAGTTGATGAGGGTGGTCGCTATAGAATGGAGAGGATTAGTGATGGTGTGTTCAGCTTTACTTTTAGCAATGTTTATTCTGATAAAAACTTTAAGTGCACGGCTAATGGTGTGGACTCGCCTAATTACACTCTTCTCGCCCTTCCAGTACCTAGCGTAAGCGAGTATTCTGTTGTTGCGACCCCCCCCGCATATACAGGTTTAGATAAAATAGTCCAAACAAACCACGGCGACCTCTTCCTTCCTGAGGGCAGTGTTGTTGAGTGGGACGTAGCTGTCCTTGACGCTGAGGGTCTGTCCCTAAGATTTAGCGATACCGTCCTTGTTTCTCAGCAAGTTGTGGGCGGCCGTTTTAACGCTTCGCTACAAGCCAGAAGCTCTTCGCCCTACTGGATGGTCGCATCAAACAACGAACTCGGAGCTGTCGATTCATTGCGCTTTTCCCTTGGGGTAATTTCAGATGCTAGGCCAGTAATAACCGTGGCTGAAGTAGAAGACAGCATAAGCAGGGGCCTTAGATATTTTTCTGGCAACACTACTGATGATTACGGATTCTCAAGGCTGAGGTTTGTTTACAGGGTTTCAGGAGAAGCTGAATTTGAACGAATAAATCTTGATCTGCCCAGAGGAAAATCTGACAGCTTCTACTACACGTGGGATATGTCCGGACTGGTGTTGGTAGCGGGGCAATCTGTCGAATATTGGTTTGAGGTTACAGATAACGACTCTTACAACGGGCCCAAATCATCCAAAACGGCAACAAGGGTTTTTTCTGTCCCGTCAGAAGAAGAGTTGAAAGAAGAGGTTGAAAATGCAAATGAAGAGATTGAGTCGTCGCTTTCTGATGCGCTTAGGCAGGCTGCAGAGCTTAAAGAAGAAATTGACGCTTTTAAAGAGCTCTTAAGGGAAGAAAGAGAGCTTGACTGGAAAGACGAAAGAGCTCTTGAAGAGCTTGTGAAAAAGCAGGAGGAACTGCAGAAAACAATTGAAAATTTATCTCTAGCAAATGAAAATAAAAACTCTAGGCGCAACGAGTTCAGCAAACAGGAAGAGCGCATTTTAGAAAAGCAACAGGAACTCCAAAAATTGATGGAGGAGGTTATGTCTGACGAGCTTAAAAAGTTATACGACCAGATGCAGGAAATGCTCCAAGACTTAAGCCCGGAAGAGCTACAGGAGCAGTTAAACCAAATGGACGTTGGACAAGAGGCTCTAGAAAAAGAGCTAGACCGAGCGTTGGAGCAGTTTAAACAATTAGAGTGGGAGGTGAAGATGGAGGGTGTTATTTCTGAACTAAAAGAGTTGGCAGAAAAGCAAAAAGATTTGGCCTCTGAAACAAAAACCTCTGAAACAAACAGCGAGGAACTTCAGAAAAAGCAAGAAGAGCTAAATAAAGAATTTAAGGAAGTCACAAAAGAGCTTGAGATGTTGCGCAAGATGAATGACGATCTTAAAAATCCTAACAGCATGATGGACTCAAAATCAGAAGAAGAGTCTATTAAAAAGTCGCAACAGGAGAGCTCTTTCGACCTGGAAAAGAACAAGAAAAAGAAGGCTGCTGAAAAGCAAGAAAAAGCTGCTGAAGAGATGGATAAAATGGCTCAGCAAATGGAGAGTATGATGTCTCAGGAGGAGGAGGAGGGGTTGGAGGAAGATATGGATGATTTGAGGGCGCTTTTAGAGAACATCATAAACCTTTCTTTTGAGGAAGAGGCTCTTATGAATGAGATAAACCTTACTGACGCCTTAGATCCTCGTTATGTTGAGCTGGGGCAAGCCCAAAGAAACCTCAAAGAAGACGCAAAAATGGTTGAGGATTCTCTATACTCACTTAGCCTAAGAGTAGTTCAAATTGCAAGCGCGGTTAATCGAGAGATAGGTCTAGTAAATCACCATATGGAAAAAGCTCTTGGTGGGTTTGGCGACAGGGAAACCACTTCTATTGCAGCTAACCAACAGTACGTCATGACCTCTTTTAACAATCTTGCGCTTCTTTTAGACGAAGCTCTAAAACAAATGCAGAATAAAAAAGAGTGTAAAAACCCCGGAACTGGCAACTGCAACAAGCCCGGAGGGTCCGGTAAGAAGCCATCCGCAAAAGCCGGGGACATTAAAAAAATGCAGCAGGCTTTAGGCAAACAACTTGAGGAAATGAAGTCCAGCATAGACGGGGCGAATAAAGGTGAGTCCCAAAGCCGAAGCGGGCAAATAAGTAAACAATTAGCAGAAATGGCGGCTCAACAAGCCGCCCTTAGAGAGTTGGCAAAAAAGAGGGCTCAGGAGTTAAATAAAGACGGCTCTGGTGCTGGATCAGAAATGCAGAAGATTGCTGAAGAAATGGAGGAGCTTGAAAGAGATCTTTTGAACCGCGAGGTTGATGCAGGAACAATGGAAAGGTTTAACGAAATCATGACTAGGCTTTTAGAGGCTGAAGAGGCTGACAGAATTAGGGGTGAGAAAGATGCAAGAAAATCAAGAACTGGCAACCAGGGGCTACACCTAGAAAGCCCGCAAAACACTGATTATCTGAACATAAGGTCTCGTGAAGTTGAGCTTTTAAAAACCGTTCCTGCAGACCTCTCCCCTTTCTACAGAGATAAAGTTGGCACATATTTTAATCAAACAATGGAAAACTAGTGGTTTTTAGAGAAGCAGACATAAAGTGCGGTGTTGACGAAAAGCGCAGGGTTGCCGCATGGGCAAAAGCTGTTATTGAAGGTCACGGGAAAACAGCCGGTGAGGTTTGTGTCGTTTCCTGTTCTGACGATTACCTGTTAGGTGTTAATGTTGAACACCTCGATCACGAATATTACACAGACATTATCACCTTTGATTATAGTGAAGGCGAAGTTGTTTATGGGGACTTGTTGATCTCGTTTGACAGAGTTAGAGAGAACGCAAAGGACGCTGGTGTTAGCTTCCAAGAAGAGCTTAGGCGAGTAATAATACACGGGTGCTTACACCTTGTAGGTTTTGGGGACAAAACCGACGCTGAGGCAAAACAAATGAGACACGAAGAAAACAAAGCTTTAAACATGTTCCACGTGGAACAATAGGTAAATGGCATATCATACAAAATACGATGTAATCGTTGTGGGCGCAGGCCACGCAGGAAACGAAGCGGCAGCAGCGGCTGCTAATTTGGGGGCTAAAACCCTTCTTGTTACTATGAACATGGGGGTAATAGGGCAAATGTCTTGCAACCCTGCTATGGGCGGAGTTGCTAAGGGTCAAATTGTAAGAGAGGTGGATGCGTTGGGTGGATACAGCGGGATTGTTAGCGACCATAGCGCCATACAGTTTAGGATGCTAAACAGGTCTAAAGGCCCGGCTATGTGGAGCCCTAGAACCCAAAACGATAGGCTTGTTTTTGCTAACAAGTGGCGAGAACTGCTGGAGGCTACGGAAAACCTTGACTTTTGGCAAGACAGCGTAGTGGGTGTTATTGTTGAGGGAGAAAGGTGTGTGGGTGTAAAGACAATGATTGGCGGTGAAATAAGAGCTAAGTCTGTTGTCCTTACAAACGGAACATTTTTGAACGGCTTGCTTCATATTGGTGAAAAGCAGTTTGGTGGGGGGCGCGCTGGAGAAAGGGCGTCAAGCGGAATAACAGAACAACTTGTAGAATTAGGGTTTGAGAGCGGAAGAATGAAAACAGGAACTCCGCCAAGGGTAGACGGGCGCACTCTTGACTACAGCAAAATGGAGGTACAGCCTGGCGATATTGACCCTAGACATTTTTCATTCTTAAAGCTTAGAAAAGACTTAAGCGATCAGCTGCCTTGCCACATCTCATATACTAGCGAAGCTGTTCACGACGTTTTAAAGTCCGGTTTTGACCGATCGCCAATGTTTAACGGCAGAATCAGGGGGTTAGGCCCTAGGTACTGCCCTTCTATTGAGGATAAAATCGACCGTTTTGCAGACAAAAGCAGGCACCAGCTTTTCGTTGAGCCAGAAGGAAGAAGAACTTGCGAGATCTATGTAAACGGCTTCTCTACTAGCCTTCCTGAGGAAATACAGCTAAATGCCATGAGGTTAATCCCTGGTTTTGAAAACGCAAAGATGTTTAGGCCTGGATATGCAGTTGAATATGACTACTTCCCTCCCACACAGCTCGGCCACAACCTTGAAACAACCACTATCGGTGGCTTATACTTCGCGGGCCAAATAAACGGAACAACTGGTTATGAGGAAGCGGCTTGTCAGGGCTTAATGGCTGGCATCAACGCCGCACGTTCCACGTGGAACAAAGAGCAAATTATTTTAAGTAGATCAGAGGCATATATAGGGGTGTTGATTGACGACCTTGTAACAAAAGGCACTGAAGAACCTTACAGGATGTTTACGTCAAGAGCAGAATACCGAATCCTGCTAAGACAGGATAACGCAGACGAAAGGCTTACCCCTTTGGGTCACAAAATAGGTTTAGCGTCTGACGAGAGGCTTGAAAAATTAGCGTCTAAAATTTCAAAGGTTAAGTCTGTAAGAAAAATCCTTTCAAAAACCTCTGTTACTCCTGAAAGCACAAGACACCTTCTCGAAGAGTTTGGCAGCTCTCCTTTAAAGCAAAAGGTAAAAGCTGAGCAAATTTTAACCCGACCACACATTAAGCTTAAGTCTATGATAGGGAGCTTAGACGAGTTGGGTGAATTAAAAGGAAGTGCTGACGACGTTATTGAGCAGGTTGAAATTAGGGTAAAGTATGAGGGGTATATTGAAAAAGAACAAGCAATGGCAGATAAAATGTCAAAGTTTGAAAACCTACCTATGCCTCAGGATTTAGATTACACAAAGCTTGCTTCACTCAGCTCCGAGGCAAAACAGAAGCTTACTGAGAAGAAGCCTCAAACTCTGGGCGAGGCATCTAACATCTCGGGCGTTAGCGCGTCAGACATTAGCGTGCTTCTTATTTACATAGGTAGATAACCCGTTGTTTATCAGGTTTTTGTGATTCACTGGTTGTCAAAACTTCATGCTTAACTTTGTTGCGCAAATTTTACAGATATGGATATCAAAAACATTCTTTCAGATCTCGGTATAGCCGAAAACAACAACGGTGTAATGATTGGAAGCAGAACAATGGGGTCAGGCCCGTCTGTTAGTTCATATTCACCTACGGACGGAAAGCTAATTGGGTCTGTTACGACTGCTACTAAAGACGATTATGAAGCGGTTGTTAAAGCTGCTCGCGAGTCGTTTGTTGAGTGGAGAAAATGGAGCGCCCCTGAAAGGGGTGAGGTGGTTCGCCAGTTTGGTGAGGCGTTGAGAGATAAGAAGGAGAGTATAGGCGCTCTTGTTTCATACGAAATGGGTAAAAGCTATCAAGAAGGGCTTGGAGAGGTTCAAGAAATGATTGATATTTGTGACTTTGCTGTAGGCCAAAGCAGAATGCTTTATGGTCTTACAATGCACTCGGAGCGCAGAAACCACAGAATGTACGAACAGTACCACCCTCTAGGAATCGTGGGTGTTATCTCTGCCTTTAACTTCCCTGTTGCGGTTTGGTGTTGGAACACAGCGCTTGCTTGGGTTTCAGGAGACACTTGTATTTGGAAGCCGTCTGAAAAAGCTCCTTTATGTTCTTTAGCTTGCCAAAACATTTGGGCTAAGGTTGCTGAAGAAAACGGTGCCCCAGAAGGGCTTTCTTGTGTTGTAAACGGTGATTACACTGTTGGCGAAATGATCAGTAAAGACAAGAGAGTTCCTCTTGTCAGCGCAACAGGGTCAACAAGAATGGGTAAAATCGTAGCGCAAGAGGTAGCTGCAAGATTAGGCCGCTCTTTATTAGAGTTAGGTGGAAACAACGCAATTATTATTACCCCTGACTCTGACCTTAAAGTTGTGGTTCCTGCTACTGTGTTTGGAGCTGTTGGAACGTGTGGTCAAAGATGCACGAGCACTCGTAGGCTTATTATTCACTCAAGCATATACGACAAGGTTAGAGACTCGTTGGTTCAAGCATACAAGCAGATTAAAATTGGTGACCCTCTAGACGAGAATAACCACGTTGGGCCACTTATTGATGCTGGGGCTGTAAAGCAATACTTAGACGCTCTTAAGGCTGTTGAAGACCAGGGTGGAAACGTAATTGTTCCTGGTGGAGTTCTAGAAGGGGAGGGCTACGAAAGTGGTTGTTACGTTAAGCCTGCAATTGCAGAAGCGTCAAACAGCCTAGAAATTGTTCAACACGAAACGTTTGCTCCAATTCTATACTTAATGAAGTATGAGGTTATCGAAGAGGCTGTTGCAATCCAAAACGGAGTAGCTCAAGGATTGTCTTCAGCGATTATGACAAACAACCTTAGGGAGGCTGAGTTGTTCCTTTCTGCTGCTGGTTCAGACTGCGGAATTGCTAACGTTAACATTGGTACTTCTGGAGCGGAGATCGGCGGTGCGTTCGGTGGTGAAAAAGAAACCGGAGGGGGTCGTGAGTCTGGTTCTGATGCTTGGAAAGTATACATGAGGCGTCAGACTAACACCATCAACTACGGTAAAGACCTGCCGCTAGCTCAAGGTATTAAGTTCGATCTATAATGAGGTTTCTGTCGCTAAAACTGTTGTTGTTGCTTTCCGTTGCGTTTGCCGGGTGTAATAATCACACAGAAAAAAGCGTCGGTGTTATTTCATTCTATATTGACGACTCAACCTTTGTTACCCTACCTACTTCTGGGGTTTTAAAGGGAAAAGACATAACTATTTACAACGGGGGAGAGGACGTCGTCCTCTCCCTTGTTGACACCAACACTTTTTCCGTTCCCGTTTTTAACGGCTCGATAGTAGGTGCCTGGCGAGAAGATGGTGCTTTTTGTGGTGGGTGGACAGACTCGTTGAGACCTCTTGATTATTTCGTACCTCTAGAGATTGAACCATCAATAAACAGTGAGGAGTGTAGCGAAACTCCGTCAGAATTTAATTACAAAACAACCCGTGGCCTTCTCGTTGCTGAAGAGTTTTGTGATTCGGTTGTTGGAACCATCCTTACCCCAACAGGAGATTACAGATATTTATCTGGAACCGTTGACGCTGGGGTGTTGAGGTTGGGAACCTTTGACGGCGCTCATTTATTCAGTTTTGAAGCTGTGGTTGTGGGTGACTCTTTGATTAATGGTTGGTTTAAAAGTGGAACCCATTTTTCAGAGCCTTGGGGTGGTGTAAAAACAAGTGAAAAGCTTCCTTTTTGGCCTTCTTCTCAATCACCTAACCAAGAACATCCCGTTTCTTTTAGAGCGTTAAGTCTTGATGGTGAGGCTGTTGAAATTCACCCAGAAATTCTATCAGATACCGAAAAAAAACTGCTAGTTGTGGATGTTCTAGGGACTTGGTGTCCAAACTGTTACGACGAAGTAAGGTTGTTAAAGGAGATGAAAAATAGGTACCCTGAAGTAATGTTTGTTTCTGTAGCTTTTGAGCGAATGGACACCATTAAAGCCTTAGAGAGGCTGACTCAATTTAAAGCGGACTTAGGTCTTGATTGGATGGTTGTTTATGGTGGTAAAGCAGATAAAACGCTTGCTGATTCTGTGCTTCCTTTTTTAGGTGGTGTAAGGTCTTTCCCAACTACCGCTTTTATTCCTTTAGAAGGACAAATAAAAGTGCATACAGGTTTTAACGGACCAGCAACGAATGAGTACGAGAATGAGGTAGATTTCTATACTTATACAATAGAATCTTTTCTTGAGCCTTCTCTAGATATTTCTAACGAGTAGGAGAGAAGTTGTTTTCTACGTCAACAACAATTTTGTCGTCTCTGTTTAAGAGCTCCCAAGCTGTGTGGTAAACCAGCTTTCCAACTTTTGCTGTTTTGTGGTACATAATTTTTTCATAATCATCGCCTGGCCCGTGGTAGTCCTCATGGACTCCGCTGAAGTAAAAAATTACTGGGATGTTGTGCTTCGCAAAGTTGTAGTGGTCTGAACGGTAGTAGAATCTGTTTGGATCGTCTGGAGCGTTAAACGCGTAATCAAGCTCTAGGTTTATAAAGTCAGAATTTGCTTTTTCAGAAATTGAATGAAGCTCCGTGCTTAATTTATCTGACCCAATTAAGTATATATAATTTCTATTTCCCTTATGAACTTCATCAACCCTACCAATCATATCAATATTAAGGTTTGCAACAGTATTTTCAAGTGGGAAAACAGGATTATCAGAATACCACTCTGATCCTAACAAACCTTTTTCTTCACCTACTACATTCATAAACAACACAGATCTTCTAGAACCGTTTCCTTCAATGTGTGCCTTCATAAAGGCTTCAGCTATTTCAAGAACTGTAACCGTACCTGACCCATCATCATCCGCGCCGTTATTAATATTTCCATCAACAATACCAATATGATCATAGTGAGATGTAATTACAACTAATTCGTGCTTCAAAAGAGGGTCTGTCCCCGGTAGGTATGCGAGAACGTTCTCAGCCTCGTATTCTTCTCTAACCTTAATTATTTGATGTTTCCAGACAAAACCAAGAGAACTTGAATAGCTTTTCTGTTTTTTAGTAATAAGTTTTCTTAGTTGTGCTGGATTGCGACTACGTTTAATGTTTACAAACCAAGAATCAACTGTAGTTTCATCAATTACAAACGTTGGAATAGAGACGCCTTCACCTTCCATAGGTCTGTTTATTGAAGTACTTTTTCTCTGCATATAGAACTTCATTCTGCCTTTAAAAACGCTGTAATTATCAGATTCCATTAATACAATAAATGCAGAGGCACCAAGTTTTTCCGCAAGGACTCTTTTTCTATTTGTGTTTTGGCCCCAGTTAGTCTTTCCGCCTTCTCTAGAATCTCCTGAAAGAACAACTACTGCTTTTCCTTTTACATCGAGTCCAGCATAATCATCCCATCCATCTTCTTGAATGCCATATCCTGCAAAAACAAGAGGAACATTATTAAGTTCCTCTACTTGTATACCTGGGTAAAGAAGAAAGTCATCTAAAATGTTTAACTGACTCTCTTCAACAGTAATTGTTCCTCCAGTTACTTGAGAGTTTATTAAAGGAACTAATTGAGTGTAATTTTCTCCGTCGTAAGGTTCGAAACCAAGAGAAGAATAATAATCAACCAGATAATCTGCAGCCATTCTTTGGCCTATTGTTCCCGTTTCCCTTCCTTCAAATTCATCTGAGGCAAAAACCTTCAAATGATCGTAAAGCCCAGTTGAGTCAATTCGTGATGCGTAATATTCTGCTTGTTGATGCGTTGATAAAAATTGCCATAGAAGAGGTCCAGATGGCGCATCTGTTTGTTGAGCTAGGGTAGGAGTAAGAGTAAGAAGATAAGCAATTAAAGTACAACAAATTTTATTTACTCTTCTCTCATGACGACCACCCTCGAACTCAGTATTTATAAAAACATCAACTATTTCGATAGCAACTTCCTTTGAAACAAAGCGTGCCGGAATACAAACAATATTTGCGTTGTTATGAGTTTTTGCTAGTTCAGCAATTTCAGGAGTCCAAGCAAGACCAGCTCTTATGTTTTTGTGTTTGTTTGCTGTCATAGAAACCCCATTTGCAGATCCACAAATGAGAATTCCTAAATCAACCTTACCACCTTCTACATCTTCAGCAACAGCGTGAGCGTGATCAGGGTAATCTACACTATCCTCAGTGTCTGTTCCTCTATTTATTACAGTATACCCTAAGTTTTCTAAGTGATCTGTAATTGCTTTCTTATAATCTGGACCAGCGTGATCACAACCAATACTGAACTTCATTACATAATTATTTAGGTTTGCTAATTTAATTCACATCAATTGTGAATAGATTATAAATTTATGTTGAGTTGTTTTTAAAATTTTAGTTTGGTTTTTCTTCCTTTCATAGCTAAGCAACTTACATAACTCATTATCCAAAATTTAAAATAACCTTTTTCACATTAATAACCAACAATAATTTCACCTTTATCAACTTTTAAAATTTATCTATTTTTTCATTTTGAATGTTATAATAACATGGTTAATAACCATATTTATTCTTTTATTTTCAAGCATTTAATATGTGTGTTATATGTTTATACATCTACTTTATTTTTTAATAAAATGAAAATACAAACTGAATACATATCAGTTATCAGGCTTATAAACAAGCCTATAAATACTAATATATATATAAAGAAAAATTATATTATATTAATGTGTATTTGTTTTCCTTTTTTCTCTTTAGTAAGTCAAAGTCAAATTGTAGATTTACATTCATGTTCAAGCGGAAATTTTACTCAGTTTTTTTATCCAAGCGGGAAGGTATCCAGTGAAGGGTGTTTAGATAATGGAAATGCAGCAGGAGTTTGGGTATCGTTTTATGAAAATGGATCAATCAAGTCTAAAGGGAAATATGTAAAAAATAAGCTTACCAGTAAGTGGAGTTTTTACTATGAAAATTCACAACTACAGAAGGAGATATTTTATTTAAATAACAGGAAAAACGGGGTGGAAATAAGCTATTCTGAAGATGGGGTGGTTATTACATCAACTACTTGGGAATCAGATGTAAAGAATGGAGAAGAAATTAGATATTTCGAAACAGGGGAGCTTCAGCACGTTACATATTTTACTGAAGGTAAAAAAGATGGTAAGTGTAGACAGTATGCTATCGATGGTAGAATAATAGCTTTCAAAATCTATAAGAAAGGTATTCTTTTTTCTACAGAAAGGTTTAATAGATTTGACAACCAGGGAGAAAAAATAGGTGTTTGGAAGGAGTTTTTTAAGACCCTTGTAGTGAGGGAAGAAGGTCCGTATGCTGGGGGTAAAAAGCACGGGATGTTTAGGACTTATGATAAAAGAGGAAATTTAATTGATTTAGTTAAATATGAGTTTGGAGAAGTTGTAATAGATAAAGAAATATTAGATCCTACAGAGGTTATCAGGCTTTACCACCCAAACGATCAATGTTCAGAAGAAACAGTTTATAGAAATGGTATTAAGCACGGAGTTTTTAGAAATTTTAATACTTCTGGAAAAATTATTTCTGGAGGGGTTTATACAGATGGAATTTTATTAAAATCTGGTATAACAGATAAATCAGGAAAAAAGCAGGGAAAGTGGATTACTTATTACAAATCAGGTGAAGTTAAAGCTGAAGGAAATTATGTAGATGATTTAAGAGAAGGTGAGTGGATATTCTATTATGAATATGGTTCAGTTGAGCAACGTGGGTATTATAAAAAAGGAGAGTATAATGATGTGTGGATTTGGAGTTTTGAAAATGGAGATAAAAAACGTTTTGAGCAGTATATAAATGGTGTTGAGAATGGAACTTTTATAGAATACGACTCATTAGGAAATATTATTATTAAAGGAAAATACAAAAACGGATTAAGAGAATCGAATTGGATTTATCAAGTGAATGATCATAGAGAAGAGGGTTTTTATGTTTCTGGTAAAAAAGATGGGGAATGGATTCATACATATTACGATGGAACAATAATTTTTAAAGGAAAATTTTTATTTGGAGAGCCAGAAGGTTTACATAAATTTTGGTCTGCAGAAGGAATAATAATTTCTTATGGAAAATATAAAGAAGGTATTAAACATGGTATATGGAAATTTTACGATTCAGAAGGAATTATAAAAAATACATATAAATATAAATACGGTGAATTGATTAAAATTAATGGCCGTAAAATGAAAAAAATTAAACAATAATAACGACTTTTCTGTAGTGAAAGATTTTAAAGGATTAGAATATAAATTATTTGAGCATTCTGCAGAAGCTCGTTTTATTTTAAAAGATGGAGTTGTTGTAAAATCTAACAGACACGCAAGAAGAATATTCCATAATGAGAATATTAATTGGTTTGGTTTTAATCCGTTTCACCCTGAAAAGGGCTTGTTTAAATACCTACCTGATGAAGAAAACCTTCTTAAATCAAAACTCAAGAAAGCGAGAGAGACAGGTAGGGTTATAAAAATGAAAATTTTATCTAAAAGAGTAGATGGAATAGAATTTCATAGCGAACTAAAGATTGCTCAAATTCATGACGGTATAGAGGATCTCCAAGTTCAAGATATAAGTGAAAGTACTTATTTTGATAAGGTAATTAGAGAAAGTGAGGAAAGGTTTAAGAAGTTGAGTCAATTTGCAATGGAGGGTATTGCTATTATTATTGATGGAATAATAAAAGATGCAAACGATCAATTTGCATTAATGTTTGGCCACGATAAAATCCCTTTGGGAGATAATATTATAGATTTTATAGATGAAAGAGATTGGCAAAGATTATCAGCAAGAAGAAATTGGGGAATGCATTGTGAACTTCGCGGCTTAACTAAACAAGGAAAACCTATTTATCTAGAAGCTACGAGAAGTGAAAGCGGAAAAGATGGAGAGCAACTCTTAATGGTTTATAATATAACCGATAGAAAGCGAATAGAATTTGACCTTCTACAAACAAAAGAGAGGTTTAGAATGCTTGTTGAGTCTAGCCCTATAGGGCTTTTTTTAATTGTTGATGGTAGAATTAAATACACCAACGCTGGGGGATTAGATATTTTAAACGAAAGGGTAGAAGATTCAGTTTATGATGAACTGTTTACTACATTTTTTAAAAAGAAGGAAAAAGATATAATAAGCGAAGATTTACAGAAGGTTAGAGAAGGAGAAAAACCACCATACAGAGAGGTTATAATCACCCTTTTAGACGGGTCTGAAAAAGAAGTAGGCGTTAGAATGTCTCTTTCTTTCCATGACAGACAACCAGCAATTCAAGTTACAGTAAACGACTTAAGCACACGTATTCAGCTTATGCGAGAACAATTGAGAGCAACGCTTGCGGAGGAAAGTAATAACATGCTTAAAGAGGAGATAAAAAAACACAAAAAAACCCAGATAAAACTTAGAGAAGCAGAGGAATTTAATAGGTCTATTATTGAATCGTCTATTGATATGATTGTTGCTTTTGATATGAAAGGAAGCCTACTTCAATATAACCATGCGTTTGCTGTTGAGTTTGGAATTGACCCAACAAAAAACCCCAATCTCAAATTCAACCAAATTATTTCGAATAAAAAAGACTCTCAAGCCGTATGGGATGGGGTAAAAAACAGAAATTATTATTCAGGTGAGGTTCTTGGAAAAAGACTCTCAGGTGAAACATTCAGTATGTTCATATCTGTTGCAACCATGAGAGATGAGGATGGAAAAGAGTTGGGCGCGATGGGGGTTGGCAGAGACATTACAGATTTAAAAATTGCTGAGCTTGAACTTAAAGCTAGTGAGGAGAGGTATAAAGACATTTTAGATAATGCGCATGACATTATTTACGTGGTAGATTCACGCGGTCGTTTTACATACGCCAACCCAGCATTCTTTGAAAAACTAGGCTACACAGAAAAAACAATTACCGAAATCACTATTAAAGATATTTATAAAGGGTCGCCTAAAGGAAAGAATTGGATTAACAAAATGGACGGCCTTCATGGAGAGCAAGTTTTCGTAAGCAAAACAGGAGAAAAACTCACAGTAATTGGAGGAACAACAGCACAACACGACCAAAAAGGAAACCCAATTGGCTTAAGGGGAATACACCTTGATATTACTGAAATGATTAAACAAAGGTCTAAAGCAGGGGTTAGTGAGGCAAAACTCAACGCCATCTTTAATACCACAGAGAACCTTTTGATGTTTACCCTAAACAAGGGACGACAAATAACATCTTATAACGAAAACTTCAAAAAAATTACTAATAGGATGTTTGGTGAAAAGCCAGACGATTCATCGCATTTTATAGACTTTCTTAATCCACGAATTAGCGATGATTCTGGAGTAAAAGATGAGTACTATTTTACAAAAGCGTTCAACGGTATAGCCCAAGACTTCGAAGTTCCTTTCTCTGATAGTGATGGTGTAGAGAAATGGTATCACGTTTTCTTAAATCCAATCACTTTTAATGAAGAGGTAAACGAAATCAGCTGTATAGCTTACGAAATTACAGACAGAAAAGAGGCGGACAAGAAAATACGTCTAGCCCTTAAAGAGAAAGAAATTCTTCTTCAAGAAGTTCACCACAGGGTAAAAAACAACCTTCAAGTGATAAGCAGCCTTATGAATCTTCAAAGATCTTTTGTGTCTGACCCAACACTTGTTCAGGTTCTCAACGAAAGCCAGGCGCGAATTTCTACAATGAGTTATATACACGAAAGCCTTTATAGAAACACAAATTTTTCTTCTATAAGCTTTGCGGAATATCTAGACAGATTAAGTAAAAACCTGGTAAACAGCTACTCAAAACCAGGTTGTAAGGTTAACTATATTCCAACTCTTAAAAACGTAAACCTTTCGTTAGACCAAGCAATTCCCTGTGGGCTAATTGTGAACGAACTCGTTTCTAACGTTCTCAAATACGCGTTTAAAGGAAGAAGAGAGGGTTGTTTTTATCTAAAGGTTCACGAAGTAAATGGAACAGTAGAAATTGAGGTGGCAGATAACGGAGTGGGACTTCCGGAAAACTTTCACAAAAGAAAAAATGATTCTCTAGGCATATATCTTGTTTACGCGCTTATCGAGCAGCTGGGGGGAGAAATTAAAATAACGAGCACTTCAGACGGCATAGAGGGTAGTTCTTTTTTAATTAGATTTGAGATACAAAACTAAATCATCATGGCAGCAAACATATTAGTAACCGAGGACGAGGCGATTGTGAGAAAAGACATTGAAAGGTGCCTTACGTCGTTAGGGTATAACGTTGTAGCTACTGCAGACAATGGAGCAGACGCGATAAGCAAAGCCCTAGACCTCAAACCAGACATATGTCTAATGGATATTATGATAAAAGGAGATATGAGTGGTATTGATGCGGCCTCTGAAATAAAAAAATCGTTAGATGTGCCGGTAGTGTTCTTAACAGCCTATGCAGATGAGAGCACGCTAGCTTCAGCTAAATCAGCGGAACCCCACGGTTATATACTTAAACCCTTTAAGGAGGCGGACATTCAGGCTGCCGTTGAAATGGCACTACACAAACACTCTAAAGAAGTTCAGCTCAAAACAGAGGCGGATTTTCTTAGAAGCCTAACTGAGCATAAAGAGGGGGCGGACATTTTGTTTGTTAAAAACAGAAGCCGCCTTATGCATGTTCGTCACGAAGACCTGTTGTTTGTTGAGGCGCTTAAAGACTATGTGGTGGTTCACACAAGAAAGGAGAGCTACACAATACACAGCACGATGAAAGAAATAGAGCGTAAATTAAGCGACCGAAGGTTCATGCGGGTTCACAGATCTTACATCGTAAATCTTAATAGTATAGAAAGTATCAAGTACTCAAACATCACAATGGCTGGTCTTGAAAAAGAAATCCCTGTTGGTGGGTCCTACAAGAATTCTTTAGCCAACAGAATAAATCTTTTGTAACGAGGTCCACAAACACTACAAGACTTATTTGCCAGGAGCACTTTCTCTCGCCAAACTAAAAAACCCTGAACCGTTCTTTAAGCAAACATGACTATGATTTTAAAGGGGTCGCCTGTTTTTTAGACCAGACTGTCTAACCCAGTTAAAATTTCAAAAAAATAGAACTTTTTATCTATGCCTTTTTCAAAGCACCCTTGCCTTTATCATTTTTATTTGCTAATTGACCACAGGCAGCATCAATATCCTTACCTCTTGATCTTCTGATATTGACAATAAGGTTCTTGTCCTCTAAGAATTTTGCGAACCTAGTTACTTTATTAAAATCTGCTTGCTCGAACTCTCCATCATCTATTGGGTTGTACTCGATGATATTAATCTTACAAGACACGTTTTTACTGAACTCCGCAAGTTCTCTTGCGTCCTGAATATTGTCGTTAAAATCTTTAAATATGATGTATTCAAAAGTCACTCTCGTCCCAGTTTTTTGTTGGAAATATTTAAGCGCTTCAGCTAAAGCCTGTAGATTGTTCGTGTCATTTATAGCCATTATCTTGCTGCGCTTTTCATCATTAGCTGCGTGCAAGCTTAAGGCTAAGTTAAATCTCACCTCATCATCACCGAGTCTTTTAATTGCCTTAGCTATTCCAGCGGTGCTTACTGTAATTCGCTTGGGGGACATCCCAAGTCCAGGGGTTCCGCAAATCTTCTTCACGCTTTCAAGCATGTTTGAATAATTTAGCAGGGGTTCACCCATACCCATGTAAACGATGTTTGTCAGGTTAGTGCCAAACTCTTTTGTGGCGATTGAATTAATATATTCAACTTGGTCATACATCTCAGAAGCACTAAGGTTATTCATAAGCTTAAGCTTTCCTGTTGCACAAAACTTGCATGCTAAACTGCAACCAACTTGAGAAGAAATACACGCTGTCATTCTTGTTTTAGTAGGAATCAGGACCCCTTCAACCACGCTCAAGTCCGTTGGATTTTTCTTCTTAACTTCAAATGCGAACTTTACTGTGCCATCTTTACTCTTCTGCTTTTCCGATAAAGTTATGCGCTTTAAGTAGTAGCCCCTTTTTAATGACTCCCTGAAGGACTTGGAGAGGTTAGTCATTGCATCAAAAGATTCAGCAGACTTTGTCCAAACCCACTCCTCAAGCTGCTTTGCTCTAAATGGCTTTTCACCTAAAGCAATGACGGCGTCTTTGAGCTCGTCACTATTAAGACTTCGTATGTCCTTTAACATGATGGTGCTAAATTAACCTTATATTAGCGTGCAATCAGCTCAGCCATTTAATATTTAAGTTGTTCTCTTTTTCGAACGGCTAGGGGAATATCCTTTCCATTATCGAAGGCAACAAGGTGAAGACGACAATTGCGCGGGGTTATCCGATAAATGTTAACAATTTAACAGCGGTCGATTCAACACAGGGTAATCACGATGAAAACATCTACTTCAAATCTGTGCAATATAATCTTATAACTGTTCTCTTTGTTCTGCTATTTTTAATGCTGCTTCTAAATATATATAGGTGTCTACACTGATATTACGAATTAAATTCCTATCACTTTGGTATCCTGTACGAACCATTATTAAATCTTTTTTAGGAACAGAAAGGACGTATTGCCCCCGATGGCCTCTCAAAAAATAGAAACCTAGCCCATCGTCAGTATTTCCCAGCCAGATTTGGTATCCATAAAAAGGGATGTCAACTCCAAGCTCATTGTCAGAAACAGGGGTCACCATTTTTTTAACGTATTCCTCAGAAATAACTTGAGTAGAATCCACCTTCCCAAAATCAAGCAAAAGATTTCCAAGTCTTGCGAAATCTCTTGTCGTAGCATAGAAAGCGGCAAAGCTTCTTTCTAGGCCATTTACACCGTCTAACCCCCACTCAGCATTTCTTTCTGCATGTATGGGGCTCCAGATGTTATCCGACACGTATTGAGCAATACTCTTTTCCTGCACATTTGCCAGAATTTCGGCAAGCAAAATTGTGTTACCACTTTGATAATGGAACTTTGTTCCAGACGGGGCTTCTGGTCTGTATGGTTCTATCAACCCTTGTATGTCTCTTCCATAATAGGCTCTTGCTGGGAATCCAAACGGGTTTGAGTAACTCTCCCCAAAAGGAATACAAGTTCTCATCTGTAACACGTGCTCAACAGTTACAGAAGACCCCAGATCATCCTTAAATCTGGGGATATAGGTGTAAAGAGGTTTTTGCACATCAACCAGGCCGTCATCTACTGCTTTTCCAAGAGCCATTGCCACAATTGTTTTAGCCATAGAAAACGAATTTGTAAGAGTAGACTGATTGTGACCTCTCCAATACTTTTCAAAAATTACGGTATCTCGATGAACTACAAGGAAGCTGGCAGTTAACTCCTCCTCCATCCACTTTTTAATTGTATCTCCGAGGATTTCATCCACTCGCATATCTTCAGGCCATGGAATAGGCTCTGATGCGGTCAACACTCTTGTGTCATAGGCGTATTTTAAATCGTCAATATTTCCAGAGGACCAACCCCTAAGCCAAACCTCTTTAATACCTTTATACAAATATCCATATCCAGTCAAAAGAGCTACCGCAACAACAGTTGACCCAATAATTAAAATGTAACCAAGAGCCCTTTTTAACCAAACCATACACACAAGTTAGCAGATATACGGAGAGTCCAAGCCTGAAATGTATTTATAACCAAACAATCGCTGTAAATGCTTCTTTAAAATCGGCTTTACGTCCTCAAGGCTAACCTTTCTGCCGACTTCTTTTGAAATTGATGTAACTCCTCTATCCGAGATCCCACAAGGGACTATTAAATCAAAAAAGTTAAGGTCAGAATCAACGTTTAGCGCGAGACCATGCATGGTTACCCACCTTGAGCTTTTTACTCCAAATGCACAGATTTTTCTAGCGCTTAATTTCGATTCAACATCAACCCAAACCCCAGTCAGGCCGTCAATTCTTCCAGCCTCTATTTTAAATTCTGCACACGTTCTTATAATTGCCTCTTCTAGTGTTCTGAGGTATTTATGAATATCCGTGAAGAATTGATCCAGGTCTAAAATAGGGTACGCTACCAGTTGACCGGGTCCGTGATAGGTGATGTCCCCACCTCTGTTTATTGGGAAATAATCAACGCCTAGTTTTGCCAATCTTTCTGGGTTAACAAGCACGTTATTTACGTTTCCGCTTTTGCCTAAAGTTAGGACATGAGGGTGTTCAACAAAGAGAAGTCGGCTTGTCGGCTGAGGCAATGAGGCTAATTCATTTTCATCGACAGTATCCCTCCTATCAATTTTGCGACGAATAATCGTTTTAAAGATTTCTTTTTGATAATCCCAACAAGGTTTATACTTCATTGAGCCCAAATCTTCAAACTGCAACAGTTTCATTTGGCCTAGATTTCAGACAATCTATCCTTAAGCCTGTTTATATAATCAATCTCAACAGGATCAACCCCAGCTCTTTCAGCAAGAATTAACGACAGGTAATCTCCTAAGAAAACTAAGTCCATTAACCTCTGCATGCGGTTTTCGCCATCAGGGTCAATAAAGATCACATTTGCTCCTATTTCTTGAAATATCTCTGCGGTGATCTCCATCCTGGTTTGTGTTCTCTTAATGTCTTCTGGTGTACGGACAATAATCACCACGTCGCTTTCTCCTCCTGAAGCCCAGCCTACAAGTTCATTGTGGTTCAATTCGGGGAATACCTGTGAGTTAACTAATATTTTGCTGTTTTCGTTAATTTGTTGTCTCCACCTTGTAATAATACAATCTGCATGAGTGTCTGAGTACAAGTGGATTTTTTTACCTTCAATTAAATCAGCAACAGTTTCTGCTCTTTGTTCAACACTTAGTTGGCTTTCCTTTGTCGACAAATGAGTTGCTTCTAAATCCTTGTAGCTGTTTTCTGGGAAAATGCGAAACCTCATTAATGTCCAAGCAAGGCTCAAAAAGCTATAGCCAAACTGTGATCTAGGAGGAAATCCTGCAGGGACCGTTACAAGTGGCCAGCCTTCTT
>MDSV01172456.1_pt1 | contig 19725 bp, 19 predicted proteins | sample 810851 | NCBI WGS metagenome assembly MDSV01 (sample SAMN05326640, study PRJNA326480) | marine metagenome | isolation source: seawater | place: Atlantic Ocean: North East | collected 2012 | reverse complement strand
TCTTCTGAAAAAGTATAAGCTAATAAAATCCAAGATTACAAAAGTGAAAGTGATAGGCCCATGTACAATCAAGTCTAAAAAAATATTTAAAGATATTGAGTGTACTAAATCAGTTACAGAATTCGTGAAGAAAAACTAATTATGGCAAGAGCAAATTCAAATATGACTGGTGGTTTAGACGGTTTAACCAAATCTGTTGAGCTAAGACAACGCGTTTTTTTTGTAGTGTTTGCTCTGATCGTCTTTAGACTAGGAAGCTTCATAACTTTGCCTGGGATAGATCCATCTATTATGAAAATGTTATTTGATCAACAAAGAGGAAGTATTCTGGATATGTTTAACATGTTTTCTGGAGGCTCGTTATCTAGAATGTCTATTTTTGCCCTCGGAGTAATGCCTTATATATCAGCATCTATTATTATTCAAATGCTTACTCATGTTTATGCTCCGCTCATTCAACTTAGAAAAGAAGGTGAAAGAGGACGAAAAACAATCACTAAGTATACTAGATATTTTACTGTAATCTTAGCTTTCCTCCAGTCAGCAGGTGTTGTGAATGCTCTGCAAAATCAAAATACCGCTAATACAACACTGGTGCTTGATCCTGGAATGTCATTTTTCATTATAGCAGTTTTAACTTTAGTAACAGGGACTATGTTTTTGGTTTGGTTAGGGGAACAAATAACTGAAAGAGGTATAGGTAATGGTATTTCTATACTTATATTTGCCGGAATTGTTGCAGGACTTCCTTCTGCTATCGCAAATACAGTTGATTTGGCTAGAAACGGAGAATTACAGAGTTTTACTGTTATATTAATATTTCTTTTAGTTATATTAATTACAGCTTTTGTGATTTTTATTGAGCGCGGCCAAAGAAAGATACCAATCAATTATGCCAGAAAAATGCAAGGTAGAAAAATGTATGCAGCTCAAAGTACGCACTTGCCACTTAAAATAAACATGGCTGGAGTTATACCACCGATTTTTGCTTCTGCTATAATTTTATTCCCAGCAACAATAGCAAGCTGGGCAGGAACTGGCTCTGAAGGCGGGATTGTCCAAAACATCGCATTAACTTTATCTCCAGGCCAACCTTTATACATTTTGTTATATTCGTTCGCGATCATTTTCTTCTGTTATTTTTATACTGCCCTAGTATTTAACTCTAAAGAAACTGCTGATAATTTAAAAAAAACAGGAGCATTTATACCTGGAATTAGGCCAGGAGATCAAACTGCAAAATACATTGATGACATCACGACGAAACTTACAACTATTGGAGCAATTTATATTACTACTGTTTGTTTATTACCAGAATTTCTGATTTTGTACTTTAATGTCCCATTTTATTTTGGAGGAACATCTCTTCTAATTGTTGTTATTGTGGTCATGGACTTAATGGCGCAAATCCAATCACATCTATTGTCCCACCAATATGAGGGCATGATGAAAAAAGCCAACCTTAAAGGAATTGGCGGAGGCATGAGATAAATATGAAAGTTCGTTCATCAGTTAAGAAATTTTGTAGAAATTGCAGAGTAATTAGACGGAAAAGAGTTGTTAGAGTTATATGCAAAGACCCTCGTCATAAGCAAAGACAAGGTTAATAGAGGTTGTATTAAGTGCAAATGAAATATAAAATCATCGTTCGAGAGAAATAAATGGCTAGAATTGCAGGAATAAATTTACCGAATAATAAGCATATATGGGTTGCGTTGACCTCTATATATGGAATTGGGCCTACAAGAGCCCTAAAGATCTGCACAGAAGCAGGTGTCAGTAAGGATAAAAAAGTTCAGGATTTAGAAGAGAAGGATTTTGAGGTAATAAGGAATTATATAGAGAAATATCAATTAGAAGGAGACCTAAGAAGAGAGAGCTCTATAAACATAAAAAGACTCATGGATATTGGCTCTTATAGAGGTATCAGGCATAGAAAAGGGCTACCTTTAAGAGGACAAAGAACTAAAAATAACAGTAGGACTAGAAAAGGTCCTAGGAAACTTTTAAAGGCTAAATAGATTATGGCAATAACAAAAACTAAAAAGAAAAAAGCAAAGAGAGTGGTTAATGAGGGAGTAGCTCATATCTTTGCATCTTTTAATAATACAATAATTACTATCACCGATAAGCAAGGTAATACATTATCTTGGGCAACATCAGGTGGGTCAGGCTTCCGTGGATCAAGGAAGAGTACGCCGTTTGCAGCACAGATTGCTGCTGAGAAAGCTGGAATTAAGGCAGCTGAATTTGGCGTTAAAAGCCTTGAGGTCCTAGTGAAAGGACCTGGACCAGGAAGAGATTCTGCGGTTAGAGCTCTTAATAGTTCAGGCTACAAGATCACTAATATAACAGACATAACACCATTGCCACACAATGGTTGTAGACCACCTAAAAAGAGAAGAGTGTAAATAATGGCTAAATATACAGGATCAAAATGTAAATTAATGAGAAGAGAGGGAACTGATTTATACCTTAAGTCAGGATCACGCTCATTAGAAACAAAATGTAATTTGGAGAAAAAACCGGGTCAAACTGGAGAAGGAAGAAGAGCAAAAAGTTCTGATTACTCAATACAACTTAGAGAAAAACAAAAAGTAAAGCGCATATATGGAGTATTAGAAAAACAATTTAGGAATTATTATAAAAAAGCAGCAAGTAAAAAAGGATCGACAGGAGAAAACCTACTATCTATGTTGGAGTCAAGACTAGATAATGTTGTTTACAGAATAGGATTAGGCTCTACTAGGTCAGAATCCCGTCAACTAGTAAATCATAAAAATATAGAAGTTAATGGAAACATTGTAAATATTCCATCTTATCAAGTGAGCCCAAAAGATAAAATTTCAATCAGAGATAATAAGAAAGAGCAGCTAAGAGTAAAATTTGCCATGAATTTAGCTGAAACAAGAGGCTTTGATGACTGGATTGATGTTGATTCTAAAAATCTTAAAGGAGTTTTTATGAGAATTCCTGAAAGAAAAGAACTTCCATCAGAGATTAATGAATCGTTAATAGTAGAATTATATTCAAAATAGGTGAAATATGAAAAAAAATGACTTTCTAAGACCAAAACTTGTAGACATAGAGGTTCTAGGACCATCTCATGCAAAAATAACTATAGAGCCACTTGAGAGAGGTTTCGGGCATACACTCGGTAATGCGCTTAGGAGGGTTTTGTTATCTTCTCTCCCTGGAAGTGCTGTCATGGAAGTTACCATTGAAAATATTTTACATGAATACAGTACCATTGAGGGCGTTCAGGAAGATGTTCTAGAAATACTTTTAAACATCAAAAAACTCGCTCTCGTTTTACATGATAAAGAAAGCGTGGAGGTTACACTCAGAAAAAAAGGCAAAGGGGCTGTATTAGCATCTGATATTACACCTAATCCAGATCTTGAAATTAAAAACCCAGATTTCTGCCTAGCTACAATAACTAATGATAGTACAGAATTGGTTATACATATGAAAATAGCTCAAGGTCGTGGTTATATGCAGGCGCAAAAACGTAAATTTAATGACCAAGAAGATTTGGGAATTGGTAAAATGCAAATTGATGCATCTTTTAGTCCAGTTGTTCAGGTTGCCTATAATGTAGATACAGCTAGGGTGAAACAAAGAACAGATTTGGACAAGCTTATTATAGATTTAAAAACTAATGAAACTATTGAGCCAGAAGATGCAATTAGAAAAGCCGGAAAAATTTTAAGAGATCAGCTTGAAGTCTTTACTCATCTTGAAGTTAAAGAAGAAGTGGAGATAGATGCGGATTCTCCTCAAATAGATCCTGTGTTATTAAGACCTGTTGATGATTTGGAACTTACCGTAAGATCAGCTAACTGTTTAAAAGCTGAAAATATATATTATATAGGTGATTTAGTACAAAGAAGTGAAAACGAGCTGCTTAAAACTCCTAACCTCGGAAAAAAATCTCTTACAGAAATTAAAGATGTGCTGGCAACTCATAGTCTGTCATTAGGAATCAAACTAGAAGATTGGCCGCCAAAAACAATGGAAAGAAGATCATGAGACATGGTAAAAGTGGAAGGCAATTAAATAGAAACTCTTCACATAGAAAGGCGTTAATGAAGAATTTAACAATGTCTCTGTTTGAATTTGAAAAAATCAAAACTTCTTTGCCTAAAGCTAAAGAGCTAAGAAGGGTTGCTGAGCCGTTAATTACTCTTGCAAAAACAGACTCATTGATGAGACGAAGACTAGCTTACTCAAAAATAAGAAGTAAAAAATTAGTTAAAAAGCTTTTTGAAGATCTTGGTCCTAGATTTAAAAATAGACCAGGTGGTTATTTAAGAATTTTACGCTTTGGTTATAACCAGGGTGATGCATCACCTCAAGCATATATAGAATTAACAGAAAAACCTACTTCTGTTACTAAAGTTTAGCTTTAAGAAAATTTCCAGTGTAAGACTTTTTAACTTTTGATACATTTTCTGGGGTACCTTGAGCAATAATTTTTCCACCCTTATTTCCACCCTCAGGCCCTAGGTCAATGATCCAGTCTGCAGTTTTTATAACTTCTAGATTATGCTCAATCACTAATAGCGTATTGCCTCTATCTCTCAGTTTATGTAAGACGGATAATAACTTAGCCACATCATGGAAATGTAACCCTGTAGTGGGTTCATCCAAAACATATAATGTCTTTCCAGTGTCACGTTTTATTAACTCCTTTGCTAATTTTATTCTTTGAGCTTCTCCACCTGATAAAGTAGTAGCATTTTGACCCAGTCTGATATATGAAAGACCAACCTCATTTAGAGTCTCAAGTTTTCTTCTAATTATTGGAATATTTTGAAAAAATTCTAATGCATCAACAACTGTAAGATTTAAAATATCATTAATATTTTTTGATTTAAACTCTATCTCTAAAGTTTGCTGGTTATATCTTTTACCTTCGCATTTATCACATTTAACATATACATCTGACAAAAAGTGCATTTCAACTTTGATTACCCCATCTCCCTCGCATGTTTCACATCTACCACCTTTTACATTAAAGCTAAATCGTCCAGCTAAATAGCCTCTTGATCTTGATTCTTTCGTTTGAGTAAATAAATCTCTTATGTGCGTAAATATACCAGTGTACGTTGCTGGATTTGATCTTGGAGTTCTTCCAATAGGGCTCTGATCAATTTCTATGATTTTATCAATATGGTTTAATCCAGTAATTTTTTCACAACCAACTTGAGAATTATCCTTCTCCAGAAAATCATTCACAACATAATTAAATAAAATATTATTTATTAAGGTTGACTTGCCTGATCCAGAAACGCCGGTTATACAAGTCATAAGACCTACTGGGATATCAACATCTAGATCTTTAATATTATTCATATTTGCTTTATGAATCGTTAATATTTTTTTTGTATTACATTTAGTTCTAATAGATGGAAGATGAATTGCCTTCTTGCCAGAAATATATTGACCAGTATATGAATTTTTTACTTCTCCTATTTTATTAGGTTTGCCGGCAAATACAATTTCTCCACCAAGTTCTCCAGCACCCGGTCCAACATCAATCACATAGTCTGAAGATAAGATTGTATCTTCATCATGCTCAACTACAATTACAGTGTTACCTAAGTCACGAAGATTTGATAATGTTTCTAATAACTTTCCATTATCTCTTTGATGTAAACCTATGGAGGGTTCATCGAGAATATACATAACTCCTACTAAACCAGAACCTATTTGACTAGCTAATCTAATTCTTTGAGCTTCTCCGCCGGATAAGGTTTCAGCACTTCTATCTAGGCTTAAATAATTTAATCCAACATTAACCAAAAAACTAAGTCTGCTGGTAATTTCAGCTATAATTTTGACTGAGATCTCTTTTTTCATCCCTGTAAGCTTAAGACTACTGAAGAATTTATAGCAGTCTTCAGTTGTATAGGATGTTATCGTGCTAATTGGCTTTCCACTTATAATGACATTTCTACTGCTCTCATTGAGCCTTGTACCATTACACACGCTACATTTATCTGTGCTTAAATATTTTGATAATCTATCACGGGTTGAATAAGATCCATTTTCATATTGTTTTTGATATTTTTTTATAACACCTTCCCAAATTTCCTCTCTTATGACAAAATCACTATCATCTCTTTTTCTATAACCTCGAACATATTTCATTTTAATGATTTCATCTTTGCTGCCATAGAATAAAATATCTTTAAAATTATCGGGTAGCTTTCTATATTCTTGGTTAAGATTAACTTTATAATGCTCAGATAAACTCTTAAGGAGGAGATGATAATATGCACTCTTATCATCCCAGCCATATATTGCTCCTTTTGTTAAACTCAATTCTTGATTTATAATAATTTTATGTGGGTCAAAATATTCTCTAACACCAAGTCCGTCACATGCTTCGCATGCACCTGAAGGGCTATTAAATGAAAATAATTTTGGTTCTAATTCACTTATGGAGTAACCACAATGTGGGCAAGAATATTTTGTTGAAAATATATCTTTTACTTCATTTTTCTTCATATCTAAAACATATACAATGCCATTAGAAATATTAGAAGCAGTCTCTAATGATTCGGTTACCCTTAACCTATTGTCTAAATTTATACTTAATCTATCAATTACTAGCTCTATATCATTTTTCTTCTTAGGGTTAATTAAATGATCGAGCAGATGTTTTGATATATCTTCAATTTCTACAATCTCTTTATTTACTCTTATTCTTCTATACCCTTGCTGCGCAAAAGATTGAATTAATTTTACATGCTCTCCCTTTTGTTTTCTAATTATGGGCGAAAGCACCATAATATTTTGATCGCTATACTCTTTTAATATCTTCTCAGTCATGTCAGTAACCGACATAGCTGCTAATTCTATATTATGCTCGGGACACTTAGGGGTTCCAACTCTTGCATATAACAAACGTAAATAATCATATATTTCTGTGACTGTTCCCACAGTAGATCTAGGGTTGTGTGAAGACGATTTCTGCTCTATTGATATAGCTGGTGATAAGCCTTCTATCGTGTCTACATCTGGTTTGTCCATCATAGATAAAAACTGTCTGGCATATGAGGAGAGTGACTCCATATACCTTCTCTGGCCTTCAGCAAATATAGTATCAAAAGCAAGTGAAGATTTTCCTGATCCAGACAAACCTGTGATGGTTACCATCTGATTCCTAGGAATCTCAATATTTATATTTTTTAGGTTATGCGTCCTTGCGCCTTTTACGAAAATGTTCTTTTTCATGCTAGAGAAATGATATCATCAAATAGATATATTTTTTATATCAAAAGCATATATTCTCAAAATCAATATTTATACATAGACAGATAGCTTGTTTCTATATACTGTAGTCACTTTATTAAACTGTTGAGAGTAATGAATATGAGCATATCAATTTTAAAATGGATAAGTAGCCTTTTAGTCTTATCTGGAATTTTATGTACAAATCTGAATTTGTACCCATTTAATATCTATTTGCAGTCAGCAGGGGCAATATCATGGATATTGACTAGTTATATTGTAAAAGACCGGTCTATGATGTTAAATTTTGCGCCACAAGTGCCATTATTTGCTATTGGCTATTTCATTTTGCTTTTCTAAACTAGTATTGTCCTAATATCTATATACTCATCCCGCATTTCAAGTGGAATTTGTCAATACTGTGATATAATATCTATATCGGGCCATTAAGATATTTGGCTGTAATAAATTTAATTTAATGAGAGTAAATGTCAGTTAATAAGGTAATTTTGCTTGGTAGAGTTGGATCTGATCCAGAGGTAAAATATATGCCAAGTGGTAATGCTGTAGTAAATATATCCTTAGCAACCAACCGCAAGTTTAAAAATCAAGAATCTGGCTCATATGAAGATAAAACTGAGTGGCATAGAGTGGTTTTCTTTAATAAGCCAGCTGAAACGATTGGTCAATATGTTAAAAAGGGCCAACAGTTATATGTTGAAGGTCGATTACAGACCAGAAAATGGCAAGATAAAGATGGAGTAGAGAAGTATTCCACAGATATTATTTCTGACAACTTTACATTCATTGGTTCGAAGTCCGATTCAGGAAGTAATGAGCAATTTTCTAAAGAAAAAAATAATGATGATTTCAATCAAGCAACATCAACTAATCAGGATGATGATATACCGTTCTAGACTTAATGCTGCAAACTAAAAAATTTTTCATAAAAACACATGGTTGCCAGATGAATGAATATGATTCTAGCAAGCTTGCTGATTTACTAAAAACAAGTTGTGAAATGATTCAAGCTCAAACTCCTGAAGAAGCAGACATATTATTACTGAATACTTGCTCTATTAGAGACAAAGCTCAAGAAAAAGTTTTCCATCAACTTGGCAGATGGAAAAAAATAAAAGACAAGAATAGTAATTTATTGATAGCTGTAGGAGGATGTGTCGCCTCACAGGAAGGTAAACAACTAAAATCAAGATCACCTTTCATAGATATTATTTTTGGCCCTCAAACAATACATAGATTGCCAAAGATGATACGTGAAAAATATTCATCGGCAGAAGTTAATGTCATTGATGTTTCATTTCCAACAATAGAAAAATTTGATTATTTACCGTCATCTACAAAAAATACACCATCAGCTTATTTATCAATTATGGAAGGTTGTAGTAAATATTGTACTTTTTGCGTCGTTCCGTATACTCGAGGAGAAGAAGTCAATCGTAGATTTGATGACATACTATTAGAAGCTTCAAGTTTAAGTAAATCAGGAACAAAAGAGATTATATTATTAGGACAAAATGTCAATGCTTACAAATCAATTACTAGTGATGGGATTACTGTAGGATTGGCATCTTTAATAAAACATATTTCATTCATTCCTGGTATAGAGAGGATTCGTTATACTACATCACATCCGATTGATTTTTCAGATGATTTGATACAAGAATACTATAATCCTAAATTAGGTAATAATTTACATTTACCTATACAATCGGGATCAGATGTTATCTTAACTAAAATGAAAAGAAAACATACGGTATTAGAGTATAAAAACATCATAAAGAATATTAGAAAAATCAGACCTAATATAAGTCTAACTTCTGACTTTATTATTGGTTATCCAGGCGAATCAGATTATGACTTTGAGCAGACAATACAACTAGTAGAAGATTTATATTTTGATGATGCCTATAGTTTCATATATAGCCCTAGACCCGGCACACCCGCATCCTATGAAAATGATAAAACTAGTTTAGAGGCAAAAAAAGACAGGCTATCTAGGCTCCAGAAACTCATTAAAGTTCTAAATATAAAGTTTTTAGAAAAAATGATCGGTAACCAAGAGAAAATCTTAGTGCAAGGAACTTCACTCAGGAGAACTGAGGAGCTCTTCGGAAGAACAGATAATAATAAAATAGTAAATTTCATAGGGCATAAATCCTTGATTGGAAAATTTGTAGACGTCGAACTTACCGAGCTTAGATCAAACACACTAAGGGGAAATTTATTATAGTTAGAAGAATCTTCATTATTCAACTTAAAAATTATATATAACTTTGACAGAAAAAATAACTTATCAAAACATAACCTTGCAGCCCCTCGATAATGAGAGGTTAGCTAATTTGTGTGGTTTATTAGATGAAAATTTAAGACAGATTGAATCTTATCTAGATGTTCAGATCTCAAATAGAGGGAATTCTTTTAGGATCAAAGGTGATAAGACAAATGTACCTATTACATCAGAATTAATAGAACACTTATATGAAATATCTGCAACAGAAACACTTACACCTAAGCAGTTACATATGTATCTGAGTAATTCCTCAGATACTGAAGTGGTTTCAAAAAAATATTCTGAAAATATGGAAGAAAGAATTGAACTTAAACTAAAGAAGGAAACTATAAAGCCTAAATGTAAATCTCAAGAAGAGTACATAAAAGGCATACTAGATAATGACTTGAGCCTTGGGATTGGCTCTGCTGGATCTGGGAAAACATTTTTAGCAGTCGCATGTGCAGTACATTGTCTAGAGAATGACTTTGTTAAAAAAATTTTTTTAATAAGACCAGCCATAGAAGCGGGTGAAAAACTTGGTTTTTTGCCAGGTGATCTTTTTGAAAAAGTAAACCCTTATTTACAGCCAATATATGATGCTCTTAATGAAATCATGGGAGTGGAGAAAGTTAATAGATTGATGGAAAAAAAAATAATTGAGGTGGCCCCTTTAGCATATATGAGAGGTCGTACATTAAATGATGCATTTATTATATTAGATGAGGGACAGAACACAACGATTGCACAGATGAAAATGTTTCTAACCAGAATAGGATATGGATCTAAAACTGTTGTTACAGGTGATACCAGTCAAGTTGATTTACCAAGTGATACAGAATCAGGATTAAAAGATTGTCTTGAATTTATACCTAATATTAAAAATACTCATATAACTAAATTCAAACCAAGTGATGTTATGAGACATAAAATTGTAAAAGATATTATAAGAGAATATGAAAAGAGAAAGAAATAAATTGTTAAAAGTTAATATAATTAATACTAAATATAGCGGGTATATACCAAGTGAATATAAAATATCTAAATGGGCAAATAAAAGTTTTATGAAGACTAGCAATTGCATTGTAAACCTTAAGTTAGCAAAAAAAGATGAAATTAATAAGCTCAATAAGTCTTACCTTAAAAAAAATAAAGATTGTAATGTACTTTCTTTCCCTTTAGGGTTTAAATTAGATACAGGACAAATTATTCTTGGAGATATAGTTTTATGCCCAATGGTTGTTAATCATGAATCTAAATTATTTAATATAAAGTATGATAATAGATGGGCGCATATGATAATACACTCTATGCTACATTTGCAAGGTTTTACGCATAATACTAAAAATACACAAACCATTATGGAAAACAAAGAAAAAAAATACCTTGCTGCTTTAGGTTATCCAAATCCATATAATGAAGACTAAAATCCAAAAAAAGAAATGGATTGAGAGAATTCTTGATTTAGTCATTGATTCGCCTAAAGAAAAATCTGATCTTTTAGATGTTTTAAAAAATGCAGTTGTTGATGGTCTAATCGATAGTGAGTCTTTGAAAATGATAGAAGGTGTGTTCAAGGTTTCAGAAGTTCAAGTTAGGGATATTATGATACAGCGACCACATATGACAACAGTGGATGTGTCAGATCAATTAGAAGATATAATTAAAAAAGTAGTTTCCTCAGGTCACTCAAGGTTTCCAGTAATCGATGATAATCGTGATGAAATTATTGGCGTTTTACTAGCAAAAGATCTACTTAAAAAATCAATGAATGATGATAATGAAGACTTTGATTTACATGAACTACTTAGGTCGGCAATATTTGTACCAGAAAGCAAAAGATTAAACATTTTACTTAATGAATTTAAATCAAGCAGAAATCATTTAGCCATAGTTATTGATGAGCATGGAGGGGTTTCAGGATTAGTTACTATTGAAGATGTAATAGAAGAAATTGTAGGAGAGATAGATGATGAACATGATAAAAAAAATGACTCCAAGATCCTTGCTCAGGGGAGCGACATGTTTATCGTGGATGCCCTTACAACACTGGAAGAGTTTAATACTTATTTTTCAACTAATTTCTCAAACGATGATATTGATACAATTGGTGGATATTTAATTAATAAATTTGAAAAAGTTCCACCCAAAGGAGAGAATATAAAGATACATAATCTTGCATTCAAAGTTCTTTCCGCAGACTCAAGAAAAATAAATAGAATTCAAGTAATCAATACAGATGTTCGCTGACCTAGCAGGTGAATAAATCTCAGTGCAGATAATATTACACAACACATTAGTAAAGTATTCTCTAGTTATAATATCAGGTATTCTATACACAACTTCATTTGAACCAATGAACCTAAAGATAATGGCATATCTATCTCTATTTATCTTTATTTATATTGCCTCAAATAATGACAGAAAATCCAGCATAAAACTATCTGTATTGTTTGGGTTTACAATATTTTTATTTGGTGCTAGTTGGGTATTTGATAGTCTTTATAACTATGGAGGAGGCTATCTGTTTTTATCTCTTTTAATGACATTTTTGTTCATCATTATAATATCCGCTTTATTTGTACCTATAGGATTTATTATCAATAAGAAGGTTAAAGAAAGAAGTCATGTTTTATTTCCTTTTTTAGTCTCTTCAATTTGGGTAATTTGTGAGCTAATTAGATCAAACATTTTTGGTGGTTTCCCATGGCTGTTGCTAGGAACAAGCCAATCAGAAACTTTTATGAATATATTGTTTCCATTACTTGGAACATATTTTATCAGCTTTCTAATCATATTTATTGTTGCTTCGCTTGTTACCTTTATTCATAATAATAGAAATAGTTACATTTTATTAAATCTTATTTTTCCACTTCTAGCTATTGTCTTTTTAAATATCTTAAACATTAAATTTATATCAAGCTCAGTATCGCCGATTAGGATATCCATAATACAGCCTAATATTAGTCAACTACTAAAATTTGACAAAGAATACATTGGACAAATTAAAGAGAAATATGTCTCTTTAATAAAATCAGTACAGAATGTGGATTTAATAATATTTCCTGAAACTGTAATACCTAGAATTTATAATGATGATAAAGAGTTTTATAGTTCTTTAAGGTCGATCCTATCTAATAATACTTCATTATTAACTGGAATTTTTAGGAGTAATCCTCAAAGGACAGACATATATAATAGTCTTGTCTTATTTGATGAGTATGAACAATTTTATGATAAAAGGCATTTAGTGCCATTTGGCGAGTATGTTCCACTAAAACCAATATTTAATTTTTTTGCTAAGATTTTAAATATCCCTATGTCTAATATATCAGAGGGCAGTGAGAGTCAAAAACATATAACATTATCAGGGATATCTCTCTATCCATTGATTTGTTATGAAATTGCTTATCCATCATTAATTAATTTAAGAGATGATAGTCCTGGCTTTATTGTTACCATTAGTAATGATGCATGGTTTGGAGATACTTCAGCTCCATCACAACATTTACAGATTGCTCAAACTAGAGCTCTAGAAACTAGTCATTATGTTTTGAGATCTGCCAATACAGGAATATCAGCTATAATTGACCCATCAGGCACCATAATTAAAAAAATTAATTTAAATCAATCAGGTGTCCTACAAAGCGAAGTTTTCCCTTCAAAGGGAAAGACACCATACATGGTTTTTGGAGATTATCCAGTTTTGATGTTAATATTCATCATTATGTTTATTCACTTTAGGCAAATATATAAATATGGATTTTGAATACAAGCCAAATAAAATAGAGAAAGAAGCTCAGAAGTTCTGGAAAGATAACGACTCTTTTAAAACTGATTTCTCAAAAAAAGATAATAAGTTTTATTGCTTAAGCATGTTTCCTTATCCCAGCGGTAAGCTTCATATCGGCCATGTAAGAAACTACACGATTGGTGACGTAATATCGCGTGCACAAAAAATGTTAGGAAAGAATGTCTTTCAGCCTATGGGATGGGATGCTTTTGGATTACCAGCAGAGAATGCAGCAATAAAAAATAATGTTCACCCTGAAGTTTGGACTAAAAGCAATATCAGTCATATGAAAAGCCAATTGAATAATCTTGGTTATGCTTATGATTGGGATTCAGAAATATCAACAGCAGATCCAAGTTATTATAAATGGGAACAATGGTTTTTTCTGAAACTTTTGAAAAAAGGCCTCGTATACAAAAAAAATTCTGAAGTAAATTGGGACCCAGTAGATAAAACTGTTTTAGCTAATGAGCAAGTAATAGATGGAAAGGGATGGAGATCAGGAGCTGACATTGAGAGAAAAATGATACCCCAGTGGTTCTTGAAGATCTCATATTATTCTGAAGAACTTTTGTCTAGTATAGATGAGCTCGATAACTGGCCTGATTCAGTAAAACTAATGCAGAAAAACTGGATTGGCAAATCAGAAGGGGTACTTGTAACATTTAAAATATATAATAATAAGCAATCTATTGATGTGTTTACCACTCGCGTAGATACTTTGCTTGGAGCTACATTTTTGGCAATATCACCTGATCATGATTTATCAAAGAATGAGCTTTCATCTAATACTGAAGTACAGGACTTCATAAAAAAATGTTCAAAATTAAAAATGTCAGAAGAAACTATAAGTACTGTAGATAAGGAGGGTGTTTATACAGGATTAGATGCTATACATCCCTTGAGTGGCAAGAGAATTCCAATATGGGTAGCTAATTATGTTTTATCAGGTTATGGAACTGGATCAATTATGTCTGTACCTGGACATGACACTAGAGATAACGATTTTGCTAATAAATATAACTTACCAATTATAAAAGTTATTGAAAACCCTAATAACAAATCCCCGGATGTCTTTACGGGTGATGGATTATTAATTAATTCTGATAAATATAATGATCTTAATTCGACTGAAGCAAAAAAGATTATTCTAAGTGATCTTGAGAAAAATGGTTTAGGTGAATCACAAATTAATTATAGACTGAGAGATTGGGGTATATCTAGGCAAAGATATTGGGGATGCCCAATACCAGTTTTCTATCTAGAAGACGGTACTGCACACCCAGTTCCTGAAGAGGACTTACCTATAGAGTTGCCTGATGATATAGACTTTTCTTTAGATGGCAATCCACTATCTAATCATCCAACTTGGAAGTATATTAAATGTCCATATACGGGTAAAGACGCAATAAGAGAAACAGATACTTTCGATACATTTTTTGAATCATCTTGGTATTATATGAGATTCTTATCTGCGCAGAACGATAATAGTATCATTGACTCAGCAAAAGTAGATTGGCTTCCAGTTGATCAGTATATAGGCGGAATAGAACATGCTATTCTACATCTTTTATATGCCAGATTTTTTCATAAAATTATGAGAGATGAAGGCATACTAAATACCTCTGAACCTTTTGATGCTTTATTATCCCAGGGAATGGTCCTCAAGGATGGAATTAAGATGTCTAAGTCAAAAGGTAATACTATTGACCCTGATGATATAATCAAAAAGTATGGTGCCGATACCATCAGATTATATATAATCTTTACCGCTCCACCGGAACAAAGTCTTGAGTGGTCTGACTCATCTATTGAAGGTGCTTTTAAGTTTCTTAAACGTTTATGGTCTTTGAGCTATAAGGTTGTTATGTCAGAAACTAATAATAGTGAAGAGAGGATAGATTTTGAAGAGAGTGATGTTATTGAATTGAAAAAGAAAACACATAAAACTATAAAAAAAGTCACTACTGATATATTTAGTAGAAAAAGCTTTAATACAGCAGTTGCGGCAATGATGGAGCTATTGAATGAACTAGTAAAATTTAACAATTCATATTCAAAATCTGACTTAATTATCAAAGATAACTTAAAAATACTTATCAAGATGCTTTCTCCGATTGTTCCTCACATATCTCATAAACTCTGGAAACAATTTGGAGAAACATCCTCTATCATTAATGAAGATTGGCCCGAGGTTGATCCAAAGCTTCTGGTTGATTCAAAAGTAGAGATTATAGTTCAGATAAATGGTAAACTTAGAGGTAGAGTTCTGGTAGATAGCTTCTTGGATAAGGAAAGTATTAAAGATTTGGCATGCAGTCATGAGAAAATAATCCCTTATCTTAAAGATAAAAGACTCAAAAAAGTTATTTATGTAGAAAATAAGTTAATAAACTTTGTTATTTAATGAAATGAAAATATTTATCAAGAAAATATTCATATTTACAGCACTAATTAGTCTTATGTCTTGTGGTTACACGCTTAGAGGTAATATTTCCCTTCCAGAGTCAGTAAATAATATATCAGTGTATTCAGATACATTTAGTGAAGTCGCAAACGAACTAAATCTTCTTTTGACAGATATTGGAATTCAAACATCTAATGAAAAAAGCTTAAAAAATTTTAGTATAGAAATAATTTATGAAACACTAAATAAACGGCAGTTATCTATCAATAAAGATGGGAGGGTAAATGAATATGAATTAATTTATTCAGTTTCATATTTAATAAACTCGCCTAATGGTAATAAAAATTCAGATATTATAACGTTGTATAGAGACTATTCTTTTAATGAAAATAAAGTTCTCGGGACTTCAGAGAGAGAAGATTCAATTAAAAAAGAAATGGTGTCAACTGTATCAAGTCTCATCATGAATAAGTTTAGAGCCATGGCGGTTTCTTCTCAATAACTATTTTTTGATTGCATCGTAAGGGCTTTGCCTGACTTCATCATGAACTTTCATTCTATATTCAACGAACTTATCCAACTGATTGAAATGGAAAAATGGATTTCCTGATATTTGTTCAAGCATTGTAGATGTTCTCTTGATTGAGTAGTCATGCCCGGGGAGAATTAATGTCCCTGTATCTAATTTAGATTTAAGATTTCTTAGCGTTGAAAACATTTCTTCTGGATTTCCTCCGTGTAGATCACATCTGCCACACCCAAAAACAAATAATGTATCTCCAGCAACTAATTGGTTTCCAATAGAATAACAAGTAGAGCCAGGAGTATGACCAGGAGTATGTATACACTCAATTTTTGTTGTACCCAGATTTATTATGTCTCCTCCATAATTAACAATACAATTGTCATATGATTTATCCCAAAATAGCATTTCATGTTTATTTAGATGTATTTCTACATCGTACTTGGCAAGTAATCTATCAATAGAATTAACATGATCATGATGACTATGAGTCAAGAGAATCTTTTTTAAATATAAATTATTTTGTTCAATAAATGTTTCAACTCCGGTTATATCCCAAGCAGGATCAACAATAGCAGTAAATCTAGTTTTTACATCCCAAATTAGATAAATCAAGTTTTGCATTGGACCAACATCAAATGTTTGAATCATGAAATCTAAATTAATTTTTTGCATTTTTATTGTTTTGTATTAATTATCTTATTAGCTTATAATAGTCAGCATATGACAGAAATAGTTTTAAAACCAGAATTAATTAAAGGTCTTCAAAAAGTCCTTGTAGATTATGAGCCAGCAAATGAAGATCCAATTTTAGCTGCCCAATATCTATCTGCAGTAGTTGGGTCAATTGTGGCAACAGCTAATATCCCAAAAGAACAACAGGGTGATATCCTGAAACAATTAATTGAGTTTGTACAATATGTATATGAGCAACAATCACAAGCTAATTCTCCAGCACCACAAGATAATAGTGGAGAAGCTTTTGGAAAATGGAAGCCAGATTAATTATTTTAAAGCTTTAGTAATATCTTTTATTAATCCAGTTCCTGAATAAACTAGACCACTGTATAGTTGTAGCAAATCAGAACCTTTATTGATTTTATCTAATGCAGTCTCAGGTGACGTAATACCACCAACACCAATAATAGCTATTTTATCTTTGACATAGCTTTTTATTTCTTCTATTTTTTGATTAGATTTATTAAAAAGAGGTTGACCACTAAGACCTCCTTGGTAAAAATGATACTTATCATCTTGTAAAATATTTTTTTGGATAGTTGTGTTTGTTGCAATAATTCCATCTATACCATGGTCTAGTAACAACCGACAGAATACTTCAAGCTCAATGGTCGATAGATCAGGTGATACTTTAATACACAGAGGTACATATTTTTTATATTTCTTATTTAAATCCTCATGTATTTTTTTTATTTTCTGTAAAAAATCTTCCAGATATTCAGACAGATGTAATAACCTCAAATCTTCAGTATTTGGTGATGATATATTTAGAGTAATATAATCAGCATATTCATATAATTCTTTCATACAATACTCGTAGTCGCTTATAGAATTCTCAATTTGAGTCGTACTATTCTTACCTATATTTATCCCAATTGGACAAGACCTTTCAAAACTCGATAGTTTGCTTTTTAAATATTTAACACCTTTATTATTAAACCCTAAGTGATTAATAATTCCTCTTTCATTTTTTATTCTAAATACCCTGGGCTTTGGATTACCAAATTGAGGATTAGGAGTTATAGTTCCAATTTCAATAAAACCAAAGCCAATATTACTTATGAAATTTAAGTAATCACCATTTTTATCAAAGCCAGCTGCTAATCCAAGAGAATTTTTAAAATCTATTCCCATTACTTTGCATTTAGACCCCATAGTTTTAGACTCTAGAAATCTTTTCATAGATGATTTATAAATAATCTCAGCTAAATATAAACTGACACTATGAGCTTTTTCTGGCTCTAGCAAAAAAATAATTCTTTGATAAATCGAAAAGAAAAGATTATTTAGGTTCATAGTAAGTATCCTTGTAGAGGATGATTTTTAATATTAGTTTAACATATTAGTCTTGACAACAAGTATCTTTCAATTTAGAATGATTCTAAATGGAATATGATATTTAGTAAAATATTATAAAATCGAGAAACAATAAGGGAGAAATTTATGAGCCTAAAAGGATCAAAAACTGAACAAAACCTCAAAGATGCATTTGCAGGTGAATCACAAGCTAATCGTAGATATTTATATTTTGCTGCCAAAGCTGATGTAGAAGGTCAAAATGATATAGCGACTGTATTTAGATCTACAGCAGAAGGTGAAACTGGGCATGCCCATGGACATCTAGAATATCTTGAAAAAGAGTGCGGTGATCCAGCTACAGGTGAACCTATAGGTGATAGTGAAAAAAATCTAAAAGCAGCGATCGCTGGTGAAACACATGAGTATACAGATATGTATCCAGGCATGGCAAAATGCGCTAGGGATGAAGGCTTTGATGAAATAGCTGATTGGTTTGAAACTCTAGCAAAAGCTGAGAGATCACATGCCAATAGATTCACTAAAGCTTTAGAAACATTGTCTTAATAATACATATATTATCCTTGGGCCTAACATTGGCCCAAGGAAAACGATAAAGATAAGTTAACCATTATATCATCGGAGAAAACATGGAAGGTGGGTTACAAAAACCAACTCGTTATGATGTAGATTGGAAAAATCCAGACTACTTGAATGAGGAGCTATTTGAAAAAGAACTTAGAAGAGTTGCTGATGCCTGTCATGGTTGTAGACGATGTGTCAGTCTATGTAATTCTTTCCCAAGCCTCTTTGATCTAATTGATGAGTCAGCAACTTTTGAAGTAGACGGAGTTGATTATGATGATTTTGCTCCAGTTATAGATCATTGTTATTTGTGTGATCTATGCTTTATGACAAAATGCCCATATGTTCCACCTCATGAATGGGAAATAGATTTTCCACATCTAATGTTGCGCGGAAAAACTATTAAGTTTAATAAATCTAAAACATCATTTAGAGATAAAATATTAACTTCAACAGACTTATTGGGTAAAATTGGATCTAGAAAATTTGTTGCTCCCGTCCTAAACTTCTTTAATAATATTAAACTATTTAGAGTAATTATAGAAAAAATATTTAGAATACATAGAAATGCAAAGTTACCTTTTTTTGCATCTAAAACTGCGAAGAGCTTGCAAGCAAGAGCACCAGCTGTCAGCAAGGATAAAAGAAAAGTTGCAATTTTTACCACATGCTATCACAACTATAATGAGCCAGTTATAATATCTGATCTACTTTCGATATTATCTCATAATGATATAGATGCTGAAATTATAAATGATGATAATTGTTGTGGGATGCCTAAATTAGAACTAGGTGACTTAGAAGAGGTAGAGTTAAAAATGCAGCGAAACTTAGTCAAATTTGAAAAATAT
>MDSV01086096.1_pt1 | contig 19725 bp, 17 predicted proteins | sample 810851 | NCBI WGS metagenome assembly MDSV01 (sample SAMN05326640, study PRJNA326480) | marine metagenome | isolation source: seawater | place: Atlantic Ocean: North East | collected 2012 | reverse complement strand
TTTCTCTCTTTAAAATTTATTAAGAAAAGATCAAATTCTTTGCTTATAGGGTCCACAAAAACATTCTTAATAAATACATAATTTTTATCCGCTGTTTTATCTAATAAGGTATTGATAGGACTTAAAATTGAACCATTTTTAACAGCCATCTCAAATGGATACTCAGATTGATAAGAAGAAAATCCGCCCTCATTAATATCAATTTTTAAATTTGCTCTATAAGCTGGTGTGGTGTCAGTATATGAATTAAAATTTTGTAATTTTGATGAGTCATACTCTATCAAATCTTTATCTTTTGCTATAAAAAAAATTTTGTCATTCGAGATCTCATTATTTTTTATTATAAAAAATTCAGAATTTTTGGCATCATTTATTTTATTTATTTCCCACAATCCATTATTTGGAAAAATTGAATACAAATTATAATTAACAAGTTTTAATGATTTGTTTTGAAATAGAGGAATTTGTACTTCACAATTAATTTGATTGTCTTTAATTCCAAAAAAAAAATTCATTTTAAAGATTTAATAATTTAATTAGTGTTTTTTAATATATTTTTATTAATATAAATTACATCTGCAAAGAAAACCAGACCTCGAAATATATTATTATTTGTTAAGTTAATTCCAGCCATTCTATAATTATTAGTAACTAGGTGTTTTTCTAAATCTAAAAAAGTCAAATATTTATCATATACATTGTCAAAAATTATTTCTGCCACCACTACATCTATAGTATTATTTTTTAGAGACTCTAAACAGCCCATTAATACTTTATCCTCATAACCTTGTGTATCAATTTTTAAACAATTTATTTTATCTATTTTTTGTGTTTTTAAATAATTATCAATTGTATCAACTTCAACCATGGAAGTATTTTTTATATAATCTTCTTCAGGAATTTTTAATGACTTACTTCTATATTTAAGCCATTCAGAGTTTTTATTTAAATTTAAAAATGATGAAGTATCAGACTTATGCATGACATTAAATAATTTATTTTCTTTTTTATCTCCTAATGCAATGTTATTTAAAACTATATTTTGATCTCCATGATATTTCTTTTTAAGTATTTCAAAATCCTCTTTTGATGGTTCAAAAGCATATATTTTTGAGTCAGGAAAAATATTTTTAAAATTTTTTATTGACTGTCCTTGATTTGCTCCTACGTCAAATATTACTGAATTTGATGGCAACGTAAGTCCTAAAATTTCATTAATTGAAATTTCATTTACTTCTTTAGGTATTTTTTGAATATTGTAACCAAAGGATCTAATTAAATTTTTTATAAGTTTTTTTATCATTTTATAAATTTGAATATTGTTTCATCAATTAATTCATTATTTTTCATTTCTTCGGTTTTGGGAATAAAGTTTTTTTTTAAAGATATATAACGAGGATTATTATTTATTTTTTTTTTATCTAAGAAAATATATTTGTACGTTTGACTTTGAATTTTTTGTATTAATTTAGAGTCATATTTATTTTCATCGAGAACCTTTATCGGCAAATTAAAATCTGATAAAATTTTTTGAACGATATCAATTTGTTTGCTTTTTCTATTAGCGTAATAAAGTTCACAAAGAATTCCAATTCCTACTGCTTCTCCATGCCGTAAATAATCATTTTTAATTAATTTAGCAGTCGACATCTCAAAAGCATGAGCAAATGTATGACCAAAATTTAAATAAAGTCTGGTATTTTTTTCATTAATATCATTTTGAAAAAAGTGAATTTTTGTCGACAAAGACTCAACAATTAACTCTTTAATTATTTCAAATTCTCTTGCAATAATACTTTCTTTTTTATTATTTAAATATCTGATAATTTTATTTTTTTTTATTAATCCACATTTTAATATTTCAGGAATACCAGATAAAAATTCTTTTTTAGGAAGTGTTTGGATTAAATCATTAAAAATATATACATGATAAGGATGATAATAACTTCCAACAGAATTTATGATCTTTTTATAATTTATTGCTGTTTTTCCACCTAGACAACTATCAACCATAGCTGTCATTGTTGATGGAATTTGATAAAAAATTAGTCCTCTTAGATATAATGATGCTGCAAGACCACATACATCACCTAATACACCACCACCTAATGAGATTAATATAGATTTTTTGGTAAAACTTTTTAAAATTAGAAAATCAAGAATTTTAAAAAGAAGTTTTTCATTTTTATTCGATTTATTACCTTCTAATTGAAGTAGAAAAATTTTACATCCAGAGAGTTTTAATAATTCATAAAAATTTTTAATAAATTTACTTTCAATATTTTTATCATAAATTAATAATATTTTTTTATCTGATTTAGCTTGTTCTATTTGACTTATAAATTTCTGTGACAATTTTTTTTCAATACTAATATTGTGCCTGTTGTTATTAATATTATATGAGATATCCATTTACTATTTATATAATTTAAATAATTTATCTTTTTTCATATAGGTTTCTGCTTTTTTGTAGTCATCTAAAATATCAACAGAAAAGCTATCTCCTTTTAAATTTATAGATTTTATTTTTAAACCAATTTCTAAAGCTCTTAATAATTCAATATCTTCAATTTTTTCAAGTTGGGTTTTTTTATTAGATGAGTATTTTATTAATGACTTATTTTTAAAAGAAATTATTGATAAATGTTTATATAGAAATTTTGCATTCTCTTTAAATTCGAACGGTATATTTGCTCTTGATAAATATAAAACATTATTTTTTTTATCTTTTACAATTTTAACAATACTTGTAGAATTTACTGGTTTTATTTTTAATGAGGGTAATATTATGTCGACTTCTGGATTTTTTTTATGATACATTATGACTTGATCAATATGGTATGGACTTATTAATGGTTCATCACCCTGTATATCTATTATCAAATCATATTTTTTTTTTTGTTTTTTAAAAGCTTCAGTAATTCTCTCTGTGCCGTTCGTATGATGAGGAGAAGTTAATATTGCTTTAGCTCCATATTTTTTTGCTACAGACAAAATTTTTTTATCATCGCAGCATATAATTAGTTCATCTAATTTTTTTGAGAGTTTTGATCTTCTGTAAGTATGAATGATCATAGGTATTCCATTTATTGGCAATAAGCATTTTTGTGGTAATCGACTTGAATTCAGTCTAGTAGGGATTAATCCTATTGTTTTCATGTATTACTCCAGCCGCCATCTATATTAATTATTTCTCCATTAATATAGCTGGAATCTTCTGAAATTAAAAAACTCGCTAAATTTGCAACTTCTTTTGGCTCTCCCCATCGCTTTAATGGAGTTCTTTCAAGTGTCCAATTATATAATTTTTTTTTATTTAATTTAAATTTTTTATAAAAACTTGTTTTTATGAAACCTGGTTTTATTGCATTTATTCTAATTTTATTGTTGGAGAATTCAGACGCTAAACTTTTGGTCAAATTATTTATAGCAGATTTTGAAGATCCATATAGAGATAATTGAGAAAATCCTAAATCAGAAACTATAGAAGAGATATTTAAAATATTGCCTTTTATTTTTTTTTTTAACCAAAATTTTATAAAAATTTGAGAGATAAAAAAAATTGAAATAAAATTTTTTTCAAAAACATATCTTAAATCTTTAGACTGAATTTTTATAAAATCTTTTCGAAATCTTACTCCTGCATTATTAATAATGCAATTTATAGGATTTTTATCTTTTATAGATTGATTCAAAATTTTCTTTACTAGATTAATATTACTTGCATCACCAAAAAATATTTTAATATTTTTATTTTGAAATAATTTTACATCTTTTTTTGTTCGCGTAAGAGCATAAACATATCCTCCATCAGCAATAACTTTTTCTAAAATAGCAAGACCTATACCTTTTCCAACTCCAGTGATAAAAACTGTTTTATTTTTTAAAATCATAATTTAGTAACTTTTTCCATATACTTAATTTTTTATCAATTATAAAATAATTCTTAAATCTTATTTTATTCATTATTTTCTTTTTAGATGTATATTTCTTTTTCTTAATTAATTGATTGAGAGATTCTATCGATGAAAAAGTTGAGTAATTAGTAAATCTGTATAATGGAGAATAATCTAAATCATTATATTTTAAATAAACAAAAGGTTTAATTCCCTCATAATATAAATCTAATGCTGCTGCAGTCATATTTGACACAACAACATAATCAATTTTTTTTCTAATTTCATTTAAATTATTAATTATTTTTAGGTTTTTTTGAAAAATTTTAATGGGTTTTAATTTATGACACTTAAGATAGATAAATTTATCTTTGTGATCTTTATATGAATGAATTATTTGTTTAAAAAAATTATTACAATCATCATCATAGTCAGACAGAAATAGTACATTTTTTTTTGTATTTTTAATTTTGTTTAATCTTAGTTTTTTTTTATCTTTTAAGTTTAAATATCTTAAGGTTTCAACATTTATAATTATTTTTTTTTTATAACCATTTTCTTTTAAGATTTTACTTCCAAACTTACTGTTAGATAAAATCGCGTTTGGATTATGATATCCATTTATATTTCTCTTATTATCCTTAAAATTCATAAATCTTAAGTCCCAAAATCTTATTGAAGAGTGAATAACACCATATGATTTTGAACGGTATTTATTTTTAACTAAAAAATAAAGTAAAATTTTTTCCCATGGTTGGTTCTCCATACAGAAAAAAATATTTGAATTTATTTGATTTTTTTTAAAAAACTTTTTAAATTGATAAAACAAAAGTATATTTCTGAAAAAAGTAAATGAAATAATTTCTTCAAAAAAAAATTTGTAGTATTGATTATAATAACTACTTTTATTTTTTAATTGAAAGTTTGATTTAATAATAAAAACATAAATACTTAAAATTTTAAATAAGGATTTTATAACTACACTAATAGTCAAATAATCCTCTAAAAAAAAATGATTTATTACTTTTGATTTATTATTAATTTTTTTAATACAATTTCTTACTTCATTTGAACTTTTATACTCAGGGGAACTATCGTATAGATGAAGCCAGTTCTTATTTTTAGTATATCTAAAACCTTTCCAATATTCAGAAACGTAATTTCCATTTAAAGCATTTTTCTTATTGGTATAAGAAAAAAAACTTACAAAAATGGGCTTATTATTTTCAATTTTTTTTGGTTTAGAAAAGAAATTAATATTTTTTAAAATAAAATTTACTAAAACTAAAAAGTTTTTAACAAACATAAAAAAATAGTCAATTTTAATTAATTTAAAATCACCTGCTTTATTATTTCTGTTTTTATTTAAGCCTAAACAAATTTTAATTTTATTTTTAAAATCATTATTTTTAGATACAATTTTAACATCATCAATTTTTTTTTCTTTTATAAATTGTTTTAAAATTTCTATTTTAATTAAATCTAAATTAAAATTTTTTTTATAAGGGTTCTTTTCAACAAAATTGGATAGATTACATAAAGAAAATTTATTATCTAATTTAAAAATTTTAAATATTTCTTGATTATTTATTTTTGAAAAAAAAAAACTTTTTAAATTGTGAGTTATTTCTTTTTTTATTTTTTTTTCATCGAAATTTTTAATTTTTAACAAAGATAAAAAATTAATTGTTTTATTATCAAATTTTGACCAAACAAAATTATAATTATTCTTATTAATATTACTTGGGTTATTTTCAAAAATTACTAATTTATTCATTATTTTTAATAATTCTTACCTAAAAAATATGTTCGCATTTCTACTTTTCTATTTACTTTAGAGTCATTGTTTTTGGAAATTATATTTGACTTGCACAAAATGTTTAAATTAAAAAAATTAATCAATGTTTTTTCATCATAAAAATATTTTTTTCCGTACTTCTGGTTATCTGGAAATGCTAAACAGTGAATTATTAAATTTTTTTTTTTCTTTTTAAAAAATTTTATAAAATTTTTAAGTTTTGGTAAAACATACCAACTTATATTTGATAATAGAAAAATATCGGGATTTAAGCTTTTATAAAATTTATAATTATCAAAATCTGAGACAAAAAATTTTAATCTGCTGTGTTTATATTTTCTTTTAGCTTTAGAAATAATAGTCTTAGAAATATCAGTGCCTATTACATTAAATCCATCCTTAGCTAAATTATAAGACGCCATTCCATGACCACATCCAATATCAACAATACTAATTTTATTTTTTTTTTTCTTTAAATTTTCAAACGCTTTGGAAGCTAAATATTCAATTATTTTATAATCTATATTTCTTTCACCAATTTGTTTATATTTCCAAGGATCTTTAAAAGACTTATACATAAGTTCAAATTCTCCAATGAATTTTCCTTTATGAATTACCAAGTCTTGATATTTTTTATATTTCTTCATCAAAATATTATAGTTGTCTTTTATATTATTATAGAACTTATAAAATTGATATTTATCTAATTTTTTTTAGATAATTCAATAATGTTTTTGCTATAAATGAAATCTCATCTTTTTTAATTGATGGAAAAGTTGGTAGGGTTATTCCTTTTACAACAAACTGATCAGTATTATATTTTTGTTTTGTAGAAAACTTTCTATAAATTTTCTGTGAATTTAGAGGATAAAAAAAATTTCTAACCTCAATCCCTTTATTTCTGAAAAATCTTTCTATTTTTTTATAAAAAAATTTCTTAGAATTAATTATCAATCCTACTGCCCAATATGTATTTATAGAAAATTTTTCATTTTTCTGAAACTTAATACTTAAATCTTTTTTCAAGTAATTATGATAATTTTGAAAAACATTTATTTTTTTTTTTATAATTTCATTAAATTTTTCGAGTTGTGCAACCCCTATAGCAGCTTGCAAGTTTGTCATTCGATAATTAAAGCCTACCTCATTATGATAATATTTTTTTGTATCTTGCATACCATGGTCTCTTAACATTTTAGCTTTATTAAAGTATTTTTTTTCTTTAAATATTATCATTCCACCTTCTCCAGTAGAAATTGTTTTATTCGCAAAAAAACTAAATATTGCACAATCTCCAAAAGTTCCTACTAATTTATTCTTATACTTACTCCCAATTGCTTCAGCACAATCTTCTATAAGAAATATTTTATTTTTTTTACAAATCTTTTTTAAATTATCTAAATCGCAAGGATTACCATATAAATGAACTGCAATTATTGCTTTTGTTTTTTTTGTTATATTTTTTTTTATTTCATTAATATCAATAGTCCATTTTTTTTTATCAACATCTACAATAACTGGTTTTGCCCTTTCATATAAAATTGAATTTATAACTGCTGCGAATGTAAAATTTGGAATTATAACTTCATCACTTTCTTTAATGCCTAAAGATTTTATTGCTAAATGCAATCCAGCTGTACCACTTGATATCGCTAAAGATTTTCTACCATTATGCAATAATGAGAAATGATTTTCAAATTTATTAACATATCCTCCTCTAGAAGATATCCAATTAGTAGAAATACACTCAGATAAATACCGAGCTTCATTTCCTTGCAAGTATGGTGAATAAACGGGGATAATTGTCAATCTTTCTTTTGTTGAAATATCTATTAAATTACCAGATTTGTTTAAAATAGGATAAATTCTCACTTTATGTCCATATTTTGAGATTATTTCTAAAATTTTATTTCTCGAAAAATTATCTTTTATTTTGATAAAATTTTTATTCATAACTTTATCTATTTTTTCATCAATTTTTTTACCAGAAATTATTACTCGCCGTATATCTCCATCAGTTACAACTCCAATTAATTTTTTATTATTCAAAACAAAAAGAGTTCCTAATCCATTTTTTTCAATTTTAATCATTGCATCTTTAATTGACTTATTTTTTTGAATAATAAATTTATTTAACATTTTTATGAATTTTAGATTTTGTGAATTTAATTTGTTTTTTTATATCATTTAAATTATTAGAGCGAGTTTCTAATGTGAAAGAATAGACATCCTTTTTAAGATGCTTCCAAAACCAACTTTTTTTTGATACGAATTTATTACTATCACTCAAACCATCATTTTCACTTAAATGATATGCCTTAATCCATTTATTACATTCTTTTAAAAATTTAATCTTATTAAATCCTAGTGTCTTTGATGAGACATTTAAATGTGCTACGTCTAGCAAAAAATTAACATTGGAAGGCATTTGCTTCATTATTAAATTTATTTCTTTATTTTCTACACATAACAAAGGATTATAACCAAATAATTTATAATTTTTTTTGGTTAAAACATTATTTTCAATTAAAAGATTAATATTATTCATTTTTGCATGTTTAGATAAAATTTTTACAGATTTAATAAAATTTTTTCTAGCAGTTGATCTTTTTAATGGATTATTATTAAATACTATCTTTTTTCCTAAGCTTTTAATAATTGGATCTATTAAAAAACCAGCATGAAATCCATAAAACTTCGAACCAAGTTTCCTACTTAATCTAATTGCATTAATTGCAAGCTTAATACTTTTTTTTTGAATTATTTTATCACCTGAGGAAAGATTTAAAACAAAAGGAATTTTAGTTGGAGGAAAATAATTATGAATTAGAAAGTTTATTTTTGGAATCTTTTTTTTTTTTTTTAGAACATAGTCAACAATATCTTTTTCATATGGTCCTGCAGAAAGTTCGATATTATAAATTTTATTTTTAATTAATCTGTTAACTGAAGAACTAGTTTTCAAATTTTCAAATAGTCCTGTAGAGTGAAATATCATATCACAAAAAATCTTTTATTCTAACTTGTGTTTCTTTTTCAATATTTTTTTTTAGTTTTTTTCCAATAATTTTTTTTATTTCAAAACCACTTATTCCTATTCCTGGTCTTTTCATAATTATATTTTTATATGTTAATACTTGATTTTTTTTCATATTATTTTTTAATGTAACACTTTTTGCTGATATTCTTTTCATTTCTTTTTCCTCTGGTAGTAATATTTTATTTTTTTTTCCCAAGATAATTTCTGCTTTTTTTAATTTAATCACATAATTCTTAAAATCCTTTGGATTAAGCGATGCTTTATGGTCAGGTCCAATCATTTTATTTGATAATGTAATATGCTTTTCAAAAGTCCTTGCACCTAATCCATATGCTAGTAAAGCAGCTTCATACCCTTTTGTGTGATCAGAAAACCCTACTTTTAAATTAAATTTGTCCTTTAATAACAAAATATTATTTAAATTTAAAATTTCTTCCTTGCAAGGATAAGATGAAACGCAATGTAGTAATTCAATATTATTTTTTTTATATAAACTAACTGCTTTTTTTATATCCTGAATATTTGACATACCTGTTGAAATAATCACTAACTTATTGAGCCTACTAAGTTTCTTATGGAGTAAATAATCATTTATATCTGCAGATGCAACTTTATAGGTCTTAACTTTCAGTTTTTCCAGAACATCAATACTTTCTAGATCATATGGAGTTGAGATAAATTCAATTTTTTTTTTATCACAGTATTTTTTTAAACAGAAAAAATCATTTTCATTAAATTCAAGATTTTTTAACATCTCAAAGTGAGTCTCTGTTCTTTTTTTTTTTGATAACTGATATTTAACCTTTTTAGTTTTTTTGGTAACAAAATTTTCTGTTATATAAGTCTGAAATTTAACCGCATCGGCTTCACAATTTTTTGCAACATCTATTAATTTTTTTGCTATGGATATTTTACCACAATGGTTAACTCCAATTTCAGCGATTATTTTTATTTTATTTGTTATATTTTTCATTTTTGAGTTTTTTTTAAAGTATTTCTATATTTGATTTCTCATCAAAAGCTGATGTTTTAATCTATTTTTATAATGCTTTAATAATTTTATATTATAACCTGATTTTTTATCTTTAAATTGTAATGTAAATCCTCTTCTATTTTTATCACTTTTATTTATATTACTTCCGTGAATTAGCAAACAATGATGAATCAAAGCATCACCAGGTTTTAATTTAGGAGTTATTTTTTTATTTTTATTTAAGATTTTTTTTAACACTTTTTGTTTAACTCTTTGTGAAGTGCCAGGAGCAAAAGAGTCTTCATGTTCAAGTAAGCCGAACTTATGACTAGATGAAACATATGTTAAACCACCATTTTTTTTTTCAGAAATATCTAATGCAACCCAAATAGTTAAACCATTATTATTTTTGACAGCCCACAAATAATTATCCTGATGAAATGGACTAGCAAGTCCCACCCTAGCTGGTTTTGCAAACAATTCACATTTCCTAAAATCTGGTTCTGATTCTAAGAAAAATTTTGCAACATTCATTATTTTTTTTTTTTGAGAAAATTTTTTAAAATAAAGATCATGTTTATCTATATCATGCATTGTATTTACTTTGTTTTTTAAAGTCCTATTTATATCTTTACCTTTTAATTTTTTTGATTTATTTTTAATAAATAATCTTATCCTGTTATTCAAATTTTTAATTTCAGTATCTGTAAATAATTTCTTTATTATGCAGAATCCGTTTTGTTCATAAGTTTTTTTTAATTTTTCACTTAAAATCATAATAAAATTTATAGTATAATATTTATTTTTTGCAATAAATCTAAATAACTCTATTCAGTATTTTAACTAGTTACGTTTTCTAAAATTTTTTTTAAATTCTTGACTCTTTCAATTTCACTTATGTTTAAATTTAAGAAATAATTTTGAGATTTCTTTTTTATTTTATTAAAAAACTTACCCTTTTCTAAATATAAATCTAAATTTTTCTTAAATTTTTTAAAATCATTAAACCAATAGATTTCATCATTTAGATGTTTATTGAAAGGATCTGTAAATAAATCCTCTTCAAGCAAAAAAATATCAGATTTAAAATTAAGAGACTCAAAAAAGGTAGTTGCCATCCATGGAAATATATTCAAATCACTATATCTAAGTAAGTGGCTAAAACTATTTTCATCACTAATGTAAGTTATTTGTTCAAACTTAAGGTCTTTAAAAATTGTTTTCCATAAAACAGAGTCTCCATATGGGTAGTCTTTAAAAATAATATTATATTTATCTTTATATTTACTTAAAATTTCTAATATTTCAAAATGTTGTTCCCATAATGAAGTTTCTGTTTTTGGTCTATTATAACCAAAATAAAATTGATTATTTTTTATATTGCACCCAACTGCAAATAAAATAGTTTTTTTTGAATTATCTAAAAAATCAAGATTAATTTTTTTGTGATAATTTCTTTTTTTATCAAGGCTAAACCTAAACGAACCTACAGGATAAATTTTATGATTTTCTTTAAAATTAAAAAGTTCTAATGTACTTTTCTTACTATCTATTAAATCTTTTAAATATTGACCATAGGAGATATGTGATTTGCAAAATCGATAATCAGATACATCATAACCACCTAATGACTTAGTGAAATACCCTCCATGAACCCAAGTTAAAAATGGTATATTCAATTCCTTACATATTTTTCTAAATATCACATTGGGTAAATAAAGAGGTACCATACTTTGGAATATGACTGATTTAGGATTTAACTTATTTACGATTTTTTTTGCTCTATAATATTCATTTAAAAAATAGTCTAATGAATTTACTATACTAAATAAAATTAAATCTAAAATTTTATCAAATTTATTATTTTTATATATCAGGATTTTTTGAAAATCTGGATCTTCTTTAATAGCTCTTTTAAAATTTTCTAATAATTGATTATTATTATTTTCAACCTCAATAATCATCTTTTTTTCAAAATAATACACAAAAAAATCTTTTGCTAAATTTGGATATAATTGTTTTAAAGATTTTACTTCGTAACAACCAATAGAGAGATATCTGTATTTTTTTGATAATAATTTTAAATTAAAAATTAATAAATTAAAAAGATTAATAAATTTTTTTTTCAAATTATTAAATATTTTATAAATCATATTTTTATCAGCGTTATATGTTTTTTTTAAACTATAATTTAAATTAAAATCCTTTTTGATTTTTGTAATTTTTATATTATCTTTATGATTCGATAATATGTGTCCAAGTAAATTTGAATTTTCTGAAATTTGACAAAATTTATTTAGCTCGATACCTTTTGTTTCTGAAATTATAAATTCAGAAGGATTATATTTCTGAATTAGTTTAAATACTAATTCAGTGTTATAATAAAAGGAGTCATAACAAATTTTTATTGAATAATGTAGATCATCGAATATTAACCAATTTAAAGATTTAAATCTTTGATCATTTTCAAATAAAATTTGATTTAGTTTTTTACAAATTTGAAAAGAAATATCTGTAATATCAATATATTTTTTCCAAAGATCATCATGAATACAAATATCACTAGTTTGTAAAAATTTAATATTTTTTTTTTTTAAAAAATAAGAACATTGAGGATTCATAGATATAATTATAAAATTACTTAAATCACTATTATTAAAAATAATTTTTTCTAACATCCATATTTTATCTGCTAAAATAATTTTCATTAATTTATTTTAAAAATGGATATGTCATTTTTAGATCTATTTTTGAGTCAATATCAATTGGGATTGTTTTTTTTTGAACAAAAATTTTTGTTTTATTCTTTATGATAAAATTTTTATACTTTTTTAAAAAAGAAACTTTAGACATATAAAATGATCCATTTATAAAAAAATAATCTTTTATATAATCTTGCCTACCTTTACTTTTTTTTTTATTATTGTTTTCTAAATAGTCCCAATTTTTTTTTTTTAATTTAATACATTCATAAGGATGTTCACGCATATGACTTACAGCTATTAAAGAGTCTAAATTATCTTTTTTAAATATATTGATTGCTTTTTGTATTTCTCTCAAATCACGTAATGGACTAGTTGGTTGCAACATTAGAACGGTATCAAAATCAAAATTTTTGTCTTTTTTAAGCCATCTTAAAGCATGAAAAACAGCGTCAATAACTAAACTTTTATCTCCTGATAAACTCTTTGGTCTATAATATTTTGACTTTGAAATAAATTTTTCTGAATATCTTTTTATTTTGTAATTATCCGTTGAAACAAAAATATAAACATTTTTTATTTTATTTGCTAATTTTAACGTATAATAAATTAATGGTTTTCCACGGATTTTGGTTAAATTCTTATTTTTAATTTCTTTTGATCCACCTCTAGCTGGAATAAAACATAAAACTTTCATTTAAACTTTTGTATTTTTTTCCCTAAATTTTCATAATCAAGGATTTTTTTTTTTAGTAAAATAGGAATTGCTATAGCATTTTTTAAAATCTCTTGAGTTTTAATTGATTTTTTAACCTCTCTTAAGGGTAAAGCATGACTCCAAAAAGCAGAACAATGCCATTCTACAGCATCGGGTAGATTTTTTGTTCCAAAACCACTTTTTTTTAGAAAATTTATTATATCATTTCTTATTTTTCTGTCCTCTACATAAAATATAAAAGTGTCATATGAAGATACACTTTTTTTAGGCTCTCTTCTTATTTTAAAAACTTTTGAAATGTTTTTTTTCAAAGATAAAAATCGAGATTTGTTACAATCTAAAATATACTTTAATTTACTTAATTGAACTTTTCCTACTGCAGCTTGCATTTCGGTCATTCTATAATTGAATCCATAAATCTTTTTAGTGTCTCTTCCCCTTGGAAATTTTGGATTATTTTCATGGCCATGATCGTGATATTCTCTTGAATACTTATCTAATTTCTTACTTTTTGTTACGAGCATCCCCCCTTCACCAGTAGTTATAGTTTTTCCAAAATCAAAACTGAAAACTCCCATGTCTCCTATTGTACCTAAGTTCTGTCCAAAATATTTACCTCCTATTGCCTCACAATTATCTTCTAAAACTTTAATTTTGTTTTTTTTAGCAATCTTGATAATTTTGTTCATATCAGCAGAAACTCCAAGCATATGTACAGGTAAAATTATTTTAGTTTTTTTATTGATTACAGATTCTATTTCTTCCGGATTCATATTTAAACTTTTATCAACATTCACAATTCGGGGCTTAGCACCTATATCAAGAATTGCTTCTATTGTTGCTATAAAGTTAAATGCTTGTGTTATAACTTCGTCTCCACGCTTTACTCCTAATGCTTTAAGACCGATTTTAATTGCAGCGGTTCCAGATGAAACTGCTAAATTATATTTCGACCTTAATTTTTTACCAAATAAACTCTCAAATTCCCTTACATGATAATTTTTTCTTCTATTATCAAAACCATGTGCGAAAAGAACTCCTCCATTGTCAAAAATTTTATTTACTGCTTTTTTTTCTTTTTTATTTATAATCTCGAAACCTGGCATTTTAATAATAAATAGTTTTAGAATTTAAATTTTTATTTAAAAAAATATTTGAACCTATTATACAGCTATTTCCAATTTTTATATTCTCTTTAATTGTTGCATTGCTTCCTACAAAACAATTTTGTAAAATTTTAACATTTCCACTAATAGATGCTCCTGATGCTATATGGCAGTTGTTACCAATAATAACATCATGCTCAACAATGCAATTACTGTTTATTATACAATTATTTCCGATTTTAACACCTGCATTTATAATTGCCCCATGCATTACGATTGTACCTTTTCCTATCTTCGAATATTTTGATACATATGCTTTTTTGGAAATTATAGTAGGTAATTCATAGCCATTCTTTTCTAAATTTTTATAAATCTCTATTCTCTTAAGAGGGCTTTTTATCTGGCCAACTGCAACAAAAGCAAATCTTATTTTTTTTCTTATAGATTTTAAATCTTTATCAGAACCAATTATTTTATAATTAAATAGTTTTTTATCTGATTTTCGTTTATCAATTAATCCATGTATTTTTAATTTTTGATGTGCATTTTCAATTGTATCTATACATGATTTTGCGTGCCCACCAGCTCCAATTAAAATTATTTTTTTCATTAATTTCTAAATCTTTTTATCATTATTTTTGGGAAAATTGTCATAACATCTATTGAAATTTTTAATTTTTTTATCTCATTAAGAATAATTGATGAATAATAAGATGTTATTACAATTAAATCAGGTTTGGTTTTTTTTAAAGACTCGATAGAACTAATTTTAATTTTATTATCATAAAAAAATAAATTTTGTTTTTTTTTATCCCTATCAACGAATTTACTATTTTCATTAATTTTTATTTTATATAAATATATAGCTGAAAAAGCAAAGCCACCTGCACCCCAAAAAACAACATTATTATAATTTGAATTATTAATAATTCTATTAATTTTCGTTTGATTAAATAAAACTTTTTTCTCAAACTTTTTAAAATTTATTTTATGATCTATTTTATAATCTAATATCTTTGTTTGTTTTTTTTTAAAAAAAATTATCAAATTTTCAGGTGTTTCATAATGATTAATTAAATCTAAATTAAATTTTTTAGCAATATTTAAGAAAGTTTTTATCGAAAAATAATGTATGTGTTGTAATGAAAAAACTTCAAGCAAGCCCTTCTTTAGATAATATGAAATATTTGGAACTTCTATTACAAGTTTAGAATCTGAATTCATTATGTATTTAAGATCAATGATAATTTTTTTTAAATCGTATATGTGTTCTAATGTATGTCTTATTAGAACATAGTCGTATTTTTTTTTAAAAAATTTTTTTTTGTTAAAAAAACCCTTATAGACCTTTAGACCATGACTATTAGCAATATCTGCTCCATCGCTTGGTTCACATCCCTCAACTTTATATCCTTTCTTTTTAAGTTGATGAAGTATATATCCATCATAACAACCAACTTCTAAAACACTTTTCATTCTATTTTTAGTTTCATTTTTTAAAAATATAGATAAAAATTTGTCATCTCTTACTGGTGTAAAATTTCCCTCTAAAGGTGACGGATATGTGTAAAATTTTTCATATATATCATTTAATATTTTTTCATTAGGTTTTTTATCTAAAACTAAATAATTACAATTATAGCACGCAAGTAAATCTAATTTAGAATATATCTTATCTACTAATTTTTTTTTAATAATGTATTTTTGAAATTTGGTAAAATTAACAGGAAAATTAGCATACGGAAAATCTCCAAACTTAATAAAACTTTTTAAATGAGTTTGTTCTAAACATATTTTACATTTTTTTTTATTCATCATTTTTAAATTAGTTCATTCAAGATTTTTTGAATTTTAAATTTAGGATTACTTTTAATGAAATTATTCGAGAAATACTCATTCATTTCGATTTTAAAATTATGATCATACAAATTTTTTCCTTGTTCGAAAATTTTTAAAAAATAATTTAAATCTTGTTCATTTTTTGCTAAAATTATTTTTTTATTTAAACCATAATTTTCTATACTGCTAAAAAAATTTTTTTCATCAAAAATTATAGCTTCTATACCATCTGCTATACTCTCTTCTATTAATGATGTATATCTACCTATAACAAAATTACTGATATTTAATAATTGATAAATATTTACTTTGCTTGAAACTTTATTAAGTTCTATATTTTCACTCTGATCTATTAAATCTAAAATCTTTTTTGGAATTAAATTTAAATTCTCATCAAGTTTTAGTCTAATTATAAAATATAAATTTTCAAAGTTCTTTGCTAATAATATTATTTGTTCAAAAAAATCTATATTATTTTGGATCGATGATCCATTCTCACCCTCAAGATCAGTAGAGTATTTGTCAGCAATTACTGTACCTAAACAAAGGATTTTTTTTTTTTTTATATTTTTAAGTCTTAAAATTTCTTTATTTAAGTTGAGCTTTTTTAAATTTAAATTACTTGAGGACCTCAAACTACCTACTGAAAAATATTTATCAACTATGTAACCTTTTTCCTTTAATTCATTCTCATATTTGACACCTGGAACTAAATAGTAATTAAAAAATAATGGCGATATCAAATAATTTAATAGATATCTTTCTTGATTACTGACAGTCTTAATTTTTTTGATATCACAAGCTAAAAGTATTGTTTTTGGAAACAATGAGTCATAATCACAATATATAATTTTTAATTTATTCAATTTTTCAAAAAGAAATATATATTTTTCTATCTGATAAATCTTATTAAGTATATAAAACGATAAAAGTATCTTAAATATAGAAATATTTTTATAAAATTTAAAATTAATAAAATTTTTAAATATATAAAACATTTTTTTATATCGAAAGTCATCATAAAAACTTTTAACATTTAAATATGGTATTTGATAAAAATCAAAATATTTCAATGAAAAGTTATCAACTGGTTCTTTTAAAATATTTAAAACTTTAGATTTGTAAAACTTACTCTCAATTTTCTCACTAAATATAAAAGTCTTATTATAAGAGTTACTATATTTCAAACTTTTATGTGGAAAGTAAGCTATTTCAAATTCTTTAAAATCATATTTCTTTTTACTTTTAGAAACTTTAGTTTTTTGATGATTTTTTTTTTTAGATAACGAAAGTTTTAAAGTATTTAAAAACTTATAAAAAATTATTTTTATAATATTTATTATAACAAATACTGAGAAAACTTTTAAATTTTTATCGTGATTTTTCAATAATAAATATGATGAAATTTTAATTGGAAAATAAAAAACTTTGTTTTCTTTTAACGTAAAATATTTTTCAATAAGCGATAAAGATAAAGTTTCAATATAAGTTCCTTCTGAGTCATTTGGCATCAAACAAAGTTTTAATTTTTCAAGGTTAGGGTTATATTTTTTAGAAAAACTTTTAAAAAAAAAATTATTTCTAATGAAATTATCAAATAATTTTAATTCTATTTTTCTCCTTATATTAAAACTTCTATTGTAATAAATATTATCTAATGATTTAAAACTTAAACATAAAATTCCTAAATTATCAAAAAATTTTACTAAAGATTCATTTTTAAATATTGAGCTTAATTCTCTATAATAAACCTTATTAAAAAATATTTTCAAAAAAAGAGATAATGTTAAGGATGAAATAGTTATTTTTTCGATTATAAATATTCTTTTCATTCAATATTTTTATAAATCTCTTGCCGACTTAATTTTCATATTAAATATTTTTTTATCTTTTAAATTATTGATTTCTATTTGTTTGCTTAATTCGTAAAAGCTTTTTTCATAGGCTGTTAATAACTGATCAATTATTTTTTTGTTATGAGAAAAAGAAAATATATTATATCCTAAATTTAATACATTATTTTTTGCCAATAACTGTATCAAAAAATTCCTAATTAAATCAGCTTCTATTAATTGATTTCCATTGATAATCAAAATATTTTTTACTGAAAACCCAATTATTTTTATATATTCGTCTAGTCTATAATTTGTAATTATTTTTTTTAAGTTTTTTAAAAAATAATTACCCATATGATTAATTTTTGGTAATACTTTATTTTTTTTTAAATAATTTATTGTGCTAATTGAAGCAGCCATAGCAATTGGATCACTGCCAAATGTTAATGAATAAAATACTTCTTTCGATTTTTTCATAATTTCTTTTTTTCCCACTAAAGCAGAAATTGGATATCCATTTCCCATTGCTTTAGAAAAACATGAAAGATCTGGTATAATTTTAATTTTATTTTGATATCCACCAAGATCCCACCTAAATCCAGTTACAACTTCGTCAAAAATTAATATTATATTATTCTTTGTTGCTGTTTCTCTTACATAATTCAAGAATCCTTGACATTTTAAATATTTTTTACAATTTTTACAAATTTGTCCACATTGAGGTAATTCTTTGGAAATTGGTTCCATAATTATGCAAGCAACTTTTTTATGATACCTGTTAATGAGATCATCTAACGATTTTGTGTTATTATAAGTAAAACGATGTGAATATTTTGCTATATCGGTAGGTATTCCAGAATTCATCGAAGTCTTACAAATATACCAATCTTGCCAAGCATGATAACCACAAAATAAAATATTATCTTTTCCAGTATAATGCCTAGCTAATCTTACTGCAGCAGTAGTAGCATCATTACCATTTTTTCCAAACCTAACCATTTCGGCTGAAGGAATATTCTTAACTAATAATTCTGACAAATCACCTTCAAGTCTTGTTGTTAAACTTAGTGTAGAACCTTTTTTTATTTGATTAATTACTGAGGAATTTACCTCTTTATTTGAGTGGCCTAAAATTACAGCGCCTAATGACATTATTGTATCAATATATTTGTTACCATCATAATCATAAACATGAGCACCTTTACCTCTTTCAGTCGCAAAGGGTAAATATTCATAAGCACTATTGTCTAAATCTTTACTAAAAGTAGAAGCTCCTGCTACAAACTTTCTATTTTTTTTTAATATTTTATTTGTTTTTTCTAATTTCATAATTTAATGACTGCTCTACCTAAAATTTTATTATCCTTAAATTTTTTAATCACTTTATTTATATTTTTTAATTTATGTTCTTCCGTAATAATATCCTTGATCTTAACGGTGTTATTATTGATTTTATTCTTCAATTTAGGAAAATCTTTTTTTGAGTTACACCATCCACCACGCATTCCAACTATTGTTTGATTATTCATCAACAAGTTTTTAGCACTAAAGGAAATGTCGTCATAGGAAAAGCCAATTATTGCCAAAGTTCCACCTACAGAATAACCAGGCTCTCCTTTCTTGAGAATTTTAAGACAACTTTCTTGTAAAGACTTATTTCCAGTAAAATCAAAAATATAATCAAGACCCTTGTTTTTAGTAATATACATTACCTTTTTCTCTAAATTTTCAAAAGTATTATTAATTAAATGCGTACATCCTATTTTTTTTGCAAACATTAATTTTTTCTTACTTTTGTCCAAAACAATATTATTTTTA
>MDSV01199706.1_pt1 | contig 19726 bp, 18 predicted proteins | sample 810851 | NCBI WGS metagenome assembly MDSV01 (sample SAMN05326640, study PRJNA326480) | marine metagenome | isolation source: seawater | place: Atlantic Ocean: North East | collected 2012 | reverse complement strand
CTGGTTACTTTCTCCCAAAGGCATTGAGGATGAAAATGGCCGAGGAAAGGTTCGTGATTACCTTGGAATCAATGACTTTTGATAACATTCGAAGCAGTCTGTCTCAGGCCAAATCACGATTCATAGTACGCACTCAATGACGATGAGTACAACCCGATTGTCACCAGGAATGCCAGAACAACCGATGCCTGAACCATCCAGATATTTTCTGCTGTAAATTCTCCTAGAAAGAGTGAAAGGGCCATTGCAAATGCCTCAAGTCCTGCTGTTAGAGTTTGAACTCGCCCCATGTCAAGTGATGGGTTTTTCAGCCATAACCAACTCCCCAGTACATTCGTTCCAAGCAGAGCAGCGCCGATTGTTCGCAACCACGCGGTGTTGACTGCTTCTGCCTTAAGCAAATCACAAAACACATCAGGGGCAGCCAGAAGGAAGACTCCGTAACCAAGCGAAGCCCAAAGATTCACCTGCATTGTAGGGCGGGCAAGGGCATTACGATTCATACTCCTAAAAAGGCAGTTCATCAAATAGTTCTTTGCAAAAACGATAATGCTCGGCCCTTGACAATAGAATACAACTCAATTTGTAACTCCACCACTTATCCAGTTGAAGACCATCACCCATGCAAAAAGTGCCATTGCCAAGGCCACAATTGCAGAAACCTGTGCCCCTTTTCGAAAACTCTTGACAAACGTTCCACTACTAAACGCCAAACTAAAACCTATTACTGGCCATAAACACAGAGAACAACTGAACCAAAATACGCCCATAATATCTGGAGAACCTGGTTGATGAATTCCAAACATAAGCAAAACCATAGTTATGATTGGAGCCATTGCTGGAACAGTTAAACCAATCCAAAATCTTCGGTCTGTAACCATGTCATGAATCAATAAATTCTCTTCAGCCACCTCTATGTTTACTCCGTTGATTGAAGAAACAATTAGAAATTCGTTTGAACAATGAGGACAACGCACAGTTCCAGAAAAATTCGCAGAAACTGCTATGTTTTTGTCGCAAGAAAGACAAGTCACCTTCACTTTCTCTTCTACAATTTCAGGATTTTCAGATGACATATTAACCGCCCCACATAAAATTAATTATTGTTATCGAGATAAGATACATTAGCCATAAAATATACAATTTTATTGACATATAGGCTCCTTTAATGCAAGGGGTGTTTTCAACTTCTTTTGCACGACGAATCAACCACCATGCACACAATGGATGAACAACCAGACCGCCAGCAATCCATCCGGCCATGAAAAAATAATCGACGTAGGTCATTTCACTAACGGGACCATCGCGAGACATCAAAACGGCCATTGAAAAGAGAGAAACCCCCCATCCAGCGAGGAGAGGAATCAACAATCCAAACCAATAACCTTGGGCTTTGTCTTTCGCTTCTTTACTGATGAATATTGACATTTTTAAACGAATCCAAATTTCATTAGAACGTAATTGCTCTATTTCAAACTACAAATCATCGTATAAATATGTAATCACGGCTGACTGCCCGTATGTTTCGAAATAGAATTGTTCTTAAAAATCGTTCTTTTCGATGATTTTATGTGGAATTTATGCTACGGTTTGTTTCTAATATTGGCGGTAATTATCGCAGTTAGAAAGGGATGGTTGAAATCTGCATTGGAAATTCTTTTTGGGCCATTTTGAGTGCCGCACTTAACCGCATAAGTGTTCAATGAACTCTCAATGAATGAAATTCAGTGATACATTGAGCCCAGCCATGCGCAAACTCGCTCAACCAATTCTATATCGAGTTTCGAAAAGGCACGAAAATCATCTGAGTCTACATCAAGAACTGCTACAACTTCACCTTTGGAATTTTTTACTGGAACCACGATTTCGCTGTTGGTGGTTGAACTACAGGCAATGTGTTCGGGGCGCTCGTGAACGTTTGGTACGTCTTGAGTCTCGCCAGTCGTAGCTGCTGCCCCACAAATGCCCTTGTCAAACGGTATGTACAGGCACCCGTGACCACCTTGGTAAGGGCCAATTTTCAGCATTCCTGGCGCAGTCGTTCGATAAAATCCTGTCCAATGATAATGGTCAAAGGCATTGTGCAATTCACATACTACAGTTGCCATTGCGGCAATCCAATCATCTTCTCCATCAAGAATTGAAGTGATTCTCTCGTAAACTTCGTTGTGAACCATGGAACGGGTAGGAAATATCCCTATTCAAATGTTTATTTTGATTAGCGATACAATACTTTCCTTGTGGGGTAAGAAATGTATGGAGTAAGAATTTCAACATGCTTCGTCCATGATTAAAACCTGAATCGATTCTTCAATGCGGTCAGTCATTAAATTCAACTCACAGATAGGAGTCGCCCCCTAACTAGGATTTCAAAGAGGGTGGCCTTTTTGTGGAAACGGACCATACAAGCAAGCATGAAACGAGCAAAACTTCACGAAACGCTGCTAGCAGGTAATGAGGAATGATGGAGGTGGATTCGTAGTGCTCCTGTCGAATCGAGAAGATATCCAAAAGTAAATTCAACCTTGACCTCGTTTCCTTCTGCCGATGTGAAAAAATAGTTCCCCATAGCAATTGCTGAGGATTCATTAAGAATCATATTCTGGTTCTCAAAACGGACTTTTGTCCAACCTTGAATTGCAAAACCCGTATCTTCAGGACATGCGCCATTGGATGCAGTAAAATACGACAAAGCCTCATCAAATGTTGGACGAAATTGTTGCACTGCAGCCATGGTCGGCTTAAACAAAACGGGGCTCATTCCGTATGCATAAAGAGATTCTACATGGGTTGTTGCTCGCCCAACGTAATCCTCGCCTGAACCGTGTGCTGCAGAAATAGCAACGATTCCCTCTCCCCATGCCTGTTGAGCCTTTTCCACCTCTGCAACCGTCACCATTGCGGCTTCACCAGTGAGAATGCTTCAATCGGCGCTTTATGAATCAGCAGGTTCGGAAGGTTTCGGATTATATGTATGCCACCAAATAGGGCGAAGAGGTCATGCTTTGGAGAACATTATTGGTTCGGCTGGAGGGTTTTGGCTACGGAAACCAATTGCTTCATGATGTGTATCATCTCCTCAGGTGAGCGAACTATCTTTCGAACGTGGGCTTGGACCATCGTATCGGTGATTTGAAGGGTGGCTTGATGAAACACCGCCTGCTGAGCATGAAAAATCGCCATTTTTCTCTCAGTGGTTAAGAATTGATACACTTGATTTGGATCGTGACCTTGAATGTGGAATTGCTCATCGAAGACTGAATCATTCACTTGAATGTCGCTGTTGCCAACGAAACTTGAAAGGAAACTGATGACTGCAATCTGGGGTTTTATGTCAAGGCCTAATTGAAGGTGATAGGGGAGGTAGACTTCGAAAAGTGTGTGTGTTTTGTTGGTTCTTTTGCCGCCGTTCACATGCCGAAGATAAATACGACATTGCAATTGATGAATGTGCCCCACAAGAGATGGAAAACCTAGGCGAAAACCTGCCAGCTTGAATTCGAATTTATTTTGAGGAGGCACATACTGAAATTCAAGTCTTTGAGCACAATTCACATAATCCCTCTGAAGATTTGAACTGAAATAGTTTGAAGCGAATAGAAAGAGAATAAACATTCCAATCGGGAAAGAGCAGATTAAGAAAAGAACAGTAAATTCTCCACTCATCTTAACCCCCCTGTTCAACACGGTGATATTCAACGCCATCAGGCAAAGGCTTCCATGGCAAAACATCGCACCAATGCCCTATCCTCCAAGCCCGCCCCTGTGTCATGATTGAGCCAAGAAACAATGGGCCTTGATGGCCTTCTGCCAGTACCTCGTCAAGGGCTTCTTTACCCCGGTTATCAAATCGAGCAGATTTTCGAACGCCTGTTGGCATTGCCCGTCCCTTTTCATCTGCTGGCTCGCATAATTCCAACACGGCAGAGCCTGATGATTCATCGTATTCTTGAAGCAAAACAACAGCATCGGAAAAATCTCCTTTGTGTAGAGTTTTGTTCTCATGACGCCAATTCCACCAGTGGGGGCACCAAGCCTTCCAATCACAAAAACCGCCGCAGGAAGATTCCCCAATGGTTGGCTCCATAGGCATGGGAGTCGGGATTGTAGCTTGCCAAGCTGCATATGCTTGTTCCAAGACATTATCTCCCTTGGCAGACCACTTCGAAGCGTTTTGAGTGTACCATCCCTCTGTACGCACATTGGGTGCATTTGGATTGTTTGCCAGTAGAATATCTCGATACATTCGCAATTGACGGTTTACTTCTGTTTTTAATTCGAGTTCAGGGGTTCTCCCCGTCTTCAAATCTGCAACCAACCAGCCAACCAATTGGCCTTCATCATTGATATCCCCCATAAGCAAATCGAGTCTTCCCATGAGTCTGCCGTCCGAGGTTTTCAATTCGCCTTCGACTGCAATTGCTAATTTCTGAACACGGCGCCAAAGAGCACCTGTCACGCGTTCCTGTTCAAGACTACGAACACCAACATGGTCAAGAAGCATCATTACGGCTCCTTTCTGATTACGAACGGCCTCTTTCCATTTGTCCTCTTTCCACTGAGGGCGTCGAGGAGTTGCAAGAAAAATTACTTTTTCTTCTTCCCAACGTGCTTTCAAGACTTGATGTGCAAAATCGGGCATCCACCCACTTTCAGCATCGCCAATATGAGATATATCATTCAAGAGAAGGTCTTCTACTGAGGCGTGTACTGCTGTACCCAGCGAGGCTGCCATACCTGCTTTACGCGGTAAACGTTGACGGCTCAACCAATACATCCTCGGGCATGTTTCGTATCGATTCCATGCAGATGGAGACAAAGAATGAGGCCGGACATCCGCAGAGGTTTGGTCCGACATAGGACATCCTTGAGTTCAACAAACATCAATCCACCGTAGTTCCAATTCATGCAAAGTGTTGAAACCTAAGAGCCACAGCATCTGCTCATGGAACGCCCCAGTGTCCGACTGAATACGAAAATTGAAACTGAAAATGCAATGGTTGTTGCTTGTTTCCCCAGTATTGGAATGGTTTCAAGCGTAGTTGCTCATTTTTTGATTGACCACTTGGACCTGGAGTTTGTTGGTGCAGTCGTCGACCCTCGGCTGCCTGTCATCACGCTTATCCAAGAGGGTGAACCTCTACCGGTCATACGCGCTTATGCTGGAAAGCCCCAATGTACGATTGAAGGCTGTGACCAAGTCATTTTGTTGATGAGCGAACTTGTCATCCCTGAACCTCTGGTCAACGATATCGTTTGGGCCATGTTTGAGTGGTCGAGAGAAAACAAAATTGTTCATGCTGTGGTTATAGATGCATTCGCTAAAGAAGGTATGAAGGGTAACCTCAACGGCGCTGAACCAACCATCGAATACGAAGACACAGAGGGCGTTGATGTGGTTGGTATTGGTGCAAATGAAAAGGTGAGAGAGATGTTGAAATCCATGGACATTACACTGCTCAATCAAGGCGTGATAAAAGGAATCAATGCTGCAATCTTGAGTGAGGCTCGACGTAGAGGATTGGACCTCATGTCTATCATGGTAGAGGCTGACCCGCGATGGCCTGATGCCCGCGCCGCAGCAACTCTTATTGAAACGCTCAACAAAGTCTTGCCCTCAATTGACCTACCGCACCAGCCTTTGCTTGAAGAAGCTGAATTTTTGGAAAGTCAAATCAAAGCAATGATGGAGGGTGCGGAAACCAAACCCGATGCATCCAGCAGCAGTTCAATGTATGGATGATGGCGTATTGAGTCGCTTCATTCCAATTGCAACCATTGCTATTCCCAGAATAAGTGCAATGATGCTAATGGCAAATGGGAACAGCAACACTTGCTCATACGGCAACTGAAACACATCCAGAAGAGACTCTCCTCGAGTGAATGTGCCTCCAACAGATGCTGTGAGCAGCATTGAGCCGCATGCCGCAAGTCCCGTAGCGCAATGAATTCGTGTCGCAGTAACAGAATCCCAAAGACCCTTGCCAAGACGCCAGCGACTCAAAGCAGTACCAATCGCAAACCCTGCTCCAGCCATAGAAAGGAACATTTTATTCACCAACAATGGGCTACTAAGGCCTTCCCCAGGAGAAGAAGAGACGCCGCTTAAGATTGCAAAAGGGGTTGCGGCCAAACCAAAGACGAGCGTGAAATGGGCGACGTTGTCAAACATACTCATCCACTCTGTTCGCTTCAGCAGGCCAAAGTGAATGAGAAAGCACAATGCGAAACAGAGACCTGAAACGGAGTAAGCCCCAACGACCAATTCAGTGGTTACAACGTGAAACGTTTCGGAAGAAATCATTGCTCGCCACCTCCGTATTTGCCAGCAAGATAGTCATGGCCGTACCATCTCCACTGGTCTTCATTCCATCCCTCTGGTAAACCTCCTGCAGGGAGAGGAGCAATTGCCTCTCCAGAATCGACCGGTATTTCTTGTTCCATCTCATCATCTTGTTGTGTAGGTAAAACAAAATCAGCCTGTTCATATTTGCTTTCAGGAATTGATTTTTGAAGGCGTGACTGAAGCGCAAGAATTGTACCAGCAATCAAAAACAACAGCGCAAAAGACTGAGCATAAACTGCCAATTCTTCAACCTGCCATTTGGGCTCTTCAGCAACAAGTGTGAACCACGGAGTTGTTTGAGGTGGGCCTTCTCCCTCGAGGACCGCTCGCCATTGAATTGTGGTCGGTTGGAGCGCTGCTGGAAGATTCGCAATCCAGGCATTGCCACCTGAGGCATTGACCTGTGCAGTCATCAATGGCCCTCCTAGAACCTGCCATTCAACTTGCACGGATTCAGTATACTGGGTTTGTATGGTCAATTCGGTTTCAACCCCAAGTGTGCGAACAGTGGGGGGAGTGAAATCCGGAGAGAGTCGCGGTAGATCTTCCGGGACCGCTTCTACTTCAACCGACAATCCTTGTGGGTCGATGCCGAAGAACGGGGTTGAATCGCCACCATGGTGAATGGAGCCGTAAAACATAGTTGTGCCAATTTCCGAAGAGCGTACAACCCATGAAACCGATGTTTCGTTTGTGCCCGAAGGAAGAGTGCGCTCAATGTAATTCACCGCACCGCCATTTGAATCTGACAAAATGTCCCATCCTGCATCAAGAGGTGTGTCGGAATGTCCGGTTGTGTCGGTTAACAAAAACAGTCCAATGAGGCCGGAATCAATGGCTTGAATATTGGATACGGTTAATGTGAGAGTGGTAGGGATACCTGCATACACCCTTTCGGAGGATGACAATGAAAGGAGAGCTGTTGAAGAGCCATTGAGTGAGGCGTCTCCATGGCAAGCACCGCCACACTGCATATCGCGCATTGAATCGCCGTTCCCTCCGGGTTCGGCTGCACCAAAACTTGAACAGAGCAAGAGAATGGTGAGCAGAAAAACAACTCGAGTGCTCCGATATACGTTCAATTTAATCCCTCCGGATAAAAGCAAACAAGCCTATTGCGACGCCAATGAGTAAGAACAGACCGCCCGAGATTAAACCGCCAAATGACGAAGGCCCCGGAGCTGATTCAGCAGCGGGAGTGACAAGAATTTCAACAGCAGGCGCCGCTCCTGCAAGCAACACCTGATCGCCGACCTGGGGTTGAATGGAGTAGGTGTTCATTCCAGCAAACAGAGGCTGGTCTAGGAATGATGTTTCATCTGTAACTGCAACTGCGACACCGTTTCGTAGAATTGTGAAATTCGCAGATGCTCCGTCCCATGACCATTCAAGTTTTACTTTCTGATTCTTAACCGAAGCAGTGAACTCAGATATGGACGGACCTTCGGTCGGTGTTAACTGAACTGTAGTCGTATGTTGACCACCAGTATCATCGACAACCACGAGGGTTACAACCGTGTTTTTTACTGGTTGGATATTGATGTGTGTACCCGATGCGGCGCCCGCTGAGCCATCTGTATCAATCCAATTCCATTGAGAATCAACAACAATTCCATCAATGTCGCTGGACGAAGTCGATCTAAGTTCAACATTTTCCCCCACCCAAACTGTGGGAGTGAGAATTGTAATTTCAGCAACTGGAACGATGTTGAGAATGGTCGTACTGGCAACCGCAAGACTGCCGTTTAAGAATTCTGAATCAGAAGGTAAAACTTGGACTGTCCATGTTTGACCGGGGCCAAGTAAGGTACTGGGAAGGCTGGTTTCATTGGTCAGTGAGCCCTCTAAGAACCCGTTTCTCAACCATTCAACAGAAACATCGACCGCATCTCCATCTGCATCTTCCGTTTCAATCACAATATTTACTGGATCGAGCGATGTTACGTTTTGAGAAATTTGAACAGTTGCACTTGGAGCGCTATTTTGAATAGTTACGTTCGCAAACAATGAGTTTTGGCTTGTACCTTCACCGTCTCCAGCTTTGACTTCAACTGTCCAAACCTCACCTTTCGAAGTTGAACTGGATGGAAGAATCGCTAAACCGTTGAGCGATGATTTAACCAAACCGTCTCGGGACCAAATGATTTGAGGATTCGAAGAAGTATCGCCGTCGATGTCCGACATTGTGTATTCAACAGATATACTGTCGGTGGTTTTAGCGAAAGTATGGCTCAAGGTAATCGATTCTGTTGTTGGCAAGGAATTTTGTACTGTAATCGAAGGTGTGTTGAACCATGTTGACCAATCTGTTCCGTCATTGACGCGTAACTTCGCAGACCACACCTGCCCTTTTTCGGTAAACATAGATGGAATCACGAGGCTGTTATCAGCATAATCGAACGGCGCACCGTTTAATTCCCAAACGGTTTCAAAATCAATCTCGGCATCTCCGTCGAAATCGCTGTAATCATAGGACAAAGCGAAATCATCAGAGGTAACTATGCTGGATGGGGTAAACTGGAAATTTGTAGCAGTTGGCGCAGTATTGACAAAACCACCGCCAATGGTGACCGATGGAGATGAAATCCATTGAGATACATCTTCACTATCGTTGGCACGTATTTCGACTTTCCAAGTGTCGCCGTCTCGAGTCGCTACTGAAGGAATGGTTTGCATACCGTTCAATTCAGGGATGAGTGAACCGTCAAGATACCAACGAATGTCCAATGTTACAGCATCATTGTCGGGGTCGGATGTAGAACTGGTGAACGTCAAGGCGTCATCAGGAGTCGGTGAAGAAGGTTGAATTGTTGGAGATGTAGAGGATGGTGGAGCATTTTGAATAACCAATGTATTGCTGTTTATGGGATTACCAGAATCCGAGCCATCCGACGGCGTGATGGTCGCCATCCATTCTTGTCCTTTGGCAGTCGCCGAAGATGAAACCGTTGTACCAGAAAGCGAAGTTTGCTCAACACCATCTTTGAACCATTGAATTACGGTACCGGATTCTTGGTCGTTGTCCGGGTCTGAGTACGAATAACTGAGAGTAAGGGTCGAACTTGTCGTCGCCCCTGAAGGACCAAGCAGCGCATTCGAAGCACTTGGAGGTGAATTCGGTACTGCGCCTGCCTCAGGGATTTGATACGAAACCGTGTCCCATCGGTCGCCATTGTAGTTTCCACTTCCATCGGATGCTAGGCCTGCAAGTGAAAGAGTTGTAACTCCAGAGCCTGTAGCCGGAGCAATCCAATCAATACTCCAAGAGCGCTGACTGCTACCGGTAATCGAATGTGTCGCACTGTTCTGAGCAGAATTGACATTGACAGCGAAACCTATTCCGGCTGATAATGTTCCTTTATCCACCTCGAGATTGAAACCCCCTCCCGTTCCAGTTGGGCCGTTACTTACGGTGATGGTAAGGGTTGATGTTGCACCTGCAGTGTACTGTGCTGGATGGCCTGTGAGAGTTACCGTTGCTGCAGTTCCTGCCGTATTCGAATGACAGTAACAACTGGAACTTTGGTTATGAATCCCAGCAGAGTTACCCTGCGTCAAAGGTGTAACGCTAAGCAGAAGGAGAATGAACAAAAACGCAGCACTCAGTTTGCGATTCATAGTGGTACCACTGACGCTGTAGTTATCAAAGGGTTGGTAAACTGATTTACTTTCTTCATGTTTCATTGAAGTCGAAAAGAGACGGTTGCTTTCTTTTTTTATCAATTCGCTGCTCAACATCGTCTGCAGGTGGTAAGGAGTTTGAACCGGATTGATTGATTTGAACATCGAATTGTTGTTCTGTCCAGATTGTGATACCAAGCGACTCTGCCTTCGAGAGTTTCGAGCCAGCTTTCTCACCAGCAATGAGCACACTTAGATTTGAAGAAACACTACCCACGACTTTGCCCCCTGCAGCTTTAATCGATTGTTGCACTTCTTTCCTCGGTCTTTGCAGTGTCCCAGTCAAACAAAATGTCATACCCTCGAAAAAACCGCCTGAAGCAGCTTTGGGCTCAGGTTTGATGTTGAGTAAACCGTTCAAATCAAGAAGAATTGCTCGTCGCTTTGCCAGCCCATCGCGCACTTGAAGGGCGACTTTGCTACCAATCCCATCGACCGAACATAAAGACCGGATTGCTCTGTTTTGCGAAAACGGTTTGCCAGCATCATCAGATAAAGGTCCAAAGTTTTCATCTTCTACAGTTGCAAAAGCATCATCCACCCATTGGAGGAGAGTAGGGAAATCCTCGCAGTGCTGGGCGACGGATGTTGCCAATTCTGGACCTATGCCCGGCAATCCCAATGCATGCAGAAATTTACCTAGCGATAGCGTTCGTACTTTTGACAACTCATTGAGAACATTCACCGCTGACTTCTCCCCCATGCGGTCCATTTGCTCAAGTTGGCTTTGTTGAAGGCGGAACAGGTCTGGAATGGAATTGATGAGTCCATTGTCAATCAGTTGTTCGACTAATTTCTCTCCAATACCATCCATTTCTAAAGACCTGCACCAGTAGAGAATTGTTCGACTGGTGCGAGCGTCACACATAATGTCAATACACCGCAAAAATGCCCCTTCAACCTGCAATTCAGCATTACAGGCTGGGCAATGTGAAGGAATAGAAATGGGGGTTCTTTCCGGGAGTTTTTCGCTAAATTCAGTTCCATCGGCATGGAATCGACCCGCTAAATCCGAAGCCGAAGCCTGTCCAAGGCCGGACTCTATTTTCGGTATAACGTCACCTCGACGGACAATGAGTACGCCATCGCCCAGTTTTAGACCTAGTCGCTCAACTTCTCCGACATTATGCAATGTCGTATGTTCCACGGTAACACCTCCTACAGTCTGAGGAGCAATTCGAGCAACCGGCGTTACAGCGCCTGTTCGTCCGGTTTGCCAGTTCACCTCCATCAAAACGGATTTTGCCTCTTCGGGAGGGAACTTCCAAGCAAGAGCCCACCGTGGGTGATGGGCGGTTGAGCCGAGGCGTTCTCGCTGACTTAAGTCGTCAAGTTTGAAGACGATGCCGTCGATTTCAAATTTGTACCCTGCTCTTTTCTCACTCCACATTTTCGTGTATTCGACCATCTCTAAATGAAGGTCATCGGATTCAAACACCTGCCATGGCGCAGGATCAATCCCGATTGTGTTCTTCAAATAATCCAGAAGTTCGCTGTCGTAATTCATATTTGGGCGAGAGTGGGGGAATTGGACATCATATGCACAAAAAACCAAATCCGACGCTTCGGCTTTACCGTCACCATGCTTTTGACGCAATGCACCTGAGCAGAGATTACGAGGATTCGGCGAGACATCTTTGTATTTCTTTTCAAAAACTTCCAGCGGCATAACGACTTCACCTCGTACATGGCAGTCGATAGGAGCGTTCAATCGCAGAGGTATATTGGCAACCATTTTGGCATTCAAAGTGACATCTTCTCCACGCTCCCCACTGCCTCGTGTCGCTGCCCGATGAAGATTACCAGCCACATATTCCAAAGACAAAGCCGAGCCGTCGAGTTTCGGTTGAGCAAGATAGCGCTTACCACCAGATGTCGATTGATTGACAAAATGAAGGATGTCATCTGCAGTCGTGCCTTTATCCAAAGAACGCATAGGAAAAAGGTGTTCAACTTTAACCGTACCAGGAAGGGGTTCAGGTCCAACCTGATGCAAGACTGGATTGTCTGGATCGAGGCGTTTCAACTCATCCCAAAGGCTATCAAAATCTGCATCGCTTATTTCGGGAGATGCGTGATTATAGTACAATTCGCGATGATAATCAATCTTTTCGGCCAGTCGGCGAATACGTTCAGACTCGGCCATGGTTGTTCACCTAAGCCACATGATATGAACGTCACGAAAATTGCAGACCGAGCAATTCTAAATCGGCCAAAGGACATCGTGTCATGATTGCTTTTGAGAGAACACGGATATGTATTTCAGCAACAACATGAACCTTTGATTGGAACATATGGCCAGCATGCACATTGTTATCGTCGTCAGACCAACAGCAGTGAATATGTGTAAACGCCTTACCGTCCTCAGTTCGAGCGATGTTTCCTGATAAACTCACCAGTTCAGAGGGATTGGATAAAGAACGCCTTTGATAAACGCCTTCTTCGTCCATGTATCCGTAGATATTCTCACGCGTACGCCCTATCCCACTGGTGATGGCTGCTGCATCAAAGCCAAGCTCATCTGCCAAAGCCTGCAAGGATGTGTGTATTTCTTCATTCGGGTCAATCCGTACGAACAAATCTTCATCGCTGCGCGTCCATTCCATATCTCGGCCATGTAAAGCCAATTATTGAGTATAACGCTACTCTTCCTCGCTTTTCTCGGTTGCAGAAATATCCCAATCAGCACTTACACTGAGGGCTTTTTCAATTCTTGAACGGGCCACATAAAGGTCATTTTGAGAACCCCCCAGTGGTAACGGACCAAAAATCCCCCACCCTTTTCGAAGAAGCATAATGCGGCGTGCAGGTTGACGACGTTGGAGTCGAAGCCTTTTCCAATCGTATCGTTGCCCGTCAGCAAACAAATGAGTGCGAGTAACTGCGAATCTCTTCGGAATAAGAAGTGAAATCAAATGAAGTGATAACAAAATATCCCAGATTATAGCGTACCAATAACTTGTATCTGATGCGCCAATAAGGGCCCATGGTAAGGCCATCATCGCTGCCATCGATGCAAGATTCCCCCATTGTCGTATGACTTCTTGAGGCCCTTCACTTGTCCAAGCAAATCCTCCGTTTGGTAATTCACCAAGATTTGGTATGTCTTGTCGTTGACGTGTCAGCCAATATGCATCCCAAGCAACGATTGCACCAAGAACACACACGGCTATCAAAGCCGCATTGTTTGCTGACATCAATATTCCTTGGGCCACATCCATCCCTCAAAGGTGCCGTTCATCGATTGAAATGGATTCGTCCCAGTTTTTGCCGCCGCCTTTTCCAGTACGCATGAGGAACAAGACAATACCTCCAATGATGAGCACGAGAAGAAGAAGGGTGCCTGTGGAAAAGTCTCCCGACTCAGTCGAAGATTCTGTTTCTTTACTGTCAAGTACTCCATTACCATCGTCATCGAGGTCGGCAACAAGATATGTTTCTTGCCCTTCTGGGCAATTTACTGAATCTGGGTAGCCGTCGCCATCAGTGTCCAGCCATGCACAGGGGTCTACTGGCCACGCATCCCTTGTGTCAGGATGTCCGTCGTTGTCATCATCCGAATCTTCACTGTCTGGTCCGCATGGATAGCCGTTTTCTTGGTCGAACCAAACCCCGGTAGTTTGGGTAAAGATGCATGTTGAAGTCCAATCGCCGTCGCTATCAAGCTCTGTAACCTCAAAATCAACGGCATCCGAAGAAGTTGCTCCCAATGTATCAGTCACGATGACCTCAAGAACATACAGGCCATATTGCAGGTCAGTAATGTTGTACTGAGCCTCACTAGGCCCGCGCATAACTTCAACTCCAGTCGCATCGGTAATGACCCATGCCAGTGACAATTCTTGAAGCGAATCGAGGTCGTCTGAGTAATTTGCAACAGCGAGAAGCGGATAAGATTCCATAACCCGTTCACCCGAATATGGTTTGACAATTTCTACGGTTGGTGGGGCATTCGCAGTTAGAACTACAACGATGTTTCTCGACATTGTTGATGAGTAAGTAATGGTTTCAAAGGTGTTCGGTAACCCAGTAGCTTGAGTCTCGACGGTGAAGTGAGTGAGCAGATACGAGGATTGGTTTCCAACAATGGAAATTGGTACCTCGATAAGAACTGAATTTCCAGAAACAACGAATTCAGAGGTTGGATTTAGGCCTGCTGTGGTAACGGTGAAGTTGACATTGTGTGGGTTTCCATCAAGGCTTGCAGACAAAGTATAGGTCTCCCATGTTCGCAATTCTGCTCCATCGTACATCGCTGAGTTATCTGAGGTTGTATCAACAAGATCAACTGAAATTGGCCCTGAGGCGCTTACCATACCGTAAAAGACTCCTCCTTCAATTCGGGCTGGATAATTCTCTGAGGAGAGAACTGTTGACGTAATAATGTCTGGGTTTCGAACAATGATAGGGGCGATAGAGGTTCCGTCGCCATCGTCGTGTAGGTCAATTCCCACCGAATAAGAGAATGCGATTACATCGATGAGATACAACGAATCTGATGAACGGCCATGATGGCAGATAAACGCGGTTCCAGAACCTTGGCCATTGAGAATTACGCCCTCAATCTCTCCAGCAGAATTGTCAACATCGATGCCTGGGGAGCCGGTAATCTCAATCGTATTCATTTGCACATTTCTGCTGTTCATTACCGCAATTCCTGCTGCAGAGCCAACGGTACCATTGAAAGAGGATACCGTAAAGTCACCGTTGATTGATTCCAGCGACAATATGTGGCCTTGGCCATTAAAATTCATCGCCTCAACGCCAGCAAGAGAGCCAGTAACTGAAGTAAAGTCGAACCCTGTGGAAATATTTTCACCGATTGTAATGTCGTTAATTTCAACTTCGACTTGACGTGCCCATATTCCAATTCCATTGCACGATTCCATCTCAACGTTGTCAATACTCAACTTCGTTGATGAGGGGAATGCTTTGATGCATCCGTCGCCAGAATCGTACAAATGTGAATTCTTGAGAACGATCGTGGCATCGCTGTTCGAATTGATTTGAATCAATGGGTCGGAGCCTGATGAACGAGCCATAGTGACTCCATCGGCTACGAAGAGGCCTTGATTTTGAGCAACGAGAGCGGGGGATGCTTCCACGAAATTCGTATTCGACAAATCAACTGACGCATCTGGGCCAGTCAACACCAATCCGCCCCATCGAGAGCCAAGTCCGGTCGATGAAAGGGTTGCTGCACCACTATCAATACGCCCATCAACGGTGATTTTACTCCCATCAGATATTCGGAGAGATACGCCATCATCAATGGTTAGTGTCCCTGAGGATTCAACAGTAAGATCGCCGTCCAAGAAATAAGGGCTCCATTGAGCCTCCAAAACCATCCAACTTGATAGGGCTCCAGGTGTTATGGTTGAGGCCATGAAAGTGTAATCAAAAGAAGAAAGGGTGTCCCAGGTGATGAAATCATAGAAAGAACCAATTTGTAGAGATATGGTTTTTCCATTCCCAGATATGTCTGATGAATCATCAACTTGTCGTGCTATCGCATTGGTTGCAACCTTGCCGTTCGTGTCGGTCATTGTCACTGCACCATCGATAGAAACCGTAGCGCCTGCCACCGGCTGACCCTTATCCAAAACAGATATTTCCAGTGAAGAAAGTAAAGTCAATTCACCACCTGTAAGAACAGTAACTGCTCCAGAAACTCCACCATCAAGAATTTCAACTTGACAATTCGGCTGAATCAGTAAGGAGCCTTCAATCACAAGGTTGTTCGAGTTCCGCATTGATTGACAAACCCACGTAACATTCGATTGCACGACGAAGTCTCCTGTCCCGCTGGATTGGGAAAGGGTCGAATCAATGCCAACAGAAAGAGCGTGAGCCCTTATCGAAGCATCGCTTCCTGCTAGGCTTGCAGTACCTTCGAGACTCACAATACCGTCTGTTGGCAACTCAAGAGCTGTGTTTGCCAATTCTAATCCTGCTCCGGTACGAAGAGTGAGATTTCCAGTAAGGACATGCGGAGTGCCATCAGGCCGTTCCCCGAGATAGACAAACTGACCACTATCTATGGTCCAATCGCCTTGAGGAATCACGGGCACTTGAACCGACTGACCCATTTGAGAACCGTACAGTGTGACACGAATTCCGGCACCAGACAGTGTTACATCAACAGTTGAACCTGAGCTGGTGAGTGGAATAGTGGCAGCACCGTTCGAATTGCTCATCAATTCAAAACCATGAACCAAAATTGTAGCTTGTACAGGGTTTCCTGCCAAATCTGTAAATGTAACCGGAGTCTCTTCCAAATATTGAACGTTCGAAACTGAAATTGTAGCAGTTGTACTGCCTCCATAAGTAAGGGTTCCATCGCCTAACGCATCCGATGATGATGTAGGAGTGTTCAAAGGTTGAAAGTCCCGAATCGTGGCAGAGGAAAGGGTCGCAATTTCAAGTGGTGAGGTATGCGTTTCGGCAGTCCAATCTGAAACCTGTAAATGCGATTCTCCATTCAATATCACTGCATCGGGATAGGCTCGAGTTGCTAGAGTATCTGAAACGAGAGTGCTTTGATCGAGCATGATTCCTGTTCCTTTTCCATCTTTGATTGAAACCTCAAGGGCGGTTAAAGAAGCATGATTTGCTACGATTCCATTACCGTAGTGCAACGCAGAAAACGTGTTCGTTGAAACAACCGAATACCATGCAGCAAGACCAATTGAAGTTGTATCGAAAGCAGAGTATGCTTTGGTTACTGCTATATTGGACCAAATGTGTTCTCCGTCGAGCAAATCAATAGCGGTCGAATCTGAAGAAGTCATGTCGATGAACACATTTGCGAGATTGCTGTCTGGGTCTCTTAATTCCAAACCTTTGATTCCTGCCGAAATGTTGGCCCAGTTCACTGTCAATTTACCGTCGCCAGTGCCTTCTATACCTCGCTCACTTGAAGTGACATTAAGGCTCGAAAGTGAATGATTGCCACTACCGGATAAGGAAAGTCCGAAATTGGTATTGGAAATGTCCAAATTCGTCCAACTGCACGTACCGTTGCACCTTTGATCCACGACGGGTAAGATTTCTGATTGGTCTCCGGTGAAACTTACATCCGACATCGAAAACATAGATGCTCCGTTGGCAAGCAGAAGGCGTTTACCAGATACATGAGCGTTCGAAATGGTGAGGTCGTCACTGTCAGCAGCGTCGACAAAAAGAGAGATGTTGTTTCCCGTACAACCCTGAATGGTTGTTGTTGCCCCCTGCTGACTGGCGATAGCAACTGATGTGTTGATAAAATCAATTCCTGATGCTTGAAGTGAGCCGCTCGAAGAGCGCAATCCTGTACCCGCTTGAGAAATCGCAACCGTGCTCACCGATGTTGTTCCAGTTGACCAAACCCCGCCGGCGACATCGGAAAAAGTACCTGTTGAGAGATTAAACGAGCCAGAATTGCGTACAACTTCATAGTCAATGTGCTCAGCAGTAAGAGTGGTTATATCCGAATTACCAAGATTGTTTATGCCGATATAAGCGTCTTCAACAACCAATTTTGATGCAGTGAGATGACCGTCAACCTTCACTGCTGTTTTTGCATTGTTGATGGTAACTTGGTCAAGTACGGCATGCCCTTTGTTGGCAACATAAATTCCGGTCCATAATCCAGCGCCGTGAGAGCCTGCGGTCAGTGGTGTTTGAGAAGAGAAAAATTCGGCAGAATTCGCAACCAGTGTGCCATCAACTCGAATCCAATATCCATCGCCGCCATCAACTGTGGTGCCTGGAGAAAGGGTGAGTGTGGAGCCGTTTGAAACGGTAACATTTCCTGTCAAGACTACGCTGCCAGACCAAGTCGTGTTCACCTGAATCGACGAGTCAACTGCAAGACTGTTCTGAGATAAATTCGACAGGGGCATCAACAAGAGAATGGTCACGAGGAGCAGAGCACGGCCGGTTCGCATGAGCCTCTCTCATCAAAGCCCCATATCAAACCAAAGGTTACCGGTCATTGAATGAATTCTATTGATGGATAAAGTGGGCCCGCCCAGATTTGAACTGGGGTCTGACGGCCCCCAGCCGCCAAGTATAGGCCAAGCTAACCCACGGGCCCAGAATGGAATATTCATTGAATAGAGGTGCTGAAAGGAGCAGTCTCGTAAATCAAATCAATGTGGCCAACATACATGCGTCGGCAACAGTAACGCTTCAAACCGATTTTGTCAAGGGCCTCACCCATTTCAACACCGGCTGAAGTTAATTCATTGAATTCTTCCCACTTATGAGCGATAACGGCACCACAACTAAAACAACGTACTGGTATAATCATATTCTCACCTCATCGATAGGACTTTTGCTTCTTGCGTCGAGCACCGCGTCCAAGTTGGTGCTTTGGTTCCTTGCGACGTGGGTCATTGACCAAAAGGCTTCGATCAAATCGTAGATATTCGTCACGAAGTTCTTCATCAATACCTTCTGCGCCACCGTTGTAGTGGACCAGTCCACGGGCAATAGCGGTTCGAATAGCATCGGTTTGACCCATAATGCCACCACCAAGGGTAGTGACATTGATGTCGACCTTGCTGAGTCGATTCATTGCATCAGCAATAACAAGAGGTTCCATTGACTTTCGTCGAGCAAGAGAAGGTTGCAAAATTTCAATTGGTTCACTGTTAACACGCACTCGGCCTTTACCTGCTTTAACAGAGGCACGAGCAATTGCTGTTTTGCGCTTACCAGAGGATTCTACTGACTTTTTCTTTTTACGAGCCATCATTGCTCACCTCCGTTCCAACGGTGGGATGGTGCGCCAAGATCAGCGCTAATTTCTCCTAGAGTGATGAATCGCTCTGGGAGGTCTTTTCGAAACTTACTGTCGTCTCCATTTTCATGTCCTTCTGGCAGTTCGCCAGAGAGGTGGTTCGGACATCCGATCTCAACACGAAGGTTGCGCAATGCACGACGACCGCTGCTCTTCTTTTGGTAAGGCAACATGCCGCGAACTGCACGCTTCAATATCATATCCGGCATACGTGGGAAAAACGGTCCCTTACGGGCGTGGTTCAACTTGTACTTGGCATGATAAGTGTCGAGTACTGAACGAGGTCGTCCAGTAACGATTGCATGTTCTGCGTTGATGATGATAACTTTGTCATCTCGATCTTCTCGGGCTGCCTTGAGCAGAATATCTGCTGTAGCAGAAGCGAGACGTCCAAGGACAAGTCCGTTAGCGTCAAAGACATAGGTTGTTTCATCCAAGAATAACAACCCCCGTGCCTGATGGGTTTTCGTTCATCAGCTCGCTGTAGGTCATAACTCGACCACCAGCGGCTTCTATTTTCTCACGTGCACCGTTGCTAACACTGTAGGCGGCGATGGTGTGGTTGGCAGACAATTCCCCTGAGCCGAGCAGCTTGCCAGGAACGAGGATTGTAGCACCCTCGGGGGCGTAGCGGCTCACACGGCTCAAGTTCGGCTGCGCCCAGTTTTTGCGGCTCTTAGAGAGGCGCATGGCCACATCTCGCCAAACAGCGGCTCCGGTGTCGCGAGACTGGGCTTTCAACTGGTTGATGACATCAACCAGTTGTGCGTTTGTCTTACGTGTAGGATTGCTCATTTGACTCCCTCGATGCTTTGAAGCAATTCGCCGACTCGCCATCCCATTATCAATGCACCGACGCGGTTGGTCACTTCTCCGCGTCGCAGTGACACGGTTTTCCACGAACGGCGGTGGTT
>MDSV01180720.1_pt1 | contig 19727 bp, 18 predicted proteins | sample 810851 | NCBI WGS metagenome assembly MDSV01 (sample SAMN05326640, study PRJNA326480) | marine metagenome | isolation source: seawater | place: Atlantic Ocean: North East | collected 2012 | reverse complement strand
ATGTTAAATATTTAACTTTAGGAAATGAATTGGTTCTTACACCAAGATTTAGTCCAAAAAACCAATTGGTAACTTATTTATCTTATTTTAAAAATATGCCAAGAGTATATCTTTTAGATATTGAAACTGGAGTACAGGAAGTTGTTGGTGATTTTCCTGGAATGACTTTTGCACCAAGATTTTCTCCAGATGGAAAAAAAATTATTATGAGTTTTGCGAAAGACGGAAATTCTGATATTTATTCTATGAATTTAGATAGCAGAGTTGTAGAAAAAATTACTGATCATACTTCTATAGATACTTCGCCATCATATTCTCCAGATGGAAAATATATCTGTTTTAATTCTGACAGAAGTGGTTTGCAGCAGATTTATATAATGAGAAGCGACGGATCAAACGTAAAAAGAATAACATTTGGAAAAGGTTTATATGGTACGCCAGTTTGGTCGCCAAGAGGAGATTTAATAGCATTCACAAGAGTTCATAAGGGGAAATTTTATATTGGAGTTATGAGACCGGATGGCAGTGGAGAGAGATTACTTACAGAAAATTATTATCAAGAAGCTCCTTCATGGTCACCAAATGGAAGAGTTTTAATTTTCTATAGAGAAACCAAAACAGATTCTGAAGGTGAAGGGTTTTCAGCTAAACTTTGGTCAATTGATTTAACGGGATATAATGAGAGACTAATAGAGACAGAAACCGATGGATCAGACCCATCTTGGTCCTCATTATTGTCAAAGTAGGCTGTTTATTTGTAGTTTTTGCTTGCAAGTTGTAATTTAATTTGAAATGTTATACATGAGATTAATTAATAACGATATTTGGAGAATAAAATGATATTCAGTACTAGCCTAAGAAAACTTTTAGTTGTAATTTTGGCATCAGCGGCACTATCAGCTTGTGCTACTGCATCAAAAAAATCAGGAAAAATTTCAGGGGATGTTTATTCTGGTTCAGATACTATAGAATATTTAGCAACAGGTGTTGCAGATAGAGTTTTCTTTGCAACAAACAAATCAACTTTAACAACAGCAGCAAGAGATACTCTACGTAAACAAGCAGCTTGGATGAGAAAGAAAAGTAAGCTTACTTTCACTATTGAAGGGCATGCTGACGAAAGAGGCACAAGAGAATATAACTTAGCTCTTGGAGAAAGAAGAGCAAACGCTGCTAAAGATTATTTGATGACATATGGTATTGCTGCAAATAGATTGTCAGTAATAAGCTATGGAAAAGAAAGACCAGTTAATTCTGGTTCTACTCCATTAGCATGGTCTCAAAATAGAAGATCAGTAACAGTTAAAGCTAATTAATAAAAAAAATTCGAAAAGGACCCTCATATTTATTTATGAGGGTCTTTTTTTTGCCATTTTTTTACTTAAATATTAAAAATATATTATGGCAAAAATTTTAATCAATCCATTAAAAATTTTTTTAATTTTTATTTTCATTTTTACTAGTTCACATAAGGTGTACGGACAAGAGCTGGAAACTATTCTGCAACAGTTAGAACTTTTACAAAAAGATATTAAAACTTTAGAAAAAGCTATTTATAGCAAAGATGCAATAAATGAAAATTCTTCTGTTTCACTATCAAACAACGAGAGTGACGTTTTGACAAAACATCTTCTTAAATTATCTGAGCTTGAAGAACAGTTTAAACTTTTAACAAATAATTTTGAAGAAATTAATTTTAAATTAGATAAATTATCTAATCGTATTACAAAAGTTCAAACAGATAATCAAATGCGTTTTCAAGATTTAGAAAAATCGGGATTGAATTCAAACAATAGTTCTACAAGTAAAAAAATAAAAAAATTACCTGGAAGTAGTGAACCTCAAGATTTAGGGGGAATTTCAGAAAGCGATCTATCTTCAACAACACAAGTTCAGCAAACACAATCTATAGAATCGGTAGGAACTGTTGTAACTGAAAATGCAGTAAGGGTAGAAAAAATTCTTCCAGATACATCACCAGAAGAACAATATAAATTTGCTACCAGTTTTATTAAAGTTGGAGATTACGAAACTGCTGAGCTAGCTTTAAGAGAGTTTGTAGATAATAATCCACAACATAATCTTGCAGGAAATGCACAATATTGGTATGGAGAAACTTTTAGAGTTAGACAACTTTACCAAGACGCAGCCACCGCTTATTTAAATGGTTATCAAAAATATCCAAAGAGTAGCAAAGCACCAGTTAATTTGCTTAAACTAGGTGTTATGCTAGTTCAAATTGGAGAAAAAGAACAAGGGTGTTCAATGATACTTGGAGTTAAAGATCAGTATCCAAAAGCAAATCAATCTGTTATTCAAAAAGCTGAGTATGAAAAGAAAAAATTTAGCTGCAAGAAGAGTTAAAAAAAAAGAATCTTTTTTTAAAAATAAAAAAACTCTAAATTTTTATAATAATTTTAAAGAAGTTATACACAAGAACATTAAAAATAAAAGTTTTGCTATAGCTGTCTCAGGCGGATCTGACAGTTTATGTTTAGCTTATTTTAGTAAAATCTATTCTTTAGAAAATAAAAATAAAGTTCATACGTTGATAGTCGACCACAATATTAGAAAAGAATCACGAAAAGAAAGTACAAAAGTAGCGAGTATTCTAAAAAAAAAAGGAATAACCAGCAAGATTCTTAGATGGAAAAAGGATGGACCTAAAAAGAATATCCAAAAAAATGCTAGAGAAATAAGGTATTCGTTAATATCTAAATATTGTATTAAAAATAAGATTAAATATTTAGTTACTGGACATCACTCAGATGATCAAATAGAAAATTTCTTAATAAGATTATTTAGAGGAAGCGGAATAGCTGGTCTTTCTTCAATGTCAACAAAATCAAATTTTAACAATTCACTGAAAATTATAAGACCTTTCTTATATTTGAAAAAAAAGGATTTAAAATATGTAACTTTAAATTATTTTAAAACTTATATAAAAGACCCCTCAAATAAAGACGAAAAATTTCTACGCATAAGAATAAGAAAATATAAAAAAAGTATGGAACAAGAAGGTTTAGACACGAAAAAAATTGTTAATACAGTGGAAAACCTATTATCTGCCAAAGAAGCATTAGTCTTTTATAAAAATAAAGCTATATATAAACACGCTTCTTTTGTTTCTAAGCACAAATGTATAATTAATAAAAATATATTTTCAGAGGAGGCTGGTGAAATAGTTTTTAAGTTTTTTTCTGACATTTTATCTTTAGTATCAGGAACGTATTATCCACCAAGATCAAAAAAAATAGTGAGATTAATAAATAGGTTGAAAAAGAAACAATTCACCAAGTCAACATTAGGAAAATGTATTATTGAAGAAAAAGATAATTTTATTATAATTTCCAAGGAGTTTAAAATTAGTAAAATGTCTTATCAGCTAGAAAAGTAATACTTTTACTAAAATATGAAGATAAAATGCCACTTGTTTAGTTAATAATAATGCTTATCTTAATACTGTATGAATTATAAAAATCTTATGATGTGGGCTGTAATTGTTCTACTTGTAGTAGGTCTTTTTCAGCTTTTTCAAAACCCAAACAAAAATGCTGTTTCAGATAAGATGCCATTTTCTGAATTTTTAAAAAATATTGAAGATGGAAGGGTTGTCCAAGTTGAGATTAAAGGTAATGATATTAAGGGTATGTTATCAGATGGTTCTGTTTTTGATACGTACGCGCCCAATGATCCAAACCTTGTGGAAAAATTAACCTCAAAAGGAGTTAATATAACCGCTTCACCATTGGAAGATAAGATGCCATCTCTACTAGGAGTTCTTTTATCTTGGTTTCCAATGTTATTACTTATTGGTGTCTGGGTATTTTTTATGCGTCAGATGCAAGGAGGTAAAGGTGGAGCTATGGGTTTTGGAAAATCTAAAGCAAAACTATTATCTCAAACTAGAGGAAAAGTAACTTTTAATGATGTAGCAGGCATAGATGAAGCAAAAGAAGAGGTTGAGGAAATAATAGATTTTTTAAAAGACCCAAGAAAATTTAAAAGACTTGGAGGCAAAATTCCAAGAGGTGCACTTTTAATAGGACCACCAGGAACTGGTAAAACTCTTCTTGCAAGAGCAATTGCTGGTGAAGCAAATGTTCCTTTTTTTACTATCTCAGGTTCAGACTTTGTAGAAATGTTTGTGGGAGTAGGAGCTTCAAGAGTTAGAGACATGATGGAGCAAGGAAAAAAAAATGCTCCATGTATTATTTTTATTGATGAAATTGATGCCGTTGGAAGAAGTAGAGGAGCTGGACTAGGTGGTGGAAATGATGAAAGAGAACAAACATTAAATCAATTGTTAGTCGAGATGGATGGTTTTGATACTAATGAAGGCGTAATAATTATCGCAGCAACAAACAGGCCTGATGTTTTGGATCCCGCTTTATTAAGACCTGGAAGATTTGATAGACAGGTTGTTGTAGCTAATCCAGATATTCTTGGAAGGGAAGCAATCTTAAAAGTACATATAAAAAAAATAAATATAGGGCCAGATGTAAAATTAAGAACAATAGCTAGAGGTACACCAGGTTTTTCTGGAGCCGACTTAGCAAACTTGTGTAACGAGGCAGCTTTGCTTGCAGCTAGAAAAAATAAACGTATTGTTACAATGTCTGATATAGAAGAAGCTAAAGATAAAGTTATGATGGGTGCAGAGAGAAGATCAATGGTCATGACTGAAGATGATAAAAAGCTAACAGCTTATCATGAGGGCGGTCATGCAATTATTGCATTAAATGAAGAAGCTTCTGATCCAATACATAAAGCAACAATTATACCAAGAGGAAGGGCATTAGGTGTGGTTTGGACTTTGCCAGAAAGAGATAAATATTCTCACACAAGAGAATATATGGAAGCCAATATTTCAAAAGCAATGGGAGGTAGAGTTGCGGAAGAAATGATTTTTGGACACAACAAGGTTACATCTGGAGCTTCTTCAGATATTCAAATGGCAACAAAATTAGCAAAAGATATGGTGACAAAGTATGGAATGAGCAACGAACTTGGTCCACTTTCATATGGAGCAAATGAAGATGAGGTTTTTTTAGGAAGACAAATAGCCAGACAAGAACATATGTCTGAAGAAACTTCAAAGAAGGTTGATTCTGAAGTTAAAAAAATTGTTGATGCTGGATATGAAAGAGCTAAGAAAATTCTTACTGAAAAAATTGAAGACTTACACAAGTTAGCAAAAGCGCTTCTTATCTATGAAACTCTAAGTGGAGAAGAGATAAAAGATTTGGTATATAAAGATATTCAGCCCGCAAGATCAAATGATGATCAAAATAAAGATGAAGAATCTTCAGCTTTGGGAACCTTGGGTTTAAAGACAAAACCAGCACTTTAAAAATAAATGCGAAAGTATTACACAAGACCGTGTAACTTTTATTATGGTGATCGAGCTAAAAACTGTATTAAAAGAAATAAAGCATTACCTTTGGCTGGCAATAAAAATATAGCATTTGATCAAGTAGAAATTATTGAAAGACAAAAAAAAAATATTATAAAAAGTTCAATATATTCTTTAAGTAAAATAAAAAATTTAAATAAAAAAAAAAAGTCAATAATATATTCTGATTTAAAAAGAATAGTTTCCAATAGAAAAAATATAGCTGGAATTAAATTTAATGAACCTAAAATTATGGGAATTTTAAATGTTACCCCAGATAGCTTTTCAGATGGAGGTTTATACCTAAAAGTATCGAAAGCATATAAGCAAGCAAATTTAATGATAAAAAATGGGGCTACAATTATTGATGTTGGTGGAGAGTCAACTCGTCCTGGATCAAAAATAATTAATAAAATTAACGAATGGAATAGAATAAAGAAAATAATATTAAAGTTAAGAAAAAATTTTAAGAAGGCACTTATATCCCTTGATACTAGAAAATCACATGTAATGAAAGAGGGTATAAAGAATGGAGTAGCTATGATCAACGATGTTTCTGGCTTGAATTTTGATAAAAAATCTTTTGACGTTATAAATTCAAAAAAAATTCCTTTCATCTTACATCATATGCAAGGCACCCCGGACACTATGCAAAATAATCCAAAATATGATGATGTTCTAATTGATATATATGATTTTTTTGAAAAAAAAATTAACTATTGTTTAAAAAAAGGGTATAAAAAAAATTTAATAATAGTTGATCCTGGAATTGGTTTCGGTAAAAACCTAAAACATAATTTAAGATTATTATCTAAAATTTCACTTTTTCATAGTTTGGGTTGCCCAATTTTAATTGGAACATCTCGAAAAAGATTCATTGAACATATCGTAACAAAATTTGATACTCCCGACCGTACAGGAGGTACATTGGCATCAGTGATATATGGACTTTCGCAGGGAGTTCAGTTATTCAGAGTTCATAATGTTAAAGAAATTAATCAAGGAATATTAGTTTTTAATAAAATTTTAAATACAAATTAATAAATGAGTAAAAAATATTTTGGAACAGACGGTATCAGAGGTACTGTTAATCATGGCAATATAACAGGAGAAAAATTTTTTAAATTTGGACTAGCTGCAGCTACATACTTTAAAAATAAAAAGAGAAGTAAGCAAATTGCAATAATAGCTAAAGACACAAGATTATCTGGATATACTCTTGAACCAGCCTTAGTATCAGGTTTGACATCTGGAGGAATGCATATTTTTACATTAGGCCCTTTGCCTACCAATGGACTTGCTATGTTAACAAAATCAATGAAAGCAAATATGGGAATTATGATTACTGCTTCGCACAATCCTTATTATGATAATGGTCTAAAACTTTTTGGACCAGATGGAATGAAACTTTCCGACAAAATAGAAAAAAAAATAGAAAAACTTATTGATGCGAAAAATACAAAACAACTAACAAACCCCAGGTTACTTGGAAGAGTTAAAAGACTTGAAGATGGAAATGAAAAATATATTGAAATACTAAAGAAAAATTTTCCTAATAATTTTAAACTAAATGGAACTAAAATAGTTTTAGATTGTGGAAACGGAGCTGGATATATAGCAGCCCCAAAACTACTAAAAAATCTAGGAGCAAAAGTAATATCAATTGGCGTCAAACCTAATGGATTTAATATTAATTACAAATGTGGATCTACTTATCCATATAAAATTCAATCAGCAGTTAAAAAATATAAAGCTCATGTAGGTATTTCATTTGATGGAGACGGTGACAGAATTATCATGTGTGATGAGAAAGGAAAAATTATCAATGGTGACCAAATTATAGGAATGTTAGCGCAAAGGTGGAGAGAAAAAAAAATATTAAAAGGTGGTGTAATTGGAACTCTAATGTCTAATTATGGATTAGAAAGTTTTTTAAAAGAAAAAAAAATTAGATTTTTTAGATCTAAAGTTGGGGACAGGTACGTAAAAGAAAAAATGAAGAAATTAAATTTTAATCTAGGCGGAGAACAATCAGGCCACATTATACTTGGAAAGTATGCTACCACTGGAGATGGTTTAATGGTTGCTCTTGAAGTTCTATTTTCATTAAGAAAAGGAAAAAAAGCAAGTAAATTACTTAATGTTTTTAAACCTTTACCACAAGTGCTTGAAAATATAACAGTGAAAGATAAAAATATAATAAATAACCCCAAATGTAAAAAGGGAATTAAAAAGGCAAATAAATTTATGAACGGAAATGGTAGATTGTTAATAAGAAAATCTGGAACAGAGCCTAAAATACGAATTATGGGAGAGTCTCATAATAAAAATTTAGTTTTAAAATGTATAAATATAATTAAAAATTCAATAAAACAAAAGTGAAACCTAAGTCAAAAGTATTAATTATAGCAGGATCAGATTCTTCAGGTGGTGCGGGAATCCAGGCTGATATAAAAACTGTTACGGCGCTTGGCAGCTATGCTATGACGGCTGTGACAGCCGTAACCTCTCAAAATACTTTAGGAGTGAAAGACATTAAATCAATACCTGTAAAAAATCTTAAAAACCAAATAATTATGGTTCTAGATGATATTGGTGCTAATGCAGTTAAAATTGGAATGCTTCATAATGTGGGTGTTATAAAGTGTGTTTATAGAGTTTTAAAAAAATATAATCTTAAAAATATTGTATTAGATCCAGTAATGATCGCAAAAGGAGGAGCTAAATTAATCAATAATAATTCAATTAAATATTTAAAGAAATTAATTTTACCTTTATGTGATGTAGTTACACCCAATATTCCTGAAGCAGAAGTTTTAACAGGGTACTCTATTTCAAATAAAACAGAAATGATAAAAGCGGCAAAAAAAATCGTCAACATGGGGGCAAAAAATGTGTTATTAAAAGGTGGCCATCTGAAAAATAAAATGATTTTTGATATTTTAGTTTCTAAAAGACAAATAAAAATTTTTCCAAAAAGGAGGATTAAAACTAATCATACACATGGAACTGGATGTACACTTTCATCTGCGCTAGCAACTTTTTTGTCACAAAAAAAAGATATGAATAAATCATGTAAAACTTCTATTAAATATGTTGATAAAGCAATTTTGACATCACCTGGCTATGGCAAAGGTTATGGACCTCTGAATCATTTAGTATCATTTAATTTAAGGAACACTAATGCCTAATGTAACAGTAGTTGGAGCACAATGGGGTGACGAAGGTAAAGGTAAAATTGTAGATTGGTTATCAGAGAAAGCTGATGTGATAGTTAGATTTCAGGGTGGACATAATGCAGGCCATACTCTTGTAGTAAACGGTATAACATACAAATTAAAATTATTACCCTCAGGGATAGTAAGAAAAAACAAGATTTCAATTATTGGCAATGGTGTAGTAATTGATCCATGGGCACTTTTGGATGAAATTAAACAAATCGAAAAAAAAGGAATTAAAATTACCAATAAAAATTTGTATATAGCTGAAAATGCTACATTAATTTTACCTTTACATGGTGAGTTAGATGGAATTAGAGAAGACTCTAAAAATACTGATAAAATAGGCACCACAAGAAGAGGTATTGGACCAGCATATGAAGATAAAGTTGGAAGAAGAGGAATCAGAGTAATGGATCTTGCTAATAAAAAAAATTTGTCAAAAAAAATCGATATGATCTTATTTCATCATAATTCAATAAGAAAAGGGATGAAAAAAAAATTAGTAAACAAAAAAAAACTAATGAAAGATTTGGAAAATATTTCTTCTAAAATATTAAAGTATTCGCAGCCAGTTTGGAAAAAAATACATGAGTTTAAAAAAAAAAGAAAAACGATTGTTTTTGAAGGGGCGCAGGGAATGTTACTTGATATAGATCATGGAACATACCCATTTGTAACATCATCAAACACTGTTGCTGGAGCAGCTTCATCTGGGTCTGGGTGTGGTCCTGATACAATAAACTATATTCTTAGTATAGTTAAAGCTTATACCACAAGAGTTGGAGAAGGTCCTTTTCCAACAGAATTAAAAAATGAAATGGGCAACAGAATTGGTAAAAAAGGAAAAGAATTTGGAACAGTTACTAATCGAAAAAGGAGATGTGGCTGGTTTGATGCTGTACTAGTTAAACAATCCTGTACAATATCTGGAACAAAAGGAATAGCTCTTACAAAAATTGATGTTTTAGATGAGTTTAAAGATTTATATATTTGTGTATCTTATAAATTAAATGGAAAAAAAATTGATTATTTTCCCAGCTCTTTACAAGATCAAAGTAAAGTAAAACCAGTTTACAAAAAATTTAATGGTTGGTTATCAAACACAAGTGGGATTAAAAAATGGGAAAAACTTCCACAAAATGCTAAAAAATATATTAACTTTATTAAAAACTTTTGTGGTGTTAAAATATCAAGTGTATCTACTAGCCCAAAAAGGGAAGATACAATACTCTTAGAAAATCCTTTTAAAAGAAATTAGTTTATTGGAAGTAACTTATTTGAGTCAGCTAGTTTTAGCATTGCTTCTTGTAATTTTTCAAAAGCTTTTGTTTCAATTTGTCTAACTCTTTCTCTACTAACCTTATACTTTTTACTCAATTCATCTAGGGTAGCCACATTATCTGATAATCTTCGTGCAGTTAAAATTTCTTTTTCTCTTAAATTTAAAACACTCATAGAATTATTCATCATTTCTTTTCTTTGATTAAATTCTTGTAGTTGAGCTAGTTTTATTTCTTGATTAGTTTCATCATCGGCAATTAAATCTTGCCATTCAATTCCACCTTCGTCTTTGATAGGATCGTTTAGGGATTTTTCTTTTCCTAATAAACGTCTATTCATAGAAACTACCTCATCTTCTTTTACATTTAATCTTTTTGAAATCTCACTCACATGAAGATTGCTTAGATCGCCGTTATTGTTAGGTGCTATTTGATTTTTAATTTTTTTCAAATTAAAGAAAAGTTTTTTTTGAGCAGACGTTGTTCCTATTTTAACTAGACTCCATGATTTAAGTATATATTCTTGAATGGAAGCTTTAATCCACCACATTGCATATGTGGCTAATTTGAAACCTTTTTCCGGCTCAAATTTTTTAACAGCTTGCATTAAACCAATGTTTCCTTCAGAAACCATTTCGCTAACTGGTAGTCCGTACCCTCTATAACCCATTGCAATTTTTGCAACTAATCTTAAATGACTTGTAATTAATTTTTGTGCTGATTTAAGATCTCCTCTATCTTTCCAGCTTTTAGCTAACATGTATTCTTCTTCTGCACTTAACATTGGAAATTTTTTAATTTCCTCAAGATAATTAGTTAAGCCACCTTCAGTAGCTAATGTTGGTAGATTTGGGTTCATTGTTTTTATACTCATAATAATAAAGGATATGTAATACCAAATTAAGGCAAATACAAGATCTCTAAATACTAGCTTTATTAAGGGTTTTTATCAAAACATCAAAATCATTAGGTCTTTTAGCTTCAAAAAAAACTTCCCTTTTTGTTTTTGGATGAATAAAGCCTAAACTCTTAGCATGAAGAGCTTGTCTATTAAAGTTACTTAATATTTTTTCAATTTTTAAATCTATTTTTTTAAATTTTTTTTTTGTTTTGCCATATGATTTATCTCCTAGGATTGAATTTCCTTTAAAATTCATATGAACTCTAATTTGGTGTGTTCTTCCAGTTTCTAATCTACATTCAACTAAACTAATTTTTGGCAAATTTGTATTTTGAAAAATTTTAATTGTTTTGTAGTTTGTTATTGCTACTTTACCTTTTTCTTTTCTTACTGCCATTAGTTGGCGGTTTTTTATACTTCTAGATATATTTTCTTTAATTTTGCCACTTTGTGGTTTTAAAGAACCCCAAACTAAAGCTTCATAAACTCTTCTTATAGTATGTTTACTGAATTGTTCTGATAAGTTTATATGGGCTAAATCATTTTTAGCCACAACAATCACACCACTAGTATCTTTATCTATTCTATGAACTATTCCAGGTCTCAGTTTTCCACCTACACTTGAGAGATTACTTTTGTATTTATGCATTAATCCGTTAACAATAGTATTTTCATGATTGCCAGCTCCAGGGTGAACAACAACTCCGGGAGATTTATTTATTATTATAATATCATCATCATCGTATAAAACATTTAGAGGTATTTTATTAGGCTTTATTGATGTTTCTTTTGGAGGTGGAAAATTTACGATAATTATGTCGTTTTTTTTTATTTTTATTGATGTGGATTTAATTATTTTATTATTAATTTTTACATATCCGTCTATTATTAAAGATTGAAGCCTAGTTCTACTTAAATGATTTATTTTTTTCTGCAAAAATTTGTCAACTCTAAACCTATCAAAGTTGATCTCAACTATTATTTTTAGCATATTCTGTTTCATTAATTATATTATATAATGTATACATAAAATATTTAAGCGCTCGTAGCTCAATTGGATAGAGCGTCTGGCTTCGGACCAGAAGGTTGAGGGTTCAACTCCTTCCGGGCGCACCAACTAAATTATCCATTCTTCAAATTTTTTTTTATTATTAAAAATATAATCAGGAAAATTTTCATCTACCTCTACTTTACGATACTCAATTTTTCGATCAAATAAATCTTTGTTATTTTTAATTCTTATTGCTATTTTTTTTTCATCAATAAAATCATTTTTATAAAATTCTTGATGAGAATATGCTTTAATTTTTTTTGCAATATCCTTTGGTTTTTTCAAAAAACTAAAATGCCACCCTCCATCAAATACTAATTGTGGTTCTTTAGGCTTATAGAATTTCCAAAAAGGTCTTTTTTTTGTTTTAATTTCTCTTAGCCATTGTGGCGATCGAAGATATTTTTTTTGGCAAATTTTAGTACCCATCCAATGGCTGTCTGTAACATTTAATAAATTTAATTTAGATTGAAAATTTTTTTGAATAAAACAAGCATATTTATTTTCTACTTTAAATTCAGATAATTTATTTGGGTTTGGTATTTCATCTATGTCAGATATCATTATTAAATCATTATCGTCAAAATCACTAAAGCCCCTAGCCAATGAATTTCTTTGATATTGATCTCGCCAATGATTAGGAGTCCAATTTTTTTTTTCAGACTTTACCTCTATTGGTAAATCTTCAATTATTAAATAATTAATTTTATTTTTGAATTTAGAAAATTTTTTTATGTCAAAATTTAATTTTTTTTCTTTACCAGAGTGATCTCTTGTTGCTTCTGCTATTATAAATTTTTCAACATAATTGCTTAAAGTATTTAGCCTTATATCAAGCATAAGATCTTCATCAAAATACATAGAACAATCATATAACTTCATTTGAAACTACTCTCCAATGTTAACTAATGTACCTCTTTTTCTAGCAGCATGAAAAGCTGAATAAAATATAAATACAGCAGAGGTAAAATAAATAAAGTTTAATATTAATGCTGACATAATATTATTATAATTTACAACATTATTTAATAAAATAGACCTTACTTCCTCAAAAATATATACCAAAGGTAAAGTCTTAGCTAAAATTTGTAACCAATCTGGAAGTATCGACAGAGGATAATATATACAGCCTAATGGGGCTAAAAGAAAAAGAGAAGACCAAGCCACGTTTTCAAAAGCTGGACCATACTTAAGTAAACCTGAAACAACCAATAAACCCAATGTTATTCCAAATAGATATAAGCTTAAAAAAAGCAGTATTAATGAAGGCCCAAGGTTAAATAATGAGACGCCAAAAAAAGGGGTAGCAAGTAAAATTGCTGGAACTATTCCAATTAAAGTTCTGATTAAAGCGGTTGCAGTTAGAGCTGTTATAATTTCACTAACTTTCAGTGGTGCAATAAATAAATTTGTAAAATTTCTACTCCATATTTCTTCAAGAAATAACATGTTAAAACTTATGCTAGATCTAAATAAAAAATCATAAAGAATAGCAGCACTTAATATTATTCCTGCGGTATGATTGTAAAAATCACTGTGCATAGTAAAAAATTTTGAAATAAAACCCCAGAGTATAATTTGTATTGTAGGCCAATAAATTAAATCCAGAATTCGTGGAAAGGAACTTTTAATTAAATAAAAATGCCTTAAAAATAGTGCATAAATTCTATAAAATTTCATTTTTTTCCCTGGCAATTTTTAAAAATACTTCTTCTAAATTTTTTCTTCCATGTTTATTAATCAAATTACTACTTTTACCTTTATCTATTATTTCACCATTTTTCATCATCATTACTTCGTCACACAACCTTTCTACTTCACTCATGTTATGTGATGCTAATAAAACTGTTGCATTTTTTTTTGAAGCATATGTTTCTAAAATACTTCTAACATAGTCACCAACATCAGGATCTAAGCTGGCAGTAGGCTCATCTAAAAGAAGTATTTCTGGATCATTTATTAGTGCTTTGGCTAACGAAACTCGATTTTTCTGACCTGAAGATAATTCACCAGTTTTTCTTTTTTTAAATTTAGATAAATTTAAACGTTCAATTAATTCTAAAATTTTATCTTTTAAATTTTTTACACCATACATTCTTCCATATACTTCAAGATTCTCTTCTATAGTTAGTTTTTTAGGTAATTCAATGTATGGAGAAATAAAATTGATTTTTTCTAATATATTTGTCCTATGGGTTTCAACATTCTGTCCATTAATTATTACAGTACCTGAAGTAGGTTTTATTAAACCAAGCAACATACCTATAGTTGTAGACTTACCTGAACCATTAGGTCCTAAAAGACCAATTATTTCACCTTTATTGATCTTACAATTTATATTTTTTACCGCTAAAATATTTTTATACTTTTTACTTAAGTTATTTATTTCGATTGCTGTTGAAGTCATTTGTAAGAAGCTTTTTTTAATCTTTCATTAATTGCTTGCCCAATTCCAAAATTAGGTATTTTACAAACTGCAATCGATTTATACTTTTGTTTTTTAATTTTTCGCATAGTTTTGTATAAATTGTTTGCTGCTTCTTTCAAGTTGCCTTTTTGACTTAAATTAAAATAATTTTTTCTATTTTTATATTTTTTTCCAAAAGTAATAAAAGCACCATTTTCCTTAGGCAATTTTTTATTCATAAAAACAGGTATTCCTGGATAATAGTGGAATAGTAGTTGACCTGGGCTTTTAATTTTTTTTTTATTTTTTTTTTTTAATTTTTTCTTTAAAATTTTAGATATTTTTTCTTCTGTTATAATTCCATGTCTTAAAATTGAGGGCTTAGAAGTTAAATCTACTATTGTTGATTCTATTCCAAAATCACATTTGCCACCATTTAATATAAATCCTATTTTATTTTTGAATTCATCAAATACATCTTCAGCGCTAGTTGGACTTAGTTTTGATGAAATATTTGCACTAGGTGCAGCTAAAGGTACACTTAATGATTTCAAAAGATTTCTTGCTACCTTGTGTTTTGGAAATCTAATAGCTACAGTTTTATTACCAGCTAAAGCAGAAGTAGCAATTTTTGATTTTTTTTTCTTTTTAAGAATAAAAGTTATCGGCCCTGGACATAGATTTTTATAAAGTTTTATAAAATTATTATTGATTATCACATCATTGTTTAAATTTGATAAATTATCAAAGTGAATTATTAGAGGGTTATAATTTGGTCTTTTTTTTAACTTAAATATTTTTTTAACTGCTTTATTAGAATAGGCATTAGCCGCCAGTCCATAAACAGTTTCAGTAGGAAGACCAATGACATTATTATTATTTATATAATTTTTTGCTTTCTTTAAGTTAATTGAATTTGCTTTATATATATTTAAATAGATATTTTTCATAAATTAATTATTATACGGATATATTATGAAATCAAAAAACATACCAGCTGATATAAAAGCAAAATCAATAAAAGAGGCTCAAAATGAGATAAAAGAGATTATTGAGAACTTGGAAGACGAAAAAGCAGATCTGGAAGACTCAGTTGATAAATACAATAGAATGTTACATTTAAATAATCATATTCAAGAAGAGTTTAAAAAAAAATTATTAGACATAAAAAAAATAAATTTAGATAAAAAAAAACTTGATAATAACTAATAAAATTTAATGAAAAGTTTTTCAAAGAAATTAAATGAAATTGCCCAAGATACTAATTTATGTTTAAAAAATATTTTTTTAAAAAAAAAAAAGTATTCCTATTTAGTAAAACCAATGAAGTATGGTGTTTTTTCTGGAGGAAAAAGATTTCGTTCAGCAATTGTAGTTAATACAGGTAAAATTTTTAATATTGATTATAAGTCACTGATTTTTATAAGTGCTGCTATCGAGTGTGTACATTCATATTCATTAATACATGATGATTTACCTGCAATGGATGATGACGAGCTAAGAAGAGGGAAACTTTCAACCCATAAAATGTTCAATGAGTACACAGCTATACTTGCAGGAAACTCATTACTGACGTTAGCATTTGAAATTTTATCTAGTGAAAAATTAAAAGTTTCTCCTAAAGTAAAAAATGAATTAGTTTTAACTTTAGCAATCTATTCTGGTTTTTCAGGATTGGCGGGAGGTCAATATTTTGATTTAACATACGAAAATAAAAAAATTTCAAAGAAAAAAATTTTAAATATTCAGTATAACAAAACTGGAAAATTATTTGCTTTTTGCTGTGAGTGTGTCGGCATTATTAGACAACAGAATTTAAAAAAAAGAAAAATATTGAGAGATATAGGTTTAGATATTGGATTACTGTTTCAAACTGCGGATGATTTAATTGATTTTAAAGGTGATAGTAAGATTGTGGGAAAACCAACGAAAAGAGACAAGAGTAAAGGCAAACCAACATTAGTCAATCTTATTGGGTATAAAGAAACCTTAAACTTTGCAAATAAATTAAGAAAAAAAATTAGAACAAAGATTAATAAATATGGTATTAAATCACAAGATTTATTACAATCAGTTGATTTTATTTTAAATAGACAATTTTAAATGAATAAAAAAAATTTATTAGACACTGTTAAATATCCAGCGGACTTAAGAAAATTAAAAAAAAAAAATCTTAAACAATTTGCTGACGAATTAAGAGAAGAGCTAATCGATGTAGTTTCACATACTGGTGGACATTTAGGGGCTGGGCTTGGTGTAGTTGAATTAACGGTAGCTCTTCATTACGTTTTTGATACACCAAAAGATAAACTTGTCTGGGATGTGGGTCATCAAACTTATCCTCATAAAATAATTACGGGAAGAAGAGATAAAATAAGAAGTTTACGAAAAGGTGGTGGGCTTTCAGGTTTTACAAAAAGAACAGAAAGTGAGTATGATCCTTTTGGAGCTGCACATAGTTCTACTTCAATTTCATCTACGTTAGGTATGGCAGTTGCTAACAGTTTATCTAAAAGCTCTAATAAGGTAATTGCAGTTATCGGCGATGGAGCTATGAGTGCAGGAATGGCATACGAGGCAATGAATAATGCTGGCGCAACAAAATCTAATCTAATTGTTGTTTTAAATGATAACGATATGTCAATCGCACCTCCTGTTGGGGCTATGAGCTCTTACCTCGCAAGATTATTATCTGGAAAAACTTATTTTAGTTTTAGAGAAACAGTAAAATTAATTACTTCAGCTTTTTCTAAAAGATTTAAAGATAAAGCTGGTAAAGCAGAAGAATTTATCAGAGATATAGTTTCTGGCGGAACACTATTCAACGAACTTGGTTTTTATTATATTGGCCCTATAGATGGACACAATCTGGATAGTTTGGTTGCAATATTAAACAATGCAAAAAATTCAAATTATAAAGGTCCGATCTTAGTTCACGTGGTAACACAAAAAGGTAAAGGATATAAACCTGCAGAAGATTCTAAAGATAAATACCATGGGGTTAGTAAATTTAATGTTATAACAGGAGAACAAAGTAAATCTAAATCTAAAGTGCCATCGTATACAAATGTTTTTGCTAATACTTTAGTAAAACATGCTGAAAATGATTCAAAAATCGTTGGTATAACTGGAGCAATGCCGTCAGGAACAGGTATGGATATTTTTGCAAAAAAATTTCCAGACCGTATGTTTGACGTTGGTATTGCAGAACAACATGCGGTTACATTTGCAGCTGGTTTAGCTACACAGGGATATAAACCTTTTGCAGCAATTTATTCTACTTTTTTACAAAGAGCATACGATCAAGTAGTGCATGATGTGGCTATACAAAACCTACCTGTTAGATTTGCAATTGATAGAGCAGGTCTTGTTGGAGCAGATGGACCTACTCATGCCGGATCCTTTGATATTACCTATCTATCTACTTTACCTAATTTTGTAGTCATGGGAGCTAGCGATGAGTCTGAATTAGTTAAAATGATTAATACATCTGTAACTATAAACGATAGACCTTCAGCTTTTAGATATCCGAGAGGAAATGGTTTTGGAATTGAACTTCCTAAAATTAATGAAATTTTAGAAATAGGAAAAGGAAAAATTATTAAACAAGGTAAAAAAGTTGCTTTTCTTAGTTTTGGAGGAAGACTTCATGAATGTCTTAAAGCCGCAAACTCATTAGAAGCAAAAGGCATTTCAACTACAGTTGCTGATGCAAGATTTGCAAAACCTCTTGATCAAAAACTAATTATGGATTTAAGTTTAAATCATGAAGTTTTAATAACAATAGAAGAAGGTTCAATTGGAGGTTTTGGTTCACATGTATTTCAAATGCTTTCTGAAAGGGGAGTTTTTGATAAAGGATTAAAAATAAGATCTATGATTTTACCTGACCAATTTATTGATCAAGATACTCCAGAAAATATGTATAAAACTGCTGGTCTTGACTCCCAAAGCATTGAGCAAAAAGCTTTAGATACTTTAAAATCAAATATTGTTATACCTAAAATAAAAAATTTAAAAAACTAAACCAAATGAATTCTTTGGCACCATACTTATTCTTAGCTTCAGCAGTTTTTTTAGGAGTTACTTCAAATAGTTTTGCAAAAAGTGCCCAGGGTTTTACACTTTTTATTCCAAGTGTTATTACTGCAATTACAATTGTTCTGTGTATGTATGCTTTATCAGTGGTAATGAAAACAATACCAATTGGTATTACTTATGCTTCATTTGCTGGGCTAGCTATTATAGCTACTGTAGTTGTGGGAGTAATAAAATATAACCAAATTCCAAATCTTTATACAGTCATTGGTTTAAGTCTTATAGTAGTTGGTGTATTGATGGTTAATTTATTAGGAAATTCTTAACCACACTGAGAACGATTTAACAAGTAGTGATCTAATATCACACAAGACATCATAGCCTCTCCAATAGGAACAGCCCTAATACCCACACAAGGATCATGTCTTCCTTTTACAGATATTCTAGTATTTCCCCCTTTTTTATTAATAGTTTCTCTACTATTTAAAATTGAGGAAGTTGGCTTTACTGCAAAAGAAACTATAATCTCTTGTCCTGAAGATATACCTCCTAATATTCCTCCTGCGTTATTAGATTTAAATTTTGTTTTACCAGAAACATTTTTGATTTCATCAGAATTTTCTTCACCACTGAGTAGCGCCGCATTCATACCTACGCCAATATTCACACCTTTGACTGCATTTATACTCATTAAAGCGTTGGCTAAATCTGCATCTAGTTTTGAATAAATTGGAGCACCTAAGCCTGCTGGCACACCTGAAGCTCTTAATTCAATTATCGCCCCACAAGAAGAGCCCGCTTTTCTAATCGCAAGCAAATATTTTTCCCAAAGTTTAATTGATTTTTTATCAGGACAAAAAAATGGATTTTTTTTAATTATTTTTTCATTCCAGTTTTTTTTGCTACAACCAAGGAGACCAAGTTGAGTAACGGCTCCGATAATTTTATATTTTTTACCTATCAACTTAATTAAAACTGTTTTAGCTATAGCTCCTGCAGCTACCCTAGCAGCTGTTTCCCGAGCAGATTGTCTGCCTCCTCCACGATAATCTCTTATTCCATACTTTAAGAAATAAGTATAATCGGCATGACCAGGTCTAAATTTATTTTTAATTGTTTCATAATCTCTTGACTTAGCATCTTCATTATAAATAATCATTGAGATAGGAGTACCTGTTGTTTTACCTTGAAAAGTGCCAGATAAGATTTTTACTTTATCTGATTCTTTTCTTTGAGATGTAAATTTGGATTTTCCCGGTTTTCTGAGGTCCATATCCTTCTGTATATCTTTTTCTGATAGAGGAATATTAGGAGGACACCCATCCACAACGCATCCTATAGCTGGACCATGAGATTCTCCCCATGTGGTGAAACGAAATATCTTTCCAAAAGTATTAAATGACATTAGATTATAATATATAGAATATTTTGACT
>MDSV01053276.1_pt1 | contig 19729 bp, 12 predicted proteins | sample 810851 | NCBI WGS metagenome assembly MDSV01 (sample SAMN05326640, study PRJNA326480) | marine metagenome | isolation source: seawater | place: Atlantic Ocean: North East | collected 2012 | reverse complement strand
GAGGCCATTCTCAAAACCGCTGGAGAAGTCTTAAGGCAGGTTGAAAGCATTAAGCAGGTCGCGCAAGAGTTTAGTCATGAAAAGCGGGGCAGTTTATCAATTGCAACTACGCATACCCAAGCGCGTTATGCCTTGCCTAAGCCTATCGAAATGTTTATGTCTAAGTATCCTGAGGTATCTTTGCACATGCACCAGGGAACACCTATGCAAATTTCTGAACAGGCCGCTGATGGAGCGGTCGATTTTGCTATCGCTACTGAAGCTCTAGAGCTATTCTCTGATCTTTTAATGATGCCTTGCTATCGCTGGAATCGATGTATTTTGGTGCCGAAATCACACCCACTAGCGAAGCTTAGTCGCCTTAGCCTTGAAGACGTTGCTAGTTATCCTATTATCACTTATGTATTTGGTTTTACAGGTCGATCTAAGCTTGATGAGGCGTTTTTTACTCGCGGACTGTCTCCTAAGGTGGTTTTTACTGCTGCTGATGCTGATGTGATAAAGACCTACGTTAGATTGGGATTAGGTATTGGTATTGTCGCTCAAATGGCCTATGATGAAAAAATTGACAGTGATCTAGTGGCTTTGGATGCCAGTCATCTATTCACGCCCAGTGTTACCAAGATTGGTTTTCGTCGCGGCACTTTTATCCGCGGTTATATGTATGATTTTATTCGGATGTTTGCCCCCCATTTAACTAAAGATTTAGTTGAGCAAGCTTATCTTTGTAGCAATAAGGTTGAAATAGACGAATTATTCGAGCATATCGAATTGCCCTTGTATTAATTATCCTGCTAAATAGCACCTATTATTGAGTGGGTGGTATATTTGTTTGTGAGTAGAGGTTGATTGTGGAAATTGCATGTTTAGATTTGGAAGGTGTTTTAGTTCCTGAAATATGGATTGATTTTGCTGAGCGGACTGGTATTGAGGCTTTAAAAGCCACTACCCGAGATATTCCTGATTACGATGTTTTGATGTCGCAGCGCCTTCAGATTTTAAAAGATAATGGTTTAAAGCTTCAGGATATCCAGGCGGTTATTGCCGATATTGCGCCTTTAGACGGTGCGGCAGAATTTATCGATTGGCTCAGGGAGCGTTTTCAGGTGGTGATACTTTCAGATACCTTCTATGAGTTTTCAGCGCCGTTGATGAAACAGCTTGGTTGGCCAACTTTGTTTTGTCATCGTTTAGAGTCTGATGCAGAAGGCAATGTTGTCAATTACCACCTACGCCAGAAAGATCCCAAGCGACAGTCTGTTAAAGCTTTTCATTCACTGCAATACCGAGTGATTGCTGCGGGTGACTCCTATAATGATACGACCATGCTTTCTGAGGCTGAAGTTGGTATTTTATTTCATGCGCCACAAAATGTTAAAGATGAGTTTCCACAGTTTACATCGGTGGATACGTTTGCCGATTTAAAGCAGGCCTTCCTTAATGCTAGCGTTCGAGATTTATCACTATAATGCTTGATTAATATTCCTTTGCCTTAGGATTTGAGGCTAGGGCGGTTAGCAGATTGTTGATCTTATGCAGACTCTCTTGGTACTCGGCCTCAAGCTCAGAATCGGCAACAATGCCGCCACCGCCCCAACAGTTCACTTGTCCAGATGAGTGTTCGTCTTGCTGAGAAAATAGCAGGCTGCGAATTAAAATGTTAGAATCCATATCGCCAGAATTATTGATGTAGGCGACTGATCCGCAATAAATAGAGCGTGAGAAGTTCTCTAGTTGATCGATGATTTCCATCGATCGACGTTTAGGTGCGCCAGTCACTGACCCACCGGGTAGAGTCTTTCTTAGAAGCCGAAGTGATTGATGCGGACTACTTTCTTTTAAGTCGCCTTTTACAGTGCTGACCATATGATGAACATTAGGGTGTGTTTCGATTTGAAATAATGAGGGAACGTTTACACTGCCAAGTTCACAGCATTTGCCAATGTCATTTCGCATTAAATCAACAATCATTAAATTCTCAGCACGGTCTTTTTCAGATCCGCTAAGTTCCGCCATAAGTTTGGCATCTTCCAGGGCGTTGTTGACTCTTTTTCTCGTACCTTTAATGGGTTGAGTCTTTACAGCAGTTTGATTGACTTGAATAAATCTTTCTGGTGATAGGCTCACTAAAGTGGATTGTGGCAGTTCAAAATAAACGGCAAATGGGGTGGGCGAAACAGTCCGTAATTGCTTATAGGCTTGCCAAGTATCACCCTGATAGCTGGCTGTAAATTGTTGGGCGACATTGATTTGGTAGCAGTCGCCGGCATTAATAAATGCTTTGCTTCTGCTGAAGGCTTTTTCATAGTCTTCTTTATTACCATTAAGCTGCCACTCAGAGGTGAGTATTAACGGCGAAAAGGCTGGTTTGCTCATATCCGTTTCTAGACTTCTCAGGAGACGATCAAACTTGCTGTAATCATATTTTGGGTCGGCTATTAGCCATGCCAGTCGTTGTTGATGATCTTGCACAATAGCCCACTGATAAATGCCGATGATGATGCTTGGCCAGTCAGATTGTTCGGGTGCCGGAAGTTGATTTAACGGCATGCCAAAGTCATAGCTGAATACTCCTATGGCGCCAGATACGAAGGGGCTGTGTTCGTGGCAGCTATCTTTTGTGGTAAATCGATCAATGGCGGTATTGATAAGCTCGAAGTTATGAGAATAATCCACTTGGCTCAGGTCAAAAAAATCGATGGATTCATTGTTGGCGATGTGTTTCAAACCCTTCTTTGAGACTGAGCTCAGTAAGGCTGCAGGCTGAGCCGCAATGATGTCGAAGCGGCCATTGCTTGCATGAGCGTTGCTATCCAGTAAGATCGGAAAATCAAGATGACGAATCCGCTCAAAGTAATCACAGCTATTCTCTAGGTAGTGAATTGATGCAACTTGTGTGCAAGGCCTTGTTGTCATAGCGAAAAGCCAAAATTATCTGTTCGCTCGCCGCGTGCGATTGAGCGAAATATAGTCGAAGGCGGTTTAAAAATGATTGATAGTGCCTGCTGGCGATGGCTTTGGTCAATTGACATAAGTTATTAATTACAATAAGGTTCTGGGTTTAAATTGAGCTGAAATCGCGTCTTTTTAGCGGCGTAATAAGCCCACGATATAGCTATTAAATTAATTGCTTGACGGCTTCTTTATCTCTTAGCTAAAAGTGAAGCGATGGCCACTGGTGTCACAGTGTTTACTGTGGTGTCATAGATGAAGCCATAAGATTGAAATGGTATTGCCTAATAAAGAGATTTCAGCCCCAATTGAGTCTAATTTTAATATGATACTTTTTAAAACATGAAACCGATAGTAGGGCATTTGCCAGTAATTACCACAAAAATGCCAATTAAAGCTATTGTTGCAGAAGTGACAGGAATCTTCATATGACAGTCGAAGTCCCAAAAGCAAGTTTAAACAATCCCTTTCTAGAGCAGCAGGAGATGGAGTTTACAGTACCTGGGCAGGCATCCTATCAGCCAGGTCTCTACGAAGAAAAGTTAAAGCAGGGTTTTGAGTTAATGCAGAGGCCGTTCAAGGCGGCTGGAGAGACCAATACTCAAAAACAACATTTAAAAAATCGAATGACTATTTGGGAGCGTATAGGCGTTTTGAGCGCTAAGCCTCCCACTATATTGTTTCAGAATTGGGGGGAGAATCTAGACGGGGCGTCCCTAGTCACGGCGATTATTGATATTGACGGTCGTGATGTCGCATTGTATGGCCATGACTTTACCGTTAGAGCGGGCTCTATGGATGCGACTAATGGTAAGAAATTGGCGCAATTATTCGAGTTAGCCGGCAAGCGTAAAATACCGCTGGTTGGTTTAAATGATTCGGCTGGTGCTTATGTGCCCGCAGGTGTCGGTGGTCTTGATGGCTATGCAGAGGCCTTTACCGCGTTGAGAAAAATCAATGGTGTTGTTCCCAGCATCATGTGCATGTTTGGATTTAATGCTGGCGGTGGTTCCTATTTGCCTCGGCAAGGCACATTTATGATACAGCCAAAGAATACCTTCTTTGGTTTAACAGGGCCGGGTGTTGTTAAGTCGGTCTTAGGTGAAGACGTTACACCTGATGAGCTTGGTGGGCCCAGTGTTCACAGTCAATCTGGGGTGACGGATTTCGTTGTTGATGATGAAGTCGCTGCTTTGCTGAAAGTGCGAGAGTTACTCAAGTATATACCTGATAACAATAGTCAAGCAGCACCGTTTCAAGCGACATCTGATCCCTTATCGCGTAAAACCTGGGATGTGGATATTTTACTGAAAAAAGCCTTCAACTCGCCCACTGGCATGAATACGCCAGTCGATATTAGCATTGTTATCCAGCAGTTGTGTGACCACGGTGATTTTCTAGAAATACAGGCTCTAAGAGCAAGGAATACGATCACCGCACTTGGTCGCTTAGGTGGTCATGTGGTGGGGTTTGTCGCGAATAATAGTGCGGTCTCTTCTGGTCAAATTGACATTCATGCGGCCTATAAAAATGCTCGCTTTATTCGTTTTTGTAACCTCTACAATATTCCTATTATCTTTATGGAAGATACCACTGGATTTTTACCCGGTAAAGAACAGGAGCAAGACGGTATTGTCCAAGCCGGTCGGGCTATGCTTGATGCCATCATCGACCTAAGAACGCCACGCTTTTTATTAATTTTAAGGAATGCGTTTGGTGGTGCTTATGCTTCGTTTAATAATTATCCGACAGGGGCCGATTTTGTGGTTGCCTTACCGACTACTCGTGCTGCCGTCATGGGGCCTGCTGGGGTTGATTTCGTTTATAAAAAAGAGCTCAAGGCTATCAAGGCCGCAGCCAAAACGATGTTGGCTGACGAGCTTAAGGCTCTACAGACTTCTGGCGCTGATGCAAAGGTCAGCCAAGAACAGGCGCAGTCGGTTGTTGATTCATGGGTTAAGACTCAACAGGCTGAATTGGCACTTCGTTACGAGGATGAGTTAATGAATCCGAAAGAGGCGTTAAGCCTTGGTTCTATTTCACAAATTGCAATGCCAGGTGACTTGCGTCAAGTATTAGGTGAAAACATGCGTTTTCACTTGCGGCATTATCAGCCTGAGCCAATGACGGGGCCGCAGAGAGAATTCCACTAATAGAGTAGCTGCGGTTGGCCAGCCGAAGTCACTGTTCATAGTGATTGTTGTGGCGATAACTATTTGATAAGACATTGAGGAAGCATGTGAGCAAAGTTAATTACTACTTAAATAATCCATTGATCCATCGCGATCGCAAGTTAGCCAAGCATGATTCAGCATGGGTAAGCAGTTTTGCTTGCCCAGAGCTCCGCCCGCTAATTATTTGTCGTGGACCAATCAGAAAAGAAGTGATGGACGTTTTTTCTGAAATGGGAATCGATAAATACGGGATCTTGCTTTCAGAAAAAGATTCGATTGTCTACCCGAATGCGTTATCGCCAGAACTAAGACTGCTTACCGACCCAGATCGCATCCATCGCGTGCCTGATTATACAGGTGCTACCAAAGAAGAGCGCCTTGAACGTATTCAGCAAATTATTAATATTGCGAAGCAAAATCATTATAACGCAATATTTGCAGGCTATGGCTTTATGGCTGAAGACGAGGAAATGGTTGCAGCAATGGAGTCGGCTGGACTCAACTTTATCGGCCCATGCTCGGGTACTGTTCACTCAGCGGGCTTAAAAGACGAAGCAAAAAGAACGGCTCTGAAGGTCGGTGTCAGCGTGACGCCGGGTATCGATAATGCGACTGCTCTGGTATTGCTGAGTAAATACCCCGATCATGAATCACTACTAACAGTGATTTCTGAGTATAATCTTGATGTCGATCAAGGGCAATTTAATCAAGCCGATTTAGGTTTAGAGGATAAGGCTGACTTGGTGTTATCAGCTGCTTATGTTAAAGGTATCGACCTCTACACTATTGAGGAGTTACAAGCGCAGATCGAAAAATCAGTGATCGAGATGTACGGCGCCTATCCAGATAATCGAATTCGATTAAAAGCGATTGGCGGTGGCGGCGGTAAAGGGCAGCGTATTCTTGCTGCGCCATCAGCTTATGAAGGCAGTCTTGATGAGAGAGTGGCATCTGCCGCGGCCAGGGCGCCCGGTTTGGTGTTGGAAATCTTAAATGAGGTTAAAACAACTGGCGTTGGTGATAATAAAAACGTTTTAGTTGAGCTGAATATCGAGACTACCCGTCACCAAGAGATTCAGGTGGTTGGTAACGGTGATTGGTGTATTACACTTGGTGCGCGAGATTGCTCGCTACAAATGCACGAGCAGAAGTTGCTTGAAGTTTCTTCGACACATGAATCGATCGCTGAGTCCATAGAAGTGGCTAAGCGTAACATCGATAATTCAGTGGGCTCGCCAGAAGAACTGGCAACGCTTGAGCAGGACCTGATAACCCTTGATGCAATGGAGTCTGAAGCGGCTAGATTCGGGCAGGCCGTAGGTTTAGATTCGGTCTCTACATTTGAGTGCATCATCGATCGTGGTAGTCACTTCTTTATGGAGATGAATACTCGTATTCAGGTTGAGCATCGTGTCACAGAGCTTTGTTATGGATTGAAGTTTAGCAATCCTGATAACCCTAATGATTCATTTGTGGTTGAGTCATTGGTCGAAGCAATGGTGTTACTCGCAGTGCATGGACCACGATTGCCAAAACCCGAACGTATCATTCGCAGTAACGCGTCAGTTGAAGCAAGACTTAATGCCACCAATGCGGCTTTGCAGCCGCATGCTGGGGGCATGATTGGCTGGTGGTCTGAGCCGATTGAAGGTGAAATTCGTGATGATCAAGGGATCTCATTACACAACCCTGACACCGATGTTTTTATGAAGTATAAATTAGCCGGTGCCTATGACAGTAACATTGCGCTGCTGTTAACTCAGGGCACTGATCGACTCGATAGTTTTGAGCGCTTAGCTGAAATTCTGCGTCAGACGGATTTGGTTGGGGAAGATCTCTGCACGAATTTAGATTTTCATTACGGTTTAACTAATTGGTTTATTGGTACCAATGTCCAGGCGAGACCGACGACGAAATTTATCGTACCTTATTTGACTGCGGTGGGACAATTAAAGCAAGCCGTCAACAACATCGACCTTGACTATGCCTATCAGTCAATTCAGCAAAAAAGCTTATCGTCAATTGCCGATGAGGATGGCCAAGCTGCTATGGCGGAGGTCATTAGACGTAAGCAGTCCTTATTTCTTCGCCCTTTGAAAAGGCTATTATCTGACCCGCATGCTTTTTCAGGCTGGCTCAGTCTTCATCAGCAGGACTTTTCTATCGCAAATGGATCATCATCAGCAGGGACTCGTTGGAATACAAATCCAATTGTCCTGTTGGATGACTTATACCATTACCTTAATATGGAATTTCGCGAGGGTAGGCCAGCACAAGATATTATTTGGGATCATGATTTTACGATTTTATTTGATGCCTTACAGTTTTACGAAACGCTGGACTCTTTACTTAAGATTGATTCGTTTGCTGATCTGCTGGATGTTTTGTCGTCAGCTGAACCACCTTCTGGGCTGGGTGATGTTGATTGGCAGGCGGTCCGTTCAGCACATGCAGGTTATCAGGCTGCAGCCGATATATTATTGGTGCTGCCCTATATTGCCCTGCAAACAGGATTCTATGAGTTAGGCGTAAATAAAGATTTGAGTATGCGCATTCCTGACGGTTTGTTTGATGAGTCACTACAGAAAGCTATGCAAAAAGAGTTGGTGCCACCATTAGCGGCTAAGTCAGATGAAATATTGGCCTTATCTGGCGGAATGTTCTATCCACGGGAAGCGCCGGGTATGGACGTATATGTTAAGGAAGGTGATCACTTTGAAGCCGGTGATGTCTTATATATTGTTGAAGTCATGAAAATGTTCAATAAAGTTGTTGCGCCTTTTGCCGGTACTATTGAAAAAGTGTTAGTGGAGGATGACGGTGTTATTATTGCTAAGGGCCAAACTCTCTATAAGGTCAAGCCGGACGAAGAAGTGATTGTTGAGTCCGACAGTGTGATTGCGAGTAGAAAACGTAATGCCACTGATGATTTTTTGCAGATTTTATAGCCGTCTTAATTGCTAGTGCTATAGGTATTTCTTACATTGTTAATTAAGCAGGTCACTGAATGTCAGATTCTGAATTTAATCCTCCTAACAAGAATGTACAAGATTGGCGGGAGCAAGCCGATAAGCAGTTGAGCCGAGCCGGTAAAACGGTTGACGATCTTATTACTCAAACGCCAGAGGGTATTGATCTTAATCCTCTCTATACGGCTGATGATTTAGCCGAATTAGACTTTGCCAATACCATGCCGGGATTTGATCCCTTTATCCGAGGTCCGCAGGCGACGATGTATGCGGGGCGTCCATGGACGATACGACAATACGCAGGATTTTCTACCGCTGAAGAATCGAATGCCTTTTATCGCAGTGCATTAGCTGCGGGTGGACAAGGTGTTTCGGTTGCCTTTGACTTAGCGACGCATCGTGGATACGACTCTGACCACCCTCGAGTGAGTGGTGATGTCGGCAAAGCGGGTGTTGCGATTGATTCGGTTGAAGACATGAAAATTTTGTTTGATGGTATTCCATTGGATAAGGTTTCGGTGTCTATGACTATGAATGGTGCCGTTTTGCCCGTATTGGCCGGTTACATTGTGGCAGCAGAGGAGCAGGGTGTTGCTCAAAAAGACCTCTCGGGCACTGTTCAGAATGATATTTTAAAAGAATTTATGGTGCGTAATACCTATATTTATCCGCCCACGCCGTCTATTCGAATTATCGGTGACATCATTGCTTATGCTTCTGAGCATATGCCGAAATACAACACTATATCCATTTCTGGCTACCATATCCAAGAAGCCGGGGCTGACGCCGCGCTTGAATTAGCTTATACCCTGGCTGACGGTAAGGAGTATATTCGCACGGCCATTGCGGCGGGTTTAGACATCGACGCTTTTGCGGGCCGTTTATCCTTCTTTTGGGGGATAAGCATGAATTTTTACATGGAAATTGCCAAGTTGCGCGCGGCGCGCTTGCTTTGGTCGAAAATTGTTAGTGAGTTCAATCCTAAGAATGAGCGCTCAAAAATGCTCAGAACTCACAGTCAAACATCCGGTTGGTCACTGACGGAGCAAGATCCTTATAACAATGTGGTGAGAACTACTATTGAAGCAATGGCTGCGGTATTTGGTGGTACGCAGTCCTTGCATACGAATGCCTTGGACGAAGCGATTGCCTTACCAACAAAGTTTTCTTCACGTATTGCACGAAATACTCAGTTAATCATTCAAGAAGAGACAGGTATCACCAATGTGGTTGACCCGTGGGGTGGCTCGTATATGATGGAGTCATTGACTCAGCAGATTGCTGACCGTGCTTGGGCCCTAATTGAAGAAGTTGAAGAGCAAGGTGGCATGGCAAAAGCGATCGAGACCGGCATGCCAAAGCTGCGCATTGAAGAGGCAGCGGCACGTAAACAAGCCCGTATCGACCGTGGTGAAGATGTTATTGTCGGGGTCAATAAGTATGAGCTTAACGAAGCCGATGAAGAAGACGTTGATGTCTTGGAGATTGATAATGAAGCGGTGAAAGAGTCGCAGATATCTCGATTAGCCACTATTAGACAAGCACGTGACGAATCGGCTGTCGAGCAAGCACTTGAAGATATTTATCAAAGCAGCGTATCTGGCCAAGGTAATTTACTTGATCTTTGTATCAAGGCCACACGCTTAAGAGCCACTGTTGGGGAGATCTCATACGCCATGGAACGAGAGTTTGGACGATTCAATGCGCAGTCACAGACGGTTTCTGGTGTTTATGGCAGCGCCTATCAAGACGATGATGATTGGCAGTCGATATCCTCAGATATTGATACTTTTGTTGCTAAGCATGGTCGCCGTCCAAGGATGCTGGTCTGTAAGATGGGGCAGGATGGCCATGATCGCGGTGCTAAAGTGATTGCAACTGCCTTCGCTGATGTAGGATTTGATATTGATTTATCGCCGATGTTTTCTACCCCTGAAGAAGTCGCCAAGCAGGCGGTTGAAAATGATGTACATGTTGTCGGTGTATCCTCTCAGGCTGCGGGTCATAAAACCTTAGTGCCTGCCTTGATTGAGGCGCTTAAATCTGAAGGCGCTGACGATGTCATCGTAATTGCTGGCGGTGTTATTCCCAAGCAAGATTACGCTTTCTTAGAAGCGGCGGGTGTTAAAGGTATTTTCGGTCCAGGCACGAAGATTCCATTAGCCGCTAGAGATGTCCTCACTGCTATAGACAGTGCTTTTGATTAGCCGTTCGTCGTTAGGTCTGTCACTATGACGATTTCTGTCCAAGCCATTCTCGACGGTAACCGTCGTGCCTTAGCCAAGGCTATCACCTTGGTTGAAAGCCACTTGCCTGAGCATATTGAGCAGGCGCAAGCCTTGCTTGATCAAGTGCTACCGCATACTGGCAACAGTTTGCGTATTGGCATCAGCGGCGTGCCTGGCGTGGGTAAGTCTACCTTTATTGAAGCTTTCGGCTTGTATCTAATCTCGCAAGGCAAGAAAGTCGCGGTATTAGCCGTTGATCCTAGTTCGCCCTTGGCGGGTGGTAGTATTTTAGGTGACAAAACACGCATGGAGTATTTGGCGCGTGATGAGCGCGCGTTTATTCGGCCCTCGCCAACCTCGGGTTCTTTGGGTGGAGTCGCCAATAAAACGCGAGAAAGTATTCTATTGGTAGAGGCTGCTGGTTATGATGTGGTGTTAGTTGAAACCGTTGGTGTTGGCCAATCTGAATACGAGGTTGCTGGTATGGTCGACTTCTTTACCGTGCTGATGCTGCCTAATGCTGGCGATGAGTTGCAAGGCATCAAAAAAGGCATCTTAGAGTTGGCTGATGCATTACTCATCAATAAAGCCGACGGTGACAGTGTTAATCTCGCCGAAATGACTAAGCGCCACTACGAAAATGCCTTTCATTTATTGCGTCAAACCAGTTTCTGGACACCACAAGTTAAGACCATTTCATCACTTGAAAACACCCATGTCGACAGTGTTTGGGGCATGATGCTTGATTATGAGTTGCGGTCAAAAAAGCAAGACAGATTTGCTATTAAGCGTGCCCGTCAAAATCGTAATTGGCTAGAGACTCTGGTACAGCAGTCACTATCTCGTTTACTCATGAGTCATGCTGAGGCTCAACAGCTATGGCCTGAGTTAGAGCAAGAGGTGATGGCAGGTCGAATGACACCCTTCAACGCGGCCAATAAAATTATTGCCTTGCTCTGAATAACTCGCCACAAAAAATCCATAATAACAATCATTTATAATCATAATGTAAGGTAAATCCTCTATTTAATGCGGATTTCCTTCAGTGGATTTTTCTGCACACTTTTACTGTTTTGCCCAACAGTTGACAAGCACAAAGCCAATCTCAATCTATACTAATTACTCCTTATCCATTGATGAAGCCTCGATATATGACCAAGCAATCTTTGCCTCTGCAATACACTCAAAAATCAGCGCTTATTGTTGAGGCGATATCGGATATGCGAATGTCGCTTAAGGCAATGCTAAAAGGTATTGGCATTGATCATGTTGATCTCGCTAAATCGGGTGAAGAGGCGGTATTGCGTTGTGATGAGCATGATTACGATATTATTATCTGTGATTATCAGTTGAGTAAAGGCAAGACGGGTCTGCAAGTTTTAGAAGAGTTACGTGCAAGGCAAATAATTAAGGCTTCTGCGGTTTACATCATCATGACAGCAGGTTCGACGCGAGCAGTATTAATGGGCACGCTTGAGCATAAGCCTGACGATTTTCTTGTTAAGCCGTTTACTCAGTCAACCTTTGAGCAACGTGTTAATACCGCTTTTAAAGAGAAGCGGTATTTTAAATCAGTTTATTTGGCCTTAGATAACGACAATATGACAGCTGCACTTGCATCTGTCGAAGCGCTATTGGTTGATACTGATCAATACCCAACTAAAACTAAAAAAATGTTTGGTGAGCTTTTACTTCAAGCGAATAACTTCTCAGAAGCACAGACGTTTTATCAAGACATGATGGCGGAAAAGCGCCAGGAATGGGCTAGCTTAGGCTGTGCTCGCGCTATGATAGGCTTGCAGGATTGGTCAGCTGCAAAGCGAGTTCTCTATGAATTGATGGATCATGGTTGTGAGGATCCACAGGTATTTGATCGTATCGTCGATGTTGAATTGGCCTTAGGTAAGTCTGAAATAGCTCAGACCGTATTAGAACGAGCGACAGTGATTTCTCCTCTAGGTATTATGCGCTATATCCGCCTAGTTGAGATTGCAACGATGAATCATGACTATTTGGCGGTGGAAAAAGCATTTCGTCAGTTAATAAGAATTGGTGTTAATTCCTGTCATGGTTCTTATGAGCATTCTTTAGGTTTAGCGCGGTGCCTGCTTGAAAAAGAGAAGCTACAACAATCTGGCAATGAGCATATCATCAAAGAGTGTTATTCACTGTGCCATCAGGTAAAGAAAAAGCATGCGAATAATGAGCAGGCACTCATGCAGGCAAAGTTGATTGAAGTCAAAGCCGTTGCGCAGCAAGGTCAAATTTATCAGGCGATAGAGCAATGTAAGGCTCTTTACCATCAATATTCTCAGTATGAGGACATTGATGCTGGCTTGGGCTTAGATATGGTCAATGCCTTGTTATCCATTAACTGGGATGAGCAAGGTGTTGATGTGGCTCAATCATTGTCTGAAGCCGATACGAGTGATTCTTTAATTAAATTGCAGTTAAGCACTATTAAGCAAGTTTGTGATGAAAAAGCGGCATTAATTAATGCTGCCAATATTAATCAACAAGGAAAATTACTGTACGAACAAGGAAAGTTAGAAGACGCGATAGATCATTTTCGACAAGCTATCAAAGAGCATCCGACTAACATTGAGTTAAAACTTAATTTAGTTCTCACTATTCAAAAAATGATCGAGGCAGACACCGATAACATGGCCATGCTTGCTGAAGCCGATGAGCTACTTTCAGGATTATCTGATTTGTCTGAGTCCCATAGTGTATATGATCGTTATGAAGCGATTAGTCGTGATATCGATAAGTTAAGGCTTGCTGCCTAGTCTTATAATTTTACTCTTTTTTTCTGATTACCCCATCATTCCTGCTATAGTTCTCGTGTGATCTTTTAAAGCCAACTTGGCGACTATTGTATTATTTTATAGCGAACTAATTTTGATTATTTCTTGCGCGCATAGCAGGCAATAATACCTAAGGAGTCAGTTTGATGAAAATTCTTTTAAAACTCTTCATTGCTATAGCAATGCTTTCGACGCTGATATTAATCTTGCTGATCAATAATCTTGGTGGCGTCGTCAAGTCGACCATCAATGATCGCGGTGAGTCACTCTTAGGCGTAGCTATAGCTGTGTCCAATGTTGATGTTAATTTATTTACCGGACAAATCACATTAACTGAATTCAGCGTTAAAAATCCAGTGGGGTTTTCGGCTGTTAATGCAATCAGTGTGGAAAGTCTGTCTATCGATGCCGCACCGCTTAGTATTTTTGATTCCATTGTGATAATCGATTCGATTGAAATCAAAGGCGCGCATGTTAATGCTGAACAAAAAGGTAAGCGTCTTAACCTTGATGTGTTGCGAAAAAAGCTCTCTGGCGAACAGTCGGTAGCTGATTCAAGTGCCGATATCGATTCAACAAAATCATTGCCAGACGTTGCTATTGCTAAATTTGAGTTTTCTTCAGCATCGGTCTCGGTGCAATCAAGCCAACTGGGTCAGACGACACTTCGCGTGCCATCGATTATCGTTAACGATATTGGGCAGCCTGATAATGGTGTGAGTGTGGATGAGGCTATGCGCCTTATTCTTGATCATCTACTGGAACAGCTTCGCCAGCAGGTGAAGCTTGAGGTATTGGATAAGGCGGTTGAGAGAGAGCTTGATCGACAGCTTGATAAAGCTTTAAGAGAATCTTTAGGTGATAAAGCCAAGCAGGCTAAATCAATGCTGAAGAGCTTGTTTAATTAATCTCGGCAACTAACGCTGGCATCATATTGGATTTTAGAGCGTTTTTAGTCGTTCAAAACCATAACGATCGAATAATGCTTTTAATTGATCGCCGTCATGCCATTCCGTCAACCATGCGCTATGCCGTTTTTTTTCTTTGACCATTGATTTAATGTCGTTCTGATCGAGTACTTCCTTGACGCGATTGGCAATAGCCCGGCCTGAATCTATCCATTTCCAGTCGGGCTGTATTCTTTCAAATTCTGTCTTAATCAAGGGAAAGTGTGTACAACCTAGTACTACCGTATCAATGGCTTGGTCAGGCGCTTGCTGTTTGATTTGATTGATAATCTCGATCAGTAAATTGCGATCTAAATCATCGCCATGTAAGTGAGCCTCAATATGCCTAACTAGCTCGCTACTGCCAAGTTTAATTACGGTTTTATCACTTGCATAGGTTGCTATTAGATCATCAGTGTAGCGACGCGAAATGGTTGCAGGTGTGGCGAGTAGGGCAAAGCTCTTGCTTAACTGCGCTGCCGTTTTAATAGCCGGCACCACTCCGACTATAGGCACGTTTATCTTCTCTCTTAATGAAGGCAGTACAACCGTACTGGCGGTGTTACAGGCAATGACGACCAGAGCTGGCTTTATTAATTGAACCGCGGTTAATAGAAGGGCGCTGGCATTGGCGATTAACTGTTGTTCTGGTGTCTCTCCATAGGGGAATCCTTTGTTGTCACTCAGGTAGTGAATCTCTATATCTTCACAAGCGATCATAATTTCTTGACAAATACTTAATCCGCCCACGCCTGAATCAAACACCAAAATACGCTGCAAGCCCGACTGTGTTCGATCTGATACAGTTGAGGCTGAGTTGAATGGAAGCGAAGATGATTTATTACGTTTTGCCAAGATGGCAATTCTCCTAATCCTCAAAAAAGAGGGACTTATCTTATCACAGAGAAGTGATAGCTGTTACATAGTGGCTTAATTGTTTCAAAGCAATTCATTAGCTCGGCATGTCAAACTTGCTAAATAAAGAGCAATTTGGTTATTATTCCTTTGGCTTAGTTATTCAATTTTCGCGATTCTTTTCCATTCTTATTACCGGCCAAGCGCTTTTTGTGACGCCATTTTATACAGGTGCTGTTATGCGAGTTATCACGGTTAATGTCAACGGTATTAGAGCCGCTCAACGTAAAGGCTTTTTTGAATGGTTAAGCACTCAGCATGCTGACGTGGTTTGTATCCAAGAAACGAAAGCACATGAGTCTCAGCTCGATGAGCGTCTGTTTTATCCCGACGGTTATTATTGTTATTACTACGATGCTGAAAAAAAGGGTTATAGCGGCACTGCGCTTTATTGTCGGAAAAAGCCCAATAAAGTGACTCGAGGCTTAGGCTGGGAGCCTTGCGATTCTCAAGCACGCTATATACAGGCTGATTTTGATGGCATTAGTGTGGTGTCTATGTATGTTCCTTCAGGGTCTAGTAATGACGAGGCGCTTGCTCGCAAGCTGTCCTTTCATGAGCAGATTATGCCGCACTTTAAATCCCTTCGTAGAAAGCGTCGTGAGTACATTATTTGCGCCGATTGGAATACCTGCCATAAGCCAATTGACCTAAAGAACTGGAAACCGAACCAGAAAAATTCCGGTTTTCTACCCGAAGAGCGTGCTTGGCTTGGTACCCTATTTGATGAGGTTGGTTATATCGATGGCTTCCGCCTATTAAATCAAGACGCCGATGAATACACTTGGTGGTCGAATAGAGGTCAAGCCTATGCAAATAATGTTGGTTGGCGATTAGACTATCCAGTGATCACGCCTGGACTCAAATCTCGAGCTTCTGCTGTATCTGTTTTTCGTGATCAGCGTTTTTCTGATCATGCGCCGGTGATTATTGATTTTACCGATTAAAATGTATTTTTCTTTCATCTACTCAGGCTTAATTTCTACCTTTTATACTGACAATATTTCCACATGATGGCATCAGTCATTGCCGACTGATTGAAAGGTCGGGATAATCCATCGCTATAATTTAAAAGCGAGTCTTTTTTATAAAAATCGGAGTGTTTGCATGAAGTTATATGAAGAGCAAGAGCGTCAGCGACCCAGTGATTACTTTGCTGATTGGAAAGAGCGTGAAGCCCTTGCGGAAGGTATGATTCCACTGGTAGGCAAGCTCTATCGTAAAAATAATGTCAAGACCTATATTTATGGGCATCCTCTAGTCAATCGCTCGGTAATTGAGATTATGCAAGACCACCGCGCTGTCCGTCAGATAGAGACCAGTGAATTATCTGAATTTGAAACATTTCCTATTTTACGGGCACTCGCTGCACATGATCTGGGTCATGCTCATATCGATATTGGTCGAATAGCGGCTCAGTATTTCTTCGAAGGTGATGACAGAGACAGTACTGGTAAGAAAGTCTCTTTAGAGGATTATGTGGCTCAACAAGTCTCTGGTCTGATCGGACTTAAACAAAAGCCCTTGTCGGCACCTCAAGACGTGGTGTTATATGGTTTTGGTCGTATTGGTAGGTTAATGGCCAGATTGCTGATAGAAAAAACAGGCGGTGGTGACAATCTTCGCCTTAGAGCTATTGTGGTTCGAAAAGGCGGCGACCAAGACCTTATCAAGCGAGCATCCTTATTGCAGAGAGATTCAGTGCATGGCGATTTTAACGGGACAGTGAGGGTTGATGAAGAGCGGGGCGCTTTCATTGCTAACGGTAATGAGATTAAAGTGATTTATGCCGATGCGCCGGATAATATCGACTATACCGCTTACGGAATTAATAATGCTTTAATTGTTGATAACACGGGTATATGGCGTGATTTTGATGGACTGGGTTTGCATTTAAAGTCAAAAGGAACGGCAAAGGTCATTTTAACCGCGCCAGGCAAGGGTGATATGAAAAATATTGTCTCCGGCATTAATGATGACTGCTTCGATGACAAGGATACGATTATTTCGGCAGCGTCCTGTACTACCAATGCGATTGTGCCGCCATTAAAAGCGATCGATGACGAGTTTGGCGTTGAAAGCGGTCATGTTGAAACGGTTCATTCCTATACAAACGATCAAAACTTAATTGATAATTTTCATAAAGGTAATCGCCGCGGCAGAAGTGCACCCTTAAATATGGTGTTGACCGAGACGGGCGCTGTAAAAGCAGTAGGTAAAGTGCTGCCTAACTTGTTAGGTAAGTTAACGGGGAATGCGATTCGAGTGCCCACCCCCAATGTGTCGATGGCAATATTAAATCTTCGTCTTAAGCGCTCAACCACTGCTGAAGAAATTAATGAATATATTCGTAAGGTGTCTGTCCACTCGCCACTCCGCAAACAGATTGATTTTACTAATTCTGCTGAGGTAGTGTCATCCGATTTTGTTGGCTCTCGTCGTGCTTGTGTGTTTGATGCTCAGGCAACCATTGTCAACGAGAACAATGCTGTGCTTTATATCTGGTATGACAACGAATTTGGTTATACCTGCCAAGTCCACCGAGTGATGGAGAAAATGGCCGGCGTTAGTTACAACTTGTATCCGCCCAATTAATATTCGGCTGGCAAGGCCCTAAAGTAGGCCGAAATTCTGTTATCTAGAGTTTGCCTCTCTTTGCTCTTTTGCTAGCCGCTAGCGCTTTATTAGCATTTGTGCCTTGAAGGCCACTCTTGGCGATGTTTTTTTTGTTAAAAGTGTTGAAAATGACCGCCAATCTTCATCTTTGCTAGATTCATTAGCTGTTCACCTCTATAATTCCGCGCGTATTTCCATTGTGGCTAAGTGGTTGGAAGTAAAACTAATCCGGCTTATCGGGCGTATCTATTTAGGATACTGGAAAATACAGAACGCGCACTCCCATCAAGAGTTTATCTGATTAGTCCGGTGCGTCATTTTGTCGGGAATCATTCTTATTTAGATGCCGTATTCTCCTATTAGTTCGCCAAAGGCAGTTTTATGATAAAGATTAATCGAGGCTTGGATCTACCCATTGAGGGCTCTCCTAGCCAGTCGATCGTTCCTTGTGCGGACGTCCGCTCTGTTGCGGTTATTGGTTTCGATTTCATTGGCATGAAACCAACTATGCAGGTGCAACAAGGCGACAGGGTGAAGTTAGGGCAAGTCTTATTTGTTGATAAGAAGACGCCTGGCGTGAAATACACAGCGCCGGCGGCCGGCGTGGTGTCGATTATAAATCGTGGAGATAAACGCGCACTCCAATCGATCGTTATTGATGTTGATAATGATGAGAGTGACGAGAGTGGCAACATTATTTCCTTCGCTACTTACAGTCCAGAGCAACTTAGCACTCTCGACCCATTGCTAGTGAGAGAGCAGTTGATTGATTCAGGTAGTTGGCCAGCATTTAGAACTCGACCTTTTAGTAAGGTCCCCGCTATAGATGCCGTGCCCAATGCCATATTCGTCACAGCGATGGATACCAATCCTTTAGCTGCAGATCCCGCACCAATCATTGCCGCAAATAAGCAGGCATTTGAAGCGGGATTGACGGTTTTAACTCGCCTTGGTGCAGAATCTGTTTTTTGTTGTGCCGAGGCCAGTTCTTCGGTTTCAGTGGGTGAGTCAGGAGCTGAATTAGCACACTTCTCTGGTCCTCACCCTGCCGGTGTCGCCGGTACGCACATTCACCACCTTGCCCCCGCTTCAATGACCAGATCAGTCTGGACCATTAATTATCAAGAGGTGATCGCGATAGGTAATTTATTCACCTCGGGTCAGCTTGATGTTGCTCGAACCGTAGCGTTAGCTGGCCCGCTAGTTAGAGAGCCAGCGTTAGTGAAGACACGTCTTGGTGCGTCACTTGATGATTTGACGACTGGTCGACTCAAGGGCAGCGATATTCGCATTATTTCGGGTTCTGTCTTCAACGGAAGAAAAGCCTCGGGCCCATACAGTTATCTAGGTCGCTATCATTTGCAGATATCAGTTTTAGAAGAGGGACGTGACCGCGAGTTTATGTCCTATCTAAGAGCTGGCTTCAATAAGCACTCAGTAACAGGCACGTTCATTTCTGCCTTTAAAGCCAGTCGCTTGTTTCCATTTACAACAACGACCAACGGCAGTGAAAGAGCGATGGTGCCGATTGGTAGCTATGAGAAAGTCATGCCGCTCGACATTCTGCCAACTCAGTTATTAAGGGCGCTTATCGTTGGTGATTCAGTGTCAGCCCAAGAGCTTGGCTGTTTGGAGCTTGATGAAGAAGACCTTGCTTTGTGTACTTATGTTTGTCCTGGCAAGTATGAATATGGGACTATCTTAAGAGATAATCTTGAACGAATAGAGAAAGAGGGGTAATCGGGTGTCGTTGAGATCCTTGCTCGATAATATAGAGCCGCATTTTGTCAAAGGCGGTAAGTATGAGAATTTTTACGCATTGTATGAGGCGGTTGATACGATTTTTTATCGTCCTTCCTCGGTCACTAAAAGTGCATCGCATGTGCGTGACGGCATTGATCTTAAGCGAATAATGATTACCGTTTGGATTGCCACATTCCCTGCCATGTTTTACGGTATGTATAACGTTGGACATCAGGCTAATGAAATCTTGGCTGCGGGTGAAATCATAGCGACTGAAGGCTGGCGACTGGCTATGGTCGGAATGCTAGTTGGCTTTGATCCTGACAGTATTATTGATTGCTTTGTTCATGGTGCCTTCTACTACATGCCCATTTATCT
>MDSV01058106.1_pt1 | contig 19735 bp, 29 predicted proteins | sample 810851 | NCBI WGS metagenome assembly MDSV01 (sample SAMN05326640, study PRJNA326480) | marine metagenome | isolation source: seawater | place: Atlantic Ocean: North East | collected 2012 | reverse complement strand
TTTACCAACTTCCAATACAGAACCCATTATTACAACAGGCCAGAATGCTCCTGGAAATATTGTTGCCAATCCTATCACAGAATAGAATATCGCTACTCCAGATATGGAAAGGGCAGATAGTAAAGTTAAAAATGCTATAAACATTGTTTGTATTTACTATAACAGAATAGCAGTTTGAATGCTAGTGAAACCTTTGGTAACTTAATTACTCTGCAGAGTACGTTAGTGAGTTGTCTGTAGGTGTTTGGTTCGCAGTGTTTGGTCTGAAAGTCGCCACTTCAGCCACTGTGATCGCTTCAACTATCTCGCCTTCCTGTACCATCACTTGACCAACCGTAACGTCTATATCGTGTACGTTACCCGCACCTGAAGTTGGATTGAACACATTCATTCTCTCTGTGAAATCGGCGTTTAAAGCCTCTGCAATCTTGTCTCTGATGAATTGTGCTTTGGTTGAGGTAGTTGTTGAACCGTCAATTGTTGTACCTACATTCGGTACGAAGTCTGCGTTCTCAAATATTAGTGTAAAATTTAAATCTGTGATTGGTGAATCACCTGCATCACTGGCGTACGTAGTAACAATATTCGCTAATTGAACATTAGATCTGACCTGTAATTTTGCCATCATTAATTTAAATCTTAATAGTCCTCTAGACACAAGCAATGACTGTGCCAATGTAGTTGGTTTTGTAGCGAAGTCTTTCGCAGAACAAGGTGAACATCTTCCACCGTTAGTTGTTTCTGTGTCTATAAAGGCCGATTGAGCAATATCCACCGTGAACATCTGTCCAGGAGGCGTTGCTAATGAAACTGCCATTGATTTTGGTTCTACTGTTGCCATAGTGTTTAAATCCTTTGTCTTATGTACTTATTTATATGAATTATTTATTAAAGTATCAACTAAACATATTTTATTTAACAAATCTCCAGATATTATAACCTCCGTGCATACAAGCATTGTTCGTCATATGGCGTGTAGCACCGTTAAGTTTAATAAATGATTGATATACCCTGCAATACCCTCTAGATTCTGGGTATGAATGGATAACTCTCACAACTCCAGCACTATTACGGTCTTTTCCATACCATTTAGTAACCTCGCCATTCTTTGTGTTATTAAGTGCGTGGTAAACTGCTGACCTATGCATTAGTTTTTCTTCTTTGTTGAGATTGAATCTCAAGAATTGAGATGCGTTCCATAGAAATCCTGGAGCAACACCAATTATTTCATTGTTGAGATTCAAGGGTGCTTTATTAATATCAATAAAGTGTCCTTCAGTTTCTTTCAAAGATAGTGTGTGGCTACCACCAGCAGTGGCAGTACAATTTGCTAGAACTAGAAAACTAGTTAATAGAATGATAACCCGGAACAATTTCATATCCTCCTCCATCTAACCTTTCACAAGCAATCGATCTTTGGGTAATGACTGTGTTCTGGTAAGGCATATCCCAGGTAAAGAATTTGCAATTTCCTGCAATCCCCATACCGTGTAGAAAGTCTTTCACACCGTCTTCACAAGTGACTTTTTCTTCTACTCTTTCTTCAATCACATTACCTGATTGATCAACCACTCTAATCTGCGTTGTTTCTATATCACAATACTGATCACTCCATGGTCCTCCTGCTTTGGCTTGGTTAGACCACATCGTCATTATTGTTGCCAATATAACCAGGGCAATGAACGTAAAAATACTTTTCATATTGCCCTAGTTTAATATTTCGTTGGCCTGCTTGTTAAGTGCGTCAGCATCAATCAAAGCAAGTTGTTTTCTATTAATTGTTTCAATGATTGCTTCTACTTCTTTCTTGCTTAACTCAACCATCACATATGCTCTGTATGATTTATTTTTAGTCATAAAGATTTCTTGTTTCTTAACTTCATAACCTCTTGCAAGAGTTTCTTCAATCACATTCACAATTATATCTTGTGATCCAGCCTGTACGGTTAGATCTTCGTTTGTGCCTGCTTCGTTCTTGTTAATAGTGGTTCTGTTATTCACTTCACCATTGATCCTATCTACAAGTTTAGCCTTTGCCAAAAGAACTGCTTTCTTAACTGCAAGTTCTAGATCTGGTGATACAGCCGTTCCTGTCTCAACATATTTGAACAAAGTCTCGTGATCGTATTGAACATACCATTTTGGCGTTTTGTTCACTACACCACTTTTATTCATATCAGGTTTAATTTTGTAAGTTGAACATTGTGCCAACAACAAACCACCTAGTATGATCATTATTATCTTCTTATACATTAGTCCTCCTAAGACTTAAAGTTGTCAACAAGATTCGCCAAACCATTGAACATATTGGATACAACTTCACCAACTCCGTTTAAATCGAAGTCAGTCATAAATTGCTCATATCCATTTCCGATCATTGGATACACGGCGAAAAATATTGCAACTAATATTATTAACCTAAACATAGTACAATTATAGCATATCTTGGAAATACGTCAACCGCAGTTGGTCTTGCTAAAAGTGTTGATTTTACTAGGTTTTATAACAATGTTTTTAGGAATCCTATGCCATCTATACCAAGATATACCAAATACATCGCGGTGAAGCCAAAACTCTTACGACTGAAAGCACCATACATTAAGAAGCAGGTAGCAACTAAAAAGAAGATGTATGCCCAGAACATTGGTGGATTTGGTGAATACCACATCAATATCAATGATGCTATAAGGTTGGATATCATTCCTATAACCTCACAACAAAATCTTGTAGGATTAGATCTATAATCCTCTCTGATCCATTCTAGTGTTGATTTTCTTCCGATACGTGCCATAGGCACATACTTATTTGTTGCCCTTCATTAAGGTAATTTCTTTGGCACCTTCTTCGTCCCACACAGGAACAAGATTGCTTTTGTGCATAAGACCTATGCCCAACAATTTACGTTCTCCGGAGTATGCCTGTGGTGGTGCTTTTCTACCACCAGCGACAGGTATCTTGTCACCGCACTTGGGTTGATTGGGGTCTGCTTCGTACTTGGGTATGTCATAACCCTTAAATCTTTTTGATGCCTGTTTCAGTGTGTAGTTGTCGAGTCCTTGCGATGCTAACCACTCCTCGTGATTGGCCTGTGCCTCTCTGTTTCTTTTAGAGTTCTCTATCTTGTGCTTGATTCTTTTTGGTAGTTTCAATTGTATGAATCCCATAGTTTATTATACTATTAAGGTAATTGATTGTCAATTATCGCTTGATATATAATTTTTGGATATCTTTCGTTGGTACTCCAAGGTGCAATACCAACAAGCAATTTTTCATAATTCCATTTACCTTTTGATATTTGTTTCTCCCTTTCTTTTCTGAATACTTCATAGGCAGGATGATTGTTTAAAATATTGATCATATCCTGCACAGATGCACATTTTGTTGGATATTTTTTAACTCCAAATTTTGCATCAGGAATATCTTTTGGTTTCATTTGTGGAGTGTTGTCGTCCCAGGTCCTGATTCCAAATAAGTTATGTCCTTCTTTGGCGAACCTGCTAGTCCCCCATCCGGATTCTACACCTGCCATTGCAATTATAATTGATGTTGGCACCCTAGATTTTTTATCTGTGGTGAAATTTATGTAATCAATACATTTACCTACTGCTTTCATAAATGTTTGTTTATCGTTGAATTCAAATGCTGGTTCTTCCAAACCTAAATATTTTACTTTTTCAACTTCTTTTTTGTGAAATTCGTATTGCACTTTTTCAAGTGTCCAAAAGTTAGGAAAAAATGTTCCACCTGCGAACGATATCAAACCAACAACGGCAAAAATACTTGTGACAATACAACCTTGAATAAACCAATGGAACTTATTTGGTTTTCTTTTTGAAAATCTTTTTAAATCTTCTGACATATAATATTGTAGTTATGTGCCTGGACCGAAATCCAGGCACTATTTTAATTAAGCAACTTGGCTTTCTGATGCAACTTTAGTTTCTGTTGTATCAGTAGTCTCTGTTTTGTAAGATGCTTCAGCACCTGACATATATTCATTCCAATTTGCTTTTGATAATCCTGTAAACCTAGTTATGTTACCATCTGCAAGTATCTTGAACGAACCAGCAAGTTTGTGTGTTACACCATCTGGTGCAAACTTATGCACAACACCTGTTGCTTTGCCGTCTGAATTCTCTCTGCCCATAATGAACATATAGTTTCCAGAACGACCTTTCCACTTGTTATCAGTTGAAGTATCAGACTGACATCTTGATTTGATTTGGTCTAGTACCAACTGTGCTTTTTCTGAACATTTATACATAAAAGTTCCTCCTTAATTACCTTTATTATAACAGATATTGGAAATACGTCAACCTGGTAATTACCGTTGGTTTTATTGAAGTTTTTTGTATTGTCTACAAAGGTGGACATAAACTTTTGTCCAATAATCTTTGAACCACGGGTCTTGTGCATTGTCCATCATAGTCTTTGCATTGTGCAACAATCTGTCTTTGCTTGGTTCAAATAGTTTTGCTAGTTTATTCATTTAATTCTTTTTGATCTTGTGTGTAGATATTCTGCCACTCTATAAATTCTATGTAAATTTGTAACTTGATTCTTCCAGTGCTTGTCCATTAGTGGTTGGGCAATACGTCTTACCGCTTTGCTTCTTTTTGATTCTTTAACACCTTGTTCGAATACTGCACCACCCGATGTCTTCGCTTCTAATTCAAACTGATCTATTACTTTTTTCCTAATCATTTTAAGTTTGCTAGTATGTTGGCTTCTTTTTGTGCGGCTAATCTTTTTTCTTCTTCTATATCCTCTTTAGATTTTACCGGATCTGGTTCTACGTTTTTAGGTGGGTCTATAGGAAAGCCACCATTGTCAAACCATCTACCGTCTGCGGTCACTGTGCATTGAGATCTAAAGTTCTTTCCGTCCAAACCTTTTATTAATCTATACTTGTGATATACTTTACCTTTATATTCTGTACCATCTTTTTGAGTTATACGTTGTCCATACATACCGCCATACACTCTATCAAATGGTGTCCAGTAGTCTACCTCACCATCATCTTCTACAACCTTTGTCCACGGACCTTTGTGGTATTCTGCTGGCCATTTGTGTATGAATTCATCTTTTAATTGTGATTTCCACAAACGGTTTGTGTCTGGAAGAGTTGGTTTGCGTTCAAACCTATCTGGTTTTGATACAATTTTATTTAGATTGTCTAGTAATTCTTTGGATTTTTTGCTCATAATTTAAAAGTTCGGCCTAACATTGGGACAGATATACGCAGTCTCGCGGTTTAGCCTTGCATAAGCCTCCGCTTCTAAATGCATAAACCCTAAAGGGGGTGTGGTTATGATTAACAAATGAGCTTCTACGCATCTGCAATCCCAATGCTCGCCTTTGCATAATACCATTATATATTAATTTGGAAAGAAAGTCAACCAGGCTATTTTATATTGAAATCTGGAAAGATTTTACGAAGTCTTTCTTCATCTTCGATTTGTTTTTTGGTTTTTTTATCTTTGGTTGCTATCATAAATGCTATAAAAAATCCTATGATGGTAATACTGCACCCCAAGAATCCCATTAATAATCCATCGGTTAGTGTCATTTTCTTTTTTCCATTAGTATTTGTTTTGGTGTTTTAGATCCAGGTTGCAATTTTACCAATCTACAACTGAACAATTTCTTTTTGCCTTTGCTGGTTTGAATTACTGGTTGCCCGTGCTCATCAATAGTGATTGATTTTATTTTAGTTTGGACATTACGAAACCTTCCAACTTCAACAAGGTCGCCTACTTTAATGTGTAATTTATATTCCTTCATTGTATCCTAACATTTTAAAATGATCTTGTATGGTATGTCTATCTAAATCTATTATATTACCACGAACATCTTTGATTACTTTACTATATCCTGCTAATTTGTATCTACGAAATGGGTGTTGCCAATCACCTGCTTGTTGCCACTCACCTTCGAGTGCGTGTTTATCTGCATCATCAATCAGACAAAGTGGCATTTGTAATACAAGTTCTGCTGGTATTTTATCGTGTAGGTATGCTGTCACTATTTTATTTTGTGGTATCACGTGTTCTAGGTGTTGTTTGTTTTCTATGTTTTGTGCTTTGTAGTGATAACCCATAGGTGCCAATTGCTTTTGCATAGATCTAATGTATAGTACCAAAGAAGTTTTTATATGTTTCTTTGTTGCTTGGCTCCATTTGTCTGCGAACAAATCTTGCTTCATATGATCTATGTAATCAGCAAGTTCTTTTAATCCAGGCTTGTCCTTTGATTTAAAATTTATCTCTGCTAGATTAGTAAGGTTTTGGAAGTCTATCATTAAATTCTTCTTCTGTTATCATTTCTAGTTCTACTGCGTCAGCACCATCTTTGTAGTGTTGTTCAACTTCCGCAATTACATCTTTCCAAGGAAGTCCATAACCATATTCCTCAGTTTTGTTTTTCTTTGTAACGAAACATTTATAGTAACAAAGTTTATTTGACATACTTGTTAAAGGCAGTTTGGGCCTCTGATTCATTTGCTATATCACCTTCTTCTAATTTAAGTGTAACATTGGGCATATAACTTGGTTCAAATGTGCCATCTTCGATAAGATATACTTCTCTCAACATATGAGCCATTGCCACAGGTGCGTCCCAACCAACACCGTTTGCGTGTTGCCATTGCTTTTTAGTTGCCGAATGCACCAACACACCGCTTGGACAAACTTTCTTCATTGCTTCAAGCATTTTGGTCATCCAATCGTTGGGCAGTCTGTTAAGACGTTTTGCTTCTTGTCCCATTTGAAATTGTTTCATTAATCCAATAAACAGACCTTGATTGATCTCTCCGCCGTCCTCATCACCATATGTATTTTTAATTGATAACAATGCGTCAGTTAATCCTATAGGTCCTGCCATCTTGATACCCTTGTATGCGTAATCAAAATGTGAGAAATAGTGCTTGTTAGGTCCACACTTGCCCGGACTCTTCCTTACACGTTTTGGCTCTAGGTCAATCTCACAAGAATCAAATACCTGTTGAACGAGATGTGCTGTCACAACTCTTTCTGTTTCAGTTTCTCCCATTTTGTATCTGTGTAGCAAACATCTGTGTATCTCTTCTGTGCCTGCTCTCAATATACCCGAATCGTTGACTATTTCAAATGCTTCTGCATCAAAGGCCGGTTCGTCTGTTTCTACTATTGTCACTGGAATACTATCATATCCTAACAGGGCAAGTGATACTGCTCTGTGTTGTCCATCAAATATGTAAAGTCTTTTGCTGTCTGATCTTCTAACTGCTGACACAGGACAACAAACTCTCGGATCAAACTTTTTCATTATGTTCATCACGTGTCCTGCTCGTACATCTCGTTGAACAGAATAGTTAAATGCAAAATCCTCTAGTGGATGTGCTTCTGTGCCCAGTGGTAATTGTCTACCTTTTGCTAATTGATTTTTTAAATTTACTTTGGCTTCTTCGTACCTTTTAGACCAGTTTGGTACATCATCTGGTGCTTCTTTTTTGACTTCAGACACAACATCTGTAAGCATTTTTACTTTGCTCATACGTTCTCCTATAGAATTAAACATTTGTTACAGTAGATAATATTCCAACAATAGGATAAATCTAAAATAACAGTCTAATTATAACAGATAATGATGATTTGTCAACTAGTATCGTTTTTTACCAAGGAAATCTCTCACGATATCTTTACAATGCTCGTACCAATATTTCCCGGAGTCTCTCAAAGCCTCGTTGGATCTTCTCAGACGTTCCAACTTTTTCTCTAATGCTTTGAATTTGCGTTCAGTTAATTCTTTACCAACTTGTTTTTCTAGTTTGTCGAGTACGTCGTCTATGATAGGGCACGTAAGATCTGGCACTCTTGGTGATTTCTTCTTAAGTTTTGCCAAAAACTTTCTATATGATGTAGTGTTTCCAAAAGAAAACATATCACTCCCCCCGACTAGTATTATTATTTAGGCGATATAAATTTAAATTAATATGGTAATATAAGTTATAGATTGTTTTTATCCCCGACTGCTTCACAATAAGAATATATTTCTGCAATAACAAAGTTTTCTGCTTCAAAGCCAGTCTTCACTTCCTGCATCTTTGCCTCTGCTACTACCTGGCATTCTTCCATTGTGGAGTAAAGGACTATAGGATCTTGTTCCAAAATCTGGCAAGGGATTCCTATCAAACATAAAATTATAGCAACTTTAAACATACAATTATTTAGACTTTATTTACAAAAAGTTTTATGGACACTAATTGAGTGGGCAACTTCTGTTGCAAGGTGTTGCCCGTACCCCTGAAATTAGTCAGTTATTACGCCGCTAATCTCAATTTTGGTGCACTGTTTAACATAAATGTTAAGTCAGCGAAACCCAATGCTTTTCTTTTAGCATTTATAAAATTTGGCCGTTACCTCGATCCAACTGGACAGACTCCATTGTGCTTTCATAATACGTCGATCCTAGTTCACCCCCGGAAGGGATTACATAAGCCACCAAGTAATAAATTGGTGGAGGTGCTGGGTACTGCCCCCAGGTCCGTCAAAACTATTACACAACTTCAACGCCTATGCCATATTTAAGCAGAAAAATTTAAAAATGTCAATCAGTTCAGTTGACCTTTTGACAAGTCTGTGCTAAATTAGTTTATATGCCAAAAATGAGAAAATTCAAAATAATAGATGGAACAGAGACCAAAGAGGTCGAGGCTATGTCTTACAAGAAAGCAGTAAAGTCATATCAGGGTAATTCTAAGTCCAAGATGATAACTATTGAGTGGACGACAAAGGCTGGGGAGGAATTTGTCAAAGATCAACCGATACCACTAGGTAGAAAGAAAAAAATAGGACGTTAGAAGAGAAGTGAGAGTGAGCCACAACCCATTAATAAGAATATTGGTCAAATTAAGAATGGCTTGGGCAGATGCTCGTGGACATCACGGACACAAATGGGACTATGAACCTGGCGAACACTATCTAGGTATGCGAAAATCCAAATATTGGAAGAAAAATCATAAAGTAAAATGAGTAAGAAAACAATGTTATCCATTCTTGGATTCTACACCGCATTGTTAATTTTTGCTAGTTTTTATCTATTTTAATTAAATCTGCTTGTACCAGCAGTGTTTACCAATTTCAGTATAACTTTCACCAAAACATTCAGTCACTGATTCTCTAACTGGATCCCAATTTAAGTCATCACCCATATGAAATCCACCAGGCTTTAGTTTACATCTGTAGGCGTTTATCTCGTTTTTTACAAATGGATGAGAGTGATCAGAGTCGTGGAATATGAAATCTAAACTGCCATCTGGTATTTGGTCAAGTACATTTAGACTTCTACCCTTGATAATTGTTATTCTATCTCCCCATTCTTTAGCATTATGTCTAAAAACAAACTCGTTCTTTTTGTGATTCCAAGGATGAAAATCGTTTCCTTTGCTCCATTTGGGTTTTTCATTGTATTGCCAATGATATTCTGGATTATCCGGCTGTTCTTCCCAACAGTCTATGGCATACATTTTTAATTTTGTTTCTCTCATTAAATGGAAAGTAGTAACTCCAACCCAAACACCCAACTCTGCTCCGGTTGTCCAATTATTTTCATTGGCAAATTTTGCTATAACTCTATATCTATCCATTAATCTAAAATATCCAACGACTGGCTTAATGCAAGTTCTGATTTGATAATGTTGATGTCATTTTCATTCATATTATCCAGTAATGCTTTGCTTTGTGCGTAAGCATCTTTGCCAAATATATCAATGTTTAGTGTATTACAAGCAATGGTAATTACTTCTTCGTCTGTTTTGCCCTCTGTTGCCATCACTGTTGCTATCCTAACATCTCGTTTAGATTTCTCTGCGACTGATTTGACATCTTCAAAGTCAGTTACATCAGGTAGTCCTCTTAATCTTAATTGTTGTTGGATAATAGTATCATTAGAACTGTCAGTTGAGAAAGCATATATTGGATCTGTCTGTGATTGTCTTTCAATGTAATTTTTAAAGTAATCTTGCCAAGCAGTATTAGAAGAACTTTGTACTATAAGATCATTTAGTTTTGTGCTTGTGGCCAATGAAACATAACTTTGATACTCAACAAGATTTTTAGAATAAGTCCTGATAGTACCTAGGTTATTAACTTCTTTTGTAATTTGATCATTTATTGTATTTCTATTTGTTGTGATGCTAGTTTTAAAAGTAAGATAAGGTTCGCTGTTTAACGTAGAATCTAAATTTGTTTGTGCTGTTGTAACTGCACTTGCAAATGTGTTTAATGTTTGTTGGAAATCTGTTGAGTCATCTTTAACGGAATTTAAAAAATTAATAAGATTAGTCATACTTGATCTGTAAGCAGTATCGGTTGCCAGAGAAGCATTATTAATATAAGTCAACCCTTCTTTGATGCTGTTCATATTTGCTCTAATTGATAAACGCAAGGTACCAAAGTGATCATCAACACCTTTGCCTATGCTGTCAGCGGTTTGATCATAAAGACTAGGAATTAAATTTTCAAGTGAGTCTACTTCTTGCATATGTTCTAAGAACGTGCCTCTATCATTGCTACCTGCTACTGTCTCCTCTCCTAGTTCTCCGGTTAATATTTTGTCAGTGTGTAAATCTAAATCATCGAACGTTTGTCCTATATTCAAATATGGTTTGCTGTTGACAGATGACTTTACATCATTCTTTTGAGATGTTGTTAAAACTGTGTTGGTCCTGATTGTCTTTGCTAGTGTGTATGAGAGTGTTGCGTAACCTATGTTTGTATCTGCAATTATGTTTGATACAGCATTGTTATTGAAATCTGGTGTGTTAGATGCTAGAGTTTTTAAACCTTTTTTAACAGTCATTATAATCCCCAGCCACCGCCAACGTTTGGAACTCCACCGCCACCGCCATTGGCAAATACAGTTGGAGATCCTTTCATAACCGATGTACATTTTGGTCCAACTTTATCTCCAACTCTACCTACTGGTAAAAATTCTGCAAATACATTAGGTGAACCTTTCATTATTACTGTTGCGTGTGCTTTACAAGGTATTGGAGGTACAGGATATAAATGGCTTGTGTTCACGTGACCTTGACAAGACAAGGGTCTACCGTTGGCGAACACGGATTTCACGTGGCCTTTTCTAACCATACCTGAACAGTGAGGTACGTCTGGGTCTCCTAATCTACACATCGCTGGCATAGTGTTATTTATTGATGAAAAAAATAGTGGTGTAAATGTTATAAAGCGAACTTTTTAAACTGATTTTTCTTAACGTCTTGCTTTATTCCACCCACGATGTAAGACTCTACTTCAGTTTCTTGTGGTGCTACCTGCATACCTTTTGATGACAACCAATGCTGTGTCCAAGGTAAAGGATTTTGTGATGCTGGTTGATCGTATATTGGATCAAAACCTAATGCCCTCATTCTTTTGTTTGCTGTCCATTCTACGTATGTTCCTAACAGTCTTTCGTTCAATCCAATTATAGAACCATCTTTGAATAAATGTTTTGCCCAGGCCTTCTCTTCATTAACACAATCTTCAAACATTTTTATTACAGTTTTTTCTGTGCCTTTCATTGCTTTGGTCATCTCTGGATCATCGCCTTTTTGCCAAGCCTTGATAACGTGTGTGGACAAGTTCAAGTGTGTTGCTTCATCTCTTGCAATCAAAGATAATATTTTAGCAGAACCTTCCATAAGTTTCAGTTCACCGAATGCGAAAGTACAAGCAAATGAAATATAGAACCTCAATCCTTCTAGCAAGTTCACAGTCATCATTGCAAGATACAATTGACGTTTAAGTTCCACACTATCAATTTTCTTTCCTGTGACATAGTCTTGTGCCATTTTTCCAAACTTATCGTATTCCGTTGTAACTGATTTTGCTCTCTTCAGAATCTCTTTGTCATCTAGTATCGTATCAAACACTTCAGTTGGATCTGGATACACGTTCTTCATTATGTGCGTGTATGATCTAGAGTGTAGTGCTTCAAAGAAATCCCAAGTAACAATACAACCTTCTAGTTCTGGATTTGAAACATAAGGCAAGAACATAAGACTAGGTCCTCTGCCCTGCACTGAATCTAGTAGTGTTTGATATTTTAAGTTGGATGTGAATATGTGTTTCTGTTCTGGTCTAAATGTTTGGTAGTCTGCTCTGTCTTTTTGTAGAGAAACTTCTTCTGGTCTCCAAAAGTAACCCATCATTGTTTGATTTAGTTTATCAAATTGTGGGTACTTGAATGTGTCGTATCTTTGTACTCCACCATCTTCTCCAAAGAACATAGGCTCTTTAGTAAAGTCAACGTCTTTTTGATTGAAAACTGTCTTGCTCATCGTAGGGATATTTATTATATTGTGCAGGCTTCACACTCTCCGTCATCTTCTTCCATAGTGTGAACTTCTGCTTTGCCGTTTACTCCATTAACTTTTGCGTGACCATTGACAACTTGTTTGTCAGAAAGTTCTAGTTCAACTTCCTCACCTTCGTCCTCTTCTTTCACTGCACTTAATCCTGCAGGTTGTACTTCCTCTTCCTCACCTTTAAAGTCGTATGTGTTTTGATAGTAAGATGTTTTCCAACCAAGTTTATATGCTGTAAGCATATCTTGAGCCATTGCTGATAACGGCACCTCATTGTTTTCGTGTTGTAATGGATTGTATGACCAGTTGCCTGATATGGCTTGATCAAAATACTTTTGCATCATTGCAACAACATTGATGTAACCTTCGTTGCTTGGCATATCCCAAAGTAATGTGTAATCATTTTTAAGTTTTGGAAAGCCGGGAACGATTTGTTTCAATGGTCCTTTTTTAGATTTCTTAATTGACAGTAATGCTCTTGGTGGTTCAATACCATTTGTTGCGTTACTAACAACGGAAGAACTTTCTGAAGGCATTTGTGCTGATAATGTTGAGTGTCTTAATCCGTGTTTAGCAATATCTTTTCTTAAACTTTCCCAAGCCATTCTCTGTTTGTGTGGTACAATTTTATCAACATCTTTCTTGTAGTGGTCAATTGGCAGTAAGCCATCTGCATACTTTGTTCTTTCAAACCCAGTACACTTGCCTTTTTCTTCTGCTATATCACAACTTGCTCTTAATAGATAAAATTGAAATGCTTCTGACAATCTATCTACTAGTGTCCAAGCCTCTGGATCAGAATACTTAACACCGTTCTTTGCTAGATAGTGTGCAAGTCCAATGTATCCAATACCCAAACTTCTTCTTGCTTTAGTAGATACCTCTGCCGCCTTAACTGGATAATCTTGATAGTCAATGATTTCATCCAATGCTCTGACACTGATATCACATAAATTTTCTAACTCACTAACATCTTTTAATGTTCCAACGTTGATAGCAGAAAGAATACAAAGTGCAATCTCTCCTTCTGGATCATCTATGTGTTGTATAGGTTTAGTAGGTAATGTAATTTCTTGACATAAGTTTGACATATTAACTTTGTCTTTGAAACTTGAGTGTGAATTACAGTGATCGATATTCATAATATAGATACGTCCTGTCTCTGCTCTTTCTTTTAATAAATCAAAAAATAAATCCTGTGCCGGAATAGATTTTTTAGGAACCGATTTATCTGCTTCGTATTTTTTATATAATGCATCAAATTTTTCTGTACCAAAAGCATCATACAATCCTGGTGCTTGATGAGGAGAGAACAATGTAATGTCTTCTTCGTTAATAAATCTTTCATAAAACAATTTAGACATCTGTATAGAATAGTCCATACGTCTCACTCTGTTGTCTTCTGTGCCTTTGTTGTTTTTAAGAACTAGAATGTCTTCGATCTCTTGGTGCCATATAGGGAAGTGGACTGTTGCGTTTCCACCACGCACACCATTCTGTGTGCAACATCTCACAGTCGATTCGAATTTTTTTAGGAAAGGAATCACTCCTGTGTGTTGTACCTCACCACCTCTAATTTTAGAGTTGATACCTCTGATACGTCCTGCATTGATTCCTATACCTGCTCTTCTGGCAACGTATAAACCAATTGCCATATCGCTTGAAAAGATTGAAGGCAGAGTGTCATCGCTGTCAACAAGAACACAACTTGCGAATTGTCTTATAGGTGTTCGTACTCCAGACATAACTGGAGTTGGAATATTAATTTTGTGTAATGATATTGCATCATAATATTTTTTAACATATGATAGTCTTGTCTTTTTAGGATAGTCAGCAAATAGTGTTGCCGAAATCATCATATACATATCTTGTGGTGTTTCATATAGTTCACCTGTGCTTCTATCTTGTACAAGATATTTGTCTACAACTTGTCTTAATCCTGCGTAAGTAAATTTTAAATCTCTTTCACGTCTTATCCAAGTGTTAAGTTTTTTTATTTCTGTCTTTGAATACTTTTCAACTATGCCTCTGTCATAGACACCAAGTTTTACATTCCTTAAAAGTAATTTTAATAATGGACTATACTCATATTGACCGTGTGCTTCTTTCCTTACATCATATAAAAGTAATCTTGAAGCGGCGAATTGATAGTTTGGAGTTTCTAATGATATTAAATCGTTGGCTGATCTAATTAAAACGTTTTGTATATCTTTTGTTGTCATACCATCATAGAATTGTATGTTGGCATTCATTTCTATTTGTGATGCAGATACCCCTGGAAGTCCTTCACAGGCTTCTTCAACCACAAAATGAAGTTTGTTGATATCCAAAGGTTCTTTCCTGCCATCTCTTTTCGTGATAGAAATGTTTGTAGTGTTGGCAGAACTCATTGTGTTTGTTATTAACCTCTTTTTCTTTTTGGAATTTGTATGCATATTTATTTGATTTTCGTTTATCATATAATTTTTAATTTTTTTTGCCTTACCGTTTGAAGTTTTTACTTCCGTCGTTTTGTTAATTTATTAAATGCTATTATAAAGAATAAAAAAAATTTTGTCAAATAACAAAATGGATTTTTTACATCATTTAGTTATACAACTTAAAAGTTATAGTGGTGTTTTATGCTAGGATAGTAGTCTGGTAATCGATTGTAGCGGCTCCAGGGCTACCAGATGTGTTTGTTGTAGTGAATTTTATACGAAGTGTTTCCGTTCCACTTGTTGAATCTTTGTCTACAATATCTGCTGTGAGCTCTACTCCAACATCTCCGTTACTTTCTCTGTAATCGTCATCGTATGCAGGTGTGTATGAACCCGAAACTAATGGACTACTTGTTGATCCACTAATTTTAAATTCTCCTGTTCTTTCTAATGTACCTCTTACAATTTTATATTTGATCATAAATCCTTTTCCTGCTAGTGCTGGAAATTCATTTAACACGGTGGCCGTCGATGTGTTGTCTGGAAGAGTTTGTGATTTTATTACTTTTGTTTGTATTCCAATACCTTGTATCTCAGGTGCGGCATTAAGTTCTGAACTACCATCTGATCTTCTTAGGTCTGTTCTTTCAAAGAAATCTAGTGTTGATGAACATTCATCATTATCATATTGTATGATTGGAACTTCTCTTATTGATCCGTAACCTTCAAAATTATTTGCAACTGAATGACTATAGAAATTGCTGTGTGAAATAATATCTCTTGGTCCTACTCCTGCGTTTGCGCCAGCAATAGGTTTTACATAAATTGCTTGTTGTCCAATAGTACTCCAATTACCACCGTTGAATATTATGTGTCTTGGACCATTTGTAAGACCTGCTGTTGATCCGTCCATCTCTGCTCCTAGTAGAGCACCGTAATATGATGTGTTCAAATCACAGTTTAAAAATTTTACATCTGTTACATCATAACTGAAATCTACAAGTCTAGCAAATTTTGTAAAGATACATTGATCAAAAACTATTTTAGAACATGACTGTGTTGTTGAGTTTGAAGATCTTACTGTTACACCTTTTGAGTTTGCCACATCTGCTCCACGTGCCGCATAAGTTCCTTGGAACTTACAGTTTTTGATATAAACGTTTGTTGCATCATCCAAAGATAAACCTCCATAGGCTTCTCCATTTTTGAAAGTAATTCCTTCTATCTGAATCAGTGTAGGTGTTGTTGCCGATCCACTTCCTATGTTAGGCCAAACGTTTCCTGCATTGTCTTCAGTAACTGCCACAGGTGCGTTTCCACCTGATTGATAAATTATTGTCTTGTCCGGACCTTCGCCTCTTAAATGTGCGTAAGGTGGAATTGTTATTGATGCATTAATGTTGTAGGTTCCAGCAGGAAAAAATAAAATTCTTCTTGACCTTGCATCTGTCTTGTCTGGATCTCTGTATAATTCGTCTATTGCTCTTTGTATTGCTGTTGCATCTGCTGTTGAACCATCACCAACTGCACCAAAAGATTTTACAGAAACATAATCGTCTAAAACTGATTGTAATGTTCTTGTAGTACTTCCTGTGTTTATAGTTGTTGCATCTCCAAGGTAACCTTTGTACACGTGAGTTAATGCTGTCGTGAATGATGATGAACCTGATGTTACAATTTCTGTGTTTCCTATGCTAGGAGCACCGTCCGCCAATGTACCATTTCCTATATACAGTTTTTGATCGTCAATGGACCATCCTAACTCTCCAGCCGCTAATTGCGGTAAATCAGTGGCTTTGCCACGTCTGTGCTGTATTCTTGATATCTGTACTATAGGCATATGTAACGTTATTTATTAAAGGACAGACTTGTAGTATTGTTCTAATTTGCTGTACCATTGCCCTACCCAGTGATCATAATTCTCTATTTCAAAAGATTGGAATTCATTATTCTGTGTGCATATAAACATACGTCCACCGTTGATCTGTGTGTCGTATTGTTTGTTATGAGCCTCGGCATATGCTACCAGTTGGAGATAGTAGTCTTCGACCCACTCCTTTTTCTTTAATCTACGGGCTTGTTTGAAATCCATTATTGCAGGTTCGCCTTTGTACACACCAACTAGGTCAGTTGTTCCTGCATACAGTTCAGGATAATAAAGTGATACTTCCGATCCCCAAACCTCAGAAACGTCTTTCAAGCCGTTGTCTATGATTACATTGGCCATCGTGTGTGCTTTCTGATGTATTAAGTTTGAACCTGGCTTTCTCTCTATACCTTTAACGTGTTTTTCTAGTGAGTTGTGCATTACTGTTCCTATGTTGGCACTTTCGGTTGTGATCTGTTGTGCCTTTTCCGCTCCTATTCTCTTACGCCATGCGTGTAAGTGTGTCATATCCTTAGTTGCACTCAACACTGTTGTCACACTTGGCACCTGTCTACCGTCCGGAGTTGAATAATGCCTTTTACCATTTTTAGATGTCCTAGACAAATCGCTGTATGGAAATTTCTGCACGTAGGCTATGCCTTTACTTTTTAATACATCTTCTGATATTTTCATTATACGTTTATCCTTGGTTGTAAAAACTTCTGTGAATAATCTTCATACACTGCCGGACTTGGATGCATTCCGTCATCGTCTAGTGGATAATTATTTTTTTTGGTCCAACTCATTAGCGATGAATTTTCATAGTCAATATAATCTATATTATTGTCCTTTAAGTACGACAGGAAGTTTTTTTTCGTAAAATTATTTTCAAAAATATTATTCTCTGCGAACCACACCAAGCACTTGCCTTGTGTTCTTTCGTTTGCAATACGTATCGTATAAAGTAGCTCAGATAACATCTCACCAATGTTTTGTATGTACCAATTCACACTATGCCAATCTTTGTTGAAAGCCACATAGTCCACATGACGCTTACCATCAACTAGGTTTATAGATGTACTGTGAAAATTATGATTAATTTTTTCATTGTCTTTGTGCTGTGTAAAAAAATGATGATCTTCCGATAGCCTGAAACCCAAACGATTAAGATAAGTTATTTGCCATATAATATGATCATTAGAATTTATTTTGTTTTCTAATAATTGATCTTTGAATCTTCTAATTTGTGTAAGATTATCGCCTGCAGGTACAGAGTGATTTACCAAAGATAGCCTCAACCTATCGGCTAACTTATTGGGCCAGTTCGTGGAGGCTGTAAGACTACAACCAAATGTATGTAGAGTGCTCATGCAGTCATAATTATACAGTATAATGGAATTCATTACAATAGAAAATCTGAATACAATAAATTTTGAACTTACCGACTACTGCAACGCCGCGTGTCCTATGTGTTCACGACATAATTGGGACGGATCTCTTAAAAATATTGTGAACAAGAATCATACCACATTAGAATTTATAAAAGAGAAAGTGGGTGTAGATGTGATAAGGCAATTGAAGCATATTTTGTCATGTGGCACTTACGGTGACGCCATAATGAATCCGCAGTGTTTGGAAATTTATGACTTCTTTAGAAAAAACAATGATAGAAAGATAGAACTTTTTACCAATGGCGGTGCGAGGAGTACTCAGTTCTGGAAAGATCTTGCATCATTAAATTTAAAGGTTATATTTTCTATCGACGGTTTGTCGGACACTAACCATCTATATAGAAGAAATGTAAAATGGGATAAGCTGATGGACAACGTGCAAAGTTATCTTAACAACGGCGGCAGAGCAACATGGGAATTCCTTATATTCAAACACAACGAGCATCAGATAGAAGAGGCAAGAGCATTATCAAAAAAACTAGGGTTTGAAAAATTTATACCCAAACACACTGGCAGATGGAAAGACTACGATGACAACGGAGAATACAGAGATTTAACAGTTATACAAGTGGACGACTACAAATTGGAAATGCCTGAAAGTCAACGACAATGGCAAACTATCAAAAATGTGAGACCGCTGGAATACTTCAAGGACAAAGAAAAAACTCACCAGCGAATAGAATGCAAGTCTTGTAGCCGCAATACCTACGAAATTTATATCAGGGCAAATGGCCTTGTAAGTCCTTGCTGTTGGTTAGGCAATATTAAAATACATGAAGCAAAAAGATTAATATATGACTTTGATTCAGTAAGTCTACATCACACACAACTAGAAGATATTCTTAGGGGAGAGTTCTTTAATATGTTGAGTGTTGGAATAGCTGACACTAGTTCCAAACATAGTTTAACGACATGCCTCGGTGCATGTGGAGTAAACTAAAATGGGTATATCAAAGCAACCACCAAAACTGTTTCCTATTACCAAAGGTTTACCTTGTCAATTGAAATGGACACACAGCACAGTTTATTTGACTGACGGAGTCAGTGCGAGTTGTCATAGGGTAAAAGGTGATCCAATGGAGGTGCGTAATGGAGAACTTAACTTCCACAATATACCAGCCAAGCTAGAAGCAAGACGTAAGATGTTAAAAGGCCAGTGGCCAGGCAGGGGTTGTGAACATTGTAAACACATAGAAGAAGCAGGTGGAAGATCCGACAGACACGTTCATTTAAAATTAGAAGGCACAACAGCACCACCTGAACTGGACACAGATCTAGAAGCAGTTGATGTCACTCCAAGACAACTAGAAGTATATTGGGGCAACACCTGTCAACAGTCGTGTATATACTGCGGAGCCCATTACAGTTCTACGATACAGCAGGAAGAAAAAAGATTTGGAGACTTCGAGAAAGAAGGTGTTAAGATAGCAGACTGGTGGAAAAAGAATCCTAAGATAGAGGAACACACAGAACTATTATTCAAATGGTTTGAAAATCATTTACATAAACTACACAAAATATTTGTTATGGGAGGCGAACCGTTCCTACAGAAAGAAACATTTAGGTTTATAGAGTTTTTAGAAAAAGGATCATATCCAGATCTTACTCTTGTGTTCTTCAGCAATCACAACATAGAACATGAACGATTTAA
>MDSV01045548.1_pt1 | contig 19738 bp, 18 predicted proteins | sample 810851 | NCBI WGS metagenome assembly MDSV01 (sample SAMN05326640, study PRJNA326480) | marine metagenome | isolation source: seawater | place: Atlantic Ocean: North East | collected 2012 | reverse complement strand
TTCTGCCTTCGTCATAATTTTGTTTATTTAAGTTAATGTTATCTGAGGGGATGCAAATATATGTATTTTAAATTCAATATTTCAAACCTATATAATTAAAATTTGAACTCTTAAAAGTTTATTTTTGTAACTAAGCTGTCAAAAAAATGAATTTTAATTCCAATTTAATTCACTGGTATTCCATTCACAAAAGAGCGCTGCCTTGGCGAGAGACTAAAGACCCATACACGGTTTGGCTGTCGGAGATGATACTTCAGCAGACACAAATTAAACAAGGTTTACCTTATTTTATAAAGTTCACCAAATATTACCCAACAGTCTTTGACCTTGCAAATGCCTCTGAGGATCGTGTGCTTAAGCACTGGCAAGGCTTGGGCTATTATTCTAGGGCGCGCAACCTTCACAAAACAGCAAAATATGTGGCTCAAGAACTCAAAGGAATCTTTCCAAAGACCCATGCTGAGCTTATGAATCTCAAGGGTGTGGGGGATTATACCGCAAGTGCTATTGCCTCAATTTGTTATGAAGAGTCAGTGGCTGTAGTGGATGGAAACGTTTACAGGGTCTTGTCGCGCTACTTTGGGATTGACACGCCTATTAATTCTTCTGGGGGTGTCAAGCAATTTAAGAACTTAGCCAGTTCTTTATTGCCAAAAAAAAATATTGGAGACTACAATCAAGCCATCATGGAATTCGGAGCAAAGCAGTGCAAGCCTCAATCTCCAAACTGCGCCTTGTGTCCATTGGATTCAGATTGTGTAGCCTTGGCCACTGCTAAAGTGAAAAACTTACCTGTCAAACTCAAGAAAGTTAAAATCAGAAAACGATATTTAAACTTTTTGGTGGTATTATCTGCTGAGGGTAAGACCCTTCTAGAAAAGCGAATCCAAAAGGGAATCTGGCAACATTTATACCAATTTCCGCTGTTGGAAACCATTAAATCCATTTCAAAAAAAGAACTCCAAACCAATTCAGGTTTTAAAGAACTAAATACTTTGGCTCAAAAAAAAATTGAATTACACAACCCTCAAGATATTATTCACAAACTAACACATCAAGAACTTCACATTAAATTTTGGAAAATTTACACTGAAAGCGAAGTGGAAAATAACATAAGTTGGGAAACAGCTAAAAGCTTAGCTGTACCGTCAGTCATTGCACAATTTATTGCGAACTTTAGCCCTTAAATTAGTATTTTTTTAAATATATTTATGCTTTATTCCTTTACTTTAAAAATAAACTATGTCTGGAACTCTCAATAAAGTTATGCTTATTGGTCACTTAGGTGATCAAGTCAAAATGCACTATTTCGACGATAAAAATTGTGTGGGCCGCTTTCCATTGGCCACTAATGAAACTTACACTAACAAACAAACAAACGAAAAAGTAACAAACACAGAATGGCACAATGTTGTACTTAGAAACAAAGCCGCTGAAATTTGCGAAAAATATCTTAACAAAGGGGATCGTGTCTATATTGAAGGGCGTCTAAAAACACGTAAATGGCAAGATGACAAAGGAAATGACCGCTACTCAACAGAAGTTATTTGCACGGATTTCACATTTTTAACTAATAAAAATGAATCACAAATACAAACATTAGCTCCTGCTACTAATAATAAAAACGATACTGACAAAGCTTCAGATTTACCCTTTTAAGTTCACCACCAACTAAACACTTTTGGATTTAAACAATATTATTTTATTTGAGGCTACAGATACTACACAACTCATAGGAATTGTTTTTCTTTTGTTTATGCTGTTGTGCTCTGCACTAATATCTGGAGCAGAAGTCGCCTTATTTTCTCTAAACCAAAGTGACTTTACGCGCGCACAAGAAACAGACTCAAAAACTATCCAAATAATTGCCAAGCTACTTCAAAGACCAAAGAAATTACTAGCAACCATTTTAGTAGCCAATAACCTTATAAATATTGCCATCGTTTTATTATTTGCCAATCTTAGTGAACAACACTTTGAACAAACTGAAACCAAACTAAATCTCGGTTTTATAAAAATAGACTTGGTGTTTTTTATAGAAGTGATTATCATTACTTTCTTAATCCTTCTTTTTGGTGAAATTTTACCAAAAGTTTATGCAAACCGAAACAACTTAAAGTTTTCAAAATTTATGGCGCACCCTCTTAGGGTCATGGACGTTTTATTTTCTCCAATAAGCATGCCCATGCAAGCAATTTCTATGAACATACATAAGCGCCTAGGTAAACAAAAATCCAATTTAAATGTAGATTACCTGTCTCAGGTACTTGAACTGACCAGTGAAATAGACACTACTAAAGAGGAAAAAAAAATACTCAAGGGTATCGTATCATTTGGAAATACGGACACCAAACAAGTTATGCGTCCAAGAATTGATATTTTTGCCTTAGAAGCTTCAGCAAATTTCAAGACAATTGTTCCTCAAATTGTTAAACACGGTTATTCTAGAGTTCCCGTTTACAAAGATAGTATTGACCTAATTTCTGGAATTCTCTATGCCAAAGATTTATTGCCCCATCTTCACAAAAAACAATTCAATTGGAACCAGCTGTTAAGAAAGCCTTTTTTTGTGCCAGAAAACAAGAAATTAGATGATTTGATGGTGGAATTCCAAGAGAAAAAAATCCATTTGGCAATCGTAGTTGACGAGTATGGAGGAACCTCGGGCGTGATTTCATTGGAGGATGTTATTGAAGAAATCGTGGGCGATATAAGTGATGAATTTGACGATGATGATTTGATTTATTCAAAAATTGACGATTATAATTATGTGTTTGAGGGCAAAACATCCCTTAAGGATTTTTATAGAATCATCAAACTTGAAGACGAATCTGTTTTTGAAACTAAAAAAGGAGAAGCTGAAACACTCGCTGGTTTTGTCTTGGAAATCTCCAAAAGTTTCCCAAAAATTAGCAGCAAACACAAATTTAATATCTATAATTTTACGGTTGAAAGTATTGATAACAAGCGCATTAAACAAATTAAAGTCACTATAAAAAAATGATAAATCGCAGTTCATTTTTTATTTTGATGGTACTATTTTTTGGATGTCAAGAAATTGTTGTTCCTAAACCCAAAGTATTTTTAGACTTGAATTACCCCGAGGCTATTTATCAAAAAATTGAGCTAGATTTTCCTTTTAAATTTGACAAAAACAAATTATCAACTTTGGAAAGCATCAATAATACAAAGGGGGTGGTCACTCTTAATTTAAATTATCAACTACTCAACGCAAGGGTGAATCTATCTTACCATGCTTTAGATCAAAACCTAGCATTCTATATTTCAGAGGCAGAATTTACCACAACGAACCTCGCCAAGATCGCATATGATGTTTCGGAGCGAGAATTTGAAAATAATAATGCAAAAGTTTTTGGGAAATTTTATGAGCTGAGCGGCCCTGTAGCTTCTCAATCTCAGTTTTATGCTACTGACAGCAGCCGTCATTTTTTAGCAGCCGTCTTGTATTTCAAAGTCAAACCAAATTATGATTCCATACTTCCAGCGGTGGGCTATATCAAAAAAGATATGACTCGAATCTTGGAAAGCTTGGAGTGGAAAAACTAATTTTAAGATTTTAGGGCATTCCAACCTTTTGCAGTCAAAGCTATTTTTTCTTGACCACGAGTGATGAGATGCATTCCCAGAACTGCCTCGGTCATATGGCCAATTACAGTTAGATGAGGGTTGCCTTTTATTTTAGGGTAGTCTTGCTGGCTTATGCACATCAATAATTCGTAATCTTCTCCCCCACTAAGAGCAACCGTAGTACTGTCCAAATTAAATTCTTCACATACAGAAATGACTTGAGGATCTAAGGGGATTTTTTCTTCGTACAGGTCACAGCCAACGTCACTTTGCTTACATAAGTGAATCACTTCGGAAGACAAGCCGTCACTAATGTCAATCATGGCTGTTGGTTTGACATTCAAATCTTTTAATAGTTTAACAAGGTCCTTACGTGCCTCTGGCTTTAATTGGCGCTCAACAATATAGCTATAGATTTCCAAATCAGGTTGATTATTTGGATTTACTTTAAAAACTTCTTTTTCGCGTCTGAGAACTTGAAGTCCCATGTAGGCTGCACCTATATCACCGCTTAGTACTAGTAAGTCATTGGGTTTAGCGCCATTGCGCTCTACAACATCAGAGGCATTGACATGTCCTATAGCTGTTATCGAGATGGTCAGACCACTGAGAGATGAAGTGGTGTCGCCCCCTATAACATCAATTCCATAAATTTGGGCTGCAGCTTCAATACCAGCATATAAAGCTTCCATAGATTCAAGAGTAAAACGGTTTGAAACCGCAATTGAAACCGTAATTTGTGAGGCTGTTGCATTCATGGCATAGATATCAGATAAATTGACTATAACCGCTTTGTAACCAAGATGTTTGAGCGGCATATAACTCAAATCAAAATGCACACCTTCTACTAAAAAGTCTGTACTGACCACAATCGATTTGTTCTTGAAATTCAAGACCGCAGCATCATCTCCAATTCCTGTAATTGTACTGGAATTTTTGACAGTGAATCTCGATGTCAAATGATCAATAAGACCAAATTCTCCAAGGGTGGAAAGAGTCGTTTTACTTTGATTTTTGTCTTCTAGCATGCCACAAAAATACAGCAATTATGTAATTTTTTAAGACTTAATTATATATTTTAATGTAAATTGAGGTTTTCGAATTTTTTCAAATGAAAGGCCCAAGTAAAATAATACTATTCATATCTCTTTTTTCAGCTGTTACTCAACTGATAAGTTGTGAATATGAAAGTATTAGAGTTTTAACTTCCGACAATGACTCAGATGGAATTTTCGATTTTTATGACAATTGTCCTGAGACCCCTAACCCTGAGCAAAAGGATTCTGACAAGGATGGAATTGGAGATATGTGTGACAATGTTAACTTCTCATCTATACCTTGCGAAAACGGTATTGCTGGAATTTACCCCTGCAATGGCTATGACTTAACAGGCTACTTGTCTTTGGAGGAACTCAGTATTGGAACTGTAGTGGGAAATATCTCAGGTAATGACTCATGGGGTTGGACTGATCCGCTGGACGGGAAGGAATATGCATTGGTTGGAATATCATCTCACACGGCCTTTGTAGATATGAGTGATCCGGATAATTTAAGACTTATTGGAATTTTACCAACAGCGACATTCAACAGCTCATGGCGGGATATTAAGGTCTATCAGAATCACGCATTTATTGTCTCAGAGGCAGCTGGACATGGTATGCAAGTTTTTGATTTAACGCGTCTTAGAGAAAATTTGAATACTGCTGTGATTTTTGAGGCAGATGCTCACTTTACAGGTTTTGGAAATGCACACAACATCGCTATTAATGAAGAATCTGGCTATGCTTATGTTGTGGGATGTGGAGGAACCTCATTTGGTGGAGGGCCATTATTTATAAATATTCAAAATCCTACTCAACCTGTTTTGGAGGGTGGTTATGGAGAGGCCGGTTATTCACATGATGCGCAAGTGGTGAGTTACAGCGGTCCTGATATAGATTATGCAGGAAAAGAGATTCTAATTGGATGTAATGAAGATAGAGTTGTTATTGCTGATGTTAGTGATAAATCCAACCCAATCACTATTTCTAATATTGGATACAATAACATCGGGTATACACACCAAGGTTGGTTCACTGAAAATTTTCGGTATTTTATTGTCGGAGATGAGTTAGATGAACGGGATATTGGAATCAATACTCGTTCACTTATTTTTGACTTAAATGATTTAGACAATCCCGTCCTTAGTTTTGAGTATATCGGAACAAATTCTTCTATTGACCACAATGGCTATACAGTTGGAGATAGTTATTTCCTGGCCAGTTACAGAGCGGGAATTCGAGAAATTGACATCAGTGATATTGAAAATCAATCCATGACCGAAGTAGGCTTTTTTGACACTTATCCAGAGAATAATGAAACTGGTTTTGATGGTGTTTGGAATGTTTATCCTTTTTTTACTAGTGGTCAAATTGTCATTAGTGATATTGACAGGGGGCTTTTTGTAGTTAAAAAGAGTAACTAAACTCTAATCCATGAATCTTAAACAAAATATTAAATATACATTCTTTACTTTAACTGCTTGTGCTTTTAATTGTGATTCTACACAAGTTGACATTGAAAATTTCAACACTCAAAACATTGAAGTACAAAAAGTCGTGACTCTAGGTGGGAGTAAAAATGAGAGTGCACAATCGATCGTTGCTACTCCAGATGGAGGCTATGCCGTTTTGGGTTTTACACAAAGTATGGATGGAGATGTTTTGAGTAAAACTGACAACTCTTATGATTTTTGGTTATTAAAATTTGATGTAAATGGGGAACAAGAATGGCAAAAGGTATATGGAGGAATTGATGATGACCGTGGACAAGATGTAATTACAACTACAGATGGTGGTTACGCAATTACTGGTAGCAGTAAAAGTATTGATGGCGATGTTTCGGAAAATGCTGGTCTCAATGATTTTTGGGTAGTTAAAATCAACGATTTGGGAATTATAGAATGGGAAACTTCTTTAGGACACAGCGGTACAGATAAGTGTTTTTCGATTCTTCAAACTCAAGATAATGGGTTTTTGGTTTCAGGGGTAATAGATATTTCATCTCTGGAATTAGATGGATGCGGTTCTTCTTCAGCGAATCGCCACGCAGGAGGAGATTACTGGATCATTAAATTGGATGCATTCGGAACATTGTTATGGAGTAAAAGTTATGGGGGTTCCTTTAGCGATACAGCATATTCAGCAGTTGAAACTCAAACTGGAGATTTTATAATTGTGGGATCATCTGACAGCGAGGATGTAGATATCAGCAACAACAAGGGCAGCTATGATTTTTGGGTTTTAAAACTGTCAAGTAGTGGCAATATGTTGTGGGAAAAATCCTTTGGAGGTAGTGAAATTGACCGTGCAAGGGATGTAGCATTAACTTCAGATGGAAATTTTCTAATCACAGGAGACAGCCGAAGTAGTAATAATGATTTAACTAATAATTATGGCGTTTCAGATATTTGGATTATAAAAATTGATCCTAATGGAGAATTAATTTGGGAAAAATCCTTCGGGGGCAGTAATTTTGACGGTGTCCAGGCCATTAGTATCGCTGAGAACGATAGTTTTTTAATTTCAGGCAACTCCAGAAGTTCTGATATTGATCTAGTTCAAAATAAAGGAAATAATGACGCTTGGATTTTTAGTATTAATTTCCATGGTATAATACAGTGGCAAACTAATTTAGGAGGTAGTAATATAGATCTTTTCATGGATGTAGTTGAGTTAGAAAATGGTAGTGTTGTAGCTGTTGGGAATACAAATAGTAATGACTATGATATATTAGAAAATAAAGGTTTTTCAGATATTTTATTGATCCAAATAAAACCCTAATATAAAAATTGTTTATAACCCTAAATGTTTTTTTAAAATCACTAAACATTAAATAAAAACTTAATCTTAACATATGCTAATAAAATGTTAGGAAATAGAAAGATTTGGGGTTATGTTGTATATTTGTACGATAATAAATTGACATTTCTATTTGAAAAGTAATGATAAAGGTAAGTGACAACGCAAAAAACAAGATCAAGATCCTTATGGACGAAGATGGTTTTAATCCAAAATCTGATTTTGTTCGAGTTGGGGTTAAAAGTGGTGGCTGTTCTGGTTTGTCTTACGATTTAAAATTTGACAAAAACCAAAAAGATGGGGATAAGGAATTTGAGAGTAACGGTATCAAAATCGTTGTTGATACCAAGAGTTTTTTATACCTAATTGGTACCACTTTGGAATACTCAGGAGGTCTAAACGGAACTGGCTTTGTATTTAATAACCCCAATGCCAACCGCACTTGTGGTTGCGGAGAATCATTCTCATTATAGACAATTTAAAACTGTTATGAGTAAGTATACTGAAGACGATTTAAGAGAAGAACTAAAGACCAAGGAATACAAATATGGTTTTTATACTGATATAGATTCTGAAACCTTCCCTGTTGGTCTTGATGAGTCAATTGTCCGGGCCATATCCAAAAAGAAAAATGAACCGGAATGGATGACCGAATGGCGCTTGGACGCTTTTAAAATTTGGCAAAAAATGGAAGAACCAGATTGGTCTAATGTCAAATATCAGAAACCAGATTTTCAATCCATCTCATACTATTCTGCCCCAAGCGTAAAGCCCAAATACGATTCTTTGGACGAGGTTGATCCAGAGCTCTTAGCTACTTTTAAAAAGCTTGGAATTTCCATAGATGAACAAAAAAAATTAACAGGTGTAGCTATGGATGTAGTGGTAGATTCTGTTTCTGTAGCTACTACTTTTAAAAAAACGCTTTCAGAAAAAGGCATCATTTTTATGAGTATTTCTGAAGCCATAAAAACTCATCCGGAACTAGTAAAAAAATACATCGGTACTGTCATTCCAAAAACAGACAATTATTATGCTGCATTAAATAGTGCGGTCTTTAGTGATGGTAGTTTTTGCTACATCCCAAAAGGGGTTCGTTGCCCAATGGAATTGTCCACTTACTTTAGAATTAACCAAGCTGGAACAGGACAGTTCGAACGAACATTAGTCATTGCAGACACAGAAAGTTATGTTAGCTATTTGGAAGGCTGCACAGCGCCAAGTCGAGACGAAAATCAATTGCACGCTGCAGTTGTAGAACTGATCGCTATGGATGATGCAGAAATTAAATACTCAACAGTACAAAACTGGTATCCTGGAAATTCAGAGGGCAAAGGCGGGGTGTATAATTTTGTAACAAAACGAGGTTTGTGCGAGAAAAATGCTAAAATATCTTGGACTCAAGTCGAAACTGGAAGTGCCGTTACTTGGAAATACCCCTCTTGTGTATTAAAAGGCGACAACTCCGTTGGAGAGTTTTACTCAATTGCTGTAACCAATAATTACCAGCAAGCTGATACTGGCACCAAAATGATTCATTTGGGAAAAAACACCAAATCTACAATTATAAGTAAAGGAATTTCCGCTGGAAAATCACAAAACAGTTACAGGGGTCTTGTGCGAGTGAGTTCAAGGGCGAAGAATGCTAGAAATTTTTCACAATGCGACAGCTTGCTAATGGGAAATAACTGCGGTGCTCACACCTTCCCATATATTGAGGTTAAAAATAAATCGGCTCAAATTGAACATGAAGCAACAACAAGTAAAATTGGTGAAGACCAGATATTCTATTGTAACCAAAGAGGTATAGATACCGAAAAAGCCATTGCACTTATCGTGAATGGATTTAGCAAAGATGTACTAAATAAACTGCCGATGGAATTTGCTGTTGAAGCACAAAAACTTTTAGAAATTAGCCTTGAAGGCTCAGTTGGATAAGTGATTATAATGAAAAAAATTGTCTTTTTAATTGTTTTGGCATTGTCTTTAGGTTGTAAAAACACATCTGAGCAACTTATAACGCTGAAAGGAACTTATATATTTTTTGAAGACGCCGCTGTTCTACAAACAATTGATGAAATTTATGGCGTTTATCTAAACGAAAAAGCCTTTGAACTAAACAAAAAGGCCAAGCTGGCTAAAAGCGAATCTACAGATGTAATTATAGCTGAGCTCAAAGGAAATATTTCGACTGAAAAACACGAAATAATTCTATGGGAAAAGAAATTTGAAATTATTGAAATTGTAGAGGTACGCACAATAAAAGAAACAAAAAATACATTAATATTAGGAGCAGAATAAAATGTTAAAAATAAATAATTTACACGCTCGAATAGGCAATAAATCTATTTTGAAAGGAATTGACCTAGAGATCAAGCCAGGTGAAGTTCATGCCATCATGGGCCCTAATGGCTCAGGTAAAAGCACTCTCGCTTCAGTAATTGCTGGGAAAGAGGAATACGAACTTAGGCAGGGACAAATCATTTTTGAAAACGAAGATATTTCTGAACTGAGTGCAGACGAACGCGCCCATAAAGGCCTCTTTTTATCCTTTCAATACCCCGTAGAAATACCTGGAGTCACTGTTACAAATTTTATAAAAACAGCCCTTAATGAAACCCGCAAGGCAAAAGGACTAGCAGACATGCCAGCCAATGAAATGCTAAAACACATTCGCGAAAAATCTGAAATGCTAGAAATTGACAGAAAATTCTTATCCCGCTCATTAAATGAAGGCTTTTCTGGAGGTGAAAAAAAGCGAAATGAAATTTTCCAAATGGCGATACTAGAACCAAAAATTGCCATTTTAGACGAAACGGATTCTGGGCTTGATATCGACGCATTACGCATCGTGGCAAACGGAGTCAACAAGCTAAAAAATAAAGATAATGCCACGGTTATAATTACCCACTACCAAAGACTTTTAGACTACATAATTCCAGATTTTGTACATGTACTTTACAATGGTAAAATTGTCAAATCAGGAGGTAAAGAATTGGCTTTTGAGCTAGAAGAAAAAGGATATGATTGGATTAAAAAAGAGACAAATCAAAACGTTTAAAGAAAACGTATTTTATGGAACTCAAGGAAAAACTTTTATCTAGCTTTATTGCCTTTGAAAATGAAAATTCATTAGACAATTCCTTTTTAAATGAGTTGCGTGGTGAGGCTATAAAAAACTTTGAAATAAGCGGCTTCCCGTCTAAAAAAAATGAAGCTTGGAAATACACCTCTCTGAAAGGACTGTTAAACCGTGATTACAGTTTGTTTCCAGAGTCGGAACAAAGCATTGAATACAAAGATATTCAGCCTTATTTTATTCACGAAATAGACAGTTATAAAATTGTTTTTATTGATGGTAAATACGCCTCACACCTATCCCAAACCACTCACGATGAAATCGATGTTTGTTTGATGTCTGCAGCCTTGACCCAATCTAAATACCAACCTGTTATTGAAAATTACTTCAACAAAATAGCATCAACTGATGGTTTAAATGCACTGAATACAGCATTTTGCAGTGAGGGTGCTTATATCCATATCAAAAAAAATAAAGTTTCTAAAAGACCCATACAAATCATACACCTGTCCACTGGCAAAGAGTTAGCCCTATTATTGCAACCCCGAAATCTAATTGTAGTAGATGAAAATGCCCATGTCCAAGTTATAGAGCGCCATCAAAGTCTAACAGAAAACCCAACGCTAACAAACAGTGTTACTGAAATTTTTGCTGCCAAGAGAGCCTATATTGACTACTATAAAATACAAAACGACAAACTAGAGGCCTCTCTTATTGACAATACTTTTATCGATCAACAGCAAGAGAGCAATGTCGCGGTTCATACCTTTAGCCTAGGAGGAAAACTCACTAGAAATAATTTAAACTTTTACCAAAATGGACAACACATAGATTCTACGCTAAAGGGAGTTACTATTATTGGTCAAAAACAGCACGTAGATCACAATACCTTGGTGCACCATATAGCTCCCAACTGCGAGAGCCATCAAGATTACAAAGGCATATTTAGCGATAGCGCGATAGGAGTATTTAATGGCAAAGTTGTGGTTGAAAAAGAAGCTCAAAAGACTAATGCCTTTCAAGCTAACAACAACCTTTTAGTAAACGATAAAGCAACCATAAACACCAAACCACAGCTAGAAATTTTTGCAGACGATGTCAAATGCTCTCACGGTTGTACTATTGGTCAGCTAGATGAGAATGCCATGTTTTACCTGCAAACTAGAGGAATTCCTCTAATAGAGGCGAAAGCGCTGCTGATGTATGCCTTTGCAAACAACGTTTTAGATAGTGTGAAAATCCCTCAACTTAAAAAACGCATCAATAAACTGATTGCAAAAAAACTCGGTGTGGACATTGGATTTGATTTATAATGAGAAACAGCCCGCAACATAAAGACCTCAACGTTCTTGAGATTCGCAAAGATTTTCCTATACTAAGTCGAAAAATCAACGGAAAACCTTTGGTTTATTTTGACAATGCAGCAACCTCACAAACACCCCAACAAGTCATCGATGTAATTACTGATTATTACAGCCACTACAACGCCAATATTCACCGTGGGGTCCATCTACTCAGCCAAGAAGCGACTGATAAATATGAGAGTGCAAGGCAAACAATTCAAAGCCATTTTAACGCAAAGTATTCTCACGAAATTATTTTTACCTCAGGAACAACTCACAGCATCAATTTGGTGGCCCATGGTTTTGCAAGCTTTCTAAGTAAGGGTGACGTTGTTTTAGTTTCAGCGATGGAACACCACAGTAATATTGTTCCTTGGCAAATGCTTTGTGAAAAAACAGCAGCCTTATTAAAGGTTATTCCCATAACTAAGAAGGGTGAATTAGATATGAAAGCTTTTGACTCTCTTTTGAAATTAAAACCAAAACTGGTTTTTGTAAACCATATATCAAACGCCTTAGGAACCATAAATCCTATCCAAAAAATTATAAACCGGGCCCATGAAGTAGGTGCCGCGGTTCTAATTGATGGTGCCCAAGCCTGCCCACATATCAAATCAGACGTTCAAGCCTTGGGTGTTGATTTTTATGTCACTTCTGCTCACAAAATGTGTGGCCCCACAGGAGTAGGCATGTTGTATGCCAAAGAGTCTTGGCTAAAGAAACTCCCACCCTACCAAGGAGGCGGAGAAATGATTTTAGATGTCACATTTAAAAAAACAACTTATGCAGAATTGCCCCAAAAATTTGAAGCTGGAACTCCCAATATTTGTGGTGGAATTGCTTTTGGGGCAGCCATCGACTATATGAACGGCGTTGGGTTTGATAAGATTGCAGCCTATGAGCACGAGCTTCTAAACTATGCTACAGAAAAATTACTTGCCATTAAGGGTTTGAAAATATATGGAACTGCAAAAGAAAAAACATCTGTTATCTCATTTAACATTGAAGGTATCCACGCCTATGACTTAGGAACAATCATTGATAAATTAGGCATTGCCATTAGAACAGGACAACACTGTGCTCAGCCTGTGATGGACTTTTACGGCGTTTCAGGAACAGCTCGTGCGTCTTTTGCTTTTTACAACACCAAAGGGGAGATAGATCAATTGGTGGCAGGCTTAGAAAAAGCTCAAATGATGCTTAGTTGATTTTATATTGAATTTTATGAGGCTTTTGCTCCGCTTTATGTTTTTTGCTCTAATTATTGCTGCCTGTAAAACTTCCGAAATAACAGTTAAAGGAACTGATTCTAAAAAGAAGAATGTTGTTTTAATTTATAAGCATTACAGCCGTGGTTTCTACAAAGAATATCAATTCGAAGAAAGAAAAATATCTACTTTTGAGGATTATAAAAAATTGATACCAATAGAAACAAGGCTAAAATCCAAAGATTGGGCAAAAACTTTAGAACTTTTAGAAAGCCTTGATATTAAAAAATTTAGCTCTTTAGAGGCTCCATCAAATTTAAGGAAAACTGATAAAGTAGAATTTGGTAGATTAATCTTAAAAATCCAAGGTAGTGCTCTAAAATCAAAAACCTTTGACCACGGTAACCCCCCAGATAAGATCAAAGCAATTGTCAGTCACTTATTGAATATAATTGACAGTGAATCTATTAATAATTAATCTATGATCCGTATTTTTGCAATATGAATATAACTACTATACAGCAAGATATTGTTGAAGAATTTTCCATGTTTGAAGATTGGATGGAACGTTATCAGTACATGATTGAACTGGGAAAAACCCTTCCGCTTTTAGATGCACCCTTCAAAACAGACGAAAATATTATCAAAGGTTGCCAGAGCAGAGTCTGGTTACATGCAGAGTTTGATACAGAGAAAATTATATTTACTGCAGACAGTGACGCCATTATTACCAAGGGAATTATTGCTATTTTAATTCGCATCTTTTCAAACCAGTCCCCCAAGGCTATTTTGGAGGCAAATACAGATTTTATTGACGCCATAGGACTTAAAGAACACCTTTCACCAACTCGGGCAAATGGTCTGGTAAGTATGATCAAGCAAATAAAAATGTATGCCATTGCATACCAAACACAACAGCAATTATGAGAGAAATAAATATTGATGTAAATGCTTTAGGAGAGAAAATTGTCAGTGTTTTGAAAACAATATTTGACCCTGAAATTCCGGTTGACATTTACGAGTTGGGCTTGATATATGACGTTTTTGTCAATGAAGATTACGAAGTTAAAATACTTATGACATTGACCACCCCTAACTGCCCTGTTGCGGAGACACTTCCCTTAGAGGTTGAAGAAAAAATAAAATCTTTAGACGCGGTTAGAAATGCTGAGGTAGAAATTACATTTGATCCGCCGTGGTCTCAAGATTTAATGAGTGATGAGGCTAAACTTGAACTAGGATTTCTATAAAATGGCTGAAGAAATAATCAATCGTGTTGCAAAAAGCAAACTTATAAACTTAGATTTAGAGGACTTCTACCCCAATGGAAAACGGGTGGTCTTAGACATAAAGGACTGGCTTTTTGAAGGAATTTTATTAAAAGAAAAGTCTTTTCGAGAGATCCTAAAAAACTACAACTGGGATAAATTTAAAGACCAGTATGTTGCGGTCTGTTGCAGTTCGGACGCCATTGTTCCGGCCTGGGCTTATATGCTTGTGCAGACTTACCTTAACGGGGTTTCCAAAAAAACAGTTTTCGGAACACTTGAAAACCTAGAAACGGTTCTTTTTTGTTCAATAATTGATAAAATAAATTTGGATTTTTGCCAAGGAAAACCCGTCATTATCAAAGGCTGCTCTGAAAAACCAGTTCCACAAAATGCTTATTTGATGCTCCTTGAAAAACTTCAGCCTATTGCGAGATCAATTATGTATGGTGAGGCTTGTTCTTCTGTCCCACTTTTTAAGAAAAAGTAATCTGAAACTTTTTTACTTTTCGTCAAAATCTGGGTATAAAAAGTGATTATAGGGAAAACGCTGTATGTGAATTTTACGGACTTCAGTGTAGACCATTTTTCTGAACGCGCCTAAATTGTCCTTGTTCAGTGCAGAAATAAAAAGAGATTCACTACCAATATTTGACATCCAAGTAGCCTTCCACTCTGCTAGGGAATAGTGTATTTTGGTTCTCGGCATTAATAAATCCGTTTTGTCATATGGGGCTGCAGCGTAGGCATCAATTTTATTAAAAACCATCAGTGTGGGCTTATTAAGTGAATCGATATCCTCCAAAATTTTATTAACAGAGTTGATGTGGGCTTCGAAGCTGGGATGCGAAATATCTACTACATGCAATAATAAATCAGATTCGCGAACCTCATCCAAAGTGCTTTTAAATGAATCCACCAACTGAGTTGGAAGCTTTCTAATAAAACCAACGGTGTCACTCATCAAAAAAGGGAGGTTTTTAACCACCACTTTTCTAACTGTAGTATCTAAGGTTGCAAAGAGTTTATTTTCTGCAAATACTTCCGATTTACTAATAACGTTCATCAAGGTTGATTTTCCAACGTTGGTGTATCCCACCAAAGCAACCCTTACCAAAGCACCCCGATTCCCTCTTTGAACTGACATTTGTTTGTCAATTTTTTTAATTTTTGTTTTTAGTAATGCGATTTTTTCTCTAACAATTCGCCTGTCAGTTTCAATTTCAGTTTCACCTGGGCCCCGCATTCCAATCCCTCCTTTTTGACGTTCTAGGTGGGTCCACATCCCCTTCAATCGAGGTAATAAATACTGGCATTGTGCCAGCTCTACTTGGGTTCGTGCATAACTTGTTTTAGCCCTTTGGGCAAAAATATCTAAGATCAAATTGGTACGATCTAAAACTTTACAGTTGAGGATTTTACTGATATTTCTCTCTTGGGCTGCCGAGAGTTCATCATCAAAAATAGCTGTTCCCACACGCTCTTCTTTGATGTATTCTTGTAATTCTTGCATTTTACCTGATCCAATAAAAGTTTTGGCATTAGGCATCTCCATTTTTTGAGTAAATCGCCTGACAACAACCCCACCTGCGGTGTGCGTTAAAAATTCCAATTCGTCAAGATATTCTTTAGATTGGGTGTCATTCTGAGTCTTGGTAATGATGCCCACAAGTACCGCTTTTTCTAAATCTAAATCCTTTTGTATTAACATCGTATTTGCAAAATTAAGTATTAATCAACACCCCCATTAAAAATTCTACAATATTACAGTTGAATTAGATGTATTTCGTCGAAAAAAATAGTATTTCATCAATTAGTTATAAGTAGTGATATTATTTAAACGTGTTTTTGTTAAATTCATGGCTCAAATTAACCAATTTAAAAGATGAAAAATATTACTACAGCACTGGTGTGCTTTCTTTTCTCAGTATACTCCTTTGGACAATGTGATTACTCTTTAAAAATGCTTGATTCTTATGGTGATGGCTGGAATAACAATACCATTGATGTTTTAGTCGATGGCGTTGTTGTTTTAGATGATGTGACAATGGCTGACGGCGCTGAAGAAATTGTCACATTTTCTGTGACCACTGGAGCGGAAGTTACAACAATTTGGAATGGTGGCGGCGCTTTTGCCAGCGAAGTTAGCTATGAAATTTTGGACAATGACGGAAATACTGCGGCAACTGGAAATTCCAGTGCCAATGTTGAAAGCGGACAATGTATTGGTGTTTGTCCAGTCATTGAATGTATCTACTCACTTAACATGCTAGATTCATGGGGTGATGGTTGGAATGGTAACTCTATCGATGTGTTGGTTGATGGCATTGTTGTGCTTGACAATGTAACTCTTCTTAATGGTACCCAAGGTACAGAAATATTTACAGTCGCTGAGGGATCTGATATTACAACCGTTTGGAATGGCGGGGGCAGCTGGGCTACTGAAGTAAGTTATGAAATCCTCGATACTGATGGCTCTGTAACAGGTACAGGGAATTCAACAACTGATATATTATCGGGTACCATTACTGCTGTTTGTCCCAGTTGTTCTGCACCTGCCGATCTCCAAGCCTCTGCAAATTCTTACACTGAAGCAACCCTTAGCTGGTTGGGTAATGATAATGCTGTAGGTTATGAAATCATAGTTCAGCTGGCTGGTACAGGAGCTCCAACAGCTAGTGGAATATCTCTTGCAGACACAACATACCTGGCAACTAATCTTACGGCTGACACAACCTATGAGTTTTATGTTTTAAGTGATTGTGGTAATGGTAGCCTTAGTAATTGGGCTGGACCATTTGAATTTTATATGGGTTATTGCGATTCAGTTCCTAGCTCAATTGACAATGATGCTCTGGTTGAAGTTGTACTGGCATCAACTACTTTCACATCAACAGGACCAAACCCTTATGAAGATTTTACTACGCCTACAGTAGACGTAAGTCAAGCAATTGAATCTCAACTTCTGATTACTCTTGGTGCTGGATATACATATGACGTAAATGTTTGGATAGACTTTAACAATGATCTAGTTTTTGACAATGATACTGAATTGGTTTTTTCAGGTGCAACCTCAAATGCCAACCCAGTAACAATTGATGCTTCCTTTACGGTTCCTGTTGGTACTCCGAACGGGGTTTACAACATGAGAATAGGTGGTGCAGATTTTGGCCAAGCCACTCCAGACCCCTGTTATAACGGATCTTGGGGTGTAACAGCAGATATGACCATTAATGTCACCGATCCTCCTGATTGTATTCCTCCGTCAGATCTTGATGCGACACCAACTTCCTTTACTGAAGCTACTTTGAGTTGGGTTGGAAATGAGAGTGCAATTGGCTATGAAATTGTAATACAAGCGCCTGGGACTGGAGAACCAACCGGTGCAGGAATCCCACTCACTACAACTTCTTATAATGCCACTGGTCTCACGCAAAACACCTCTTATGAGTTCTATGTAATTTCAGACTGTGGTGATGGTTCTCAGAGTCCTTGGGCTGGACCATTTGAATTTTATATGGGCTATTGTGATTCGGTTCCCTCTAGCAACGACGGTCAGGGAATTACCGAAATTACACTTGTGTCATCTACATTTATATCTGCAGGAGATGTTACTTATGAGGACTTTACTTCTCCAACTGTCGATGTGATGCAGGGCGTGAATGCTGAAATCAGTATTTCTTTTGCAACGGGATATACTTACGATACCAATATTTGGATAGACTTCAATGGCGATCTTGTCTTTGATAGTGATACAGAACTAGTTTATGACGGTATGTCTACTGCTGCTAATCCAACCACCCTTGATGCTTCATTTTTAATTCCTGAGGATACCCCACTTGGAACCTATAACATGAGAATTGGAACCGCTGATTTTGGTCAGTCAACTCCAGATCCTTGCTACAATGGATCTTGGGGTGTCACCGTAGATATGACCCTGAATGTCATAGAAGCCCCATCTTGTTTTCCGCCTTCTGGTCTTAGTGCAGATAATATTACAGGAACCTCCGCTGATTTAAGTTGGACAGGACATGAAACAAATATAACATGGGAATATGTTTTACAACTTAACGGCGAAGCTCCACCCACAGGCTCTGGAACTTCTGTTTCGACTCCCAACTTTTCAGCAACTGGCCTGGATTATTCAACCACTTACGATTTGTATGTAATGGCCAATTGTAGCGAGGAAAACGGCAATAGTATTTGGGTAGGACCCTATTCCTTCACAACCTCCATTCAGACTGTATACGATGTAGATTGTGATGCTTCTGTTCCTTTAAACATAAATTATTGCTATGAAAATAATGAGGACATTGCATTTACATTTACTTCCTCAAATCTATACCCTTTTGAAATTGTTTTCAACTCCGGAAATATTGAAGGAATTTCTGACGACATTACAATATATGACGGCCCAGACAACAGTTCGCCGGTTCTTTTTAACAACAATGCCTCTGAAACCAATGTCAATGATTTAACGGGACTTGTTGTTGAGTCAACTTCACCAACTGTTTTTATAGAAATTATTTCTGATGGCTCCCTGAGTTGTCAGTCTTCCTCTTTTTATAACCCTATAGACTTTGATGTTATTTGTAAAACTTGTATCACTCAAACCGTTGACTTTGCAATAGTTGGTAGTTGTGAACCAAATCAAGAGTTTTTCGTAGAGGTTAATCTGAGTAATTTAGGTGATGCACTCAGCGTAGATTTAACAGACAATCAGGGAAGTCCAATGCAAACAGTAAGTACAGAAGGTGTTTATTCTTTTGGACCATACCCTTCCAACGAGCAAGTTAATATCAATACTGTTAATAGCGATGATGAAAGTTGTTCCGTTGAAAGTGGTATTGTTACATTTTTATGTCCACCACCACCAAACGAATGCTCTATTGTTTACGCCGGTGAGGACACCACATTTTGTAGTGAAAATAATCCAGGAACTACGCTGTCTGCTGACTATCATATTTTTGGACAAGATACTAACTCATATGATGTAACCTCTCAAGAAAACTGTCCAACACCTCCTTCTGAGGGAGGAACTCCAATTGGTTTAAATATAGATGACCGTTGGTCCAATGTAATCGATCTTGGCTTTGAGTTTTGCTTTTTTGGTGAGACCTACAGCCAAATTCTTATTGGCTCAAATGGTGTATTATCATTTGACCTTTCAAATGCTAACGGATATAACGCATGGAGTTTAGGTGCAGGTGACACCGTTCCTAACTCATCCAACATAACACTTTCTGACGGTAATATCTTTGGGGTTGCTCACGATATAGATCCTTCTGTTTGTGGTAGTCAAAATTATATGTTGTTAGGATCTGCACCCTCAAGACAATTTGTAGTGAATTATGTCGATGTTTGTCATTTTGGTTTTAGCTGTAATGATAATACCTCAACCACACAAATCATA
>MDSV01242046.1_pt1 | contig 19743 bp, 17 predicted proteins | sample 810851 | NCBI WGS metagenome assembly MDSV01 (sample SAMN05326640, study PRJNA326480) | marine metagenome | isolation source: seawater | place: Atlantic Ocean: North East | collected 2012 | reverse complement strand
CAAAAATTTTATGATCTAGATAATCATTTAAAAATTTTCCTGAATCATCTCTGCTTATACCAAAAGTAGTTTGTGTTAAATCGTTTGTTCCAAAGCTAAAGAAATCTGCATATTTTGATATAGGTTCTGCTCTTAAAGCTGCCCTTGGTAATTCAATCATAGTGCCAACAAAATAATCAATTTTAGTTTTATATTCTTTTTGAACTTCATCTGCTACTTTATTAACCAACTTTCTCATAAGTCCAAGTTCATGTTCGGTGGATACTAGCGGAATCATTATTTCTGGTATTACAGATTTTACTTTTTCTTTTTTACATTCAATTAAGGCTATAAAAATTGCTCTACATTGCATTTCATAAATTTCAGGAAATGAAATACCAAGCCTACATCCTCTATGCCCTAGCATAGGATTAAGTTCATGCAATTCCGAAACTCTATTTTTAATTTCCTTTGCTCCTAAATTTAATGATCTAGCTACCTCTTCCATATCCTTTTCTGATTTAGGAAGAAACTCGTGTAACGGAGGATCTAAAAGTCTTACAGTTACTGGTAGACCTTTCATGATTTTAAATATTTCTTTAAAATCATTTTTTTGATGAGGAAGCAATTTTTCCAATGCTGCTTTTCTGTCATCTAAATTTTTTGATAAAATCATTTGTCTTACTGAAAGAATTCTTTCATCGTCAAAAAACATATGTTCTGTCCTACACAATCCAATACCTTCTGCACCAAAATTTCTAGCTATTTTCGTATCTTGTGGTGTCTCTGCATTTGTTCTTATCTTAAGTTTTCGAAATTCGTCAGACCACTTCATAAGTATTGAAAAATAACCTGATATATCTGGTTTTACTGTAGGCACTAATCCTTTCATCACTCTGCCTGTTCCACCATCAATTGTAATTATATCTCCCTCCTTAACCGTCAGATCCCCAACTTTGAATTCTTTCGTTTCATAATCAATGTTTATCTCGCCTGAACCAGATACACATGGTCTACCCATTCCCCTGGCAACAACTGCGGCATGACTGGTCATACCACCTCTTGCTGTTAAAATTCCCTTGGCGGCATGCATACCGTGGATATCTTCGGGCGATGTTTCTACTCTAACTAATATTGTATCTTGGTTTTGGTTTTTTAAATTTTCAGCCTCATCCGCACTGAAAACTACTTTTCCACTTGCGGCACCAGGAGAGGCTGGCAGACCCTTTGCTATTACTTTTTTATCTACATTTTCATCTAAAGTTGGGTGAAGAAGTGTATCAAGAGTATTTGCATCAATTCTTAATATTGCTTCTTTTTTAGATATTAATTTTTCTTTAACCATATCAACTGCAATTTTAATTGCAGCTTTTGCAGTACGTTTGCCGTTTCTAGTTTGCAACATCCAAAGTTTATTATTTTCTACTGTGAATTCAATATCTTGCATATCTCGGTAGTGTTTCTCTAATTTTATAAATACATTTTTTAATTCTTTAAAAACCTTGGGCATTATTTCTTCCATAGATTTTTCATTTGCACCAGCATCCTGTCTTCCAACTTTAGTGATATATCTTGGGGTTCGGCTTCCTGCTACTACATCTTCGCCTTGCGCATTGATTAAATATTCCCCAAAAAATTTATTTTCACCTGTCGATGGATTTCTTGTAAAAGCAACTCCGGTTGCGCAGTTATTCCCCATGTTTCCAAAAACCATTGACTGAACGTTTACTGCTGTTCCCCAATCGCTAGGAATATGATTAAATTTTCTATAAGTTTTTGCCCTTTTACTATCCCAAGATAAAAATACAGCTTTAATAGCTCCAATTAATTGTTCATGAACATCTTGGGGGAATTTTTTTCCAGTTTTTTCTAATATGAGTTGCTTAAAATTTTTTATTAAACCATCCCAATCCTCTGAGTTTAACTCTGTGTCTAATAGAACTCCTTTTGTTAATTTATAATTATCAATCATTTCTTCAAACAAATGTCCTTCTATACCCAAAACTACATTGCCATACATTTGAATGAATCTTCTGTAGCTGTCTTTAGCAAATCGTTCGTTTGAAGTATTTTTTGATAATGCTTCTACTGTTTTATCATTTAACCCTAAATTCAAAATAGTATCCATCATTCCCGGCATTGATACCCTCGACCCTGATCTTACTGATACCAATAACGGATTTTTATTATCTCCAAATTTTTTCTTTGTTTTAGATTCGATTTTTTTTAATTCTTTTTTAATTTCTGTTAAAATTTTTGATGGTAATTTTTTTTTATTTTTAAAAAAAATTTTACACATCTCTGTTGAAATAGTAAAACCTGGGGGAACAGGTAAACCTAATCTTGCCATCTCGGCTAAATTAGATCCCTTTCCTCCTAAAATATTTCTAGAGTTTTTTATTTTTTTCGATTTTTTGTCTCCAAAATTGAATATGTATTTTAGCATTAAACTCCCTCTAATTTTGAGAAATCTACAAAACTATTAAACGTAGAACAAAGAATTTGCAAGAGTTCTAAACGGTTATTTTTTAAGTCTTTGTTTTCATCGTTCACTTTGACATTATCAAAAAACTTATCTGTTGATAATTTTGTATCAGAAAGAAGTTTTAAATGATTTTCATAATTTTTCTTTTCCTCTTTAATAGTAAAAGCTTTTCTAATTGAATTGATTCTTTCAAAAAGCTCCTTCTCTTCTTCGAATTTAAAAAGAACGGCATCAGGTCCATTTTTAGTAGTCAATTTTTCTTGTTCTAAAATATTTGAAGCTCTTTTGTAAGTTGAAAGAGCATTCTTTCCCAGATCTTTTGATATAAATTTATTCATAATTATTGTTTTTTTATACAGTTCTAAAAAATTATCATTAAAATGTGAGCTGATTGAGGCTTCAATAACATCTGGTCTTATTTTTTTTTCTTTTAAAATATTTTTCATTCTATCTCTAAAAAATATCATTAAATCTTTTTTTACTTGTTTATTCAAATCCTCAACTCCTTGCTCAGAGTAAGTTTTTATAAAATAATCAATAAGATCTGATATTTTTATAACTAGATTGTTTTCAATTATAGTTCTTAATAATCCAATAGCAGCTCTTCTTAAGGCAAATGGATCTTTGGAGCTGGTAGGTTTTTCATTTATCAAATAAAATCCTACTAAAGTATCTAATTTATCCATTATAGAAAGAGCATAACTAATTGGTTTTTTTGGCACTGAAGAAGAGATGCTTATTGGTAAATAATGTTCTCCAATTGCTCTAGAAACGTCTTCTTCAAATCCCTGGTTAAGAGCAAAATATTTTCCCATTATACCTTGAAGCTCAGGAAATTCACCAACCAAGCCTGATACTAAATCAGATTTTGAAACTGAAGCTGCTATCTCCAATTTTTCCTTATTAAGATTTAATTGGTCTGATAAAAAATATGCCATTTTTCTAAGTCTTTGAGTTTTATCGTAAATAGAACCTAATTTTTCATAAAAGACTATTTGTTTTAGTTTGTTAATTTGTTTTATTAGATTTAAAGATTTATCTTTGTTCCAAAAAAAGCTTGCATCTGACAATCTTGCTTCAACTACTCTCTCATTTCCAATTTTAATATATTTTTTTTCGTCTTTATTGTTAGTTACAATGATAAATTCATTAACTATCCTGTCCTTGTGATCGGTTAAAGTAAAATATCTTTGATGCGACTGCAAAGTTGATTTGATTATTTCTTGGGGCAAATTCAGGTAGCTTTTATCAAAGCTTGCTACAATTACTCTTGGTTTATCTACCAAATTAGTCACTTCCGATAAGAGGGGTTCGTTAACTGTTTCCTTTAAGGATCTATTTTTACAAATAGATATTATTTTATTTAAAATAAACTTTTTTCTTTCTACGTGATCTAAAATAATTTCATTATTTTGCAAAAAATTTTGGTATTCATCGAAAGTTTGAATTTTTTTTTTGTATTATTTCACCATGTTCTTCTAAAACTGTAAAATTTACACTTTCTAAGTGCTCATATTTAAATTTTAATTTTTTGTTATTGAAAATTGCTAAAATTGATCTTAAAGGTCTGCCCCAGGTTAAATTATAGTTTGACCATCTCATAGATTTTTTCCAAGATATATCGTTTAAAATTTTGGGGATAGATTTTGACAACTCTTCTTCGGTGCTTATCTCTTTTCCTTTTATTTTAGCAAAGTAAAATAAGCCTTTTTCAATTCTTTTTTCAAATAAATCGTTTACATTTAAATTTTTTGATTTTGCAAAATTCTCAACTATATTTTGAGGCACACCTTTTTTAGGGCCTTTAATTTCTGCCCCTAAAATTTTAATTTTTTCAGGTATATCTGAAACTTTAACAGTTAGCCTTGTTGGTGTTGAGTACGATTGTAGATTTTTATGTTTTATATTTAAAGATGATAAATTTTCACTTAACAATTTTTCGATTTGATTTCTTGCGCTTATTTGTAAATTAGCTGGTATTTCTTCACTAAAAAGTTCAATAAATAGTTCTGACATTTATTTTTCTTGATTTTCCAACCATACCGATCCTGAACCTTTGGCAAGATCTCTTATCCTGTTAATATAACCTGTTCTTTCAGAAACTGAAATTACCCCACGTGCATCAAGTAAATTAAATATATGACTAGCTTTTAAACATTGGTCATATGCTGGTAATGATAACTTCTTTTCTAATAGAAATTTACATTCTTTTTCGGCAATTTCAAAATTTTTTAATAAGGAATCGATATTCGCATAATCAAAATTATATGCTGAGAACTCTTTTTCTCCTTGAAGATAAACATCTCCGTATTTTACACCTTCATTATTCCATTCAATATCAAACACATTTTTTTTCGACTGAACAAACATACAAATTCTCTCAAGTCCGTATGTCAATTCAACTGAAATAGGTTTGCAATCTATTCCTGTCATTTTTTGAAAATATGTAAATTGAGTTATTTCCATTCCGTCACACCAAACTTCCCAACCGAGACCAGCAGCTCCTAATGTCGGACTTTCCCAATCATCTTCTACAAATCTGATATCATGGTCTTTTGCTTTAATGCCTATAGCTTCCAAACTTTTTAAATAAATTTGTTTTATGTTTTTTGGTGAAGGCTTGATAATGACCTGATACTGATAATAATGTTGTAAGCGGTTTGGATTTTTTCCATATCGCCCATCAGTTGGTCTTCGAGATGGTTGTACATAAGCTGCTTTCCAGGGTTTTGTACCCAGAGACCTTAATGTAGTTGCTGGATGAAAAGTTCCCGCACCAACCTCCAAATCGTATGGCTGCAATATTATACATCCATATTTGCTCCAAAAATTTTGTAAATTAAAAATTAGGGTTTGAAATGTTATTGGTTTTTTATTTTTTATTTTTTTTGGCATTTATAAACCAAATTTTTGCCATAGGGCTCTCTCCTCTATAGCATTTGCTAAACCTTCAATTTGATTATCTATTGAAGATGATAATTTTCTTGCAATAAAACCTTTGGGTTTTTCTAATTTTTTTATTACAACATTTTCACCAAATTTTTCTCTCAAAATTTGCTCTGCGTTTCCTATCCCATCTATAAGTCCAAGCTTCAAAGAAGCTGTCCCAGACCAAAACTCACCTGTAAAAGTATTGTTTTTTTCTGGATCTTTTAGTTTTGATCCTCTGCTTTTTTTTACGAGATTAATAAAATCCGAATGTAATTCTAATTGTAATTTTTTTATTCTTTGAATATCTTCTTCTTTTTCTTCCCTAAAAGGATCTAAAGTGCTTTTATTTTTACCTGCTGTATAAACTCTTCTTTGAATTCCGATTTTTTTGATTGCATCCTGAAAACCAAATGAAGCTGAAATTACTCCGATTGAACCTACAATTGAGCTTGAATTAGCATAAATTTCATCTCCCGCGCATGCTATTAAATATCCGCCAGATGCAGCAACATCTTCTGCAAAAATTAAAACCTTTTTTTTATTTTTATTAGCTAATTGTCTAATGTAATCATGTATTAAATGAGATTGGACTGGAGAACCTCCTGGTGAGTTAATTGAAATAGCTATAGCCTTTGCCTTCTTAAAAGTGAAAGCTTTTTTAATAATTTCTTGCTGTCCCGAGAAATCAATACCCTGTCTAAATCTTCCAGCTGAGCCGATTACACCTGTCAATCTTACGTGAGGTATAACGGGGGTTTTTTTAAAAATTGAAAACATATGAATTAAGATAAGCTTTATTTCTTATATCAGCACTTAAATTAAAGTTAAATATAAAATACGCTACTCTTGGTTGAAATTGAAGTGCGTCACAGATGTATAAAATAATAATTTAATATTTTATCAATTGTATATAATTAAATGATGGGTTCTGTAATACCTCTCAAAAAATCAGTCAATTCAGCCTATATGGATTTGAAAAATCTTCTTGGCCACAAATTAGAGTCGGTAGAAAAACTTATTAATTTTAAGCTGGAAAGTAATATCGGGTTAATACAAAAAATGAGTAAATATCACCTTGGATCAGGTGGAAAAAGAATTAGGGCATTATTAACTATGGGTGCAGCGAAAATCGGAGGATACGATAAAAGTGATAGAGAAATTAACTTAGCGGCCTGTGTTGAATTAATTCACAGTGCTACTCTTTTACATGATGATGTAATTGACGAAAGTAAAGTGAGAAGAGGAATTAAAACTACAAATGCTATTTGGGGCAATCAATCTTCAATTTTAGTCGGTGATTACTTATTAAGTAGATGTTTTGAGATGATGGTAGAGGATGGAAATCTTGAAATATTAAAACTTTTGTCATCGACATCTTCAAAAATTGCTCAAGGTGAAGTAATGCAACTTGAACATAAAGGTGAGGCTGATCTTTTAGAAGAAAATTACATAAAAATAATTGAGTTAAAAACTGCTGCTCTTTTTTCAGCAGCAACAAGAGTTGGTGCATGTCTATCAGATCTAGATAAAAAGAAAAAAGATGCATTAGAGTCCTATGGTAAAAATTTGGGATTGGCGTTTCAAATTGCTGATGACGCTCTTGATTATTTTTCAAAAGAGAAAATTTTTGGTAAAGAAATTGGTAAAGATTTTTTTGAGGGTAAAGTTACTTTACCAATAATTATTTTGTTTCAAAAAGCAAATACTATTGAAAGAACATTCTTAACAAATATTTTTAAAAAGGATATCAGGGATAAAAAAGATTTTGAAAATATTCTTAAGTTGATTAAGAAATATAATGCTCTTGTCACAACGTTTAAAAGAGCAGAATATTTTGTGAATGTTTCTTACGATGCTTTAGGAATCTTTGAAGAATCTGTTGAAAAGAATATTTTACAAAATTTAACAGGTTTTAGTCTTAATAGATCTTTTTAAGGATAAAGTATCTGTTTAATCCAGTTTTTTCCATCTTGTTTTTTATACAACAATCTTTGATGCGATCTGTTGTCAATCTCTAACCAAAATTCTATTTCATTAGGCAATACTCTCCAACCGGACCAATGTGACGGCCTTGGTACTGAATCTTTTTCAGGATATTTTTTTTCATATTCTTTAATTTTTTTTAAAAAATCGTCTCTATTTTTCATTTGCTGCGATTGAGAAGAGGCCCAAGCAGATATTTTACTTCCATACTTTCGTGATTTAAAATAATTATCTGCTTCATCTTTTTCTACGACTACAACTTTACCAGAAACCCTAACTTGTCTTCTGAGGCTTTTCCAATGGAAACAAATTGATGCGTTAGGATTTTTACTTAAATCACCTCCTTTTTTACTATTAAAATTAGTATAAAAAACAAAACCTTTATCACTCAAACCCTTCAGCAAAACCATTCTAACACTAGGAATGCCATCTTTAGTTGAGGTTGCAACAGAGAAGGCGTTTGGATCATTGATTTCGCTTTTTTCAGCTGCAGCAAACCATTTTCTGAATAAATTTACCGGATTTGCCTCATCTTCGAAACAAAGATCCAGTCCTAGCGAATTTTGGCCACTTTTTTGATTCATAAATTATATAAAATAATTTATACATTAAATATCGATGTCTTTTAATACTTTTGGAAAAATATTTCGGTTTACTACATGGGGTGAGTCACATGGTCCTGCAATAGGCTGTATTGTGGACGGCTGTCCTCCAAATATACCTATTTCTGAGAAAGATATTCAAAAAGATATGGATCGGAGACGGCCTGGTAATACTAAGTTCGTTTCTCAAAGAAAAGAGTCAGATAAAGTTGAGATTTTATCAGGGGTATTCAATGGAAAAACTACTGGTACTCCCATTTCAATGTTAATCCGAAATGAAGATAAAAGATCAAGAGATTATGAGTCAATAAAAAATAAATTTAGACCTGGGCATGCTGATTTTACCTATTTTAAAAAATATGGAATTAGAGATTATAGAGGTGGTGGCAGACAATCTGCAAGAGAAACAGCATCAAGAGTAGCTGCGGGGGCAATTGCAAAATTAGTTTTAAAAAATATTATTGGAAAAAAATTTAACATAATTGGTGGGGTTATTCAGTTAGGTTTAATGGGATGTGATAGAAATAACTGGAATAACAATGAAATAAAAAAAAATCCTTTTTTCTGTCCAGATAAAAAATCAGTAAAACTTTGGGAAAAATATCTTCTGGCAGTTAGAAAATCTGGTTCTTCTTGTGGTGCAATTATTGAATTAAGAGCTAAGGGTATTCCCTCAGGTTTAGGAGCGCCAATTTACTCTAAACTTGATGCTGATATTTCTTCAGCACTAATGAGTATTAATGCTGTTAAAGGAGTAAATATAGGAGCTGGGATGAGTTCAGCATATTTGTCTGGTGAAGAGAATTCAGATGAGATGAGAAATAAGTTTGGAAAAATAAAATTTAAAAGTAATAATGCAGGCGGTATTCTTGGCGGTATATCATCTGGACAAGAAATTATTGCTTCTTTTGCAGTAAAACCAACTTCGTCAATAATAAATAGTAGGGAAACTATTAACAAGGCTGGAAAAAATACTAAAATTTCAGTAAGAGGAAGACATGATCCTTGCGTGGGTATAAGAGCAGTTCCTATTGGGGAGGCTATGCTGTCCTGTGTTATATTGGATCACCTGCTCTTAAACAGAGCACAATGCGGTTAGGAAAGATTTTTATTTTTAGCTATAACTATATTTGAATTTAATACGTCTTCTACTTTTTGAACTATACTTTCAGAATCTAAACCAGCAACTTTATACATATTCTCAGGCGTATCTTGATCTATGAACTTGTCTGGTAAAATCATTGATCTAAATTTAAGGCCTTTATCAAAAAACCCTCTTTCTGATAACAAATTTCCAACATGAGATCCAAAACCACCTATTGACCCCTCTTCTATAGTTATAATTCCATCATGATTTGAAGCTAATTCAAGAATAAGTTTCTCATCTAACGGTTTAGCAAATCTCGCATCAAAAATACTTAATGATATTCCTTTTTTTTTTAAAACTTCTGAAGCTTTTTTGCATTCATTTAATCTGGCCCCAAAATTTAAAATAGCTAAATGTTTTCCATCTAAAATCATTTTGCCCTTTCCTATTTCAAGTACCTCTTTAATTCCAGGCAATTTTACCCCTAAACCATTTCCTCTTGGATATCTAAATGCTGAAGGCCTATCATTTATACTGACCGAGGTATTGATCATTCTTATAAGTTCTGCCTCGTCACTAGCAGCCATAACAACAAAATTTGGTAGTGTAGATAAGTAAGTTATGTCAAAAGATCCAGCATGTGTTGGTCCATCTGCTCCTACTAACCCAGCTCTATCAATAGCAAACCTTACTGGTAAAGATTGAATAGCAACGTCGTGAACAACCTGGTCATATGCTCTTTGAAGAAAAGTTGAATAAATGGCTGCAAAAGGTTTATATCCCTCTGTAGCTAAACCAGCTGCGAAAGTCACACCATGTTGTTCTGCTATACCCACGTCAAACATTCTTTCAGGAAATTTTTTTTCGAACAGGTCTAATCCAGTTCCTGATGGCATTGCCCCTGTAATTGCAACAATTTTAGTGTCATTCTCAGCATGCTTGATAAGTGTGTTTGCAAAAATTTTCGTGTATGAGGGTGATTTAGACTTTGCTTTTGATTGTTCTCCGGTAAGAACATTAAATTTTGAAACTCCATGATACTTATCTCCAGATTCTTCAGCTGGTTTATAACCTTTTCCTTTCTTCGTAATCGTATGAATTAAAATTGGACCATCATATTTAGAATTTTTAACATTTTCTAAGATAGTTACTAAATTATTAACATCGTGACCATCAATTGGACCTACATAATAAAAACCTAACTGATTAAATAATGTTCCACCGGTAACCATACTTCTAAACATATCCTCAGCTTTCCCTGCACTTTTTGAAAACCGTTTAGAAAAAGCAGAAAGTATTAATTTAATTGTTTCTCTTAAACTAAAATAAATTTTTCCAGATAAAAGTCTAGCTAAGTATTTGCTCATAGCTCCTACAGGTCTAGCTATGGACATATCATTATCATTTAAAATAACTATTAATTTTGATTTCATTGCTCCTGCATTATTCATGGCTTCGTAGGCCATACCTGCGCTCATTGCTCCGTCACCAATAACTGCGATTACATTATTACTATCATTTGATAATTTTTTTGCGACTGCCATTCCTAAAGTAGAAGAGATAGATGTAGAGCTATGTGCTGCACCGAAAGGATCATACTCACTTTCGGCTCTTTTAGTAAAACCAGAAAGACCGCCGCCTTTTCTGAGTGTTCTAATTTTATCTTTTCTACCGGTAATTATTTTATGGGGATAACATTGATGACCTACATCCCATACTAATTTATCTTTTGGTGTATTAAATACGTAATGTAAAGCGACTGTTAATTCTACTACTCCCAAACCAGCACCGAGATGTCCTCCAGTTTCTGATACAACATTTATCATTTCAGTCCTTAACTCTTTAGAAATTTGTACTAGCTGATTTTTTTTAATCTTCCTTAAATCTGAAGGATAATTAATTTTATCTAATAGTTTTTCACTCATTAATAACTTCTGTCCAATATAAAATTTACAACTTGAATAAGATCTTTTGACTTATTTCCATATTTTTCTAATTTAGAGATTATCAATTTTTTTCTACTTAAAGCAAACTTTAATGTTCTGTTATAGCCTAATGATTTAATAAGTGTTGATTTACCCTTTTTACTATCCTTATTTACTGGCTTGCCCACATTTTTTTTACTACCTCTCAAATCCAAAAAGTCATCTGCGATTTGAAATAACAAGCCGATTTCTTCACCAAGATTTCCTACTTGCTTTTTAATACTATTTTTTGATCCAGAAATAATAGCTGGGGCCAAGCAGCAAAATTCAAATAATTTTCCTGTTTTTTTCTTTTGCATGTTAAGAATTTGGGATAAAGGTACTTTTCTTTTTTCATAGCTTAAGTCTAAAAATTGTCCTCCTGCAATACCGACATGGCCAGCACATTCGGCTAACTTTTTTAATAGCTCAGTTTTAATTTGTGGTTTTATTTTATTTTTTTTATCTGCAATAATTTCAAAAGCTAGAGTTAGTAGAGAGTTACCTGCCAAAATTGCAGTCGACTCTCCAAATTTTACATGGGCTGATGGCTTTCCTCTTCTTAATTTATCATTATCCATACAAGGTAAGTCATCATGGATAAGAGAGTAGGAATGTATACATTCGACAGCAGCACATATATGTATAATTTTTTTTAAATCTAAATTAAAAATTTTTGAAGTATTTATAATTATTGTAGATCTTATTTTTTTTCCTCCAAATAAGGTTCCATATTTCATCGGTAGTATAAGATTAGAATATTTTTGTTTTTTAAAATAATCTTTTAAAAATTTGTCAACAATCTTTGAATTTTTCTTTATATCTCTTTCCATTTATTTTAACTTTTATTTTTTTTTCCTATTTGCTTAATATTACTTAATTTTTTCTTAAAAAGATTATCAACATGATTATTTAGAATTAAAAGTCTTTCATAATCCTTTTTGGAAGCTTGTAGATCTAGTTGATTTTTTTCTAATCTATCGAGAATATCTGATATTTCTCGTTTTGCCTCGTTTATTGATTTACTTTTAATATCAGTTGGAATATTTTTCGTGTTCATAAAAATATAATAATCTTAATATGGGAAATATCTATAAAAATTCTTTACAAAATTTGAGAAAAGCAAAAAAAATTTTAGAGAAAAATCATATAATTGCAGTCCCAACAGAGACAGTTTATGGTTTGGCGGGAAATGCATACTCTAATTCTTCAATAAAAAAAATATATAAACTTAAAAAAAGACCAAAAATTAATCCCCTTATTATTCACTATTACAATATTCGATCACTTAGTAAAGACGCTTACATGGACAAAAATTTTTTAAAACTTTACAATAAATTTTCACCAGGACCATTAACATACATTTTAAAAATTAAAAAAAATTCAAAAATTTCACCATTAGCAAATGCTAAATTAAAAACCATAGCAGTAAGATTTCCAAAAAATAAAATTGTAAGAAATTTATTAAGCATGTTGAAATTTCCACTTGCAATACCAAGTGCAAATATTTCATCAGCTGTAAGCCCTGTAAATCATGAAGATGTTTTAGATGAATTTTCAAAAAAAATTAAATTTATTTTTGATGGCGGTGCCTGCACAATAGGTTTGGAATCAACTGTTGTTAATCTGTGTGGAAAAATTCAAATCTTGAGACCTGGCTCAATAGACAAAAAACAAATTAGCAAAATATTGGGAAAAAAAATATTTATTTCAAAAAGTAAAAAGAAAATAATTTCGCCTGGACAACTTAGCAGACATTACTCTCCGGGCATACCGATTAAGCTAAATTGTAAAAAAAAGGATGATAAAGCCGCATTTATTGTATTTGGGAAAAAGTATAAAAATGCTAAAGATATTTTTAATTTAAGTAAAAATGGCAACTTAAAAGAAGCAGGGAGAAAATTGTATAAAACTCTTAGAAAAATAAAAAAATTAGGATATAAAAAAATAAATATATCTAAAATTCCAAATAAAAAAATTGGAATAGCTATAAATGATAGATTAAAAAGAGCATCAAATTAAAATGTTTATACAAATTAAAAATCTCACCAAAAAATTTCAAAATAGTCTCGCTGTTGATAATATTAATTTTAGCATTGGAAAAAATAAAACCGTAGGACTGCTGGGTCCTAATGGATGTGGAAAAACTACCTCTATCGGGATGATGCTCGGTTTGATTACACCAAGCAGTGGTGAAATTATTATAGATAATAGAAATTTAGATAAATTTAAAAGAGATGACATATTAGCAAGGATTAATTTTGCATCTCCTTATATAGAACTTCCAAAAAAACTGACGGTAAGACAGAATTTGGAGGAATATGGTAGGCTTTATGGTGTAAAAGATTTAAAACACCGAATAGATGAAATATCAGAGGACTTGGATATTAAAAGTTTTTTCAGCAGAAAAACTGGAGAACTTTCTTCAGGGCAGAAAAATAGAGTATCTTTAGCAAAGTCTTTAATCAATAAACCTGAAATTTTACTTTTAGATGAGCCTACAGCCAGTCTGGATCCTGACATAGGAGATTTCGTAAGGACTTATATTCAAAATTATAAATCTAAAAATCAAGTAACTATACTTCTTGCTTCACATAATATGAATGAAGTAGAGAGGTTATGTGACAGTATAATAATGATGAAAAAAGGTAAAATAATTGACCGAGGTACTTGTGATGAAATAATTGAAAAACACGGAAGAGACAATCTTGAAGAAACATTTCTAAAATTAGCTAGGAGTAAAGATGAACTTTAACAAAGTTTATGCTTTGTCATTAAGGCACATGTATTTAATAGTTAATTCTTTGCCAAGAATTATAGATTTAATTTATTGGCCAACAGTTCAAATTTTTTTATGGGGTTTTATATCTAAGTTTTTTACTTTAAATTCAGAGTACTATAGCAATACAGTAGGTATCATCTTAACCGCAGCAATTTTATACGACTTTTTATTTAGAGTGAGTATAAGTTTTAATATGATGTTCTTGGAGGAAATTTGGAGCAGAAATTTTACAAATTTGTTTATAGCACCCATAAAGATTAGCGAAATTATTACTTCACTCACTTTTACAGCAATTTTAAGGGCACTCATTGGATTGGTTCCTGCAGCTTTCTTGGCAATACCTTTGTTCGGCGTTTCAGTTTTTAAATTAGGTTTTCCATTACTATTTTTACTTCTATCGTTATATTTTTTTGGAATTACTTTAGGTCTACTTGTCACTTCAGGATTATTAAGATTTGGTCCATCTTTTGAAAATATTGCTTGGGCTAGTTTATTTTTCTTAGCTCCTTTAGGGTGCATCTATTACCCAATAGAAATACTTCCTTACTCTCTACAATTGGTGGCAAAAGCATTGCCTTTGGTTCATATTTTTGAAGAAATGAGAAATATTCTGTTAAATGGTGTTGTTAATTATTTGGACATAATTAAAGCAATATCTATATCTATAGTTTATTTTGTTCTAGGTGTTATAATTTTTTATGTTTCTTTTTTTGGTGCTAAAGTTAGAGGGACATTAATTAATATGGGCGAATAGTAATATGCATAAAAAAATTGAGGAAATAAAAAAACTTGAAAAACCACCGAAAGTTTTAAAAAAATTATTTAGTGAGCACGAAATTAATGAATTTTTAGAATTATACGAAAACTTACCTACAACTGTACATAATAAAAAGCAAAATGTTATTAAGAAAAGATGGCTTCAAGGTTATAACAATAAATTAGAAAAAATATTCTGCGAGAGGCTTAAAAATGAAATAGGTGGTTTTGAAATGGATAACCTTAAAGATGAAAATGGTAAAGATATTTATGGGCTTATTCAGGAAAGCTACAATCCAATTGGTTTACATGTTGATGCAGGTTTTAATCTTGAAAATCTCATTTATAGACAAACATTAATTCCACTTACTCCAGTTGGGAGTACAGTAATATTTAAAAATAGGTTTTATGGTGAGTCTACAAACTTTACGCTAGACAAAAAAGAGCTTGATAAAAAACAATTAAACTACGGACAGAATAAAAGATCGTCTGAGCATATAGGAATGTATGGAAACAAACCCTTTGATAAAAATGCATATGAGCAATATTTGACACACGAAAAATTAGAAAATCTAGCAGGACTTGAGATAGAATTTGTATATGAATGGGAAATGGGATCAATGCTCATTTTTGATAGAACAAACCTGCATTGCTCATCGAATAAAATTGATGGAAAAAAAATAGGACTTACAACGTTCACTAAAAAATAATTTTTAAATGTTTCTTAATAAGATAAAAATTAGTTTCACAAAATTGATTTTACCTCCATTACATATTCTATTAAGATTTTTGAAAGCAAATTCACGCGTAATAAATTTTCTTACTGAAAAAAAACATAGAGCAAATGATATTTACAAATTCGAGAAGACCATAGGTCATATTCTGAAAAATGAAAAAATAGTTGCTTTAGATGTGGGCTCGCAAGGCGGATTTAACTCTGACTCCTTTTTTTTAAAAAAATATAATAAATTTTTTAAAGCAATTTTGGTAGATCCAATAAAAGATGAAAAAAAATATGAAGGTTTTGATTTTATTAATAAAGGTTTATGGAGCTCTAAAGTAAATAAAAAAATTTATTTTTTAGGTAAACGACCTGGAAGTTCTTCCATGTATGAACCAGATAAAGAGTCCTTAAAAATTTACGGATTTAAAGAAAAAGATTTTCATCTTTTTGATGTAACTAAAACAGAAGATGTTGAGTGTGATACACTAAGTTCAAGTCTTAAATCTCTGAATATTGTTTCTCTTGATTATTTAAAAATTGACACGCAAGGGGCTGAGTTAGAGGTTTTAAAAGGACTTGAAAATTACAGACCTCTTCTAATTAAATGTGAAGTTCAAATTTTTCCCATGTACAAGAATGTCCCCAGCTGGACTGAACTTTTGAATTACCTAAGTAACTTAGGTTATATGTTGATTGACTGGAAAGTTATTGGGTCACATATTACTAGAACTCCTGTCGAAATGGATATGATTTTAATACCCAATTTTTCAAAAAATGTTGGCAAAAAAATAATTTTAGAAAGACAAAAACAATTTGTGAGCTTAATGTTAATCTGTGGCCAAATAAAATTGTTAAAAGAAATATCGGAAATATTAGGACTAGATTATTCTGAGTATTATAAAAAAGTAGAAGATAAATATTTTGATTAAAAATTTATGAAAATTTTTGACTGTTTCCAATATTTTAATGAAGAACACATTGCAGATTTAAGATTTAATATAATGAATCAATTTGTTGATAAATTTGTAATAGTTGAATCTACTTTAAATCATCAGGGTAAGCCAAAAAAACTTAATTTTGATATTAGTAAATATGCAAAGTTTAAAAATAAAATAAATTATATTGTTGTAGATGATACACCTGAAAATTTAAAAAAACCACATGAAGGTGGTGAGTCTTTGGTTGAACAGCATCAAAGAAATTCCATAATGAAAGGTATAAAAGAATCAGGTGATAACGATTTGATTATTCTTTCTGATGTAGATGAAATACCAGATCTAAACAAGTTGAGTAGATTTAACAAAAATAATTATGCAGTTTTTTCTCAAAAAATGTTTATGTATAAATTGAATCTTTTAAATCTTAATGAAAATAATTGGCATGGATCTAAAATATGCTTGAAAAAAAAATTTAAGTCTCCGCAATGGTTAAGAAACTTAAAATTTAAAAAATATCCATTTTGGCGTTTAGATAAAACTAGAAATTTGCAAATAATTGATAATGGTGGGTGGCATTTTGCTTACCTACAAAGCCCTGAGAATATTTCAAAAAAAATAAAATCTTTTGCACATGGAGAATTCAATAAAGAAGATATTGCAGACAAACAAATAATTAAGACTAAAATCGAGAATGAAGAAGATATATTTGGCAGAGGTTATAGATTAAAAAAAGTAAAAGTTGATTCAACTTTTCCAGAGTATATTCTTAAAAATAAGGATAATTTGAGACATTGGATAGCCTGACAAATGGTGCGCCCGGAAGGAGTTGAACCCTCAACCTTCTGATCCGAAGTCAGACGCTCTATCCAGTTGAGCTACGAGCGCATTAAATATGTTTTAAACTTTAAAATGAATAAAACAACAAAATTTTTAGTGGATGGTGCAAGTAATAATCTAAGATTAGATAAATACTTGGCTTCTAAATTAAGCATACTCACAAGATCTCAAGTTAAAAAAATCATTTTATTAAATAATGTAAGTATAAATAAAGAAGTTGTTAAATCTCCATCTCAGAAAATAAAATCAGGAAATATTATAGATGTTTATGTTGAGGAAAAAAAAACTGAACATATTAAAGCTGAAAAAATGAACATCGAGATTATTCATGAAGATAAAGATTTAATTGTTATTAATAAACAAAGCGGTATTGTAGTTCACCCTGGTGCAGGAAATAAAGATGGAACTTTGGTAAATGGCCTTTTACATTTATATAAAAAAAATCTCTCAGATTTAAATGGGCTTTCACGTCCTGGTATAGTTCACAGAATAGATAAAGAGACAAGCGGTCTTTTGGTAGTTGCAAAAACAAACTTTGCACATGCAAATTTAGCTGAGCAATTTAATAAACATACTATTAAAAGAAAATACTTGGCTCTAATCTGGGGAGTTATAAGACCGCTCAATGGAAAAATTATAACACTCTTATCAAGAAGCAAAAAAAATAGACAACTAATGTCTGTAAGCGAAAGGTCAGGAAAAAAGGCAATTACAAATTATAGAACTTTAAAAGTTTTTGTAAAAAGAGAAATACCAAAAATAAGTTTGGTAGAGTGTGCTTTGGAAACAGGTCGGACACATCAAATTAGAGTGCATCTATCCCATAAAGGAAATGGGCTAGTTGGAGACAAAAAATATGGAAAGCAAAAATTGAGATTTAGAAAAATAAATAAAAATTTTGAAAAAATATTGCTAAATTTTAAAAGACAAGCGCTACACGCAAAAAGCCTAGGCTTTGTACACCCTGCAAAAAATAAACAAATGCATTTTGAGTCAAATTTACCTAAAGATTTTAAGAAAATGCTGGATTTCCTTGAAAAATTTGCCAATTGAAAATTTTTAATTTAGAAATATATATACATTTAAATGAGCAATAAAACTGGAATATCGAACTTACCCATCCTTTCAGGAGAAGGTGGGTTATCTTTGTATCTTGCACAAATAAAAAAGTTCCCGATGCTTGATGCTGAAGAAGAATATATGCTTGCTAAAAATTGGAAGGAAAGAGGAAATTTAAAATCAGCCCACAAACTTGTAACGAGTCATCTCAGGTTAGTAGCTAAAATTGCTATGGGTTATAAAGGTTATGGACTTCCAGTAAGTGAATTGATTTCGGAAGGTAACATTGGATTAATGCAAGCTGTAAAAAAATTTGATCCCGACAAAGGTTTTAGATTAGCAACTTATGCGATGTGGTGGATTAAAGCAGGAATACAAGAATATGTTCTAAGATCTTGGAGCCTTGTTAAAATGGGTACAACAGCTGCACAAAAAAAATTATTTTTTAATTTAAAAAAAATTAAAAAACAAATTGCTCCAACAGAGGAAGGAGATTTGAAGGATGAACAAGTAAGAGAGATATCAAAAAGACTAAATGTTAAGTCTGAAGAGGTTGTTTCAATGAATAGAAGAATGATGGGGCAAGAAAAATCTCTTAATGATCCAATTAAAGCAGGTGAAAAGGACGAGTGGCAAGATTGGGTTGTGGATGAAAATTTGGACCAAGAACTTTATGTGTCACAAAAACAAGAGTTAGAAGAAAAAAAAGCGCTATTACATGAAGCAATTAAAATTTTAAACGAAAGAGAAAGAAAGATATTAGAGTCCAGAAAACTTTCAAATAATCCAAAAACTTTAGATGAATTAAGTAAAAAGTATAAAATTAGTAGAGAACGAATAAGACAAATAGAAACTAAAGCTTTTGAAAAACTTCAAAAAGCAATGCTTAATTCACACAAATCGAAAAATTTACTTCCCTTAAATTAAAAGGGATTTTCTATTAGAATAGTATCTTCTCTTTCGGGGCTTGTTGATATACTTGATACTTTGGCTTCAATAAATTTTTCTAGTTCTTTTATATAAAATTTAGCGTTAGCTGGTAATTTCTCAAATTCTTTAATTCCCTTTGTTGATGATTTCCATCCTTTGAAGGCTCTATAAATTGGCTTAACTTCTAATTGATCATCAACTGCTGCTGGCAAATAATCTATTTCTTTGTTCTTAAGCTTATAGCCAATACACATTTTTATCTCATCTAGTTCATCTAAAACATCTAGTTTTGTTAAAGCGATACCGTTTATGCCAGAAATTTTAATTGTTTGTCTTACTAGAACTCCATCAAACCAACCGCATCTTCTTTTTCTACTTGTGACAGTCCCAAACTCTTTTCCTCTTTTGCCTAGTAGTTCCCCAATCTTATCTTTAAGCTCGGTTGGAAAAGGTCCTTCACCAACTCTGGTAGTATAAGCTTTTGTTATACCTAAGACATAATTTATTGTATTTGGCCCACATCCTGTTCCTGTGGCAGCTGAAGAGGCTACAGTATTAGATGAGGTTACAAATGGATATGTGCCATGATCTACATCCAATAAAATCCCTTGTGCGCCTTCAAATAGAATTTTTTTTCCTTTTGATTTAAATTCATCTATTTTTTTCCAAACTGGCTGTGAAAATTT
>MDSV01146206.1_pt1 | contig 19744 bp, 38 predicted proteins | sample 810851 | NCBI WGS metagenome assembly MDSV01 (sample SAMN05326640, study PRJNA326480) | marine metagenome | isolation source: seawater | place: Atlantic Ocean: North East | collected 2012 | reverse complement strand
CAGGCGAAGTCGTATTAATACCTACATTACCTCCAGTTGTTACTAGGAACTTATTATTTATATTAGTTAAATTAGCCATATTTTATTGTTATGATACACTTAATGTTCCACTAAACATATACCCAACTTGTACTGTCCAATTTACGTTTGTGGTATTCCAATTAGCGTCTGTTGTTATTTTACACACTACAGAGTTACCTGTTGTTCCACCAGACGAAGTTGCGTTATCAAATGTAATAGTAATACCTGATGTGCTAGAGCCGGGGCCAGGTGCTTCTAATAACTTATTATAAATAGGGGTTGAATTTAATTGATGAGCAATTACATACCTTTTTAAAGCTCCTGACGGTGTAGTAATCCATACATCGAATAATAGCGAACCATAACTTTCTCTTGTTACAGTAAATAGAGTTGCGGCATTTGTGTTTGCAGTAATTTGACTATAACCATTAAATATACCAGATTTTTGATAAGGAAAAGCTTTCTCTACTTCTATAATTCCACCAGAACTATTCACAGCTAGATCATATGCAGAACTTCCAGTTTTATTACCTTGTCCATATTGACTTAAAAAAACTGAACCACTTGATACTCTTAAGCCATCTACTGGGGTACCGCCTGACCTAAGCACTACACTACCATTTGGTGAATAGATATAATTACTACCAACTTTCATCATTTTTATAGTAGGCGTATTGTTTTGTGTACCTATTGTAAGAACAGCTTCTTGAGGTGAGCTTGTTCCTTCCATTAATAAACCTTGGCCTAATACAGTAACACCATTCGTTGTAGTTTCAAACTTTTTCGCACTATCATAATATAATTCAACTGCTCCATTTTGTGTAGCAGACAACATATTTTCATCATTTGAAGCTATTATTTTTACATAATCTCCTTTTAATCTTAAATCTCCTGTACCTGCATCTTTTATATAACTATGACTTCCATCGTGATATATTTCTAAATCACTACCTGTTCCAAATACTGCTTTACTAGTATCAGTGAATGTTATATTATCCGCCGCACTAACTGCAATATCCGTGCCTCCAGTTGTATTTCCATTAGTTAATACTTCAGCTAAAGTTTCATTACCTAAATCTACAATATCTGCTATAGTAGCTTTTCTAATAGTATTAGAATCACTTATATCGTTAAACCATAAAGTGTCTGTTGCTACAGGAGTTGCTGCAGTTAATCCTGCAATTGCATTATCTGTACCTGTTATATCAATAGATGTAGTTAATGTATCAGTTGCGCTAGCAGCAGTACTAATACCAAAACCTCCAGCAAAAGTAGCTGTATTGGTGGAACCTATTGTTTGTGAAGTTCCTGTATCACCAGCTAATGTCCAACTAACGTAGTTATCTACAGTTGGAAAAGTAACTAAATTTAACTCACCGTTTATATATTGAGATGCAGAACCTGCACCAGCTATATTAATATTACCACTAGTTGTTATTGGCGTATTAGTTATATTAAGCGCATTACCAGTTTCTGTTAAACCTACACTTGTAACTGTACCTGTAGTAGGTGTTGTCCATGTGTTAACTGAAGCAGAACCTCCACCTGATGTTAACACTTGGCCAGCTGATCCATAAGTGCTAGCACCTAAACTAATACCTTTGTTTATTCTTAACGCTTCTTCAAACACACCAGGTCCTTTTACAGTTGTTGTATCAGTTACAGCATCACCAAGTGTTGTATTACCTTCAACCACTAAATTACCAGAGTTACCTACAGTAACAGTAGAACCATTGTCTGTTATAAGACCAGTTGCTAAAGTATTAGATCCAGTCCATTTAGCTATTTTGTTTGCTGTACCACTTCCAAGTATAGCAGAAGTGTTATCTATTTTTTGCCAAGTATCAGTTGCCCCGACTTCTACAAATATAGCCCAGTCACCAACTTGCCAATCGGTAATACCATTTAAGTTTGTATTACCTGCAACACTTACAATATAAAACTCACCTGTAACACCAGTGCCACTAGTAAGCGTTGGTGTGTTAGTGTTAGCGTTCCATGTTCCTTTATATACAAGACCTTGTGGTATACCCGTAATCTGACCTTGTAGCTTTGCCATTGCAGCAAGTATAGTATCAGATGCGCCGATCGCAGCCGACGTTGGAGTAGGTAAGTTTGTTAATAGTTTTGCTGTTACTACAGTGTCAGCTATTGTTGTGTTTATAATTTTGTTACCACCACTAGTATAAGTAGGAGCGTCGGGTACTGTAGTTACATCACCCGCAACACTAATAGTACCTGCAGTAGCTAAAGCTGTTGCTGAACTTGCATTACCAGCTAGAGATCCAGTGAATAAGTTTGATGTAATAGCTGTAAATCCGGCTAATACCGTTGTTGTCCATGTTGCGGTACCAGCTGTAGTTGTAAACGTACCAGCTTTACTAGTACCTGTTATAGTAACATTGTTGTTTAAATCAACAGTTACAATACCTTTGTTTCCAGTAACAGCAGCTGCAGTAATTGTTATATTTGAATCACCATTAAATTCTAAGTCGTCATTTGTTAGATTTAAAGAAAAAGGTCCTGTCGCATCACCAGCATATTCCAATGTTTTTGAACCCGCTGCATTGTCAACATAAGCTGTAGTAGCTATTTTAGTTGAATTGTTACCTGCGCTTTGAGTTACACCTGTTGTAACTGTATTTATGGTACCTAGTAAATCACCAGCAAATGTTGTAGCATTAACTATACCACTAACAGTAATATTAGTAGGCATAGCTATTGTTAATGATTGACCACTTTGTGTGGTTGTTATTTGGTTTGCTGTTCCATTTATTGCAAAAACTTGAGAATCTAAAAGAACTGAACCTGTTCCTCCGTTATCTCCACTAAAATCTAAATCTTGAGCTGCACTGTGACTATGTACAAACGCTGTTGTTGCTACTTTAGTAGAATTATCTGTTATAGCTTGTGTTGTGGCGCCTGAACCGTTTGGTAAAGTTACACCCGCTGTAGGAAATCTAAAAGTTATTTTTTGTGCCGTACCTACAGATTCTATTTGATTAGCAGTTCCAAGTATGCTAAATGTTTGAGAAGCTAAGTTTACAGTTTGATTACCACCGGATGTACCAACAAAAGTTAATACAGAAGGATCTACTTTAGCTTGGACAAACGCTGTTGTTGCTAATGTTGTGTTATTAGTACCTAATGCTTGTGTAACACCAGTTACAGTACCTTGTATGCTTGAACCTGCTTTTACAACACCTGTTAAGTTGCCTGCAAAATCTGTAGATGTAATACTTGAAAACCCTGTACCCACACCGCCAGTTATAGTCATTGAACTGTCTGTGAATACATTAAATGTAGATGTTCCTGTACCTTGTACGTTTAAAAAATTAGTTGCAGACTGATTAGTGTTTGTAGCTGGATCTTTTGCGCTAGAATTTATTTTTATTACAGCACCAAGACCAGCAGCACCACCTGAAACTATATCTACAATACTTTGTATTGTAAAATTTTTAGTAGGTTTACCATCTGCGTTTACATCTGTACCTAATATAAGGTCATCTGACGTAGGCGTTACTATAGGGTATGAATAGATTATTGCCATGTTATACTAGTTTAGATATCTTTATCGTTGCTATAGAAGGCGTTGTTACCGCAGGTGTAATACCAGCATTAATAGGTGTACCATTTTTAACTAAACCTCCTTCATTTACTACATTTTTAGCCATTTGGAAATTATAATAACAAGGTATTGTTATATTAACTGTTATAGGTATGATAAGTGGTACGGGTTTATATGTACCTTCAAACTTTTGATTATACACTACAGTTGGACCAACTTGTGTTGTTCCATCTTGAAGAGTTCTAAATATTAAATACGGTACAGCGCTTGCATCAGATATAACACCAACTGAATATGTTAATATTATTTGATATGTGCCTGTTGTATTAAATTGTATTTTATCTGCAGCTGAACCAGAACCACCTCCTTGCAATAATTGTACATTACTGTTGCCTGCGCCAGTTGGTGCTCCAAATCTTATGTTGTAAGCTTGGTTTACTGTAGATGCTTGAGATGTAACACTTGAAGATGATGTTAATTGTTCAACCCAGTTTTGATCAACTAAGGTTTTTATACTTGTGAAGTCGTATTGACATGTCGGATTTCCTGTAACAGGATTACCTGAACTGTCATAAATGTTGGATCCTAATACTTTATCTCCAAACTGTGGAGTAATTATAGGATAGGAAGAGATTTGTGCCATAGTTTTTTTTATTTATATTCTGTCTACGCTGTAAACATGTGAATTTACGTTATTTCTCTAACGGACTTTTTATGAAGCGCGCTATGGTTAATAATATTACAGGTTTTTTGTTAGGTTTACTTGTATATAGAACTAGATAAAAGCAAAGTGTGACAATAGCTGTTTACTCTATAGCTATAATAGGCTTATGTCACATAAAAGTTGTTAGTTATATAGAAGTATGGTGTTACCCCTATCCATCTGGTTATCAACGTATTACGCAAAGTCGTTTGGTTTTACCGGGGCGGCCCAAGGTTTTTCATGTTTCGACAAAATGTTTCACGTTTTTCCATGTTTCTACAGTACTATTCACGTTTTTACTAGAATATTCTAACTTTATTATATTACAAAGTAAATACGAGTATACTTGGATAATATATATGTAAGTAATTAAGTAATAATAGTTACTTCATTAGAATGAGTGTGGTATACCATTCGACTAATATTAACTACCAAACAAATATACACTACTATGACTAGAAAAGAAATATACAAAGAATTACAACAAATAGATGAATTTCACTCTAACTTTAATCCAAATGATAAGTCTCGTGAAAGAATGAGAGAACTAATTGCACTATTACCAATATCTAAATATGACAGAGTAAGATAATACAAACTAAATACGACACAACTTGGATAATACTAATGTAACTAATAAACTAAATAAATAAATAAAATATAAAATTATGAGTAAAATAACTTCAAAAAGATTTGTCATCAGACAGTCACTAATCGGAAAAAATGTAACAATTGAATTCACTAACAAGAAAGGTATCACATACACTTACAATCATGACATAGCGTTCAATATTATGAAAGACAAGTTACAAAGTATGAATTGCTTTCAAAAATACAAGTCTTACACTGCAACTAATAATATTCCAGTTGCACTAAGAAATGTAGAATTAGTGTAATCACTACTGCGAGTTCCACTTGTTTCTAACAGTAAATTGCGAACAAGTACAAGACATAATGGTTAATGTGAGTTCGATTCTCACCATGTCTACTAACAATAATAAAATTTAATAATATGAAAAAAATTAGAAAATATGTAAAGTCAAAACCTTTACACTTAGTAGTACTAGAAGTTTATGCTTTTGGAGTATTACTACCACTAGCAGTATCAGGAATACTATTTATGTTTCACCAAGTAATATTTGTAGGCGTATGATTTATAATCTAAATACACATTATGGTAAAGTCGATCTCACTTGGGCAATACTCAGACAAATGAGTAATGAACTAACAAGAGCAGATGTAGAAGGTATTGTACTAACACACAAACTAAATACGACAACTAATGGATAATACTAATATGAATACACAATTTAAAGACTATCCAGCGTCAGAAATCAAAGCAAAGTTACAACAATGTCTTGACTATGAAGCAAAATATGGTACAAATGCTACAGTCACTGCTGTTAAAAAATGGTGTAACAGCTATGAGTATCGTAAAAACGAGTGGCAATGGCGACAAAATGTAGCAAAATCAATTAATTATAACACAAATTACACTAAACCTTATTACAATGAGTACAAATAAATACACTTGGCAACAAGAAAATCAAATGCTCGAGGATTCTTTCGCTAGAAGACTATTAATAGAGCATAATATTAAAGAAGTAACAACACAAAGACAAGCAATAAATGGCACAAGAGAGTTTGAATTTCCTGTACCATCAAGAAAAACTTGGCCAAATGGCAAAAGATTAAGACTCGCTTGTTACAAAACAGGTTATGTAAGAAACGTAAATTCTTGCTCATCTAACTATCAATTAAATCCAGTATACAAATCAGAGCGCAGACAAATGTTTCTAACTGATCAAGGCACACTTAAAACATTCATTTATGATAGTTATACTAGAGTAAAAATATGGAATAGTCTTGCTAGAATGAAATTTATGCTTGACTTCTACATTAGAAATCACAAACTAAATACGAAAACCAACGGATAATAATTATATATGAAAAAAATCAAATTCAATCAAGAAACAGGTAATGCTATTATCGAAACAGATAATGGCTACAAAGCACTAACTAGACTACATCAAAACACAGAATACACAGATTACTTAAACTGGTATACTATAAACGATAGAATCTATGTGTAGAAATATGCAAGAACTAAAGCAATATGTTAAAAACAAGCGTAAACAACGTGGTTTTCAACACTATGAGCTAAACAAAGTGCACGGTGAATGCCAACCATTTACCGATCGCGAGTACAAACAAGTAAAACTACGAGGTAAATCATCTTATAGTCAAGCAAGTAAGTACACAATGCATAAAATGTGGCGTGATTCACATGAAAAATACGATTTAAAACAAGTTAAAAAAGCAATATTATGAGTAAAATGAAAATTATAGATGAAATAGCAGACGCTCAAGTGTCTTACATCAAAGAAACGTTATATGACTCTGTTCAATGGGCTATTGATGGTTCAGAACTAGATCATAACAAACTAAATGGTGATGAATACAACCAATTAATGCACATGATAATGTGTGCTACAATAGAAAAATTACATACAGGTTTAGATAATTATGAAGACTAAAAGGAGACATAAGCACATTAAACTACTTAAAATTACTAGGCAAGACGCTGAACGTATAGAAATTGAGTGGTTTAGACGTTACAATCACAAACTAAATACGATTATTAATGGATAATAATAATATGAAATGTAAATGTAACAATCAAATACCAGCAGGCAGACTAGCACTAGGTTATTCAACCTGTGTAAACTGTAGCAAAACAAAGCAATATAGTTATATTCCTATTATTGCAAACAAACAAGTACTAGAAGTACAAATAGTAAGTCAAGAGCTCAGTGAAGCAGTTCACAAAGCTTGGCGTAGAAAATAAATATAGTTGGAAGGTGCTGCTGTTAGCGGCAGACTATAGTCAGACGAGTAGCTTAACAGGGTAATTTAAGAGCTGAGACCATTTACCACATAAGTGAATAGCTGACAAACGTGAGAAATAGGAGGTGAAAGCCACACTAACTCACTTGAGAGACGGCGGCATACAGGTCACGTTAGGTAGATCGGTACATTGTACCAGTACGAAACAGAAAGTGTGGATAAATGATAATACTAGTTAGCTACCTGTCCACAACTGGTGTCTCTCATAAGGGCGTGAAATGGTTAGTGGCAACCGCGGCGAAAGCAAAGGTGCCAAACGCAGGTTCGACTCCTGCCACGTCCACTAAAGACTGGTGAAATTAGTCACACGTTGCATTCACCGTGAGAAGCTTACGACATTGCTCACAGGTTGGTCACCACTTAATGCGGGGTAGAGCAGAGGTTAGCTCGTTGGGCTCATAACCCAAAGGCCGGAGGTTCGAATCCTTCTCCCGCAACTAACATTAAATAATTAAATATGGCAAATATGAGTTATTGCAGGTTTGAAAATACTGCAAGAGATTTAGAAGACTGTGTTATCGCTCTTCAAAACAATGACTTAGTTGAATACATGAGTGTTCACGAGGTTAATGGTTTAGCTGAACTACAATTATTAGCAATGGATATTGTAGGAATGCAAGATCATATTGGTAATATAATAGACAAAGAAAGAGAAAGATTTGAAGCACATGAACTTACAAACTAAATACGAATTAACACGGATAATATAAATATGAGATTAAAAACAATTTATGACAGACTAGAACCAGGTTTTAAGTCGTCACTGCAAACGAATGCTAGAAAATACTCTAGTGCTAAAAGACTTAAGTATGCGCTTATGTCTGAAACATCATGGTATGATTTAACAATCAGTCAAATATCTGACATATCAGTATACTGTGATATAAAAACTTATAACTTATCTGCTCAAGACATAATGTATGGCAGTTCTATAATTACTAAATAATATGGAAAAAAGAATACAAGATTTAGCACATGACAAAGCTTTTGCTAATGTATACAGTCTAGACACTGACATTAGCAGGCTAAAGCAAGAAATAAAAGATGACATAACACCTTTTATAACAATAGATCAACTAAAAGGTGTATTGAGACACACAAAACAACAACGTGAAGTGTGGGATTATATAGCATCATTAATAGAAAAAGATCACGAAAGAATAGATTACTTAGATTATGAAGAACAAAACAACATTACCTAAATGGTTCGATGGTACGATATACGACAAAGGCGACACAGTAACAAACCCTTTTTCAGGCGACACCTACGAACTAAACAACTTAGAATTAAGCATGTATGACTTAATTATGGGTTCTCAAATGGTACAAAAGTACGATTTAACAAGAAAAGGCTTAGACTGGTTTAGAAAATCCAATCCTAAAGCTTATCAAGTGCTATTAGATTAGCATAATGACTCGTGGTGTAACTGGCAACACGTCTGGTTTTGGTCCAGAAGAGTCTAGGTTCGAGCCCTAGCGAGTCAACTAACATTAAATTAAATTAAATATGAGTAAATTTAAAAGCAAACTCACTCCACATTTTAAAGTGAGTTTATTCAAGTCTATACTTAGAGTTATGGGCTTTAGCATCCTATTGTCATCATTGTCACTAGGTGTAGTAGTATTAATAATCGCTGAAATAATCAGCATAGGTGAAGAACTAGTATAATGAGTACTAGAAATATGACACTAGTGATCGATAGATCACACGCAGAAGATCATGAAGCAGGATTTGCGCTTAAACCTCAACTGGTTAGTGACAAATCTTATGTTCACATGTATCTGCACCACGACGGTTATCCTGAGTGGAGAGGCATAGAGCTTGCAAACTGGATTAACCATATGCAAGAATACAGAGGTTTTAAAAACTTTGGTGACGGCTCAAGAATAGCATCACATTTAGTACATGACTTTTATTATAACAGTCAATACTTATATCCTAATGTCAACGCATGTGACCATGAATATACGTGGATTATATGGACAGGTAAGTCTGATGTATGGTTAAGTGCTTATAATCAGTATAATAACGTATGTGAATTTGTTGGTACACCTGATAAGCTTATACATAGGTATAAACAAAACAATATGGGTTATACTAACTGGACTGATAAGTTTTTAGTAGAAACTAATGCAGAAAATAATTACAAACTAAATACGAAATACGATGGATAATAATATGTTTAAAGAAGATATAATTGTGGACATAGGAAACCTTACAGGTGGCGTCAAGTCACATATGGACGGTGAAAAATACACGTTAAAAGAAATGTTAGTACGTATTGAAACATTAGAAGAACAACTAGCTGATGTAAGATACTTTTTAGCTAATCCTAAAAAATTAAATTACTAATGACAGAAAGACAATATCAAAAACTATTAGATAGAATTAAATTCGATCTATATCAGGAGTTTATTAACCCTGAAACAGCATCTTATGGTATTAAATACGTAGAAGACGAACCTATATATGAAGGTGAATTATCTGAGCGTGAAATACTACAAGACGAACTCGGTAGACTTTGTACACTTCAAAACAAATTTATTGATGATGAAGAGTACGAAAAAGCTGAGATAATGAAAAATAAAATAACTAAATTACAAAATAAAATAGATAAATTATGATTAAACCAATGCTCGCATACAAAGTGGACAAAAAACCTGTCGACTGGTCCGAGAAAGTATATATTCAACCTAAGCTTGACGGCGTACGTTGTGTTATAACTCTCGATGAAAAAGAAAATATTAGATGTTTCTCTAGAACAGGTAAAGAGTTTCACAACCTTGATCACATTAAAGACTCATTAAAACCTTGGTTTGAGTTTAATGATGATGTTATTCTTGACGGTGAATTATACAATCATGATCTTAAAGATAATTTCGAAAAGATTATATCATTAGTCAGAAAACAAAAACCCACTAAATCTGATAAGCTAGAAGCTAAAAAACTAGTACAGTTTCATTGTTATGACTACATAGATCAAATGCATGATTACAGCACAAGAATGAATCAACTTGTTACAAGTGATATGTATTCTTACTGTGTTAAATATGTAGAAACATCTAGAGTTAGATCTAAAGATGCCGCACAGTTAAGACATCAATACAACTTAAATAACGGTTACGAAGGCTCTATACTGCGTCTAGATGGCCCTTATCAATGTAAAAGATCCTACAACTTACAAAAGTTTAAAGACTTTCATGACACCGAAGCTACTATTGTAGGTTATGAAGAAGGTAAAGGCAAACGTGAAGGTACTCTTGGCAAGTTCTTAATGCAAGATGATGATGGTAACAAGTTTGGTTGTCCTCCAGGTAAAGGCTACAACTATAAAGATCTAGCTGATATGCTTAAAAACATTCATGACTACATAGGTAAAACAGCTACGTTTACATATTTCGAACGTACTCAATACGGTAGTTACAGACATCCATTATTTAAAACTATCAGAAATTATGAGTAAACTAGTTTGGCAATTGTACAACGATAATATGATCAGCATGGAAGTTGCCAACATGCTACTTGATCAACATTATAACAGAGTAAATAAGTCATGAATATATTTTATTTACACCCTGATCCTTATGAAGCTGCCGCTTATCATTATGACAAACACAAAGTTAAAATGATACTCGAAGCAGCACAAATGCTATGTACTGCTCATCGCATGTATAACCTTGACTATGAGTGTGAGGATATACCTTACAAGAAGGCACATGTAAATCATCCGTCTACCATATGGGCTAGGCAGTCTGGTCAAAACTATTATTGGCTATACCATTACATGATTGCACTTGGCGATGAGTATACTAAGCGTTATGGCAAAACACATTTAACTATTACTAAATGTAAAAAGCCATTAGCTAAATATCCAGGTGGTATACTACACACTGGTTTTACGCAACCACCACAGTGTATGCCTGATGAATATAAAGTTGAAGGTAATTCTGTTAAAGCTTATTGGAATTACTATATTAATGATAAGAAAACTATAATTAATAAAAATGAAAAACCTTATACTAAGTACCCTTTTGACTGTGACCGCTACCATATATCATGCGACACCGTCTCAGACAGACAGCACGCCTGATAGAACAGCTACAAACTTTAAGATTAATATGAATAACCCTGAGATACACAGAATAATTGCTGTATCTCGGGATCTTGAAGCTAAAGGCTTTAAAATGAATAGTATTGTTATTGTTAGTAATGCAGGTGATATGGATGGCCTTTGGGTCATAAGAGATCGCATGAACAAACGATGGACAAATAGAATAGACTTCCTAGTCGACGAGACATTGAAGGGAGGTAAATGGAATAACGTAAAAATTAAATTATATGAGCACAACTAAACAAATTAAACATTTATTAAAAACAAATGTTTTTGGTATTGCAGATAAAGTAAAGGCTTTTCAAAAGCCTAAACGTGACAATAGGTTTAAGAATAAAAGAGTAAGAGGCTAATGTCACATTACGTATCAATACCGCGTTACTTATATTATCTAAACAAGAGGCGGATTGTATACAGACGTAATCCAACAACAGACAAGCCGACGTTAACATTCGAGCATGGTAGGTATTATGAAAATGGTACCTATCAATGCTATGATTTATTTCGTAGTAAAGCTAAAATTACTACCTACAAATCATTAAAATGGCATCTGTTAGTCTTATGGTATTTAAATCCAAGACTAGATATGAATGAGTTTACAAAGCTTGCGGAAACAATAGCTAATTATAAATACGGATTTATAGCGTTTGATATACCTCCACAGTTACTCAAAAGAATAATATATGATGTAAGCATGTGTGATCTTGAAGAACCTCCTAAAAATAAACTAAGAAAAGTTATATTTAATGACAATTGCGGTTTAAACTTGTCTGAAAAATTAACTATTGTAGGTCAATTAATAGGTCGATCAAAACGTATACATGAAGACGACATATATGAGTGTATGCTAGATTTGCATGATATGGGTAAAAAAATAACCATAAGTCGTATAGCAGGCTTATTAAATTGTTCAGCAAGAACAATACATAGAAATATGAGCTATGAACTTAAAAAAGAAAAAGAACTTTTAAATCAAGAAAATGAAAAAATATAATATACCTAATTATATTCGTTACAAAAACGATTTGTTAGTGCAATTAAAGAAAATAGAAGATATTGATATACAATACTTAAATCAAGAACAGTTGCAATGGAAGTTTATGCTTTTAGTAGAAAACATAGCTCGTAAATTTTCTACAACACAACAGGCATCAGGTGTTATGAGTATTAATGATCTTATACAAGAAGGTAATTTAAACTTGTGTAAAGCTATTAGACGTATAGACTGGACAAGACTTAGTGAATCAGAAGATCAAGAAAAAACATTAAAATCTTTTTTATCAAAAAGAATTAAAGGTGGTATACGTAGAGCTATTGATAAAAATAGAGGTGATATAAGAATACCAGAACATAAACTTAATGAAATCCGTAAAGATAATGGTAAAGATCATAAAATGGTCGCAATGTTTTTTAATAGTATGTTTTTATCTATTGATGAAAAACCTAAAGACGACGAAGAGAATATGATATACCAAATAGCGGATAAATCAGAGCCTTATAATATTGGCTTATTAAATATTTATTTAACAGGGTTATTAAAGAAACATCTTAATAACCGTGAATACGATGTGCTTAGACTAAGCTATGGATTAGACTGTGAAAAGCATTCTGCAAACAAAATTGCGGAGATATTAAACATCGAAGGAAGCAGTGCTTATGTACGTGTTTCAGAGCTTAAAAAACAAGCTGTAGATAAACTAATTGATAGCGTTGATCACTCGCAAGTGCTTGACTATCTGTAGTTTACCTTTGTAAAACTTAATTTAAACATGTAATTATATTAGTATGACCATAAACCAAAAGTTAGCCACAATTCAAACAAAATTTAAATCGAAGAAGAGTAGATTTAATTCATTCGGCAAATATTACTTCAGATCAGCCGAAGACATTCTCGAAGCAACAAAACCCTATTTATTAGAATTAGGAGTATCGGTAACAATAAGTGAAAACTTAGTTGAAACTAGTCCTATGCCTATTGTAGAAAGCTGCGCAACATTATCCGACGGAGAAAACACAATTACCGCTACAGCATTAGTTGGTGTTGATCTCAATCAAAAAGGTATGCAGGTTCCACAACAATTCGGTACAGCCTCGAGTTATGGTAAGAAGTACGCATTAGGAAATTTATTCCTAATTGATGACACTAAGGATGCAGACGCAACTAACGGTCTACCTATGGACAAAGCAGCTATAGCTAAAGCTAAAAACTTTGTACAGGCCGGCGGCAAACTAGAAGCTATCAAAAAGAAATATAATGTAACTCCTGAAATTGAAAAACAAATAACATTATAGTATGACTAAACAAGAGGTGTTAGATAAGCTTAAAATTGATGAGCATTACTACGGTGACTTTGGTAAACAATACCTTAGTAACTCAGATATATCAGCTTTATTAAACAACCCTTTAGCACTTGGACAACAGTCAAAACCATCGGCTGCATTTTTAGTCGGTGGTTATTTTCACACAGCTATACTAGAGCCTAACAAGCTTGATAAGTATAAAGTTGTGAAATCGTCTACTAGAAATACTAAAGCTTACAAAGATATAGCTGGAGGAGAGTTATGTCTACTACAACATGAGGTTGACTCTATAGAATTAATGAGAGAAAAAATCATGAGTAATGATGTATGTAAAAGTTTAATAACAGGTAATGTTGAATATGAACAACCTGGTATTACAGAACTTGAAGGTCAAATGTGGAAAGGCAAAGCTGACATAGTTAATCACGATGAAAAGTTAATCATTGATTTAAAAACTACAGCAGATCTTTCTAAGTTTAGATATTCAGCTTCTAAATACAATTACGATAGTCAAGCTTTTATTTATAGTAGTCTATTTGGTTATGAATTTATGTTTATTGTTATAGACAAAAAAACACATCAAATAGGTATTTATGACTGTTCGCCTCAGTTTTATGAAACTGGGCAGGACAAGGTTAAAAGAGCCAGTGAGGCTTACGATCTGTTTTATAAGACAGACAGTTTCGATCCGAAACAATATTTTATTAGTAAAACCCTTTAAACCCTATTATTATGGCAAGAAAAAGAAAAGTAGCAACAAAACAATGTGCAATGACTGGAATGAACTTTCCTGTAACTGAATTTTACAAGAACAATACAACTGCAGATGGTTTGCACCCATACGCTAAGAAAGCAGATAATTTCAGAAGAAGAACTGGTGTAAACGCAGCAGATCTTAGAACTATGTTCACAAATCTTTTTAATACAACAGCATAATGGCATTAATATTAGCAGCAAGCATTAACCTAAATGAAATACCTAAAGACAAGATCATTATTGGTAAGAAAGGTAAATACTTACCTATCAGTATTACTCTTAATGATGAGCTTGATCAGTTCGGTAATCAAGGTCCAGTCATTGTATCGCAGAGCAAAGAAGAACGCGAAGCGAAACAGGCTAAAACATATTTAGGTAATGTAAAATTAGTATGGACCAACGGAGAAGTTAAAAAATTCGATAACCCACAGCAACAACAGGCAGCGCCTGCACCAGCAGCAGCTATCGAAGATGATTTACCCTTTTAATTAATAATAAATGCAAGTAAACAACACGGAGATTAATGGATTTTTAATCGACCAGTTTAACCAACACAATTTAGATGTAGGAAAAACGCAGGGGATTTGTCCCCTGTGTTCACATGAGAGAAAACCTAAAAATCAAAAAGCTAAATGTGCTAGTTACGATTGGGAACGAGGTTTGGGTACTTGCCATCATTGTGATTCATCATTTCAATTACATACGTATCAACGTAAAGGATCGTCTGAGAAGACATATATACGTCCTAATGCGTTAAACGTTGTAGACCCAAAACAAATAACGTCTAAGGTCTCGAAATGGTTTGAGTCCCGTGGAATATCTCAGAAAACCCTCGACGATCTTATGGTCACAGAGGGTCCTGAGTTTATGCCACAGACCGGCAAGTCCGAGAATACAATTCAGTTCAATTATATAATAGGCGATGAGTTAATCAATGTTAAATACAGAGATGGTCGTAAGAATTTTAAGTTATATAAAGGAGCTGAAAAAATATTTTATAATATAAATAGTATAGTTGGGTATGACAGTTGCGTTATAACTGAAGGTGAAATGGATGTGTTAGCGTTACATGAAGCTGGAATTAAAAATGCAATATCAGTTCCTAACGGCGCAACTCTAAACTCTAACAACTTAGATTATTTAGATAACTGTATAGATTACTTTGAAGATAAAGAAAAAGTAATACTAGCTGTGGATGATGATGAACCAGGTCAAGCTTTACAACAAGAACTTATTAGACGTCTTGGTGCTGAAGTTTGTTTTTTAACTACATTTGAAGACTGTAAAGATGCTAATGAATATCTTATTAAATATGGTAAAGATAAACTAGTTAGTCGTATTGAAGGTGCTAGACCTGTGCCATTAGAAAACGTAACCACATTAAAAGATATAGAAGATGAAATCACAGACTTTGTTAAAAACGGTTTCAAACCTGGTTATCAAATTGGCATACCTAATTTTGACAGCATTTTTAGTACTTATACTGGTCAGTTTATCACTGTCACTGGCATACCTAGTAGCGGAAAGTCAGACTTCGTTGATCAAATGGTAGTAGGATATAATCAGAGATATGAATGGAAAACAGCCTTTGCATCTCCTGAAAATGCTCCTACATATTTGCATGCTCATAAGTTAATGAGAAAAGTTTGGCAAGATATGCCTAGTAGAAACGATATTGGTACTGATAAATGGAATCAAGTTGCTGAACATGTTAATGATAACTTTTTCTTTATTGACATGGAAAGATATACTCTTGAATCTGTATTAAGAAAAGGTGCTGAGCTTGTTAAACGTAAGGGTATTAAATGTCTTGTTATAGATCCTTTTAATAAGATTAGAGATGTTGATTGTAAGACTGAAGATGTAAACAGATATACAATGGAATATCTAACTAAGATTGAAACGTTTGCAAAGAAATATGATGTATTAGTTTTTATTGTAGCACATCCAACTAAGATGTACAGAGATAAAGATGGTAATATTGAAGAGCCTACAATGTATAACATTAAAGGTGGTGGTGAATGGTATGACGCATCTTATCACGGTATATTAGTTCATAGGAATTATGAAGAAAAAACTGTAAAAGCTAAAATACTTAAAGTTAAGTTTCAAAACTTAGGTGAAAATGGTGCTGAAGCTCATTTTAAATGGGAACCTAGATCAGGTTGTTTTGTTCCACACGTCTTACCTAGTATAGGTGAAGATGAAGCAATGCCTTGGGATTAATGGCTTGGCGTAAGAAAAAAGTTTATGTTGAACCACCTGAGTGGACTGATGAAGACACTGAAGCTTATTTATGGTGTGTAAACCATGGTGTTAAAATAAGTCCATTTGCAGCTAGTAATGATTATGATAATTATTATTGGTGGATAGATGTAGAAGTTAATGGAGCTAAAAAACGATCACCATTTAAATATGATGGCAGACAAATTAACAAAAAGATATTTGAATTATATAGATTTTATTATGACAAAAACAAAATTTAAAACAGCAAGCGATGCGTTTAATTATTTTTTTCCAATTATAATGTTTGAAGGAGAAAAATTTGATAATACTAGAGCTTTATTTAATGTAGGTTTTTATATAGAAAATCCTATGGATAATCATATACTAGCTAAAAACAGGAAATGGAGTTATGAATATGCTGAAGCTGAATGGCAATGGTATTTATCAGGTGATCCTAATATAATTAAGTTAGGGCAAATATATGGTAAAATACCACCGATATGGGAGCGTATGGCTGATAGTGAAGGTAATGTAAACAGTAATTACGGTTATCAATGGGAACGTAATCATCAATTAGATTATGTTGTAGCTAAATTAAAAGATAATCCTAACACTAGACATGCGGCTATTAGTATATACGACTGTAAAGAATTTGAAACATATCGTAAGGATACACCTTGTACATATGCGGTTCAGTTTACGGTATTAAATAACAAACTAAATATGTCAGTTGTGATGCGTTCTAATGACCTCTGGTACGGTTTCTGTAATGATCAGTATTGTTTTTCAAAGCTACAGGAATTAGTTTCAGAAAGGACAGGATATAAGATCGGTACTTATTACCATTTCGCACATAACTTACATTTGTATAACGATAAAATAACATAATATGTATTATTTATACCACATACCAGGTAAAAAGATAGGTGTAACACGTGATCTTAATACTCGTGTTACGTTAATTCAGGGTTATAAACCTAGTGAATATGAAGTTCTTGATCAGTCGGACGATGTAGATTATATATCGGACAAAGAGATAGAACTTCAAAAGTCTTACGGCTATAAGGTCGATAGAAAAAAATATAAAAACCTTTTTAAGAAAATGAAAATAAACGTAACGGAACAAACTTCAACATTTGCAATGCCTTTGAATAAACTTAAAGGCCATCTAATGGACAACATAGGAATGTCCTGGGAAACATCTCACGGCACATTTGAATTAGATATGCAAACAATCAAATGGATAATTGACAACGCAAAGATTTCAATGTATAATGATAAGAGATCATATATATACAATAAAGCTTTTGCAGAATATTTTAAAGCTGTTAGAGATTTAAAAAATAACAGTATGCAGGTGCCTGACTATACTAAAAGCCAAATGATGTTTAATAAAATTAGAACATGGGCTGAAACTAGAGGTTTATATGAAAAAGGAGATCCAATGGTTCAATATGTTAAGCTACAAGAAGAAGCTGGTGAGTTAGCTAAAGCTTTATTAAAAGACGATCAACCAGAGGTTATAGATGCTATTGGTGATATGGTTGTAGTATTAACTAACTTAGCTCATCAACGAGGTGTATATATAGAAGAGTGTATACAAACAGCTTATGATGTTATAAATAAAAGAACAGGTAAAATGATTAACGGAACATTTGTAAAAGATGAAGATTAAAACTCAAGATAAAATAGTTCAACAAGTCTTAAGAAAGATGGACGAACGAAGCCTTATAGGCCAGAAAAAATACGGAGCTACAATGATGCAAGAAATTGAAGGTCAAGAAAAAGATTTAAATAGATTTTTAATTGACGTACAAGAAGAATTAATGGATGCATTATTATATATTGAAGCAGCTAAAAGATGTTTACAAGATGAGATAGAAGAGGTTGCATACAATAGGTTTACTAAAGATGTAACTAATATAAACGTAAATGAAGAAGTCTTATAAACGTAAAAAACGAGGACCAGTCCGAGCAAAAAAAACTGAATATGATGGTATTAAGTTTGCATCAGGACTAGAAGTATATATGTATAAAGTTTTGAAAGAAGCTAGAATCGTAGCAGAGTATGAGCCAACAAGCTATACTTTGCTTAACGGTTTTGATTATGAAGGTATATGCTTTGAAAAACAAGCTAATGGTAAAGGTGAATACAAGGATAGAGGTTGTAAAAAGATTTTACCTATAAAATACAAACCAGATTTTGTAGGTAGAGATTTTATAATTGAATGTAAAGGTAGAGCTAATGAATCATTCCCATTAAGATGGAAATTATTTAAATCATGGATAGCACAACATTCACCTGGTATAGCATTGTTTAAACCTCAAAACCAAAAAGACTGTGATGAAACTATCAGACAAATAGAAATCATGAGAAAAAATCTTAGAACAAATGCAAAGAAAAAACAAACTAGCCTCTAAACATATAGCTAGAACTAAATATAAGGAACGTAAGATCGATACTTATATTAAATGGACAGTTAATAAAAGAGGTTATCTAAAATGGAAGGATCTTATAGCGATCCATAATAAATATAATATAAAATGCTATGGTTAAAAAATCAACAGGTTGGGAATTATCTACAGGTATATTTCCAGGAATACTATTCGGTATAAGAAGTTATGAAGACGGTGAGTTTCAAATAGACCACGTTTTATATTTAGGATTTATAGATATATGTTTAACCTTATATTATGAAGAATAATGGCTAAAATAGTATTACGAAATTATACAAGAAAACACAAAACAAGACGACCAGGTGTCCACTCTAAAAATGCCTCAAGGGGACAACACGGTTATAAGAAACAATATAGAGGTCAAGGACGCTAATGGGAATACCACTATTTACAGAGAGAATACCATATAAACCTTTTGAATACCCTGAGTATTATACAGAAGGTTGGTTGAAACAAGCACAAGCATTTTGGTTACATACAGAAATACCTATGAGCGGTGATGTTAAAGACTGGAATGAAAAATTAACTCCAGCAGAAAAAAACTTAGTAGGTAATATACTATTAGGTTTTGCACAAACTGAATGTGCAGTAAGTGATTACTGGACACAAAACGTCGTATCATGGTTTCCTAAACATGAGATACAGCAAATGGCTATGATGTTCGGCTCACAAGAAACAATACATGCTGTAGCT
>MDSV01189883.1_pt1 | contig 19753 bp, 22 predicted proteins | sample 810851 | NCBI WGS metagenome assembly MDSV01 (sample SAMN05326640, study PRJNA326480) | marine metagenome | isolation source: seawater | place: Atlantic Ocean: North East | collected 2012 | reverse complement strand
TTCGGCATGTCCGATGAGTCGGATGAGGAAGACTCAGAAGAATAAAACTTAGTATGCGTTCCAGTTTATAATGTTAAACGTATAACTATAAATATTAAAGTTATATAATAAATGGAAAGACGTATAGATTTTTCTATTAATGGTGGTAACATCAATTTTTATTTTTCAAATGATTCTACTGAAGATGATAACAATGAGCAAACAAGAAATATAGAATCAAATAATCATCAATGGTCATCTTTTTATAATCCATATTACCATTCTTATTATTCACCTTATTACAATCGTAATATACAATATGGAAATTCAAACATTGATAATTATACATTATTTGGAACATATAATCCTGCAAGTCACTTTGATTTAAATAGAAATATTAATTTAGATAACCGTAATACTAGACGAACGACATTTGATTCTACAAATGAAAGAACTAGTACAAATCAATCTAACAATTTGAATCAATCATCTACACAGAATCGAGGAAATACAACATATGATAATTATGTTACACCTCCAAGAAGAGATCGTAGACAGACGTCAAGCGGTCGTGGAAATGGGATGACTTTTGGAACTTATCGCGGGGGGGATGAAGGTGTTTTTGTGACTAGGAATAGTCGAACAAATTCTACAACTGGTGCTATACCAGGTGCTACAACAGATGCTGCAACAGGCGTTGCTGCACATTTGGCGAATCTAGACGCACGTATTGCTGCGGCCATGAATTCCACAACTGGTACTACAACTGGTACTACAACTGGTATTGGTGAAATAAATGGGACTCGTACAACAGGAACCAGAAATACTAATACCACTGACACTAATATTCAACGTAATATAAGAGATGCTTCTCCAAATTTATTGAATAATATTTTTAGTGATTTAGATTTACTTAGAAGTAGAGATGCATCTGGTAATATATCTAACAATTTAAATCAAAATATAGAAATACAAGGTGATAATAATGGATTTATGAGTAGTCTTATTAATTCGTTAGGTAGATTAGGAATAGGTCCTTCCGAAGTACAATTACAAATTTTGTCAACAAATATACCTAGTACAAACTTATCTAATACTTCTGTGCAAGATTTAATCAGGGGAACAAGTACGTTTGTAGCTACAAATGAGTTTATTGATGATTCAAATACGAATACAATATGTTCTATATGTCATTCACAATATGAGGAAGGTGATATTTTAAGATCCATTAATTCTTGCAATCATGTTTTTCATTTATCATGCATAGAAGAATGGTTACATAATCATACGACATGTCCTGTTTGCAGAAGAGATATAACAACTGAAGATACGAACACTGAAGAAAATTCAGAACAAACACAACAAACACAACAGACACAACAAACACAACAAACCACAACAATAGATATTCCTATTACCGAGTTAAACGGAGCGGTTCCACAATGAATATATTAATGTATAAAATTTCTGAAAATTTAAAAAAAGGTATTTATTAATGACTAAATCCCTTTTTGAATGTATTCTTAATTCAGATGAATATATAAATTATCTGGACGATATTGCTAAATTATGTGCTATAATCATAATGTATTATGTTTTGCATTCAGGAGATCAAAACACTCTTTACTTATTTGACGCAGAAAATTCTATAATCATATTTATAGGTTTAAATGCATATCATTTAATATTTAATAAAATTTTAAGTTTCTCATCTTCTCAGTAAATGAGTACTTTAGAAAAATTCATATTTCCAATACCATTACTAAAAGGTGTAGTAAGTGATATTAATCAAAAAAAATTTTTAAAGTTATATGATTTGTTATGCAAAGAACCCAAACATAAAAAATGTTTATTATGTGTTAAAAGTAAAAAAAAAGATACAAATATAATATATGTAGGACAAAGTAACATTGTTTTTGAATATGATTATCAAATATATAAATTTGTAATTCCATACAATGATTCAATTAATTACGATGAATGTGAGTATGCAAATCAGTTTTTAAAGTATACACAATCTACTAAATGTTCAGAAGGTTTTATTATACGAATGCCTTTGTATGAAATAACACTTTTGGATAGTATGAAATATGAACCACCTTACTGGGATTCTTTTAACATAGAAAAATGTATTAAAGATGTTGGTTTATTTCTTATGGATATACACAATAAACGTATAATTCATAATGACATAAAGATAGAGAATATTATGTTTTATAATAGAAAATGGATCATAATAGATTATGGACTTTCTTGTAAAGATGACGAGATTCCTTTATCTGTAATGCAAAAATATGGAACAAGAACGTATAGGCCTCGTTATAATTTTTTTTCAAATGGTGAGTTGCAATGGAGTTTTAAAAGAAATGAAATACATTGGAAATATATTAAAGATTGGTACTCATATTCTGTAACAATGTTGATGTGTTTTGGCACAGACAGAATACGCAATGATATTAAGAAACAATTACTTGCAATACTTGATTCTGTAAATGCGATACCTCCTAATTATTTAGTATCGGTTAAAGCTCTCAAAGAGTTAAAAAGACTAATTAAAAAATGAATGTGATCAACGTTAATATTGTCCTTACATAAATTCATAATTAACATGTTATTTTTTTTACCTAAAGACATAGAATCAGTGATATCTGAATATTACTTAGATTATAATACCAAAAAACTATTGGTCATAAAACATAAGATTGATAAAAAAATTAAAGACCTCAACACTATAGTATCTAATATAGAAACGATTGAACAACTATCTTATGGATGGGTGAATCATCCACTCAACTTGCTTTGTAAAAATTCAGAGATAAAGAACTCACTCGAAAAGTATACAAAAAATTGCAGTGAATGTTTAAAAGTTCCTAAAGATATTATTGAATACAAAAACAGACAAGTCAATAATGTCCAAAATTATGAGAAAATATCAAATATGTTAGGCTCTAACATCTTAAAAAAATGTAATCATTCATTTATAATTGCTCAGTCTGACTATGATTATCATAGACCAAGATACGATTATATATGTACATTATGTTCTAAAATGTTATATTTTAATGAAATTCCGGAACATTCAGAAATGACATACGTTTGAAATTATGAATGTTTTGGAATTTTATAGTACTACTATTCCAAAATTAAAAAAAATGTATAAAATAATGAATGATAAATTGATTATAACAATAATTGCTGTATTTTTATTATTGTTTGTTGCAACGGATCTTGCTTCGTCGTTTACGTCATCACTGATATATTTTTTAAAATCAATAACTAGATCTACATCTGATTCTATCTAGACCTGTTGGTTAATATTATAGAAAGTTGTATGAATTATAATGACTATCTGCATACATATGTAACATACATAAAAGATTTACATCAAATATATTCACAATTCACATGTATGTACATATATAAATAAATATTGCTAATAAAAAATATTACAATGACTGAATTGGAGAATGACATTTCTTCTGTTGATAAAGAGGTTTTACAGACAAACGTTTCTAAGTTTTTAGACTTACAAAATCAAATAAAAACAAAACAAAAAGACATAAAAATATTGAGAGAATTGAAGAAAAATCTAGAAGTACAAATTATAAAATTTATGAACGACAAGAACATTCCTCAACTTGATTTTAATGGTGAAAAATTAAAGTTACAAACACGTTTTAGTAAAAAAAATATTAATGACAAATGGTTGGAAACTAAGTTTGAGAATCTCATGACAGACGCTGGCGATGAAGTAATTGGTTATGATGCTGCCATTAAAGATATTTTTGATAAAATTAAATCTGAAATGTCAAATCGCGAAACCAAAAAAAGCCAGGTTCTTAAATATCAATCCTCATAATTTAAATATCTGAAGCCATTATTTTAATATTATTAGCACAAGTTCTTATATTTTCCTGATAATATATACATTCTAATAATTCATTATCTTCTAAATCGTCAAATGCAGACGATGTGTATATTTTTTCCATTTCATTTTCTACTTTTTGAATTGGCGATATCATAAATAATAGCATTCTTATTCTTATTTCTATTGGAATTGAATGGAGATGCTGTGATGATATTATTATTCTAAAATTAGTTTGTTTTTGAAATATTTCTTCTAGAAAATTTGCACATCCTTCTGGAAGTATATCATCATAGAGTTTTATGTGAATAATTTTCAATTTATTATTTTTCAAAAATAGGGTTTGTAAGTTTCCAAATGACTCCATTTTACTTGTTAATGAATTGATATCACCATGTAAATTAGATCTATCAATATCTAATATCATATCTTTTTTTGTATCACCATATTCCTTATCAAATAAGCTATTTATTACATATTCGACATCATCTTCGTTGGGTCCGTATATAAACATATTTGGAACACTGTTGTTTTTCCAAAATCTTTGTAAATCTACAATAATTCTTTCTAATTTTTCTATAGACTTCTTCTTTGTCATACAATATTTTGAAAGTATTTGTTTATATTAGATAATAATGAATACAAGAAAAATGTATCCTAAAAAACCACCTTGTACACAATATAAAGGAACCCAAATATTATATACGAGAAATAAGAAAAAATTCTGCAGAACAAAGACGAGGTTTTCAAAAAAAAAAATATTAAGTGAGAAAAAAACCAAAACTGTAAGTCAATCTATTACTTCTAGTGACGAAGACGTAAATGGATTATTGTTCTGCAAAAAACAAAATAAAGAAACTCTCACAGAATGGGCTGATATTTTTTCAATACCTTCAAAAGATATTGATAAAATTCCTATGAAGATATGTACTCAATTAGAATTATGGAAAAGAGCTCCAGAGCCGAATATGGATATGTTAAACATAGTAGCAAAAAACTTAAAATTAAGTATTGGAAAGTATAACGATGATAAAATTAAAATCAAAAAAGCAATAGAAAAAAAAATTAACAAGCACATGACACCTACGTTTAAAAGAATAATAGGAGACGGTAATGTTCCTGTAAATTATATTATAACACTCATTTACAAAATATTAATACCGGATAAATTCAGTGTTCATACCAAATTAGATATAAGTGAAACAATGTATAAACAGCTTGTCGAAGATAAAAAAAAAGGGATTCTTGATGTAGATAAAGAAGGTATATTAAATAACTCAATGAAACGTAAATTTGATCATTGTACGGATAAACTCAAATTTATTAATAAATTTTTTACTAAAATTACGAAAGATATTTCAAAACCTTACAGGAATCCAGAAGGAGTATGCTATACTTCTATTTATAAAAAATAGTTTACGATTGTGCACATTCTACTTGTTCACCATCCATATGATGCATTCGTTCATTAGCTTCATGAAATGGGAAACTTTGTGATGGTCTTTCATTATCACGTTCTCTTTGCTTTTTTTCTTCTAGTAAATATGACGTTTTCTTATTGAAATTTTTAGGTTGAGGTAACATCTTTTCCAGGTTATTTTTTAATACTTCCTTTACCTGTGTAGGTATATTTGTAGGAAAAAGAACATCAAATATTAAAAGTAAGTCACCATCACGACCCCCGTTTAAACCGGGCATACCTTTTCCTCTTAAATATAGACAACATGGGGAATCCTCGTCGGTTTGAGGTCTTATAACACCAGGATAATGCATTTTCATAACTGAACCATCTAAATATGGTAATTCGTATTCAAAACCACATAAAGCTTCAACTAATCCAATTGACATTTTATGTATAATATTTTGATGAGAACGAATAAATCTAGGATGTTTCTTCTCTTTCAATATTAATATTAAATCACCATATTTACCTTTTCCAGATACATTTCCTTTTCCTTTAAATACAATAGATGTTCCCGATTTGGTACCTTTTTCAACCGTAAATTCTAATATATCGTTACATGTTTTGGTATCGACCTTTGAACCTTCACCTCTACACTTAGGGCATATTGATTCAATTCTACGTCTTATGAATCCATTATTAATCTCTCTTGATATCATACCTCTACCTGCACATACATTACAATGACGTATCTCTCCATTAATGACTTGTCTTTCTATTTTTAACCTTATCTTTTTACCTGTATAAAAAATTTCCAAATCTAATTCATATTCTATATGTTTTACATTTTGTTGTTGTCGTTGTCTTCCACCAAACATTGATGCAAATATATCGGGCATACCTCCTGGACCACCATGTCCAAATGGATGGGGCATTTCATTGTCATCCGTTATACCAAAACGGTCATACTTTTCTCTTTTTGCTTCATCACTTAATATATTATAAGCCGCGCCCAATTTTTTAAATTCTTCAGGATCACCACCTTTATCTGGGTGAGATTTCAAAGCCTTTTTCCTAAATTCTTTTTTAATTTCGGCCATGGATGCATTCTCTGACACACCAATTAAATTATATAATTCTTTAGGCATCTTAATTGATTTTATTCTAAATATATTTATACTTGAATTTGGTATAACAACAATTATTTAAATTACAATTTATTAATCATTTTATACAATTTTTCTTTGTGTTTATTGGTTTTATCTTCTTCTCTATTCATTGAAAAATGTTGAATCTTTCTCTTACAAGTATTTGTTAGAATACATAAATTACTTTTTTTATTCAATAATTCATAAATTAGTAAACCAGTTATCAATGTACATATAAAAGAGACAATGATATCATTTGTAGCAGAGAAACATATTGCAAATATTACAATTAACTTCATAATTTTTGATGAAAGAAAATATTCAATAGCATTTCTAATATCATTATCATCTAATAGTTGAGATCCACCTATATTAAGCAAAAGAATGATTACAACATTAAATAATTTAGAATTTGATATGTTATTTAAAATACTAAATACGTTTTGTTCCATATTATTTGATATAATAATATAATATGTACTATCAAAAATTATTAGTGTTGATCACAAATATACTCTTCTTTTCTTTGATTTATTCCTTTTTTGACGACACACATTTCTCTGGAATAAATACACTTCAAGAAACGATAAGAGAAGAAATTATAAAACAGAATATTACATCGTATATAAAAGAAGATATGGAGGTCGATGTAAAAGTTCTTGAAGAAAAGGAAAAAAAAATACTAAAAGAAGAAACAAAAGAGATTAAATCAGAAGTTGCAAAAAACGAGTTCGCTGAAAATGAATTAGACAAATTAAAACCGAATATATTTGAAAGATTTTACAATAGATTGTATTTTTCTACTATAACAGGTACAACACTCGGTTACGGAGATATATATCCTACTTCAAATACCTGTAGATTATTTGTAATGGTTCAACTGTTGATTACTATCTGCATCGTATTCAATTGATTTCTGTACCTGTGTAATTTGGTGCCACGTCAGACAAATTTAAAATTCGCCGAAAATACTATTATACTTGTATTTCTCAATAAGATAAGAGAATGAATTCTGAATTTGCAATTGGATTAGTTAACATTAAAAAAATGGATTTTTCATATTTAAATAGATATAGTCACTATGTTCTTCGTCGTTTTTTCGATTATGCATTAAATGACAAAGAATGGGTAGATGATATCATTCATAATGGCACAAGCCATATTAATAAAGAACACCTATTGATTATATTGATTTTATCATGTGTTCACAAGGATAATAAAAACATTAAAACATTAATTAAAATCTGTTATACTGATCTTGTTTCATTTAAAAAAAATAATAAATGGAAAGGTAGATTACAGTGGAAGGATTTTCATGATACACTTTTAGGTCATTTATCATGGTCTAATGATAGTGAACTCCTTATCTTCATATTACAACATTTGTCAATCGAATTTAAAAATTGGAATACAGATGAAAAATGGAGGAAAACGTGGTATTTAAAGGAGCTGCGAAAAATGAAAGAGTTCACTATAAACACGTGTGTATTATCTAACAATCTACATATAATCACAATACTTTTGGAAAACAATATATTGAAAAACTCAAAAAAATTACACGAAATTTTATATTACAATGGTTACGTATTAAATGGGAATACAATAGAAAAAAGTCCACATATAAATTGCATAGAATGGCAAATACTTAAAAATCCTGAATACAGTATTAAAAATATATATGCAATTGACTTTACAAAACTATTATACTTCTCTAAAAAAACAAACACAAATAAAGATATTATCTTCGATATCTTTTATGAATTAAATAATCCTAAATTATTTACTGATATTTTATTTTCATTATCTAAAAGTGAATTACAATATTTAACATTCTCTAGAATAGTTTTTTTCCTCAATAAAAATATAAATTATATAACACCATTAATTTCCAATAAAGTTGTGTTATACACATTTATTTTTGAAAATATTGATATCATACCCTCTAAATTTATTCGTATTCTTATTAACAATAAATTAAGTAAGTTGAGACTACATGATTCAATTCCATTACTATTAAATTTTATAAGATCTCATCCATCTGTCAATGTTGAAAACTTAAAAAAATTTACAGAAAATGCAATAGAATACATAGACGATTCTATACTTATAAATGAAGAGTGTGATTGGTCTTTAGATGATATTTACTGGATATATAAATTATTTGGTAATAATTCATCAATATCAATAAATGAGAGTTTAAACAATAAAAAAAATATTAAAGAAAAGACATGTCCTATTTGTTTAGATGAAATAAGAAATGATGATTGTGTAAAGTTATTATGTGGGCATCGATACCATCATAATTGTGTGAAGAACGATTATACATTTAGAAAATGTAAAGATTATCAATGTGCGGTATGTAGATCCAAAATTCATCCCATATCACTTAATTTGTAATCTACATTTAAAACTCTTTCGGTTTGATTAATATCAACGTTATATGTTCTTAATTTAACTAATTTCACCGTACTTTTATCAAAGTCAACATCTTCATCTGGCAACAGACTAGAATCTACCATTAGAAATCGTACTTCATTGTCTTTGTTTGTATATACCTTTTTAAAGTATACATCCTTTTTACTAACATTTTTGTAGATCCAGTGCCTATCTGCTTTTGTTGTATCACTTAAGATCAAAGTACTACCAAAGTTTTTAACATATTCCACCAGACCTTTTTCATCGCGATTTTGAATATAATACATAGAACTTTTAGGTTTATTATTTTTTGAATAACGAGTTACAGTGTCGTTCTTTTTATCTTTCTTGAATACAGTTACTACATCATCTTCATATGAATTATCGTCATATGAATTATCGTCAAAATCATAACTAATTCCCTCTTGTTCCAAAAATGTATATTCGTTTTCATCTTCTAGATATTTGCAAATATTAGAGATGTAAGAACCAATCTTTACATATAAACTTTCAAAATACAAAACACTAAACAGAATTGCAAATGCAGCAAGACTTTTGTTGTTAAACGTAATATCAATAACTAAATTCATTATTTACTAAGTCTAGTTGTAGTACTTACAAACTATTTTTCAACATCATTTTTATATATTTAATATTTTAAATATATCAATATGGAATTACCAATAGAAATTGTAAGAGAAATATTTGACTTTGCGAATATAAGATGCTGTATTTGCGACAAAAAAATATATCCTTGGACAATCAAAGGTTATTTATATGTTTACGTATGTTCTAATAATTGCTTTAAGCAAACTTGTATATTCCAGTAATAAGACTAATTATATTATAAGACTAATTATATATACAATACATGTCGTTTGAAAATATTATGGAATCCAAATCAAATCCAAAATTACCACCCGACAATGTATTAGAATGTTTATCTAAGTTAATAGAAAATATTCATCCATGTAAAAAATTCAAAAAATTGACTCCTTCGCAAGAATTATGCAGTATTTTTAATAAAATATCTACTAAAAATATTGGTACATTGCTACCAAAATGTAAAGATATTTTATTAAAAAATAAAATCGAATACAATACAATTCAGAAATTAGTAGATATTATTAGTTCTCAACCATTACACTTAGATACTTATTCAACTATAATATGTGCATTTTCCAAAGAACAAACAGAATTGTTATTCGAATGTTTATATTCTATAGATTCTCCTAAAAAAAAAGTAAATATTGGATCATTTTATGCTTTATGGTGCCTTAAATCTAAAAATTCCCCAGACTGGAATATGATGTATCCAATAAAAGATAATTATATTTTTAGTATACCATTTACTGTAAAATTATTAGAAAAAACAAAGAGTTTACCTAAAACAAATTCAGGTAAAATTTTCTTAGATTCATTATTAGAATTTATTAATGAGAATATAAATGAGATCGAATTAAATATTAGAATGATTGCTTACGACCTATTAGATCTATATAAATTTGTTAATTCAAAAGGCAGCATCGATACTAAAAAGTCTTGATTTAGAACTATCCTCTCCTAAACCCATATTGGCTTTTGAATATTCTGCAACTCTCTTTTCAAAAAAATTTGTTTTACCTGTCATACTTATCATTTCCATAAATGAGAATGGGTTTTTACTTTTCCAATGTGGCTCTAAACCAATTTGAATCAATAATCTATCCGCAACAAATTCTATATATTGTTGCATCAATTCGGAATTCATACCTATTAATTTGCATGGTAACGCTTCTACAATAAATTCTTTTTCTATTTCTACAGCCTCTGTGATTATGTCAAGTATTACCTTTTTATCTAATTTATCGACATAATCATTATACATTATGATTGCAAAATCAGTGTGCATACCTTCATCTCTACTTATTAATTCGTTACTAAAACACAATCCCGGTAATAATCCTCTCTTTTTTAACCAAAATATAGAACAAAATGCCCCCGAAAAAAATATACCTTCTACCGCAGCAAATGCGATTATACGTGTCGAAATATTTGCATCTTTATCTTCAATCCATTTGACTGCCCACTTTGCTTTTTTACCAATGCATTCAAACGTATTTATTGCGGTAAATAACTTATTCTTCTCAGTTTGATCAGTTATATAAGTATCTATAAGCAATGAATACGTTTCAGAATGAATCGATTCAATAGCACTCTGAAATGAATAAAAAGCTCTTACTTCGGGTTGGTCAAATTCTTTCATAAACCTTAATACTAAATTCTCAATAACAATACCATCACTACCCGCAAAAAAGGCTAAAACATGACTAATAAAATATTTTTCCTCGTCTTTCAGTTTATTCCAATCTACAATGTCCTTGGAGAAATCAATCTCTTCTACAGTCCAGAAGCAAGCAACAGCTTTTTTATATAATTTCCAGACATTCTCATTTTCAATCGGAAACATGGTATATTTTTTTGACAGAGAATTATCACCCATCATTATATATTGTTCGATTATTCTTAATCAATTTAAAACTTAATAACTTAAAAAAAATGAAACGCACTCTATTTATTATGTAAATACAGGCTTTCCGATTACAATTATTTTTTTATCTGACTGTTCAAATTTCTTTCCCAAAACTAAGACGTTTATATTGTCACCTATGTTTATTTCAGACATTTTACTATTTTCATCATTGTCTTCAATTAAGTCAAATGGGACTAATATAATTAAAGGGGATATTTCATTCTTCAATGTTCCTAAAACACCTATCTTATTTTTAGATACAACTCTACAGTTCAAGATTGTATCCGGATTTGGACAACAAATTTTCATGGACCAAATAACATCTGAGGTATAGTGCAATTTTAAGGACTCTTTTGGAAAATAAACTTTCGAACGCTCTATTATCTTTATAGATTTAGGAATAACAAAACCGTCATTTGTACATTTATTTTCATAAGAATTAACAAGATGTTCTAAAATACACTTATTAATAATCTCTTCAAAAGATTCGTTTTCATCCGAAGATTGTAATTTGCTATCTATTATAGATGCTTTTAACCCAACCGTTGTCTTTTTTTCTTTTATCGTACATAACTCTTTGAAATCAATTGGTTTAGACATCGTTTGATTATAATATATATATAATTATTGATTCATTTTTAATATGTTAAATTTCCTATAACATCACTCTTTCTTTGTATGATTTTGTCCTTTTTTTTAATAACATCATTCAATTGATCACTTTCTGCTTTAAAAACTTGTTGTAAATTATTAACAATCGTTCTGTTCTCTAATTTTAATTTATTAACCTTATCTCTTTGGTTTTTTTTTAGATTCTCAATAGATTTTTTTAGATTTTTATAATCAAATTGAGCTTTATTCTTTATTGCAGTTTCAGAGTTCAGTTTGCTTTTTAAACTTGGTATTTGAGATGCATAATTATTACATTTCGCCAATTTTTTTTGTACATGTCTTATCTGTGCTTTTATAACAGGTATTTCGGCACTGAGATTTCTATGTTTCTCTAGTTTTTTTTTGGCAATTTTTAGTCTTTTTTTACAGTCACGATTCTTCTTCTTGTCCTTCTGCTTTTGTTTCTTTTTTTTCTTTCTTTCCTTCTTTTTCTTCTTTTTTTCCTTCTCTCTCTTCTTCTTGGCCTTTTTCTTGCCTTTCTTCTTTTTTCTGTGTTCTTTTACTTGATTCATAACAACATACAGTAAGTACAAAAAGAATAAGATTAAAAAAAGATTTAATTGGAAAACTCTCATTATATTAATACTACAAATAAAATATAACAATTGAATAATTTACCCATTTATATCATATCTTCTGCTAGTTTACTCTTTAATTTTATAGATTTATTCTTCTTTTTTATTACATCTTTCAATCTATTATTCTCAGCCGTCAATACGTCTTGTAAATTAGAAATCATCGCTTTATGTGTAATCTTCATTTTTTTAATCGTATTTGTTTGGTTACCTTTTAAGTTTGAAATACTCTTTTTTAAATTTTTATAGTCAAATTTAGCTCTTTTTTTTAATGAAGTTGCTGATTGTAAATTTCTTTTTAAACCAGGAATTTGTGCCGAATTTTTTTTACATCTCGACAATTCATTCCGAACATGATTCAATTGCGATTTTAGAACAGGTAACTCTGCACTAATCGATCTATGTCTTTTTAAATCCTTTCTAACCTTTTTAAGAGATTTTTTGCATTTTTCATCACTTTTCTTATTATCTTTTTTCTTGCTTTTTTTATCAAGACCGAATGCCTTTCTTATCTTTTTTCTGGTTTTTTTATCTTTCTTTCTTTGTTTTTTCTTCTTCTTCTTGTCTTTTTTCCTTTGTTTCTTTTTTTTCTTTTTTTCCTTCTGTTTTTTCTTCTTTTTTTTCTCCTTTGCCTTCTTCTTTTTCTTCTTTTTTTTCTCCTTTGCCTTCTTTTTCTTCTTTTTTTCCTTAGCTTTCGTTTTTTTCTTCTTCTGTTTTGCTTTTGCCTTCTTTTTTTTGGCTTTTGCTTTTGCTTTTTTTTTCCTTCTTTTTTTACCATGTTCTTTTACTTTATTTACACAAACATACAGTAAGTACAAAAAAAATAAAATTAAAAATATATTAATTTGTGTTACATTCATTATATTTATAAATATACTTTTTATTCGAAAATTTTTAACTAACCCAGTTGTTTAATATAAATATAACTACACATTAAAAACATCAAAATTAATAAAGATTTAAAAGATAGTGCTCTCGCTAGAAAAATATAAGTACAGATCAAAAATACTAAAAATACAGAGAACATCAAAAATAATGAACGTATATGACTACAAATATATGAACATACTAAAAAAAATACGATCGAAACCAATAATAATGAAATAATGAGAGATTTTTTATCTAATTCTTGATATTTTGGTTGTACATCCGCTCCTTTTTTTTCAAATTTTTCTTTGCAATTTGAGAATGGAAAGTCAAAATCAATGCCCCCATAATTTACTTTATGAGTTGTTTGCTTTGGTATACACTTCTCTTCTATCCACCATTCTCTTCTTTTATCTAAATCTTCAGGATCTACATCAGAACTATCTACTTTTTTTTTAGGATCTAATAAAAAATTACCAACTGGTAACTTTGCTTTCATACATTTTTTAGTAGCATAAGGTCCCGATCCAAATATTGCTTTTATATGATCAGTTCCCTTTATATTATGCATATCTTCAAGTATACCACCAATCAAACCTGTTTTCCCAGGAACTGGACTTTTTTTCCCATCACAATTTGGTATAACACCCAATGGATATCCTTTCACATAAATATACTTTTGTTTACCAATGCATTCTTTTTCACTTCTTCTTCCACATGTTTGACCTGATACAGGATAAAATTTATTAATTCCCAATGTAGTTTTTTCAGGCTTTTTTATTTTACTTCCAAATAGTGCTCCTGCTCCTGTATAAACCAATGAATATTTAGCAAAATTAGAAAACCATACGTTCATAGCATTATCAACCGATTTTTTTTTATCTCCAGGTGGACATGTTATTTGTTTACCAAGACTCATTAAGATTTATCAAATAATATAAAAATGAATAAGAATTAAATAAATAATCAAACACAATGTTATGAAAGAAGTTTATGATTTTCTATATAAAAACTGGAAAAATGGACTGATTTGTTATGATGCGATTAATAGTATTATAGAATTTAAGAAGTTGTTTAAATTTGCATTAAAAGACGAAGATGCTGAAAAAAAAGGATGGTATAATTATTTGTTAAAAAAAGGGGGTATGTCAGAGGATAACATACCATATGCTTTAGATTCTCTTCCGTATATTCAACAACAAAATATAGTAATTCCAGATGATATAAAGGAACGATTGCAATGGGTTGAAGATCAACCTTGGCATGAGCAACGTACACCTGAATGGTTTGCTTTTAGACACTCGTGTATTACTGCAAGTTTTATACCGAAAGTATTAGGAAATGATAGTGAGTTTGATTCTGCTTTAAAAGAAAAAATATCACCTCCAGTAGAAAGAGGGGGATTTGGAAATGCAGTAAAACATGGAGTTAAATATGAGTATGTCGCTCAATCAATATACGAACATATGAATGATGTAAAAATATCTGAATATGGTTGTATTAGACATCCAACTATACATTTTCTTGGAGCATCGCCTGATGGAATAGTTACAAGTGTACAAAGAAACCTTCAATTACTTGGACGAATGTTAGAAATAAAATGCGTATGGTCTCGTATTATTAATGGCATACCTAAAAACGATTACTGGATGCAGGTACAACTACAATTGGCAGCATGTAATCTAGAATTTTGTGATTTCTTAGAGTGTTTCATTGAAGAAACAACAGATGAAGATATATTCAAGAAGAAATCATCGAATACTGAATACTTTGGGATTGTAATTGATGTAACACATTACGATTCTTCAACAGAAAGAAAGTACTTCCTTTCTGGTGATTACGACAATGATTTAACCAAATTATTGTCTGCCAAAGAAACCTATGTGGATGAGATATTCAAAATATCTGAAATTATACATGTAGCATATTACACATTGGAATCTATGTCTTGTGTTACTATAAAACGTAATCGTGAATGGTTTGAAAAAAGTATTCCTCGACTTCAAAAATTTTGGGATAAAGTAGAAGAATACCGTAATAATGAAGAACTAAAAATTAATTTTATAAATAAAGAAAAAAGTAAAAGAAAAAGTATAAATAAGCAGCAAACATTGCACATCAAAAAATGGTTAGGCGATTAAAGAACTTACATGTTTTGTGGAGGATAAGAAGTGAATTTTGAATTTGCAGATGATGCTAATGTCGCACCCGATGGTACAACAGGTCTTTGAATAACAGGAGTTGATACAGGTACGGCTCCATTGTAACGTACATAATCTTTTGGTGGTATACATTTGGAAAAATCTATTTGTGATGAATTTCCTTCTCTTGTTTCATCAATACCGAGGCATAGATTTTTACATGGTCCGCAACCATTTTGTTTCCAGGCAATTTCTGAATTCATTTTCATCAATGGTTTGGCATTTTTTATTAAATATGTTCTGTAATCATGACTGCAGTTTAGTTCATTTTCATGACGAAATAATGAGTTAGAATAGCAACTAGAACGATAATCTGTAAAGTGGCGCCCATCATCCATACGAGGAGGACAGTTGGAATACTTTAAAGTATTTTGACAATTCATATTATTAATAAAACTATTCTTTTTTTTTATTGACATAATTAAATGACTAAATGTTCAAAGACAGACAAAAAATTATTATGTGAAGCATTCAAGACAGTTGATGCTAGCAATGATAATACTATAAAAAAAGCAAGAAGAACTTATCTTCTTGTTCATCATCCAGATAAAGGTGGTGATAAAGAAACAGTACAAAATTTTAACAATGCATATGAGGCATGTATAAAAGATAGTGAAATTGGTATCAGTCACGACAAAAATGTAAACGAATATTGTGAAAATGATAATATTGACGACGATGTTGAAACAAAACCATCTAAAGAAACAAAGTCTTCAAAAAAAGATAATTCTGAACCTGTTCCCCCAAAAAAATCTACAAAAAAATCTACAAATAAAGATACCGATAAGATAATAAAATCTGGTAAATGCGTACGACGTACATCAAATTGGGCTAATATACAAACCTTTGCTCGATTTGACTCTCCCAAATTCGATCCAAAACTTACATTCGAAGCTATACCTACATCTTCGCCTAAATTGCAAAGAATGTTAGACAATATAAGGAAATTAGATAAACAAGATCTTAAAAAAAGTGGTAAAAAATTCAAACATTTCATTTATTCTGATATCAAAGATCAAGGATATGGTGCCAAAATTATTGCATCCGCACTTATATCCAGTGGATTTTCATCATGTTTTAATGATAAAGGTAGTATTATAGTCCCACCAAAAAACGAAGCTAACGAATCATTTGGCTTACTTTCATCAACTGCAATATATGGGAAACCTACACTCCTTAAAACAAGAAAACAACTACTTTCAATGTACAATGAACGCCCTAGTAATATTAATGGTGACAATATGAGATTTATCGTACTTGATAGTGGTTTCAAAGAAGGTATTGATCTATTTGATGTAAAATATGTACATATTTTTGAACCTCAAAGAACAAATGCCGATTATCAACAAGCTATAGGAAGAGCCACTCGATTGTGTGGACAAAAGGGTCTTGAGTTTAAACCAAATAGAGGATGGAAATTACATGTTTTCAATTATGAGAGTCATTTTCCTTCGGGTAAAACACTTCACGAAGTATATCTAAAACATTCTGATCTTAAATTGGATGAAATAAAAATACGTGAAGAATTAGAGAGAATCTCTATCGAATCAGCCGTTGATTACGATCTTAATGTTCATATTAATAAATTTTCACTCGATGCACAAGAAGATATGAATACAAAATCTCATATCAACTCTACCATGACAGGAGGTGCTAGAAAAACTCCTATTGATTTTAGTAAAATAAAATGTGAAAATGGAAAATGCGGTGCTAGATCTACAAAACAAGTTCCATTTACACTCGTTCAAATGCAAGCAATATACGATACATTCAAAAATACCCAAAAAACATATCCTAAAAAAAAGGCTAAATGGTTAAAAGAGACGAAATCTAGAGAGAAACGTCAGTTTTTTTGCAATATTTTAAACGAAAATAAAGAATTCTGTGAAAGACTTATTAAATTTATCAAAGGTGAATACGTTCTTCCTGCAAAAATAGCTAAGAAAATAAAAAAAACCGAGAAGAAGGAACTATACAAAAATGTTATAGTTCCTCCTCCTGAATTGACTGAAAATAGACTTGTAAAATATTCAGATGATGATTCAGATGACGATTCTGACAATAATACTGAAAATAGACTTGTTACATATTCGGATGATGAACCCGAAGAAGAATCGGATGATGAACCCGAAGAAGAATCCGATGATGAACCCGAAGAAGAATCCGATGATGAGTCTGAAGATTCTAAAGATCTTCAAATTGTACCTTTCACTAAATCAAAAAAGAAAGATGAACAACCCGAAACAGAAGATTTTGAATCATCTAAAAATTATGAGTCTTTTGAAGAATTTCAAAAAAGAATTAATAAACAATTCAGATCTTTCAAATATGATAAAATTACAATTGAAAATTTATGTGATACTCCAACAAGTAATTCTAGAATCGTAAATTTCACACCATCACAAGATTTCATATCTCATTACTTTGTACCAAAAAATGATAATAAAGGCCTTTTAGTATGGCATTCGGTTGGTACAGGAAAAACATGCACTGCTATTGCAACAAAATCAAGAACTTGGGAAAAACAGGATTATACTATAGTATGGGTTACAAGAGGAACTCTAAAGGGCGATATATGGAAAAATATGTTCGATAAAGTATGTGATTATTTCATAAAGGATAGAATACAAGCTGGTGAGAAAATACCAACCGGAATTTATGAAATGCAAAAAGTAAGAAAATATATATCAAAAAAATTCTTACCACCCATATCGTTTAGACAATTTAGTAACGCTTGCAATAGAACTGGTCCATTCTATGAAAGATTATACAAAATAAATGGAAAACAAGATCCATTCAAAAAAACTCTTGTTATAATTGACGAAGTTCATAAATTCTTTGCAAAAGATTTGCATGGTATGGAAAAAGCAAATCTAAATCATATTGAGGAAGCAGTATTTTCATCATATAAAATATCGAAAAAAGATTCATGTAAATTACTTATGATGAGTGCGACCCCTATTATGGATAATCCTATGGATTTTATTAGATTAATGAATCTTATATCTACTGAGGAAGAAAGAATACCATATGATATGAGTACTTTCCTTAAAAAATACCCAACAGATGAGCAAATATCTTTCACTACTGATACAGCAAATAAACTAAAAGAATATTTTAAGGGAAAAATATCTTATTTGGATAGACGGTATGATCCTAGACAATTTGTTCAACCCGTTTTTAAAAATATTTATGCGGAATTAACGGTTAGTAATAACAATGAGGATGTTGGTAATTCATTATGTGAAGAAAAATTAAAAGCTAATGAAGCGGTAGAAGATGCTTTAATGAGTGAGAATATAAAACAAAAATGTAAATTGAATGAAGATGATATTGAAGAAGAGAAAAATGCAGACAAACATCTTGAAAATCTTAAAAACAAGGAAATTCAATTACAGAATGATTTAAAAAACCTGAAACAGGAAAAACAAACTGCTGTTAAGAATGCAAAGCATGGAACTAAGCAACAAACAACTAAATTATATAAAGAACGTGAGAATAACCTAAAAGATGGTGTAAAAGATGTTAAAAATGATATAAAACATACTAAAAAGAGGATTAAAACAAATAAATTAAAGGGAAAAGGATTAACAAAATGCGTTAAAAACATAGAAAAAGAAACTAAGAAAAAAGTAACAAGTCATAAAAAAGATTATAATAAATGTCTAAGAAATGTTAAAAAAAAGACCAAACAAGTAAATTCTCAAGTGGATGTTATTGTAAATAAATGTAAAATAGATAAAAAGGAACTTATCTAGAAATTTAAATTTCGATATACATAACTGTGTTAAAACTAAATTTTGTGCAATTTAAAAAAATCTATAAAAATTTTTAAAAGTCTGTATATAAATGGCTGGAACAGAGCAAACAGATGGTTTTAACGATGTTGAGCTTACGACATTTAATATTTTAAGCGTTGATGATTTGCTAATTCAAGCGGGAAGTGATTTGAATGATACGAATACCCCACAGCCTGTAAATGTTCGCGAATTACTAACTGCTGCTGTCACTCAGGCTGGTAATATTACTACATTTAATATAGATACTTACCTGGTTACGAATGCTGACGTGACGACCGCTATGACAGCAGATTCCAATTTAGTAGGTCAAACAATTG
>MDSV01066081.1_pt1 | contig 19754 bp, 13 predicted proteins | sample 810851 | NCBI WGS metagenome assembly MDSV01 (sample SAMN05326640, study PRJNA326480) | marine metagenome | isolation source: seawater | place: Atlantic Ocean: North East | collected 2012 | reverse complement strand
GCCCCTCGTCACGCCGACGGCGTTGGGGTGTTCAATCCGACGAACGACAGCTTCACGCTGGTGGACACGGGGATCACTGGGAGCAATAAATTTGCCGGCGACGCTGTGGTGGGCGACGGCAGGGTGGTGTTCGCCCCTCGTCACGCCGACGGCGTTGGGGTGTTCAATCCGACGAACGACAGCTTCACGCTGGTGGATATCAGCCCCCTGATCAACACGGACAATAAATTTGCCGGCGCCGCTGTGGTGGGCGACGGCAGGGTGGTGTTCGCCCCTCTCAGCGCCAACGGCGTGGGGGTATTCAATCCGACGAACGACAGCTTCACGCTGGTGGATATCAGCCCCCCGATACACTCGAGGTATAAATTCATGGGCGCCGCTGTGGCGGGCGACGGCAGGGTGGTGTTCGCCCCTCATAACGTCCTCGGCGTGGGGGTGTTCGATCCGAGGGACGACAGTTTCACGTTGCTTGATATTGGCGCCACGAACGCCATTAACTCGGGCGCTAGATTTGTCGGTGCCGGTGTAATGGGCGACGGTAGGGTGGTGTTCGCCCCTAGTAACGCCGACGGGTTGGGGGTGTTCGATCCGACGGACGACAGCTTCACGCTGGTGAATATCAGTACAACGATAAGCACTGGCAGGAAATTTGCCGGCGCCGCGACGGTGGGCGACGGCAGGGTGGTGTTCGCCCCTGGGCACGCCGACGCCGTCGGCGTTTATTCCCCTCCTCCCCCCCCGAACTGCACGTCATGCGAAGCGAAACTTCATGGATATGGACTCATCGTGGACCGCATCGTGAAAGGACAGTGCGTCGTGCGTTAGGCTCGCGGGCGGTGTACGCGCCGTCGCGAGAACGCCGACGGCGTTCGCATCGTCGCGGCGCGCGCGTCGAGCGTTCCACGTAGCGAGGTCCTTTTATGTACTGAAGGAGGTTTACGACGCTCGCTCGCTCGCTCGTAGCGCGCTCGCTGATACGCGTAGCCAGACCCACCACGGGAGAAGGAGGTTCTCGTCACGAAAACATCCTCGGGGGCGCGCTCGCCCCGGGCGTCGACCGATACCGCCCTCCGCGCCGTCCGCCTCCTCCGCGGCGCAACCGCGGCACCCGTCTCGAGGCTTTGACGCGCGCGTCGTCCGGCCCGCGCGTCGACGCGCGCGATCGACGCCCGGGGCGCGTGCGCGCGCGCGTGCCGGGGCAGGTCGACAGCCGGGAACACGATCGAGGACGTGCCCACGATCACCGCGCGCCGCGCGCGCCGCCGCCGTCGCCGCCGCGACGGCGGCGCTTCGCCGAAAAAAACGCTCGCCGCGCCGCGCGCCGGCGCCGGGCCGGAACGCGCCGCGGGGTCGACCCCCCGCGCGTCCGGGCGGGGGCGGGGCGCCGATCGGCGGTCACGCGTCGACGTCGCGTTCGTTTCCGTCGCGGAACGACCCGCCTCGAGGCGAACGACCTCGCCCCGCCGCGCCGCGAGCGCCGGAGAAGAAAAGAAACGCGTCGCGCGGGGGCGACTCGCCTGTGTTTTTTGGCGCTGGGAGCGGCCGCTTCGGTGGACGCGTCGGGCCTTGACTTGGAGGGTGCGAGGCGACACTGCGACTGCCGCCGAGCGTCACACGAACGCGTGCGTGCCACACGAGAGGGAGCGCGCGTGGTATCGCGCGCGAGCGCGACGGGTGTGATGCGCGGTGCGCGCACTGCGGGATGGTGGGGTGGGCGGAGATACTTGGGGCTGCGCCCGTGTCTCTGAAGCGCTCGTGCTTGCGAGCAAAGTTTACAGTGGGGCGAGCGTCTCCCGCGAGAAGTCGAAAAATAATGTTCGTCTCAAAACTGACGACCGAGGAGAGCGATGAAGTCCGATGTCACGTCAAAGAGACAAACTGGGTTTGAACGGGCGGTCAGGTCGCGCCCTCCCACACTTCTCCGAGTGCCTGAGGGAACATGTCGACCCCTTCGAAGGGACGGCTGGTGTCGCCGCGACCCAACGCGCCCCCGGAGGAGAACCCCGACCTGTTCAACTCGCCTCAACCCGCTCACGCCGGCGATGACTTGGACGAAGACGAGGAGGGGTTCGCGACGATGTCCCAGTTGGCATACCAGAAGCCGACGTTCCCCGCGGAGGAGGAGGCTCTGACGTTCGGACGGTCTCGCCCCGGGAAGATCGTCATCGACCCCGTGCACGGGCACATGTACTTTCCCGGGTTGGTGTGCGACGCCATCGACACCCCGCAGGTCCAGCGTCTTCGCGAGCTGAAGCAACTCGGCACGGCGTACTACGTCTTCCCCGGTTCGTCGCACAACAGGTTCGAGCACTCGCTGGGCACGTGCCACCTCGCGACGAACATGTACGAGGGCCTGCGGCGGAGCAGCGGCCGCGCGGTCCGCCAGAACCTGTCGCACATGGACAAGCTCTCCATCCAGCTCGCGGGTTTGTGCCACGACCTCGGGCACGGCCCGTTCAGCCACGTCTTCGACAACGAGTTTTTGCCGCGCCGGCACGCGGGCTGGGACCCGAAGAACGCCGCCTGGAACCACGAGGCCATGAGCGCGGACATGTTCGAGTGGATGGTGGAGGAAAACCACATCGACATCGACGCGGAGACGGTCAAGCGCGTGCGGGACCTGATAACCTCGAACGATGCGGACGCGCCGGCGGATAAGAAGTTCCTTTGGGACATCGTCGCCAACAAGCGCAACTCGGTGGACGTGGACAAGTTCGAGTACATCATGCGCGACGCGTACAACACCGGGGTCAAGGGGAGCGTGGACATCAGCCGCCTGATGAGCTTCATGAAGGTGATCGACGACAAGATCTGCTTCAAGGCCTCGGAGGTGTACAACGTGTACGAGCTGTTCCACACGCGCGCGTCGCTGCACCAGAAGGTGTACACGCACAAAAAAGCGAAGGGCGTCGAGTACATGGTGGTGGACGCGCTCGCCGAGGCGGACGTCGTGTGGAACAATGAAATCTCGAACGCGATTTGGGACGTGAAGGAGTTCGTGAAGCTCGACGACACCATCCTGAAGCGCATCGAGTGGAGCAAGGAGCCGGCGCTGCAGAGGGGGCGGGACCTCGTGCGGCGCATCCGGAACCGGGACCTGTACTGCTACGTGAACGAGTACTCCGTCCCGGAGGAGGACATCCCCGACTTCAAGCCGGTGACGGAGGTGGATATCACGTCGTGCCAGGGCGACAACACCATCCCGGGCGGGCTGAAGCCAGAGGACATCGTGGTGCACAACATGAAGATCGACTACAGCATGAAGAACAAGAACCCGGTGGACTCGGTGAACTTCTTCCAGGAGTACCCCGACAAGCACTGCTTCCACATCGACAAGAGCAAAGTGTCTGTGCTGCTTCCGAGCGCGTTCATGGAGCGCAAGGTGCGGGTGTACAGCAAAAACAGGAGCCCGGAGTACGTCGACGCCGTGGACAAGGCGTTCGTCAACCACCAGCGGCGCATGTACAGCACGGAACAGCAGCTCACGCCGGCGCGGAAGCGAAGGAGGAACACGATGTCGTTTGCAAACAAGGCGCCTTGAAAAACGCGGCGTCGGTCGCACTCGCCGAGAGACGCACGTTTTGTTCGTCGGTTTTCGAGGACATTCACGGTCACTTTCGCTTCAAACGCACCCCTCACGTCTCTTCCTACCGATATTACCCTCCTCCCCGTAAACGTAAGAGCTTGCTCACGCGCTGCCGAGCATCTTCTTCACCTTGTCCGCCGCCGCTTGGAACCCCTCGGCAGCCTTCTGCGCGGGCATCCTGGTTTCCTCCTCGGGGGGGATCACGTACACCTTGTCGCCGGGGGGCTTCATCATGCTGGTGGGGTCGGATTTGTCCAGCACCATGAAGCCGTACTCAAGCTCCTTCGCCGCCTTGAGCATGGGCATGCGGCGGCACATCTGCTCGAGCTGCTCGATGTCCTTGTAGATAGCCTGCCCGATGTTGTTGGTGAGCGAAGTGAGCGCGAGCTCCTTGGACATGTTGCTCTCGAGGCCCTTCACCAGCGTGTTGGCGGTGGAGCCGCCGGTCACGACGTTCAGGGGGTACCACGCCTTAAAACCCTTCTTGGAGCGCACGTAGATCACGAACTGCTCGTTGTCGGGGTCGATGGGGGGCATGTATTGCTCCCTGCGATTTTTTGTTAGGAGAGGGAGCGCCATCGGTTTGGTTAGCGGCTGGATAAGCGTGGATAATGAGCGCGCGAGGAGGGGAGAACGGCGCGCGGCTCGGAGATTCGCGCGTTCGGTGTTGTCATGGTGTCTACACGTACATGGAGGGCTGCCCGCCGGGGCGGTTGGACTGGCCGGAGCGGCGGCCGCCGCCCTTGCCCTTCGCCGAGACCTGGAGACCCGTGCGCCTGGAAGAAAGAGGCGCGGCCACCGCGGACGTGCGCTTTCCGGCGAGATCGCGCGCACCCCGGGAGGTGAAGGTGGACCCTCTGTAGGCGTTAACAGCGCCCGCGGAGCAAGACATCATGGTTACGCTCTGCCGTGTGTTTCGGGTGGAAGCGACGAACGGGGGACGCTCAGCGTTATGGCCGCCGCGACTTCCCGAAGACGCGGAAACAGGATCGTGTGTTTGTACACGTGTCGAGCGCTCATAGCCTCCAATTCGGCGCCCGCATAATTAGACCGCGGGTCTTTGAGTCACGGACGCGGTCTATCGACGGGTCAAACCCGCCATACATAGACAAGGAAAAAGCGAAAAAGCAGGTACGGCCGCTTTTCCCCGTCACAACGTCACGACGCACGGGGGCGCCACGATGGCATCGGAGGGCGACGCGCGGGACGGAGACGCACCGATACGCTTCGAGGTACTCGCGACCGATGGCCGCGCGCGCGCGACTCGCTTGACGTTCACGCGCGGCGAGCGCGCGTGCCTCACGCCGATGTTCATGCCCGTGGGCACGCAGGGCAGCCTGAAGGGGCTCACCTCGCAGCAGCTGTGCGACCTGGAGTGCCAGGTGGTCCTGGGGAACACGTACCACCTGGCGAACCGGCCGGGCACAGAGGTGCTGCGCGCTTCGGGGGGCCTCGCGAATTTCATGCACTACACGAGGGGCGGGACGCTCACCGACAGCGGCGGGTTCCAGATGGTCAGCCTGCTTGACCTGGCGGACATCTCGGAGGAGGGCGTGACGTTCCAGAGCCCGGTGGACGGGCAGCAGATGCTCCTGACGCCCGAGAAATCGATGCAGATCCAGAATGACATAGGCGCCGACATCATCATGGCGCTGGACGACGTGGTGTCGTCGGTGGCGGCGGACGACGCGCGCTTCGAGGAGGCCACGCATCGGACCATCCGCTGGATCGACCGGTGCATCGCCGCGCACGCCACCCCGCGGAAGCAGGCGCTGTTCGGGATCGTGCAGGGGGGGCTGGACGCGCGTCTCCGGAAACTCTGCGTGGACGGGCTGCTCGAACGAGACGCGGACTTGCCGGGGTACGCCATCGGCGGCCTCGCCGGCGGCGAGGAGAAGTCAGCGTTTTGCAAAGTCGTGTCGCAGTGCGCGTCTTTGCTCCCTCCCAACAAGCCTCGCTACGTGATGGGCGTCGGGTACCCGCTGGATCTGGTGGTGTGCACGGCGCTGGGTGCGGACATGTACGACTGCGTGTACCCCTCGCGCACGGCGCGGTTCGGCACCGCGCTCGTGCCCGAGGGCGTGCTGCGGCTCAGGACGGCCGCCATGGCCACCGACTACCGCCCGATCGACGAGACGTGCGACTGCGCGGTGTGCGCCAAGTACTCGCGGGCGCACCTGCACGCCGCCATCACCAAGGAGCCGCGCGCCGCTTCCTTATTGACGTACCACAACATCAGACACCAGATGCGTCTGTGCGCGGACATGCACGAGGCTATCTTGGGCGGCAGGTTCGGCGCGTTCGCGCGCGAGTACGTGCGCGGGCAGTTCCCGGATTCGAAGGCGATCCCGGGCTGGGTGCGCGAGGCGATGGCCATGGCGGAGATTCCGCTCGAGTGATGATGATTGAGATTGCCCGCGCCTTTAGAGAGTTCCTAGTAGCTAGCTAGTTTTACAACCGTAGGATCTAGTGGTGATACGCGTCGTCGCGATGAACAGCCCGCGACTGCTCCAGCTCTAATACAGCGCGCCCCCTCCCGCGAGTGTCCTGGCGACGACGATCTGGTCCTCGGCGGTGGCCGCGTCGATCCAGCATCGACCGTTGAATCCGACGACGAGCTCAAACGCCACGCTCTCGCCCAGCTTTTCCAGCGCCTTCCCCCCCGCGCTGGACAGCAGCCTCTGCGCGGCGTGAGTGCTGCACTGGTACGTGTACCCGCCCGTCAGCAATCCTAAGCCGCCCGCGCGTCCCTGCTTGTCCACGCACGTCAGCAGCGGCTCCGCCGTGCTGCTGGTCTTGAGCACGCGGCAGTGCACCAGGGACCCCACCGCGAGTTTCGGGCGGTTGTGCTTGGTGGCGCCCTCGAAGGACAGCACGGGCAGCACCGCCTTGACGGGGGCGGATATATCCAGGTTGTAGTTCTCCGCGTGCACCTCCGAGACGATACCGATCACGGTCTCGTCCACCGCGGGGATGTACCGATGGCTCCGCACGTCCAGCCACGCCTCGCCCTCGCGCGTGTTCAGGGTTCCCGCGAAATGCGACGCGACGACTTCTCCCGACTTTTGCAGGCCGTCGCCAAGCCGAAGCTGCGACTGTGACTGAAGCACAGATGCGCTGGAGATGCATTCTCCCGGAAGCATCGCTCCCGAGGACGGCGCGTCCGCCTTTCTCGGAGGCCCGAAAAGCCGCGCGTCACGAAGTGGCGGCGGCCGAACGTGGAACGAATCTAAGTCGGCTTTGTCCAGATGACGGCGGCGGCTTGTCTTTTCGTCTCCCGCGAATCGCCCGAGAAAAGCGTTTTTTTCGCTCGGATTTCTCGGTCACTTGGCCAGCCTTCTCTCGTGTAAGCACACGACTGACGCGGCGCACAAACCTAAGCTGCGTCAGCATGGTGAGCCCGATACTCTCGCAAGACGCGGACAACCTGTCCGTGCTCGTCAGCGTCGGTCCCAGCCCCCCGCCTGAGAAGCACTTTCGACACCTTATGGAAGATCACGACAATCGAGACATCGCCCGAACCTTCGGCGCGTCAGACGCGCACAGGTGGGAAGAGGCTATCCACTTCCCGCGCGATCCGGCGCGACCGGCGTTGTGCTCCGCGTATCGTTGCTCGAAATACGTCGCGCGACGCTCCTCGACGAGGGAAACGCGCGACCGGCGGGCGGCGGAAGCCCCGGGCACGACTGGTCAGACGGCGACCGCGCTCGGAATGGCGGAGTCCGAAAAGAGAAAAAACGCCGAGGACGCGATCCGCGCGGCGATGGTCTTCGAGGACGTGTTCCCAGAAGCGCTGGAGAGTCCGACCGTGCCTTTGATGCAGCTGGACGCGGACTCACTCGTGATCAGCGAGCTCGCGGAAGCGCTGAGCCGCGCGTGCGAGAAACAGGTGAAGGTCATGGACATGTTCTCGCACAACACGTGCGCGAAAGTGCTGCGGTTCGTCTCGGAGAAGTAGCCCTCCGCGCGGACGAAGACGTGTGTATCAGAACGCGCGTATCGACGCTCTCGCAGACGCTCTCCTCACGCGAACCGCCTCTCCTCACACGAACGTGATGTTCCGCTGGTTATCGAGAAGCCACACGTCGAGACTGGCGTACTCGTCCAGGCACGCGTCCAGCACCGCGACGTTGTGCCCCTTGCTCACCAGCAGCGCCGTGGCGCGCTCGTACGAAACCTCGCTCGTGCCTCGCGCGTCCGCCCAGTCCCGAATCGCCATGTACACCGCCGTGATCGGGTCCACCTTCGGCCCCTCGTCCTGGAGCGTGTCCTCCAGGCTCACCTTGGACATTTTCATCAGGCGCAGCGCCTCGTTGACGTCGTCCTCGATGACCACGTCCGCCCACCGCAGGCGCGCCAGCGCCTCCGACAGACGCAGGATGGAGAGCAACGTGCGCGCCGTCGTGTACCCCATCGCCTTGTCGCCCTGCTCGATCTCGTCCTGGCGCATCTCCGCATACGCGGACGCGATGTAGTCGGACAGCTCCACGGGCACGCAGGGCTCGAACGAGCGCGCGTGCGCGATGTACGCGCGCAGCTCCGCGGACGCGATCGGCGTGAACGAGAGCTCCGGCGGCTTACCTTCCCGGTGCACGTGCAGCACGTGGTGCGCGAGCGCGATGTCCGATTCCGAGGACGCGATGTCCAGGATGAGCCACATCAGGTCGAAGCGCGACAGCAGCGCCGCGGGCAGGTTGATGTTCTCCTGGGGCGTCGCCGAGATGTTGTACCGCCCGTACGCGGGGTTCGCCGCGGCGAGCACCGCGGTGCGCGCGTTGAGCGTCGTCGTGATCCCCGCCTTCGCGATGGACACCGTCTGTTGCTCCATCACCTCGTGGATCGCCGTCCGATCGCTCTCGTCCATCTTGTCGAACTCGTCGATGCAGCAGATGCCGTTGTCCGCCAGCACGAGCGCGCCGCCCTCCAGGACCATCTCCCCAGTCACCGTGTCGCGCTGCACGGAGGCGGTCAAGCCGACGCCGGAGCTCCCTCGGCCCGTGGTGTACACGCCGCGAGGCGCCACGGTGACGATGTGCTTCAGGAGCTGCGACTTGGCCACACCCGGGTCGCCCATCAAACAAACGTGGATGTCGCCTCTGATCTTAATGCCGTCGGGCAGCGCGCGCGTGGTCCCCCCGCACAGCAGCAGCAGGAGCGCCTTCTTGATGTCCGCGTGCCCAAAAATCTCCGGCGCGATGGACTGTGCGAGCCGCCCGTAGATGTCCGGGTCGCGCCGGTGCTGCTTGAGCCGGCGCATGTCCTCCGCGGACACCACGAAGTCTGAGTACCGCGTCTTGCACTGCGTCACCGCCATCGCCTCGACGTACGTGTTCGCCACCAGCCCGGCGTGCATCGCCTTGAACCCCGTGAACGGCTTGGGCAGGAAGATGCCTGTGATGTTCACCACGTCGCCCGGCCCCAGCGAGCGCGTCAGTTCGCCCTTAACCTGCACGGTGAGCGAGCGCGGGATGTGCCCCACGGGCACGTCCTCCGAGAGCTCCTGCACCTTCACCTCCTGATACTTGATGAACTTACTCGCGCGCGTCTCCAGGAAGAGCTGGGAAGACGAAGACGCGCCCCGGCGGTTGTTGCAGTACGACGAAGGACACTTCCCGATTGGGTTGAACGTCTCCCCGAGCACTTCCTGGTAAACCTCGTACTCGCAGCTGTCGCAGGTGAAGCACGCCACTTCGATCAGCGGCTTGACGTCCCCCACGCGCGTGCAGATGCCCTTGAACGTCACCAGGTGGCCGATGTCCGCCGCCTTCACGCTCCGAATCGTGCGCGTCGGCGCCTTGCCGCCGGGTTTCAGGAACACGCGGAACCGGCGTTTGAGGATCCGCGGCAGCTCGCGGGGCGCGTCGCCCTCGTCCGCGTCGGGGTTGGCCTGCTCGCGCTGGCGCGTGAGCACGTCGAACGAGTCCTCCTCGACGACGCCGTACGAGCGCTCGGGCATGAGCTCGTCCGCCGACTCCGCGAACAGAGAGATGTACCGCCGCGAGTTGGAACGCACGTCCTGCGCGAAGGACGAGAGCGCGGCGTCCGACGAGCAGTGCTCTTCGAGATCCGACAGGTCGATGTCGAGCGTCTCGCGCTGTCTGTCCGCGATCTCCTGCAGCATGTTCAGGTACTTGAACCCGTCACCGGCCGGGCTCTGGAACGAGCGCAGGAACGCGGCGCATTTTTCTGCGGGTGCGCGGGGCGCGCGGTCGGGGGATCCGCGACGAGCGCCGTGCGCGAAGAAACAACGGGGTCCGGGTCAGCGAAATCTGGTGCGTGCGTCGGCGCGTCGGCGCGACGTGGAGGCGCGCTGCGCGGGGCGTACCTTGCTCCGCCTTGTAGTCGGGATTCGTCGCCATGACTCCCGAGTTCTCCACCGCCTCGGGCGGGAACGAGTGGCGCGCGCGCTCGGCAACTGAGGCTTGAGCCAAAGCAAGTCGGCGACTTTTTTGAATCTTGTGAAGGCACGAGGGTGCCCATTTTTAGACGAGCTTTAACTCTAAATAGCCAATTCCCGGGGATCGCACAGCTTTTCATCTGAAGAAACGAAAACGCCGTTTCAACTTGACTATTCCTAATTAACTCTCGCGTCACGAGTCCTCTCGACGGTCGGCGGACCCTCCTCGCACGAAAACCCGTCCTTCTCGTACGTCGTACCGAACGGACACGCCGTCCAGCACCACCTCCCACTTCCCCGAGCCAGTCTCGGTACTCGACACCCCCGACTCGCTGTCCCGAATCGCTTCGGTGTCCTCGTCCTCCGCGGGACGCTCGGTCCGCGCGCGTTCGGACATTCGCCGGTGCGCCGATCGGATGTCGAACGAGAGCGCCTGCGCGCAAAACGCGCAAAACTCGGCGCTCGACGCGTACAGCGACCGCGCCGCGCCGCGCTGTTCCCACACCTCGCTCAGCCGTTCCCGCGCCCCAGGCGCCCACTCCACGGACTCGATCGTCAGCGGCTCGTGAAGGTCCATCGTGAAGTCCACCCAGTCGGGCGCGCGCGCCGCCGGCGGCGCCAGCGCCTCGCAAAACGGCACGTACGGCTTCACGTCCAGCACGGGCGTCCCGTCGATCAGGTCGGCGCCCCCGACTTCCAGCACGCCGCGTTCGGAGTCGACGGCGCGCACTTCCACGAGACTCAGGCCGATGGGCAGAGGCCTGTGCGGCGTGCGCGTCGCGAACACGCCCCGTCGCTCGCCGTTCAAACGAGGCACGCGAACCTTCGCGCGCGACGTCGAGCGCGTCTGGACGGCGCCGTCGCCGCGGCGCGCCTCGTCGCCGGCGCCCATCGCGCGCTGCAGGTCCGTGTTCCCGTGGAAGACGTAGATGATCCAGACGTGGCTGAACGCCTCCAGGCCCTCGAGCGCGGCGGGCGGGACGTGTCGGCGCAGCGTGAGGCGACCGCGGGCCAGCGGGACGAGTCGCGGCTGCCGCGGCGTTCCGTTCCGGCGACTGAAGCTCGAGCGAAACCTACCGATGGGCCGCAGAGGGTACAGTTCCACCTCGTTCGCGTCGTCGGCTCGGTCCGCGTTCGCGGAGACAGACGCGAGTCTCTCCGAAAACGTCGATTCGTCGCCTTCCGACGTGCTTCCGTCTCCCCGGGCCTCGCCCTCGTCTCCGTCGCGTCGACGCCCGCCGACGCCGGTCTCGTGCGTCAACGCGAGGAGCCGAAGTTTCGCCTCTCGCAGCTCTCGCTCAGCCTTGATCCTTCCCCTTCGTTCGCTCATCTTCGCCGCCGTCTCTTTCGAGACGGCCGCTCGCAGCGTCTCCAGCATCGCGTGGACGTCGTCCTCTTCGTGTGGTGTCGTCATCACGACCGCTGGCGCGCCCAGTCATGTCCAAGAAAGAAGTCATGAAGAGAAAAAGTGCTTTTACGAAACTCTTAGAATTGCACTTTTTCTCTCGGGCTCCTCCTCCTGTCGTCCCTCAAAGCGTCCGCACGCGCCCGCGTTCGCGCCGAGCGGTCTCGGAACCCGCATGGCCTCTTCCCCGTGTTGCTCGCAGCGGCTCGGCGCGCGCGGCTTCCTGCGACCGCGCGTGGCCCGCGAGCGTCTCGGAACCGCGGTGCGTCCCTCTCGCGCGAACGTCGGCTCGGGGCACGACGCTTCGAGCCGAGCACCCGCGCGTCCCGCTCGCGTCTGGCGAACGATGCGGCGCGCGTCCGACGACGCGCACGCGGCGTGGCACCTCCCCGAGGCGTCCGCGGCTCGAGGTATGCGCGTCGAGACGCTTTTCGTGCTGGAGACCAACGTGGATGACCTGTCCCCTCAAATCGTGGCGTACGCGCTGGAGGAGATGCTCGCCGCCGGCGCGCTGGACGCGTGGTCCGTCGCCGCGACGATGAAGAAGGGAAGGATGGGCTCGCTCCTGTGCGCGCTCTGCGACCGCGCGCGCGTGGACACACTGTGCGAGATCCTCTTCCAGGTACGCTCCTCGGTCGGGTTTCGCGGCCACGCCGCCCGTCGCGTCGAACCGAACGAAGCACGTCTCACCGCCGCGCTCCCCCCCAAACTCGCGCGCGCGCAGGAAACCTCGAGTTTGGGGATCAGGGTGCGGGCCTGCGATCGCGTTTCCCTCGACCGGTCGTTCGTGCCGGTCGACCCCGGCGTGGGAAAGGCGGGCGTGACGTTTGATCCGGTCAACGTCAAGGTGGCCCGCCTCGGCGGCGAGACGATCAACGCGCACCCCGAGTACGACGAGTGCGCCGCGCTTGCGCGGAAAACCGACACGCCGCTCAAGACGGTGTTCCGGCGCGCCGTCCAAGCGTACTTCGACGAAAACCCGGCGGAGTGAGACGCGACGCGTGTCTTTCCTTTCGCGGTGAGTTGTGCGTTGGTCTGCCGCGGTGCCGCGTGTGCATACGCGCGGAACGCGTCGCGTAGGGCTGGACTCACATGCGCGTGCTTCTGTGGCTGCGTTTTGCACGCGAACCGCGGTATCCTCAATCATAGCTAGTCTACAAATCGCGCTCTGTTATTACACGCTTCATAATACCGTCGCGCCTTTCTCGTCCACGTCGGTTTTCCCCCGCACGAAGCCCTTCAGATCGAGCGCTGCCGAGTCAAGACCCGCCTGCTTGAGGAGCTCCGTGGTCTCCATCCCGTTCGCCACGTCCCTGATGCGCTGCGCGATCTGCTCGACGTTCATCTTGTGGCAGTTGAACTGGTCTTTGAACCCGTTCACGTACTCCACCGCGACCACGGGAGGCGCGTCGTCCGATCGGACCCGGTGCTCCAGGACGCACTCGGGGTTCGACTCCCGGGCCGCCTGGCAACGCTTGAGGAACTCGCGGACCGCCGCGCTACGTTGGTCGCTCGCCGCGAACTGAATGCGGACCTTCGTCAGCTGACGTAGAGGCATCCCGCCGGCCGGGGTCGCCTCGGCGCGCGCGGTTCGACTGACGAGCGTCGTAAGGCGGACCCGAAAACAAAAGGTTTTGGCAGTGCACTCACCCTGAGCCCTGACATAACGAAACTGCGTGATTTTCGGTCGTGGTGGTCGCTGCCGCATTCGTCGGCGCGCTGGCACACGACCCGAGGAGGACGCGATGTCGTGACGGATGGCGACCGTCGCGTCGCCCTTACGGCAGTTCTACGAGTGGTCCACGCGCGACTCCGGTCGCGCGGTGGCGCTTTCATGGCACCCGGCGCCTCCACGACCGGTGGAGCGGTGGTCGTACCGCCGCCTGTGGCTCGCGGCTGTCGGAGCTGCTGCGAAGCTTCGCGCGTGCGGTGCGGTCCCGTCGGACCCGGAGAGCGCCTCCTCGGTCACCATCGGGGTCGCGGTCGACGAGGGCGTGGAGCTGGTCGTCGCGTTTCTCGCCGTCGCCCTCGCGGGCGCGGCGATCGTCCCCTTCTCCGGGGCGGACCCGCCGCCGCGCATCGCGTCCGTGCTGGCCGACGCGGGGTGCCGCGCCGTCGTCGTGGACTCGCGCGGCGACCGCGCCGGCGCGGCGCGCGTCGAGGAAGGCGCGCGGCAGAGCGGACGAACGCTGACCCTCGTCGAGGCGGCCGACTTGATTCTCGCGTCCCGGGAAGAACGCGACGTCGACGCGTCGAAGACGAACGGCGACGGACCGCGCGCCGATCCCGACCCCGGGGACCCGCGCCGCGTCTCGCACGTCGCGTTCACGAGCGGAAGCGCGGGGAAACCGCGCGGGTGCGTCTGCGCCTACGAGAGCCTCGCGCACTACTGTCACGGGAAGAACGCGCGCATGGACGTGCGTCGAGACTCCACGGTGCTCCTCGCGTCCGCGCACACGTTCGATCCGTGCCTGGGGGACGTCTTCGCGACGCTCGCCGCGGGCGCGACGCTCGCAATCGCGCCGCGCGCGCGGCTCGCCGCGAGCCTGGGCGCGTGTCTCGCCGAGTCGCGAGCCACGCACGCGCTCTGCACGCCGACGATGCTGGGCGGCGTCCCCGCGGCTGAGGTCGAGGGCGCCGCGCGCAGCCTCAGGGTGCTCGCGCTCGGAGGCGAGCCCATGTCCCCGGCGCTCGCCGGCGCCTGGCTGCCGCGCGTCGAGTGCCTGGCCAACGCGTACGGACTCACCGAGTGCGGCGTGTACCAGACGTTTTCGCGGGTGGAACACGCGCTCGCCGCGGACCAAATCGGGGAACCGCTCGGCCCTGGGTGCCGTCTGCTCGTGGCCGAGCCCGGCGACGAGACCGTGGGCGGGGACGGGGAGGGGGACGGGGACGCCGCGTCCGACGCGGACGCGCTTCTGGACGTCGAAGCGGTTCTGCGCGCGCTCGTACCGGTGGACGAGCTCCGTTTGGACGGCGCGGAAAACGGAACGGGTGACGGGAGTGGGAGGATGAACGAACGTCTCTTCGAGCTGTGGATCGCGGGGCCGCAGGTGGGCCTCGGGTACGCGCGCGACGCGGCGGCGTCGCGGCGGCGGTTCTTCGTGCACCCGCGGACGGGAGAGCGCTTCTTCCGGACCGGCGACCTGGTGCGGGTCGAGGACGCGCCGCGCGGAAAGACCGAAGCGGAAACAAAAGACTCGCGCGTCTCCTTGCGTTTCGCGGGGCGGCGCGAGGCGCGCGAATTCAAGCTGAACGGCCGAAGGGTGGACGCGCGCGAGATCGAACGCGCCGTCCTCTCTTCCGGCCTCGTGTCTTCGTGCGCGTGCTCGGTTTCCGAGTCGGTCGCCGGCGATGACGTCCTGACGGCGCACGTCGTGCTTCGCGACGACGACGCGGCGGCGGCGAAGCCCCGCTCTCCGACCCGGCGCGACGGCGACGGCGACGGCGACGGCGACGGCGAGGACTCGGCGGCGGCTCTTCTGGATGACTGCGCGCGCGTCGCGCTGGAGGTGCACGCCGGCTGCTACTTGCCGCCTTCCACGGTCCCCCGGCGCTTCTTGGCGTGGGCGGCGTTCCCGAAAACGGCGAGCGGGAAACTCGACCGCGCGCGGCTGGCGCGCGCCGGCGCGCGCGGCGCCAGCGAAGCCTCTTTCGCTTCCGGCCGAGACGCGGCGCGCGAACACGAAAAGCCGCTGCCGGGAACGACGGCGCGTCTCGTCGCGGACGTCTGGGGCGAGACGCTCGGCGTCGCCTCGAGCTCGATCCGGGTCTCGGACGATTTCGGCGCGCTCGGAGGGAACTCCGTCTCCGCGCTCCGCGCCGCGCGGACGCTCCGCGCGCGCCTCGAGCGCGCGGCGCCGCGGACGCGCCGCGACGTCGCGGGCCGCCTTTTCGGCCGCGGCGCGGCGCGCGGCGGGGGCGAGGCGGACGAGGACGCGGGCCGCGGTCTGGGTCTGCGCGAGGGCGAAGCCGCCGCGTCCTTCCGCGAGGAAGAGGACCGCGCGTGCGCGTTCGACGTCGTCGCCGGGCCGCTCTCCCCGGCGGAGATCCTGCGGCGACCGACGCTCGCGGCGTACGCGTCGTTCCTGGACGCCAGCGGGCTCGGGACTCAGGCGGGGGCGTCGAGAGACGACGACGCTTTTTTCGCGGAGACGGACGCTCTCGCGAGCGAAAGCGAGTCTCCCCGGCGCGAGCTCGCGGCGCTGGTCCAGGCGTGCGCGCGCGGGCGCGCCGACGTCGCGCGCGCGCTCCTGCGCGCCGGGGCGGACCCGAACCTGGCCTGGGCGCGCGACGGGTTCGCGCCCCTGCACGTCGCCGCGGCGGGCGGCGCGAGCGAGGCGCGCAAGATGGCCGTCGTGGAGGCGCTCCTCGGCGCGGGCGCGGACGCGCGCGCGCGCACGGCGGCGGGCACCACCGCCGCGCACCTCGCCGCGGCGCGAGGCGAGCGCGCGCTTCTGGAGCTTCTGCTCGTGCGCGGCTGCGACCCGGGCGCCGCGGACGGAGACAAGCAGACGGTCGCGCACCTCGCGGCGCGGCGCGGCGCGTTCGGCGCGGCGGAGACGGCGGCGCTGGCGTGCGCGCCGCTGCGCACGGCGCGAGGTGGGCTCGAGTCGTGGGACGCGTGGCGCCGCACCCCCGCGGACTGGGCCCTGGCGAACGGCGCGTCCGACGCGCTGCTCGCGCTGCGGGACGCCGGCGCGCGCGTGCGCGCGCTCGGCTCGCGCGTCGCGTCGGCGGCGGCGGCGACGCGCGATAAGGCTCGCGACGTCAGCGAGTGGAAGACGGCGAAGGCGAGGAGCGTCTTGGCGACGCTCGTCGCCGAGACGCGACGCTTCGTCGACGTCCCCGCGAACGGTCGGGTCGTCGCGCGAAAAAAAGCCGACGACCCGGCGGACGCGAAGGAAAACGAGAGCGAAGAGAAGCGCGAGAGCGAGGCGCGCGCGATCGAGGCGGAAATCCTCGCGGCGGGCCGGGCGGCGGCCACGCTGAAGGCGCTCGTGTGCGCAAACGCTTTTAATCGCGACGCGGCGCGCGCGCTGGGCGCGATGGCGCCGCTCGTCGCGATGGTCGCCTCGGTCGGGTCGTCGCCTTCGTCGTCGCCGAAGCGCGACTCGCGAACCGGTTCGCGTCTCGAGTCGAGCGCTTTGCGCGAGGCGAGGATCCGCGCCGCGACCGACGCCGCGGGGGCGCTGCGCAACCTCGCGTACGCCAACGCTGCCAACCGCGCGGCGGCGATAGAAGCGGGTGCGGTGGACGCGCTGGAAGCCGCGTTGCGCGGCGCGCCGCCCGAGGCGGCGCCGGACGGGCCGCGGAGGCGACTCGCCTTCGCCTCGGCGAGCGCGCTGGCGAATTTGAAACCGCGGGGACGCGAGGCGGCGCGATGAAGAAAACGCGTTTTCTTCATCTTCTTCGGTGTGTCACGCGGCAGGCGCGAGTGTGCGAGTCGCGACGCGCGACGAAGACGATCGTCTCGATCGGCGTGTTCGTCGTGTGCAATATATGACGATCGTTCGTATTCATACACGCGTAGCTACTGTATTACAACAACAAACGGCGCGTCGACCCCTCGACGCGCGTCGGCGATGTTCCGGCGACGCGTCGCCCGGAGCGTCACGGCTTCTTCGCCTTCGCGTCGGCGAAGTAGTAGTTCATGTCCGCCATCACACCCTCGGCGAACCACCCGTTCGGAACCCACGTCGTATCGTACGGGTCGTACCACGACAAGCGCGGCTTCACGCGTTTGCGCTCGTCGACGAGCAGGACGCTCCGGATGAACTCGCTGTCGCGCGCCCACCGCGTGACGGGCAACGCGTGCGGGATGCTGGGAACGAACACCTCGGATGTTTTCTTCGCGTCCGCGGGCTCGCGCCGCGACTGGTGCTCAGCAATCGCGTCCAAAGCGGGGCCGAACGCGTCACCGATTCGAGTCGCGACGCCGCCGAGCGGCATCTCGTCGCTGTGGAGGGACTGGATTTTTCGGGTAGCGAATGGAGGGGTTGTTGTTAAAAGAAAGAACGTCAGATTTCCTCCGAAGGACGGTGGATGCGACGAGCGCGTGTCTTCGCGCCACGAAGCCCGGGGGGTCGAGACGCACCTGGAACGAAAGAAACGACGAGGAAGGCATCGTCCCCGAGAAGGTTCGAGCCTGCGTGTTCAGCGCGTAGCATGCCTGCGAGAAGGTGGTCGGGGAAGAAGCGTGAGAAAAAGTACAATTTCCGCTCGTGCCGCGTTCCGCTTTTCCCTCGACCCCACCAACCGCGCAACCTGGGAACTTCGACACCGAAGCACGCACCGGAACTTTCGCGTGGGCCATGCATGATGCCCAGCGTTGCGTCGACGCCACGAGATGTCCTCGCATCTTGTCAACGCGCAAGGGGGGAGTGAACCCCCGAGAGGTTCGGTTGCGCTTTCGTGAAAATGATGTCGCGTCAGCATTTTTTTTTCGTGTCGAGACACGTCAGACGCGGACGACTCCAAAAACACGGTCTAAATCTCCCGTTCACGAGATTTTTTTGATCGGGAGAAATCGTCGTATGAGGGTGGACAAGAGCTCCAAATTCTAAAGTTGTGTGACGGAGCTCTTGAATTACGAACCGTAATAAACTACCTCTCGAACCGTGAATACGGTGGGTTAAACCCAAAAATTAAGGTTTAAGTTTAGAACCGAATTAATTGCCCTCAAGAGCTCCAAAATGATTAAATTCCACGTTTTGGGCTGCTCTTGTTTGGGCGAGCGACGAAATGACCGGGAGGACCTTGAGTCGACAGACCGTCAAGTTTACGAAAATGACCGAGATAGATCTTGAGTAACAGACCGCTAAAGTTTAGAAATTTGGGATATTTTTAGAACGCATATGACTATGGTGTTCTGGTAAAGGGCGAGAATAAAACCTGTAATCTCATCTTTAAAAAAATTGCAAATTTGCCTCATTTGTAATAATGAGAAGGAAGAAGTCCTTAAAAAAAACTCTTTGACAAAACTGCCAGTCTCGACCCGCGACGCGTCTCCGTCGCGCGAACCGCGACGTCCTCGAGCTCGAGCATCGGCGTGCAATCTCGTGACATCGCGGGCGTTTCGAGACCCTCGGAAGTGCTCACGCGCGCGCACTCACGATGCAGCCGCGGACTGGAGATCTGCAGGCTGATCGCTTCCCGGCAGAGTCCCGTTCGCCGGCGTGAAAAACTGGTACAAAGAATACGTAGTGTCCAAGGTGTGCGTCCCCGCGGGATAAAATCGTTCCCAGACGTTGTAATATTGTGGTCTACTGCCGCATTCCCAAGCGTTGCACCACTCGAGATCCGAACGCCTTCGCCATAATGCCATATCGGGGAGACCATCCCAGTATCTGTTTTCCCTCGTATTGTACACCCGCACAACCACCGGCGCGTCGGATGTAAACGACACATCGTCGTCAACAGTAGTGTAGCCACGACCCACGGTCAGGAGCCCGAGCGCTCCATCGGCCCAAGACGGGAGCGGCTTCGTGTCGGTCGCGATGGCCCCCTCATTCCACCAGCCTCTTTCTGTAGTAAGATACTTGAGGTGCAAACCAGCCCGCCAGAAGTCCACGCTGCTTCCGAAGTCGTACGGCGTCATCCCGGCGTTATACCCCGCAGGGGTGACGAACGTGATCTCCGTCCTCCCGTGGTCATTATCAATCCGGGGACCCAGCTCGCCTCCTCCTCGTAAATGGTGTCTGTCACCGGGTGGCGGAACCAGCACGGCCCGTCAGGCGCCGTGGGGTACGTTTCGATGATGTTCGAACAGCTCGTCGCGGGAATCTTCTCGGAGTTCAAGGTCTCGGGAATGGCGTACGCGGGGCACCCCATGTCGAATCCAAGACGCTCCGCCGCACCCTGCCCGCCACAGTACTTCGATCTCACATCGGGCGGGGTTTCGCTCGTGGCGCGCGCCCCGTGAAGTGCGAAAAGCACGCACAGCACGGGCACGTACGCGACGGCGAGACGCATCGTGCGGGAAGCGCGAGCGTTTCTCGGGGGTGTGCCGCGACGGAGAGGGTTCACGCGTGGTGGTCTGAACGTGCGACCGACTCGAAGCGTTTTTTGTGACCGACTCGCCGATTATTTCGCGACGCTTCGCGAAAAAAAATATATGAGAATCGTCGTGGCTCTTCGCCCGGTTTCGTAATTATTGCCTCAGCCCTTCTCGCCTTTGTTCGTTCGGATTCGACACTTCCCGCGAAGCGGCGCGGAGGTCGTGGGGTCTCGGCGAACGGATCATCCGGAATGGCCTGGCGCGCTTTCGTGAGGCTTTCCAGGCAGTCCGCGCTCGCCCGTTGTCGCCCGGCCGCGCGACCCGGCGACGAGGGCGACCCTCTGCGCTTGCTGGCGACGGGGGCGGT
>MDSV01061574.1_pt1 | contig 19754 bp, 20 predicted proteins | sample 810851 | NCBI WGS metagenome assembly MDSV01 (sample SAMN05326640, study PRJNA326480) | marine metagenome | isolation source: seawater | place: Atlantic Ocean: North East | collected 2012 | reverse complement strand
TTGAATTTTATATTTATCTTTTTCTAATGTGTTAAAAAATTGATAGATACCTTTGCATTTATTTTTTCCATTCCATAATATATCTAATTCATTATCATTTAGTTCTTTATATTCCCTATGAATAGGAAAATTAAATTCTAGAGAATTTTTAATAAAATTATCTTTCCATTTGCTTAATTTCTCACCATGCCAACAACTTACAACACCATCATATATTGATAAGTTAATATTTTTTATAATTTTTCGTTTGTCAATTCCTAAAACTGAACCAAATCCATTGCAATTTTCACATGCACCATACGCGTTATTAAATGAAAAAAGTTTAACACTTGGTTTAATAAATGTTTTACCATCTAGTTTTAGTGTATTTGAAAAGAATGTAATTTCTTTATTATTTTTAATATAGCAAGTTCCATTCCCCTCATTTAAAGCTGTTTCAATAGAATCTATAACCTGTTTTTGCTTATAATTGGAGTGATTTTTAATTCTATCTATAATAATATAACTTTCAGTTAAATCAATTTTTTTATTTACTAATTCTTTTATCTTATATATATTTTCCTGATGAAGAATTCGAGAATACCCTTTATTAATCAATAATTGCAAGTCATTTTTTGTTAGTTTATTATTTTTCACTAATATAAGGATTAAGTCTTCTTCATTTTGCTCTTTTATAAATTTATAGATGTCTTTTGGGTAATGTTTTTTAACTTCTTTTTTTGATATAGGAGAATATATTTTTCCAATTCTTGTGAAAAGTAATTTTAGATAATCATAAATTTCTGTATTTGTAGCTACCGTTGATCTAGAATTATTTGTATTGGTTTTTTGTTCAATTGCAATTGTTGGACATATGCCTTTAATGTCTTTAACTTTAGGTTTTTCAATTTTGCCCAAAAATTGACGAGCATATGAAGAAAGACTTTCAATATATCTTCTTTGTCCCTCTGCAAATAATGTGTCAAATGCTAAAGATGATTTTCCACTTCCTGATACTCCAGAAATCACAATAAGCTTGTTTTTAGGTATTTTAATTGAAATATTTTTTAAATTATGTGTTTCTGCACCTATTATTTCAATAAATTTTTTTTCAATACCTTCTTTCAATTTTTTGCATTTATCTATAACATGCAAAACTAACTAATAAGATTTGGATAAATTAATTTGTTTTATTATTTTTGCTTTATTAATTTCAAAAACACTTTCTATAGATAAACATTTACTTTTTTATTAATTTAAATATAGAGTATATGTTATTGACTTCACAGAAAGACCAAATTTTAATCAAGAATTTTATTAATGGAGATAATGATTCTTTTGAGATATTACTTAAAAGATATAAAAATAGATTATTTGCATTTATTATATCTAAAGTTAAAGATAGAGATTTAGCAGAAGATATTTTTCAAGAAACTATGATTAAAGTAATAAACTCACTTAAAAGAGGTAATTATAATGAGGAAGGTAAATTTTTGCCTTGGATTATGCGTATTGCTCACAACCTAGTTATTGATCATTTCAGGAAAAAGGCAAAAATAAGAGATTTTAGCTCAAAAGATGATTATAATATTTTTGATTTTTTAGACAGTGGAGAAATAGATCAACAAGATGTGATGATAAAAAAACAGATTTTTTTAGAACTTAAAAATTTAATTAATGAGTTGCCTAGTGATCAGAGAAAAGTATTAAAGTTAAGATATTTTGAAGAAATGTCTTTTAAAAAGATTTCAAGAATAACAGGAGTAAGTATTAATACTGCTTTAGGTAGAATGCGTTATGCTTTAATTAACATAAGAAAAATAGCTGATGAAAAAAATATAGATTTATATATTAAATAATTTATATAAACTATAATATTAATTTGTTTTTTACGTTCATCAAATAATGAAAACAAATTATATATGGGAAAAAACTCTACTTTTGATTTAGCACAAAAATTATTTAAAGAAGAAAAGAAGAAAAAATTACAGAAAATAAAGCTAGTTGAATTTGAAGAACTTGTTAAGCAAGGACCAAAAAAACAAACCATAGACTTTATATTATCTTATGCAAAATCTATAGATGTCGTTAAAACTAAATCTGATAATATTCTTATTTCTTTAAATTAATTTCTTTAGATTGGAGCATAAAGCCAAAATTAATTTTATTACTAGTATTTTAGATAGTTTGTATCCAAATCCTGAAATACCTTTATTTCACACAAATAACTTTACTTTTTTAGTAGCGGTAATGTTAAGTGCACAAAGTACTGATAAAAAAGTTAATGAAATTACACCTAATTTATTTAATAAAGCAGATTCTCCTGAAAAGATGGTTCAATTATCAGTTGATGAGATTAAGAAAATTATTAGACAAATTGGCTTAGCACCTACTAAAGCTAAAAATATTAGAAGGATGTCAGAATTATTAATATCAAAACATAAAGGATTAGTTCCTTCTTCTTTTTCTTACCTAGAAGAATTGCCAGGCGTTGGTCATAAAACAGCTTCAGTTATTATGTCACAAGCATTTAATCAACCTGCTTTTCCAGTAGACACTCATATTCATCGTCTTGCATATAGATGGGGGTTATCTAATGGAAAGAATGTAATACAGACAGAAAAAGATTTAAAAGAAAAATTTGATAAAAAAATATGGAATAAATTACATTTACAAATCATATTTTATGGTAGAGAATTTTGTCAAGCAAAAAAAACAGAATGCCTTTGTAGAATCTGTCAATCTGTTAAATAATTTACTGATAAATTTGTTAATAAAACAATATGTTTTTTTTTGATGGTTGAATTATTATTTCTCTAATTTGTATAAAAATATATTTATGAGTGATAAGGAAAAAAATGCTAAGTTAAAAGCTTTAGAACTTACTCTAGGTAAGTTAGAAAAAACATATGGAAAAGGTGTAGTTATGAAGTTAGGAGAACGAGTAAATGAAGATATATCATCTATTCCATCTGGTTCTATTAATTTAGATGTTGCGTTAGGAGTGGGTGGTTATCCTAGGGGAAGAGTTATTGAAATTTATGGACCTGAATCTTCAGGAAAGACTACATTGACTATCCACGCTATAGCGGAGGTTCAAAAGCAGGGTGGTGTAGCTGCTTTTATTGATGCAGAACATGCTTTTGATGCTTCATATGCATCTTCTTTAGGTGTAGACATTGATAATCTATATATTTCACAGCCTGATAATGGAGAACAAGCATTAGAGATTGCTGATCACTTGATTAGTTCAGGAGCTGTAGATTTAGTTGTGATAGATTCAGTAGCTGCATTAACACCAAAATCGGAAATAGAAGGTGAGATGGGTGACTCAAAAATGGGGCTTCATGCTCGATTAATGTCACAAGCACTTCGTAAACTTACAGCAACGATTAATAAAACTGGATGTACTTTGATTTTTATAAATCAAATAAGAATGAAAATAGGTGTAATGTTTGGTAATCCTGAAACTACAACAGGAGGAAATGCATTGAAATTTTATGCCTCCGTAAGATTAGATATTAGAAGAATAGGTGCGATAAAAAATGGTGAAGATGTTATAGGTAATCGTACTAGAGTTAAAATAGTTAAGAATAAGGTTGCTCCTCCATTTAAGAAAGTTGAATTTGATATTATGTTTGGAAAAGGAATTTCACGTTCTGGAGAAATCTTAGATTTGGCTGTGGATTTAGGTGTAATAGAGAAAAGTGGTTCTTGGTTTTCATATGATGAAACTAAACTTGGTCAAGGTAGAGATGCGGTAAAAAATATGATTACTGATAATCCTGAACTTTCTGATCAAATTGAAGAAAAAATAAGAGAATTTTCTTCTTAATTTATAATTTTTTTATGAATAATAAAATTTTATTATTTATTCTTATATTATTTTCTTGCAATTCTTCCTTTAAAGATAATGAAAAAATTATTGATGATATTGTACTTTTATCATCTGAAATTAATGAAGATCCATTTAATCAGAATCTTTTATTAGAAAGGGTAAATTATAATTTATCAAAAGATAATATTCAATCAGCAATTTATGACCTGAAAAAATTAATTGAACTTGATTCTTTAAATTTAGAATATAAGTACATGATGGCTAAGAATTATTTTAATTTGTCAAAAGAAAGGAATGCAAATAAAAAATATCCAGATTTAACTAGAAATTATCTTGAGAATATTTTAAAATTAAATAAAGATCATATAAAAGCAAATTTATTGATGGGGGAATTAATGTTAGCATATGCTAGATTTTCAAATTCGATTACATATTTAGAAAAATCATTAGCACTAGATTACAATCAACCAAAAGCACATTTGTTATTAGGTTATGCCTATAAAAATATAAATCAAAATGATAATGCGATTAATTCATTTAAGAAAGCTATAAATATTAATCCTGATTATAAAGAAGCTTACATTCAATTAGGGCAAATGTACCATTTAGATAAAAATAATTTAGCAGTAACGTACTATGATAATGCTTTGAAAATTGATCCAGATGATATTTTAGTTTTATATAACAAAGCAGTTTTTTTTCAATCTATTTTAGAATGGAACAAAGCATTAGAAGCTTATTCTGTTCTACATAAGGTAGATCCATTTCATGCTGATGGTCATTATAATTTAGGTTTTATACATATGGAATTAAAATTATTTGATGTTGCAACTAATAATTTTTCAGACGCGATTTATTCAAATCCTAAATATTATGAAGCATATTATTCTAGAGGGATTTGTTTTGAAACACTTGGTAATATTGCTCAAGCAGAGTCTGATTATAATAGAGCAATAGAGATAAATCCAGATTATGCTTACGCTAAAGAGGCTTTAAGTTTACTTAAAGTAAATAATATAAAATATAATGAATAGAATGCAAGAAAGAATAAATAAATATATTATAAGCTTAAATTAGAAGTAAAATATAGATAAATTAGCAGCATTAAGGCTAGTTAAATCCGCAATTGCGCCTGAATTCTCCAAAGCTTCAAATGTAATAATTGACAACAAAATTTTATTGAGATTATTTAGGTTAATAAAGCAAAGTAAGCAATTATCTAATATTTACGAGACGATAGGTTATATTTAGCTAATGAATAGTTTGCTAAATTAATTTTATTTGACAAATATCTACCAGTTCAAATTGAAGAACATAAATTTATAAATACCATACTTGATGTTATACATCAAACATCTTCAGTTAGAATAAAAGATAAAAGAAAATTTATCTCCATATTGTAAAGTAAATTTCAAGGAGTAGTTGATTTACAGAATGTTTTTAATATTCTTAGAAAAGAATTATAAAAAATAAAATAAATTATTTGATTTTTTCAACTATTTTTTGAAACGTATTTGGGTGATTCATTGCTAAATCTGCCAATACTTTTCTATTTAATTCAATGTTATTTTGATGAATTTTACCCATAAATTGAGAATATGACATACCATTTATTCTTGCTCCTGCATTTATTCTTTGAATCCATAATGAACGGAAGGTTCTTTTTTTATTTTTTCTGTCACGATATGCATATTGCATTGCTTTTTCAACAGCATTTTTTGCTATTGTATGAACATTTTTTCTTCTACCAAAATAACCTTTAGCAGCTTTAAGTATTTTTTTTCTTCTTGCTTTAGCAGCAACTGAATTTACTGATCTTGGCATAACTTTTGTTTTTTAAAATATAGTGGCTTGAATAAGCTCTTTTTTTGCACTATAAAAATTAATATATTAAATTCCTAGCTGATTTTTTACACTTTTAGTATCAGCTTTTGAAACATAACCTGTTTTTGTTAGATTATGTTTTTGTTTTGTCTCCATTTTTGTTAGAATATGAGATTTAAACGCATGTTTTCTTTTTATTTTTCCAGAGCCAGTTAATTTAAATCGTTTCTTTGCTCCAGCTTTTGTTTTCATTTTTGGCATTTTCCTTAATTTATTTTTTTTTCTTTCTTGGACTTAAAATCATTATCATTTTTTTTCCTTCTAATTCAGGCATAATCTCTACTACACCTACATCTTCTAGTGCTTGAGCTAATTTTAATAATAAAATTTGCCCTTGATCTTTGTATATAATTGTTCTTCCTCTAAAAAGAACAAAAGCTTTTACCTTAGCTCCGTCTTCTAAAAATTTTCTTGCATGTTTTAATTTAAATTCAAAATCATGCTCACCAGTATTCGGTCCAAATCTCAGTTCTTTAATAACAACTTTTTGAGTTTTGTTTTTAATAGCTTTTTGCTTCTTTTTTTGATCATACACAAATTTCTTATAATTAATTACTTTGCATACTGGAGGTTCTGTATTAGGTGAAATTTCGACCAAATCAAGACTCAATTTTTTTGCTATTAATAAAGCTTCTGCTAGTGATAAAATTTTTGATTCAACACCTTCCCCTACAATCCTGATAAAGGGAGCAGTAATTTCATTGTTTATCCTCTTGCCTCTTTTTTTTCTTGTTTTTTTAATTCTTTTTCTTTTAGGTTATTATTTTGTTTATTTCTTCTGTTATTATATCTTTTAAATTTTTTAATGACATACTTCCTAATTCATGTCCCCCATGCTCTCTAACACTAATTGTTTTCTCTTTTTCCTCTCTTTCTCCAACAATTATGATATAAGGGATTTTAGAAACTTCAGCATCTCTGATTTTTCTATTAGTAGTTTCAGCCCTTGTATCAATTGGGCCGCAAATATCGTAATTTTTTAGATATTCGGATACTTTTTTAGCATAATCATGATATTTTTCACTAATAGGTAAAATAATTATTTGATCTGGAGTTAGCCATAGAGGGAATTTTCCTCCACAGTGTTCAATTAAGACAGCTACGAATCTTTCCATTGAACCAAATGGTGCTCTATGAATCATTATAGGTCTATGTTTTTGATTATCTGCGCCAGTATATTCTAGTTCAAATCTTTCTGGAAGGTTATAATCTACCTGTATAGTACCTAACTGCCATTCTCTTCCAATTGCATCTCTTACCATAAAATCTAATTTTGGCCCATAAAATGCAGCTTCTCCGTATTCTTTAATAAACTCTAAACCTATTTCTTCTGCAGCTTCAATAATTGCATTTTCAGCCTTTATCCAATTTTCATCTGAACCAATATATTTCTTTTTTTCATTTGGATCTCTTAGTGATATTTGAGCTTTAAAATTTTTAAATTCTAGAGAGTTAAATACATATAAAACTAAATTAATTACACTAATAAATTCTTCTTTTAATTGATCTGGACGGACAAATATGTGTGCATCATCTTGTGTGAATCCTCTAACTCGAGTAAGCCCATGAAGTTCACCTGATTGTTCATAACGATAAACTGTTCCAAATTCTGCAAATCTTACAGGAAGATCTCTGTATGAGTACTGTTTAGATTTATAAATTTCACAATGATGAGGACAATTCATGGGTTTTAAATAAAATTCTTCATCATCATTTGGTGTTTTTATAGGTTGAAATGAATCTACACCATATTTTTCATAATGTCCTGAGCAAATATATAAATCTTTATTTCCAATATGTGGTGTAACAACTGGAAGATACCCTGCTTTTGTTTGTGCTTTTTTCAAGAAATTCTCAAGTTTTTCTCTTAATAATGTTCCTTTTGGTAACCATAAAGGTAAGCCTTGACCAACCTTTTTTGAAAATGTAAAAAGTTCCATTTCTTTTCCAATCTTTCTATGATCACGTTTCTTTGCTTCCTCTAACATTTCTAGATGTTCAGTTAAATCTTTTTGCTTTTGAAAAGAAATTCCATAAATTCTAGTAAGTTGTTTTCGGTTTTCATCTCCTCTCCAATACGCACCAGCAATATTTAATAACTTTATAGCTTTAATCTTTCCAGTTGATGTAATATGTGGCCCCTTACATAAATCTGTAAATTTATTTTGTCTATAAAAAGTAATTTCTCCATCTTCTAATTCTTCAATAAGTTCAAGTTTGTATTCATCTTTTTTTCTTTTAAAAAAACTAATCGCATCTTTTTTAGTAACATTTATTCTTTCAAAAGTTACTTTTTTTGATGCAATTTCTTTCATTTTTTTTTCAATTTCAGTAAGATCTTCATTTGAAATTGTATATTCTCCTAAATCTATATCATAATAAAATCCATTTTCAATGGCAGGCCCTATACCAAATTTTACTCCTGGATATAACTCTTCTAATGCCTCTGCCATAATATGTGAGGTAGAATGCCAAAAAACCATCTTACCTTCTTTATCTTTCCATGTATGTAAAATAATTTTTGCGTCAAAATTTATTGGACGATTACTGTCCCATATTTCCCCATTGACACTAGCACATAAAACATTTCTTGCTAAACCCTCAGAAATACTTTTAGCTATATCCATAGGCGTCGATCCATTTTCTGCTTTTTTTCTACTCCCATCAGGAAGAGTAATGTTAATCATGTTTTTAAATTTAGATGTACAAATATAATTAATTAGATTATTAGATATTATATTAGATTATTAGATATTATGATTGAATAATACCAGGGTTGTATTTTTTATTTATTGGTGAGTGATTTGCTACATTAATGCCAGTAGAAATAACTTTTCTAGTTTCTAATGGATCAATAATTGCATCAATCCAAAGTCTAGATGCAGCATAATATGGAGATGATTGAGAATTATATTTTTTTGTTATGTTTTTTAAAAGTTCTTTCTCTTTTTTCTTATCTATTTTTTCTCCTTTTTTTTCTAGTGATTTCTTTTCAATTTGTAATAAAACTTTTGCTGCTTGTTCTCCACCCATAACTGCTAATTTTGCTGTTGGCCAAGCTACTATTAACCTTGGGTCATATGCCTTTCCGCACATAGCATAGTTTCCAGCACCATAAGAATTTCCAATTATTATTGTAAATTTAGGTACCACAGAATTGGACATGGTATTTACCATTTTTGCTCCATCTTTGATAATGCCTGCATGTTCAGATTTTGAACCCACCATAAATCCTGTAACATCTTGTAAAAAAACTAATGGTATTTTCTTTTGGTTACAGTTAGCAATAAATCTTGCAGATTTGTCAGCTGAGTCAGAATAAATTACACCTCCAAATTGAACTTCACCTTGTTTATTTTTTATTAATTTTCTTTGATTAGCTACAATTCCTACTGCCCAACCATCAATTCTTGCATATCCACAAATAATGGATTTTCCATAACCTGATTTGTATTCTTCAAAATCTGAATTATCAATTAAACGATCTATAATTTCATGCATATTATATGGCTTTGCTCTATCTCTTGGAATTATTCCATATATTTCTTTTTCATTTTTTTTTGGAGGCATTGATTTTACCCGATTAAAACCAGCTTTTTCATGTTTTCCAATTTTATTTATTATATTTTTGATCTTTATAAGAGCATCTTGATCATTTTTAGCCTTATAATCTGTAACACCAGAAATTTCACAATGAGTCGTTGCTCCTCCTAAGGTTTCATTATCAATACTTTCACCAATAGCAGCTTTAACTAAATAACTACCTGCTAAAAAAATAGAAGATGTTTTATCTACGATTATTGATTCATCACTCATGATTGGTAGATAGGCTCCACCAGCAACACAGCTTCCCATTATAGCAGCTATTTGTGTAATACCCATAGAACTCATAACAGCATTATTTCTAAAAATTCTACCAAAGTGTTCTTTGTCTGGGAAAATTTCATCTTGAAGAGGTAAAAATACACCAGCACTATCAACTAAATAAATAATTGGTAATTTATTTTCAATTGCAATTTCTTGTAATCTTAAATTTTTCTTTCCTGTAATTGGAAACCAAGCTCCAGCTTTAACTGTTGAATCATTAGCGACAATTATACATTGTTTTTTTTCTATTTGTGTAATACCAGCCACAACACCACCACTTGGACAGCCTCCATATTTTTCATACATTTTATATCCTGCGAAACATCCAATTTCTAAGAAATCAGAATCATCATCTTTGAGAAAATCTATTCTTTCTCGTACAGTTAGTTTATTTTGAAGATGTTGTTTTTTTAATTTTTCTTTACCACCACCTATTAAGATTTTTGATTTAATATTTTTCATTTCTGAGATTAATAATCTCATTTTATCATCATTTTTATTAAAATCTAAATCTATCATTTACTGTGTTTTACTAATAGCAAAAATAAGAATAGTTATTGTTTATTTTTCTAGTTGTTAATTTTATTTTTTGATTTTACAATTCAAATCTATTAAAACTAAATAATTTTTACTTTCGGGACCTACGTTAAACAGTAAGTCAATGATAGACATGTTTGCTATAAAACCAAATTTTTCCATAAAAACTTGTTGATACTTTTGCTGAAAATCTAAATGAAAATCTGAATTTCTGTAATCATTGATTTTTATTTTTTCATCATATTTATTACTAAAAGTATAACGTTTTTTTTCAGAAATAAATGATAACATTAATTCAGTAAGATTGTTGTTAAAATCTAACAGATATTTTTCTCTTTTAAAAAATATTTTCTCCAAATCCTCTTTATAATATTTAAAAAAAGGAGAAGAATTATATGCTGAAATAATAGTGTTCCAATGTATTTTTTGCCAATTTTCTGTAAAGGATATTTTTATATCTTTTGTCTTAGTTATATTGCTTTTTTTTCTAACTCTTGGAATAGTAATAAATATTTTACCATTTGAACCATATATATAGCATCTATTTCTAATAGTTTGTTTAACAAAATTTTCATGTATATCTATAATACAATTTTCTGATTGTAATAGTATTGAATAATATTGAATTGGAGCTAGAAATGCAGTTGGTAATAGAGTATTATTTAACACTTGTAAATAATCTTTTCCATCTAACTTTATTTATTCCCTTAGCATTTTTATCCCAGCTCATCCATACAAATAAAGCCTTTCCAACAATATGATCTATTGGAACAAATCCCCAGAATCTGCTATCAGCTGAATTATGCCTATTGTCACCCATCATCCAAAAATAATCCATTTTAAAGCTGTATTCAGTGCATAATGTGTCATTAATATAAATATTATTTTCAATTATTTCTAGTTTATTGTTTTCATATCTTTCTATAATATCTTTATATATAGGAAGGTTGTTAATAGTAATATTAATTGTTGATCCTTCAGAAGGTATTATTATAGGACCATAGTTATCTATATTCCATTTAAAATTTGTATTATGAGGAAATATATAGTCATTATACTTTTTTGATTTATCTATTTTGCGCTTGATGTTTGTCACATTAGGAAACTTTTTTATAGCATCACGATTTTCATTAGTTAAAGTTAAATTATATTCATTTTTATTTCTTCCATAACCACCTTCTGTAATATCATATTTTTCATAAAGTATATTTGGATTTAATCCATTGCCATTAGTTTTAACTCTATAGTGCCATTGTTTTTTCATTCCGTTAATTTTTTCTTGTATCTTATTATTTACAAATAATTGACTATTTATTATATTAATTGTATCACCAGGCATACCAACACATCTTTTAACATAATTCTCTTTTTTATCAACAGGTCTACCTAATTTTTCATCTGGCCAATTAAATACAACACAATCATTTCTTTTAATTTCACTAATACCTTTCATTCTGTAATAAGGTAATTTAATAATTTCAGAATACGATTTTTTATTTGTTGTTGGTATTGTATGATGCATAAGAGGTATAGCAAGTGGTGTTATAGGTACTCTTGGACCGTATGCAACTTTACTTACAAATAAAAAATCTCCAATTAGCATAGATTTTTCCATTGATGAAGTAGGAATTGTATAAGCTTCAATAAAAAAAGTACGTAAAATATGAGCTGCTATAACTGCAAAAATTATTGCATCAAACCAGCTTCTAATCTCACCTTTGTTTTTCTTTTTCTTTTTCTTTTTCTTCCAAAATTGCCAACTAATCGTTTCAAAGAAAAGGATGTCTGCTGCAATTAAAGGGATAAAATACAACCATTCTCCATTTATTAAATAAACAAATAAACTCCATACAACAGTAAATAATAGAAATGCTATAAATTTAAAATAAACTTTAAATATTTTTTTCATTATTAAATATTGATTTGCAAATATAAAAACTTAACTTATTTTTATAATCATTTTAGAACATCAGTCATACCAAAAACACCTTTTTTATTTATAAGCCATTCAGCTGCAATAATAGCTCCAACGGCAAAATCTTTACGATTTTTGGCAATATGTTTTATTTCTATTTTATCATTTAATGATTCGTACATAATCGAGTGTTCTCCAATTATATCATTAATTCTAGTAGATTTAATATTTACTTCATTATTTGATATATTTTTAATATCATTACTTAATTTTATGGCTGTCCCGCTTGGAATATCAATTTTATTTTTATGGTGTTTTTCATGAATTGAAATATTATAATTATAAGAATTTATAAGTGTTGAAAGTTTTTTATTTAATTCAAAAAATAAATTCATCCCTATGCTAAAATTTGAAGAGTATAAAAACGATCCATTTTTTTTATTGCATAGATTTTGTATTTCTTGCATTTTATCAAGCCATCCTGTTGTTCCAGAAACAGTAGGTATTCCCTGATTAATAGCATAACTAATGTTTTTATATGCAGATTTAGGAGTGCTAAAATCTATAGCAATATTAATTTTGCTTAACTCAAAATTATCTATTGGATTTGAAGAGTTAGATCTGAAAACTATTTTATGTCCTCTTTTTTCAGCCAGTGTACTAATTAATTGCCCCATTTTACCATTTCCTATTATACCAATTTTCATAATTTATTAAATTTAAAAGCTAATAATATAGATCCTGTTTTCAAGTCATATAAAGAAGGTTGTATGTTTAATGATACATTGTCATTTATATTATACTCAAATAGATGTGCGCTTACAGATGCATCAATTATATTTAAAACATATGTTAAAGTAAATAACAATGTAGATACTTCTAAGTTCCTTCTATAAAATTCAGTTAACGTAATTAAGTTTTCATCAGTATATATATTATTATATGTGTCGATTGTTAGTGGATTATTGTCTTTTCGAATTATATATGCATTCTTATAATCTTTATATAATTTATTATTTTGGTATATGTAATAGCTTGATGTAATCAATCCTGCATAAATTATAGGTACTTTCCAATACTTTTTCGTGTATACTTGACCTGATCCTGGAATTATTGTTGAATATAATGCTGCTTTTTTTGGTGATTTAGCAATATGTTCTTGCCCCATTAATTTGCTAAATGAGATTAATAAAATAATTATTATATATATTTTTTTTATCAAATTATATATTAATTATTTTAATTATTCTTTTAAGGTCTTCATTGTTTTTAAAAGAAATTGTCATTTTACCCTTTCCAGATTTATTATGTTTTATTTCTACATTTGAATTTAATTTATTTGATATATCATGTATTATTTTTTGATATTCAAATGACAGTTTTTGAGATTTTTGAGATTTAACAGTTGTTTTATAAGTTGTGTCTGAAAATTCTTTTGATAACTGTTCAACCTCACGAACAGAAAATCCATTATGAATAATATCATTATAGATATTAATTTGATTAGTTTTTGAATTTATATTAATCAATGCTCTTGCATGACCTGTACTAATTTTATTTTCTATTAATCCATTTTGTATTTCTGAAGGTAGTTTTAATAATCTTAAAAAGTTAGTTATTGTTGATCGATTTTTCCCAACTTTCTCACTACATGCTTCTTGAGTAAGTTCACATTCCTTAATTAATCTTTTATAACTTAAAGCTATTTCAATTGGATTCAAATTTTCTCTTTGTATATTTTCGATTAATGCCATTTGTAGCATTTCTTCATCATTAGCAACTCTTACATATGCAGGAATAGTATTAAAATTTGCTATTTTTGATGCTCTAAAACGTCTTTCCCCAGATATTAATTGGTATTGTTCAGTATTAATTTTCCTTACAGTTATAGGTTGTATTATGCCAATTTGCTCAATTGAGATTGCTAATTCATGTAATTTTTCATTGTCAAATTTTGATCTAGGCTGAAAGGGATTTACTGATATTTTAGACAGAGAGATGTTTTGTATTGCGGTAGAGTTAATTTTATTGTTTACATTGTTATTAGACATAGTCCCAAGTATTGCAGATAATCCTTTTCCTAATGATTTATTTCTTTTATTAGATTGATTCATTTTCAATTTTAATTTTGTTTTTTTCAATAATTTCATTAGCAAGATTTAAATAATTTATAGCACCTTTACTAGTAGCGTCATGTGTTACAATTGTTTTACCAAATGATGGAGATTCACTAAGGCGAACATTTCTGTGAATAATTGTATTGAATACCATTTCTTGAAAATGCATTTTAACTTCTTCAACTACTTGATTTGCCAATCGTAGCCTAGTATCATACATTGTAAGTAATAATCCTTTAATTTTTAAATTAATATTTAATCTTTGTTGAACAATTTTCACAGTATTTAAAAGCTTTCCTAGACCTTCTAGAGCGAAATATTCACATTGAATAGGTATAATAACACTAGATGAGGCTGTTAGAGCATTTAATGTTAAAAGACCTAAAGAAGGAGCGCAATCTATTATGATAAAATCATATTTATCTTTAATTGGTTTCAAAACATTAGAAATTCTATATTCCCTTTCATTAAATTCAATAAGTTCAATCTCAGCTCCTACTAAGTCAATACTAGAGGGAATTAAATCAAGGTTCGGTGTTGTTGTTTTTAGAATTGCATTCTTCTTCAACTTATTATTAATTATGGCTTCATAGATGCCACTTGTGATTTCTTTTGGATTATAGCCTAATCCAGATGTGGCATTTGCTTGAGGGTCAGCATCAATTAATAACACTTTATATTCTAAGACTCCTAGACTACCTGCAAGGTTCATTGCAGTGGTAGTTTTGCCGACCCCACCCTTTTGATTTGCTATTGAAATTATTTCCCCCTTCATTGTAAATTTTGTTAGGCCATAAAATTACCATAGCTTATTTAAAATTGTTGTTCTAGATTTCTATAATTATCAACAAATGGGTTAAGTTGTTAAGAAAAAAATATTTACAAAAAGATCATTAATTAAATATAAATTAATTAATCTTTTCCTAGATCTTCAAAATCTACTTCTGTAAAATTGTTAGATGATTCTTCTTTTTCATTGTCTGAAGAATTGTTTGTTTTTTCAGATTTTTTTTCTGAAATTATTTCTTCACCTTTTTCTTTGATTATATAATCACTCACTTCTTTTAGTGCATTTTGAAAATCTTTAAAATCTTCTTTATATAAATAAATTTTATGCTTTTTGTAAAAAGGTGTCCCATCTTCATTAAAATCTCTTTTACTTTCAGTAAGTGTCATATAGTAATCTCCGGCTCTTGTTGATCTAACATCGAAGAAATATGTTCTTCTTCCTGCTCTTACTGATTTAGAAAAAATTTCTTCTATATCTCTATTTTCTGACATTTTTTTTGTTTTAATGAGTCAAATATATTAAAATAAAATAAATTAATCAAACTTCTTTTTTTTCTGTATTAAGAACATCTTATAATAAAGGCCTCTTTTTTTAAGTAATTGCTCATGATTTCCAGATTCAATCATTTTACCATTATCAATAACAAAAATTTTATCTAAATTTTTTAATGATTCGATACGATGACTCACTATTATGCAAGTTTTTTCTTTACATTCTATTTTTAATTTATTAATTATTTTATGTTCTTTTTTTGCGTCTACTGCAGATAAACAATCATCAAAAATAAAAATATCTGGTTTTTTATAAAATGTTCGTGCAATTGCTAATCTTTGTTTTTGACCACCTGATAATTGGACACCTCTTTCACCAATTATGGTGTTGAATTTATTATTAAAATTATTTATATCTTCTTGTAATTCTGCATTATAAGTAGATTCTAATAGATTTTCTTCATTAAAATTATCACTAGAAAAAGTTATATTTTCTTTAATACTTCCAGAAAATAAATAGTCATCTTGAGGTATGTATCCTATTTTATTTCTTAAATTATATAAGTTTAATTTTTTAATATTTTTATTTCCAATATAAATTTTTCCTTCAGTTGGATCATAAAGTCTACAAATTAGATTTATTATAGTCGACTTACCAGAACCTGTTTTTCCAAAAATACCTATGTGTTCCATTTCATTTATTGTGAAATTAATATTATTTATAGCAGTAATTTTTGTATTTTGATATTTTAGAGTAACATTTTTAAATTGAATATTTCCTGATATATTTTTAGATTTATTTGTATAGTTTTTAATTTCATTATCAGTTTGAATAAATTCATTAATTCTTTTTTGTGATGCTGCAGCTCTTTGTATTATTGATGTTATCCATCCAACTGAAGCAACTGGCCATGATAGCATGTTAACATAAATAATAAATTCAGCAATATTACCAGATGATAGATTACCTTTTATAACTTCCAAACCACCAATATATATTGTCAATATTGTGCTAGTACCAATTAAAGTAATTATTAATGGAAAGAAAAATGCTTCAATTTTAACTAAATATAATTGTTTGTTAGTATATTTTTTACAATGTTTTACAAATTTTGAAAATAAATTCATTTCATTGTTGAAAGATTTTATTATTTGTATTCCAGAGTATGTTTCTTGAGCAATTGTAGTTAATCTTGACAATTCTTCCAATGTTTTTTCACTTCGAATATTGATATTTTTGCTTACAAAATATACTGATATTGCTAGTATAGGTAATGGAATAAGCACATAATATGTAAGGTGCGCATTTATACTAAACATTTTGGAAAGCACTAGATAAAATAATATAGAAATATTTATAGTGTACATCAATGCTGGACCTAAATACATCCTTACTCTTGTTACATCTTCTGATATTCTATTCATTAGATCTCCGGCTTTATTTTTTTTGTAAAAAGCAACTGATAGCATTTGATATTTTTTGTAGATTTCATTTTTAAGATCATATTCTATTCTTCTACTCATTACAATAATAGTTTGTCTCATAAAATACATAAATATGCCTTTAATGATGGCGAAAATGATAATTAGAATAGAGTATTTTAACAAAATTAATTTTGCATTTGTATTTTGATTCAATGAAATATTTTCTACAGCGGAGTCTAAAGCTTTTCTTACAAATTCTGCAGGATATAGTGCGAAAATATTGGATATTAAAATAAAGAAAGCTCCAATAATTAATAAAGAGCGTTGTTTCCAAAGAAATTTATTTAGGTATTTAAGATGAAACATTATTTCTTTTTAATTATATTAATATGCCAAAAATAATAAGTAAATTCGCGTCCGCTATACTAATCCGTAACTTATTTCAATTTCAATAGAAATAAAAAATATATATTTATGAGAACATTAAGTAAAAAAATGATAGCGAAAGAAAAGGGTTCTTTATTAACTTATATGACTGCTATGGGGCATGAGCAATTAGTCTTTTGTCAAGATGAAGAAACTGGTTTAAAAGCAATCATTGCTATACATGACACAACTTTAGGCCCTGCATTGGGGGGGACAAGAATGTGGAATTATTCTAATGGCCAAGATGCAGTAGATGATGTTTTGCGTTTGTCAAGAGGTATGACATATAAAGCTGCAATATCAGGATTAAATTTAGGTGGTGGGAAAGCGGTAATTATTGGAGATTCTTCTACCCAAAAAAATGAGAGTTTAATGAGGAGATTTGGGAAATTTGTTGATAGTCTAGGTGGTAAGTATATTACTGCTGAGGATGTTGGAATGAGTCCTGTTGATATGGAGTATGTGAGACAAGAAACAAAATTTGTTACTGGTATACCTGAATCAATGGGAGGTAGTGGAGACCCTTCTCCTTTTACAGCATATGGAGTGTATATGGGTATTAAAGCATCAGCTAAATATAAATGGGGAAGTGATGATTTAACAAACAAAAGAATACTTGTACAGGGAATTGGTAGTGTGGGAGAGCATCTTGTAAAGCATTTATGTGATGAAGGGGCAAATGTAATTATAAATGATATAAATCAAGAAAAGGTAATAAAGGTTGCAGATAAGTTTCATTTAGATTCAATCTCAGAAACTCAATTATATGATTTAGATTTTGATATTTATTCCCCTTGTGCTTTAGGAGCAGTTTTGAACCCTCAAACAATACCTTCTTTGAATTGTTGTATTGTTGCTGGAGCAGCAAATAATCAATTACAAGATGAGGAAAGGGATGCCAATTTACTTCTTAAAAAAGATATCTTGTACGCGCCAGATTTTTTAATTAATGCTGGTGGCTTAATAAATGTTTATTCAGAACTTCAAGGGTATAATAAAGAAGAATCTCTTAGAAAAACAAAAGAGATATATAATACTACATTAGAAATATATAAAAAAGCAGAGATAGAGCAAATTACTACTCATCAAGCTGCATATAGTATAGCAGCAAAGAAGATAGCTGATAGAAAATTAGCATTAAAAAATGCTTAGTAGAAGACATATTAGATTAAAAGTAATGCAATCTCTTTACGCTTTCTTCTTAAAAAAAGAAGATAATATTAGTAAGGAAGAAGATGCTATGATAAAGCATATGAGAGAAATTTCAGATTTAAATCTTAGCATTATGGCCTTAATGATAGAATTAATTAAGTATGCAGATGATTTTCTTGAAAATTCAAAAAATAAATTTTTTCCAACTGAAGAAGATTTATCTCCAAATAAAAGGTTTATTAATAATAAAATAAGCAAAAATTTACTTACAAATTTGGCATTAAAAAAAGAAGTTTTAAAGTTTTCAAATATATGGATTGATAATGATCATGATGTTATTAATAAGTTGTTCAAAGATATTTATAGGTCTAATTTGTATAAGTCATATATTTTAAATGAAAAAAATGATGATGATATTGATCAACGTTTTTTTATTAATTTATTAAATGAATATATATTAAATCATCAATTAGTTAATCATTTATTAGAGGAACAAAGTATTTATTGGATTGATGATCTTCCTTTTGTTGCAACAATCATTATTTCTGGAATTAAGAAAAAAGATACCATAGTTTTAAAAAATATATTTAAAGATTCTTCCGACAAAGATTTTGCACTTAAATTATTTAGAAATACAATAAAAAAACAATTAGATTATAAAGATTTAATTATGCGTTTTGCGAAGAATTGGGATATAGACAGAATTGCAACTATGGATAAAATATTAATTATGATGGCTTTGACTGAAATTACAACTATGAATGATATGCCATTTAAGGTTTCATTAAATGAGTATATAGAAATATCAAAATACTATAGCACTCCAAAAAGTAGATTATTTGTAAATGGTATTTTAGATAATGCTGTAAAATCCTTAAAATTAGAAGAAAAAGTTAGTAAAGATCTTAAATGATAATTTTTATATAAGCATGAAAAATCAATTATTTTTTTGTTTAACATTATTTATATTATCAGCATGCATATCAGATAATAAAATATCTGCAGATTTAATAAATAATCCAATAACTGGATTAAATAAAAATAATGTTGATGTTCCTTATATCGAAATGAAAGAAGATTATTATGATTTTGGTGATATTTTTGAAGGAGAGATAGTTTCTCATAATTTTTCAGTCAAGAACACAGGAGATGAGAAATTAATTATTTTCTCAGCAAAAGGTAGTTGTGGATGTACAGTTTCAGAGTGGCCAAAAGAACCAATATCTCCTAATCAGAAGGTGTTTGTAAAGGTTACTTTTAATAGTAGTGATAGACAGGGTGAACAGAGAAAAACTGTGGTTCTTAAGACAAATGCAATCCCAAATATCAAGGT
>MDSV01070445.1_pt1 | contig 19756 bp, 23 predicted proteins | sample 810851 | NCBI WGS metagenome assembly MDSV01 (sample SAMN05326640, study PRJNA326480) | marine metagenome | isolation source: seawater | place: Atlantic Ocean: North East | collected 2012 | reverse complement strand
GAGCCGATAATAGATCGCTCAATATACTTCCTAACTGTGTTTGATGATGGGTTGGCGCATGGAATACTAAATTGGGGAATCTGTCGCCCAATTGTTTGACATTTAGATTGGTATATTGTGCATGGAATGTGTAAATAAAACCCGTACTTGCAGATACTAACAATGCTAGATTCCACGCAACAGTACCGGGTTTTGTTGCAGTTGCCAATAACAACATAGAAAATGCAATGCTAATTAGAACTGTACTTATTAAATTTGATCGACGATGATCCCTCAGCCCATCGATTATTCGATCGATACCTGGTTGCACCCTGAGTGTATGCCTAACGCCATCGGTTAGACCGCCTTGCTCACGTAAGGACAGTTTTGCCTGCATTGCATGCCACGCAGACTCTACGGCTATTATGTTAGGAATTACTGCCAATAAAACTGGCAATGGTAACAGAATTATCAGCCAATTCTTTTCATAAATTTGGTCGGGAAACAATACGCCAAGCAGAGCCGTGAATGATAAAACTAAACCGACAATAGAACGCCAGTAAATCAACATCCAATTTCTCGCAACATTACCGAATAACTTTCTCCTCGTTTCCAAATGAGTCCATTGTATGCGAGTATTCTCTAATGGATCTTCGATTCTTTCAAACCCATGACCGTATGGATCGGGCAATTCTAAAGCCGAATCCGGAGTTTTAGGATTGTTACGAGCCATCGTATCATGTCAACCAATAGGTCTCTCTTTTTACTCATTGCCCAAATTTGCACTTTTTTGTGTTGATTGAGCGGGCGCGGCAGGATTCGAACCCGCGATCTTCGGCTTAGGAGGCCGACGCATTATCCAGCTGTGCTACGCGCCCAGCCTTGCCAACAGTCATGCTGTCAAGAGTATTCCTATTGTCTCAAACTGTAGAGTGTTTAGCGACATCAAGTAGAAACCGTTCCAATTCGATTCTGGGTTGTGAGGTTCTAAATACCGAAACCTCGCACTTCGCTAAACTAATCATCACCTTGGATAACAATTCATCATCAAGATTCATCCTGCCTTCTGTCAGAAGTTTGTGAAATTGGTTAACGATGTCTTCTGCTTCAAAATTCTGTTTTTCCATTAGTTGATCCAACAATCCCATGGCTCCTTTCAAAGTTCTCACATTACGCCCATTGGTTTTCTCCCATCGCCAATCATGTACTCTGCCACGCATGGCCTCTTCGAGTACTTGTTGAATTTCTCTTACCTTTATGGATGAAATAAGATTCTGCAAATTCTTCCTGTTAGACAGTAACTCTCGCTTGCTCATGAGTTCTAAAATGAAAATTGCTTTCCGTATGTTCCCTTCGCTTACATGTGCTATGTCACCAATAACTCCACGTACTGGTTCAAGACCTTCTTGCTGAGATATTTCTGACAATCGTGTCTCGATTATATTTTGATCATAGCGAGAAAGACGTACATGCTGAACTCTACTTCGTAATGCTTCAATCAATCTCGAAGGAGTTTTTGTTGTAAAAATAAATCTTGATGTTAAACTGCTTTGTTCCATCATTCGCCTAAGATATGCTTGCCGTAAATTCCCAAGATAGTCGGCATCCTCAATCACAATAATTCTTGAGAGTTTAATTCTTTTATCTGAATTATTGTTGAATGTTTCATGGCCACTGGGTGGCCCGGGGTCATTAGGTACTTCAGCAAGCGAATCGGTGAAGATGTCTAGGCTAGTAAGCCCAGCAAGGCTATTACTTGAGCCACTTGGTCTAATGAATTCTTCAAACACCTTCATTGCTCCAGGCATTCGTGAAAGGTCTTTAGCATTCAAGATGTGAGTAGTAGATTGCCATCCGGGCCCTAACAACTGCCTCGCCAACATTCTCATTATCGCGGTTTTTCCAACACCGCTTGGCCCTGATAATAGTAGATGAGGAGGGTTTGTACCGGTTGATGCGGTGCTAAGTGTATCTTTGATAGCATCCGAGACCAGTAGATGTTCGAATCTCGTCGGGGCTTTAGACTCTAACCACGACGTCATGAACAATCAAAGTAGACGGCGGTTTTTGAACTATCCGCGAGGTGATTATTCAGCCTTCAGTTTCTTTGTGCCGGGTCTTCTAAGTTTCATGAATACTCTTGAACCGCAAGCCTTGCAGCTTATTCCATTACGTTCTCTGTGGAACGATTCAATACTTCCACACGTGGCACATTTATAATCGATTAGTTCAACCATTTCTCTCAACCCAGCCTATCCGAATAGTCTTCCTTTCTTAACCTGTTTGTCGCGCAATAAGCCATAATTGGCTTGAAGTGGCATTAATGGCGCCCGCTCCGGGAATTGAACCCGGGTCGCAGGAATGACAATCCTGCATGATAACCTCTACACCAAGCGGGCGTGTTCGTTCCTTCCGGAGCGCAACCGCTATTTAAGCCGCGCCATGTGGGTCAACAAGGGAGTATTACCATGGCTAAGAAAAAAACGTCTGCCGAATTGGCTAAAGAACAGTCGGAAATTGCCAAGGTGGAAGGTATGCTGGGAGATGCTTTCGGCGGTCTTGACGTCCTTGAACAAACTACTCAAGAAGAAAATAAAGAGGAAATTTCCGAGGATTCCAGCGACGATGGCGAAGCTATCGCCGAAGTTGAAGACGTGGCGTCTAACGACGGCGATGTTGAAGAAAAACAGGATATAGAAGAAGAGGCGATAAAACAGCCAAGCGGCCCGCCGAGTGGCCCACCATCAAAACCACCAAGTGGCCCGCCTAGTAAACCTCCGAGCGGCCCTCCAATGTCTCCATCTGCTGAACCTTCAGAGGAAGTTGCAAGTTCACCGTCGGGCCCGCCAAGTGGTCCGCCTAGTAAACCGCCGAGTGGCCCACCATCAAAACCACCAAGTGGTCCGCCTAGTAAACCGCCGAGTGGCCCACCATCAAAACCACCAAGTGGTCCACCTAGCGAAGAACCCCTTTCAGAGCCATCAAGCGAACCACCTGCCTCTTCCGCTGAAGAATCAGAAGATTTACCAGCGCCAGAGACTGTTGATGAAACGAATCAAGAAGATGATGTGGAAATTGAAGATCCCACTATCAACTCAGATGTTACTGAAGAAGCCTCAGGCGAAGTTACCACTGATGATGATTCGCCAATAGAAGAGCAATCCGAAGATGAAGAGAATGAACATAAAGAAGAAGATGCTGCTGACAATGCTGATAACGATTTAGAAGAATCAGTTTCAATTGATGAAGTTCCAGAAGCAACAAATAATGCTGATGGTGAGATGGAAGACATTGTTCACAAAGAAGCTGAAATCGCTCGATTATCAGCCGAGGTTGAGAGACTAAGAGATTCAATGTCTGGTGCAGCAGATATTATTGAAGAAATGGAAAATCCGCCAATGCCGCCTATTGTTCAGGAAGATGTTGTTATCGGCGCCCATATTGTTGCAGATATGGCAAGGATGGCAAGGCAGCTCGACAGAGACGAGCTTGTACGTGCCTCGATGGGGGCCATTGCTATGCTACATCCTGACAGGTTAGATGTTTTGATTTCAACCAAACACAAAGCACTTCTGCCAAGAATGAATGAGAATGATATCTGTGCTGGTAAATTAAACAATGATCCGCCTCGTGGTGCACCTGCCGATTGGCGAGTTCTAGAAGTTCTACTCGCCTCAACAAGCATCGTAACTGGCGGCCCTGCAGCTGTGATACACAGTCACGGACCTTATTCTACTGCCGTGAGTTGTGAAAAAGACTTGGTCTTAATGCAGCCTATCGATGCAATAGGCAAGGAACATATTGGGAAAGTGATTATTGTTGACCCCGATGATGACAACCCCCGTGAGTACCTACGCCAAGTTGCAGAAGCGCTCAATCAAGGTGGTATGCGCTGTGTTGTAATTAGAGGAAATGGTGCTTATGCAGTAGGTGCTGATTTGGACCAAGCCTGGGCCAATGCTGCAATGTTAGAACATAGCATGAAAATAGTCATGCTTGCTAGGCAGGCCAACCTAATAATTTAACTTAGCATTAGATGATATAAACACTCATTGATAACTGAGTCAGTATATTTCTAACTGTGACAGAAAAACCAGTCATTGCTGTTTCTGCCTGTTTAGTCGGTCAAAAAGTCCGCTACAACGGAGATGCGGCGGAGTTTCCAACATTATCGCGCAAGTGGTCAAATCACTTGGAATTGGTACCGATTTGTCCCGAGGTAGGCATTGGCATGGGCGTGCCAAGACCAATTATTAGATTGGTAAAAACTGAGGGAAAAATAACTCTCATTGACCCAAAAAACGGCGATGATTACACAGAGAAAATGTTGGAATTTTCTCAACTTCAATCAGATTTACTGGCTTCTACTGGAATAGCCGGTTTTGTCTTCAAAAAAGACTCTCCAACCTGTGGCTTAGAAAGAGTCAGGGTTTACCGAGGTGATAATCAACAAGCTGTTCGTGAAGGACGTGGTATGTTTGCCATGGTTTTCACCTCCCTTAACCCGCATATTCCAACAATCGAAGAAGGGCGTCTAACTGACCCCGAGCAAGCCGAACATTTTCTGTCAAGAGTACACTTTTTCCATGAGTGGCAAAATGCTGGCCAAGCCGGATGGGATGCTAACAAAATCATGCAATTTCACAATGAGAATAAACTGTTCTTGCTGAGTCGTGCGCCACAGATGAAGCGCATTCTTGGGCGTATGATAGCAAGACGGTTTGATGAAGGTGCTCATCCTGAAAATGTTGCGCTCGAATACATAACTGAGGCACAAAAAGCGCTTAATGTTTTGACTAAGAAAGGTAGAATCGCTCACACCATGGAGAGGGTATTGGGAAGATTTTCTAATCAATTAAGTAAGGAAGAAAAACAGGAGGTCGTTGAATTAATTCACGGATTTAGGCAGGGCTATTTGCCTCGTTCAGCACCATTGGTGCTGTTAAATCACTACTTGAGACGATACAACATGGATGATAAAATTATGAATCGATTTATCAGTTCAGTGCCGCTAGAAATGGGGCTAATGGCTAGAGTTTAGTCAAAAGAAAACTTGAATACTGGAGTCTTGGATTCTCGTTTGATAAATTTTCAGGTTCTTCTGCTTTGACATTTTTCCAACCAATTTTCCGTAGGGGGGAAACAAAGGAAATGGCGACCATTCCACTAGTTCGCCATCATCAATCCTGTGGGTCGTTTGATGTAATGGACATCTTATACAATCGTCTTTGACTTTAGCTCCCCATGCCAATGGCCAGCGCATATGTCTACATAGTGCCTCAGTAGCAAAGTATTGATCGTCTTGTAAACCGATAAGAATCATTTTCTTATCAACGGTAATCATCTTTTTCTTGCCGTTCTTTAGTTTCCTAACTGGCAATGCATCTCGCCATTTGCCAGAACTAGTTTCTGACATTAGCCATACCTCCATCTAAATTCAGTACTTGGCCCGTGAAGTTATCTGGGGCGCCGGTTAGCAACCAATTAATCGCTGTAGCAATTTCACTTGGTTCATTTATCCGATTCATCGGTATCTTGGAAACAGCAGCCTCACGCATTGCATCAGATTTCAGAATTGTTGCACCAAGTCTGGTTTCTGTCAATCCGGGAGCGACTGCATTGACTCTTATTTTCCGTTGAGCATATGTTGCTGCGGCTGCCCTAACCATGGCTTCAATACCACCTTTTGCTGCCGCAATAGCTTCATGATTGACCAATCCAAGACTACCTGCAACGCTAGAAGTAAAGACCAGTCGTCCACCCCCAGTACGTAGCATCGATTTAGAAATTAGCGATAAGGATAGAAATGCACTGGTTAAATTGGTTCGAATGACTGATTCGAAGTCTTCCAACTTTAATGCATGTGGAGGTTTCAGCAAAATAGATCCAATAAGATGTGCAGCTCCGGCAATTCCTCCATCGCCGTATTGCTTCGCGGCCTCGATAGCAGCAAGTACATCTGATTCTACCAAACCATCACCGATCATGACATTTACGCCTTTTTCTTTAAGAGACGAAACCCTCGACTCGTCGCGTGCTAGGACGGTTACATGATGCCCGGCTTCGCACAATTGTGACACTAAATGTAACGCTATATCACTGCTACCGCCAATAATCAAATATGATTCTGCCATGTTCTAAGGTGGGTAACTTGACTTTTATATCCATGTTTTAGTCTAATTCTTAGCAGCACGGTTCGCTCGACAGATTTCGACAAAGTTTTCGAACATCTCTTTGCCAAACTCAGAATCATTAACCTCTGGATGAAATTGAAGGCCAAAGCGGTCACCTTGTTCATTTTCCATTCCTTGTACTTTACAAGACGGACTGCTTGCAGTAATGAAAAATCCTTCCGGAACTATGTGTACTTCATCATTATGAGACTCCCATACTGTTTGGTTTGGAGCGGTACCTTCGAAGATCTTACCACCGCCATTTCGTAACTCTATTTCCATTGCACCAAACTCTGGAATTGGTGATTCTCTTGCATCCCCGCCATAATGGCGAGCCATAAATTGATGTCCAGCACAGATGCCTAGAATTGGGAGATCAAGTGCTAGATATGCCCCGCAATTTCCTAACTCGCCTGTTAGACCGACTCGGGCTGCGCCACCAGAGAGAATGATGCCATCTAGTTCTCTTAGATTTTCAACCGGTGTAGTATTCTCAATGATTTGAGTGTCTACCTTTAGATAACGTAACATACGCCATTCTCTGTGTGTCCATTGACCGCCGTTATCAACAACATCAATCACCAACGGCTCATCATCCATTTAATCGCCTCACTCTGTTTGGGATTTTCGAGCATGTTTGAAAGATTGGACACAAAGATATGTGTAAATCGACCCAGTAACGAATAGCATAAGCATTGATCCTGAGGCGTAATTTATGCCATCAGACATGACCATGAAGAAACGTGTGCCGCCTAAAGCGCAAAGTGCGCCCACCACTACCGCCACATGCATCCACAATTTTTTCTTTTCTGGTTGTATATTTGTTAGAATTCCTGGGATTACCATAAACACTCCCATCACTGATGGTATGTACGAGGTGAATGAATCAGCATCGGAAATAAATGATACTGCCAAGCCCCAAATAATCATCATTGTACCATAACCTATAGTCAAATTTGCCATGGTCATACCCATCGGCTTGAATTCCTCTGCCATGGTCGTTGCTTGAACTGAATGTCTAAAATTACTTTGAGAGATATTGATGAATGATTGACTGTTGGATTAGAATGGTCGCCTATGGAAATTTCGAGCATTCCGGAAGGTTGGCCAGGGAATATTTGGCTCGAAGGCAAGACAATTGTTCATCTACAGCCCGGCCAAGAAAAACCATCCCACATGCCAAGGGGCCCGGCTAAAAAGACTGGTGGGGGTTTTCTAAACCCGGCCATGGCGCCATCAAGAACTAGGTCTGTACTCTTGCTGAAAGACGCTCTCGAGCATAATTGGTTGGCTCCTAGCGGAAAACCAGTTAGAGCATTCGACGCAATGTGCTCAACTGGAGTAAGAATTAGAAGATGGCGTAATGAAATACCTATTGAATTACAGGATAGGTTGCGGATTACTGGCAATGATTTGAACGAGTTTGCTCTTTCATGGGCAATTCATTCTCACAATCAAAACCTCCCGAAATATACTGAAAATATTGAGATGAATTTTGACCGTTATGGTTCAATGGCCCAGAGAGAAGCAATAAGCGGAATTTTTTTCCAAAAAATGGATGCTAAATTGGCTATGGCTGATGCTTCATATCAATGGATAGATATTGACCCGTTTGGATCTCCCGTACCATTTATTGATTCAGCTATTCAAAGTCTTGCTCGAACAGGAGTGCTGGAGGTTACTGCAACCGATACTGCGGCATTGACTGGTTCATCATTAAGTTCGCAAAAGCGTAGGTATGATTCTCAGGGAATTGTCGACGATTACGCCCACGATGATGCTGTTAGAGTATTACTTGGATTAATTGCCAAGATTGCCGCAATGCATGACAGAGTCATCAAACCCATCATGTCGCTATTCGACGGACACCATGTGAGGGTAAGTGTTCTAGTAAAGGCCTCTAAAGAAGGAGCGTCAAATTTTCAAGATAACATTGGTTACCGATTAAGATGCTCTGATTTGCCATATCGATTCATCAAATATCCAAACTCCGAGGAGATAAAAAGGGCGAGTGGCCCATTGTGGACCGGCCCACTAATGGACCGGGAAATTGCTAGTAGAATTACCGAAGAAAATGCAATTAAAACCTGCTTGCCAAGCAAAAGCGAATTAGAACTACTAATCGCAAATCACCTTGAATGGGGTGAGAAAGATGCTGAATATGCGACAAGAGAGATGGTAAGAAGTGTCAAGCATATCGCTAATGCGGCAGACCTACTAAGTCGTGACCACCTGCTATTGAGTCTGAATGCTATGCCAAGATTGGCCGGAACTAAAGGTGCCCCAAAAATGGATGACGTAATCAATGATTTGATCGCTTTAGGCCACTGTGCTGCAAGATATCCAGATATGGACCCTATGTTTGCTACTGATGCTAATTTCCAAACAGTATTAGATGTAGTAAGAAAATATCATTCATAATTAACCAAAAGACGGGTCGATGAAATCATCTTCCTCATCTGGAGCAGGTAACATCGTCATTGACTTCTCAAATACTTCTTTCACGCTGTTTTCAATTTCTCTGGCATTTTCAAGTAATTCTGTCAATGGAATTTCTAGTCCCGTTAAATCACATACTGCTTCAATTGCTAATGCCGCAGCTCTTGCATCGGGATACATTGGACTCGCTTCAGCCAAAAGGGCAGTAACATCGATACCTAGCCGGTCTCCTTCACCCAATAAAAATCCAGTAATTCCGGCAACTATACCCTGCTGGATTGGTTCAATTCCTGCATTCCTAAGGTCGCTTCGTGCCTTTTCTGATGAGCCAACTCCGTATAACTCTCCTTGATTCAATTGCTTCTCTGGTGAAATAATACCGTCAATAATGATCAATTTGTCAAAGCCACCTTTAGTGTACCACTCCAAGACTGTTGATGCGAACATAATGTCCTGTTTATCTTGGAATTTTATCTCAGAAGTGAAAACGCCGACTCCGTGTCCTTGGTATACCCGGACTGGGTGTTTTGGAATCTCGTCCTGAATTAGAGCAACTGCCGGGAAATCTGCATTGAGCACTGTGCCTAATTGGTTTAACCTAAGTGTCCTAATGATATGTGATGCGGCTATGACTCCAACCATGCCTGCGGTGGTAAATCCTGCGATGGCTATTCCTCCAGTTGTTGGGTCAGCGCCGCTCTTTAGAACGAGCGCATAGCCTTTGAACTTAGCGTCAGTCATGCCTATCAATACCTGCGTCTCGGATTTCCTTTGAAAAGACTACTATCAAAACTGCTTGAAAAATCTTTGTTACCATGAGAATTGTAAACAGTTATCAATATGTCACTCTTGGCTATATTGAGTAACATGTCGGAGTTAAACAAAATTTCTATTCAAGTCGGTGAGTTTGAATTTGAAAGTGAAGGCTCCCAGATTGAGGTCGACGAAAAATTTGCTCGCTTCAAAGAAGATGGTTTCTGGAACCTTATCATAGAGAGATTGGAAGAAGCCAAAGATACAACTATCGATGCTTCAAACACAACTTCTCAAGAAAACTCTATTTCAGAAAGGGGTATGAAATTTAGAACACTGGTCGAGAACTGTAGTCTTGAGGGCAAGCCTGAACAAGTGTTGGGCGCGTTACACTTTCTAAGAGATCTTGAAGGCTTAGAGGACTGTCCTCCGCGAGTCATCAATACACTATTCGAACAGGCAGACATTGAGCCACCAGGGAACTTATCTTTGTACATAAATCGCTTACGTGAAAAGGAGTTTTTGACAATTCCAAAAAAACATGGTGACAAAAACCGATTTGTCGAATTGACTGATGTGGGCCGTAAACACCTCGAAAATAAAGCAAAAAACTGAGGGTTTTTCATGGTAATGTCGGGCAATCCAGACGATCCTCGTGACAATGTGGGCGAACAATCAGAAGTGCTAGATTGGTCTTATCAAAATAGGGCTGAGGCTCTTTTACGGAAAGGTCGCCATTCCGGTTCAAATTTCAAACGAGCAATACTTGACCGAGCGGATTTGACCGAAGGAGATTTTTCGAACTGTAATTTTCACAGAGCATCTATGGTGGAGGCTGATTTAATGAAATCTGCATTTGATAATACTGATTTTAGGGGTGCTGATTTGAGGAAAGCAAGACTGAATTTATCAAATTTCAACAACTGTCAATTTGCTGGAGCGGACTTGCGAGGTATTCGCGGAAAATACGCAATTTGGCGAGGCAGTGATTGGTGGAATGCCACTATTGATGAAAGTCTAAGAAAGGCTTTGAAAAAGAAGTGGCCGAAACCAACAGGTGATTAGATTACTATTCACTTTCTTCATCAGAGATAATTTCAGTTGATTGATAATCATTGTTTGCCTTATTATCAAGAGCTGCCCTTGCACGTGCGTTGATGAGCGGCAAAGCGGAAAATGCACCACACAAAAACATACACGTTCCACAAAGATATGTGAAAATCTCGTAAGTCAATAATAGCGCTCCATCAAGATTGGCGTCTGAGGCAACGCGGATTAGATGACTACCATATAGTCCTGAAACAAATCCAATTCCCGCACCTAATGTAGCAATTTTCGGCCCCGAACTGAGTAATCTAAACAGGTTAACTGACCCAAAGGTTACTAGCGTTCCTGAAACAAACAGTCCAATTGACCTAATCAAATATCCACCCGAATCCCTTGCATCATCGTGGAACTGTTGATATTGCTCAGGCGTAATTGGGGTTTCTGATTGACTATTTGGCGTTTCAAGAAGCCTCTCGACTTCACTATCTGGAATATCTTCTAAACTATTCGCTGTGAAATCTGAATAGGCTTGAAAAAGAATCAACAACCCACCAATGAAAATCATTACTGCTATCGTTTTTGGACCTCTACGATCTGGTTTAATTGGTATATCGCCCCAAACATCAGATGGTACTGATGTTTCCTCTTCATCCATAATGATAGAAAAATCGAATTTCTTCTCGCTCATATTATCGCCTCATTGTTGATGACTGGCTAGGCCCTCTGAAAGCCAAGATGGAATCTCTGTTGACTCTAAACTGTCCATATTGACGCATACTGTTACTTGTTTAGATGACCACAAATGAACTTCATCTTGATTATAAAAATCATATTGCCAAGTACAAGATTTAATGCCAACATTAGCGATTGATATGTTTGCTGTAACGGTATCCCCATAACGTAAAGGATGAATAAAATTGGTTTCTATGTTTACCACTGGAAAGCCTAGCCTATGTTCATCGATGATTCTTGGATAAGATATCTCACACATTAATTCCCATGCTTCCTCAAAAAACCGGTGTGCTAAATCATATATTCTCGGATAATATGCAATGTTGGCATTATCTATCATCGGATAGTCAACTCGTCTCTCAAGAGTAACGGCCATGAATTATCCACAAGCAGTATGATGATGAATCCTTGTATCAATCAATTCCTCAACCCGTTGCTCTTATATTGGCTATTCAGGTAGCTTGCAATAAGGCCCCATAGTGTAGCTTGGATATCACACTGGTTTGCGGAACCAGTAACCCGTGTTCGAATCGCGGCGGGGCCGCCAAATGATTGTGTTAAATCTTCCAGATTTTTATTTTCCAATCATTCTCTATTGCCATTTTCTTCATCGTTGCCCCGGGATTAATGGCAATTGGATTGCCTGTGACTCTCATAAACCATGTATCTGCCATGGTATTGCCATAACCATAACACTCCGCTAAATCATGATTGTTTTCTCTAGCATCTTGTTCTACTACGGGAACTTTACCTTTTCGTCGTGGAACACTCCAACCTCTCTCTGAACCTGAAAGTGTGCCTCTTCGCACTTCTGGACCGCAGCCATATACTGCATCCATTCCGAGTACTTCGGCCATCGCTTCAGCCATTGGAGCGATTGTGGCAGTTATCAATACTAGGCGATGGCCCTGGCTTCGATGCCATTCAAGGCACTGTTTTGCTTCTAGCGGAATTTTGTTGGCTAAATTATCCTTGGCAATTCGTTTAGAATAGTTTTCTAAAACCGACCAGGATGCTAGGGCAAAATGCCCACGATTTCTTGCTGCATCATAGAATGACCGACCGCGTAGAAGATTGCCCACTAAGCCTAATGTCCACATTAATGAACCAATTGGAATTCGCCACGGACGACGTTTTGCCAATTCTGCAGTAAGTGTTTTTTCACTGGATGAATCAAGTAAGGTCCCGTCTAGGTCAAAGTATGCTGCGACCTTACCACTCATCAGGGGTGCGTCAAAATAATCATACATGAGTGAAACGGCGATTTTCCCTCTTATTGGGCTCTTTTATTGGTTTTACTTCTATCGCCGTATACTCTTCTTCCTGCTCTATGGTCTTGCCACCAAGTCAGCTTTTCCGCTAGATTACGAGAGATAAAGAATCCAACCTTTCGAGGAGTTAAGCCATGATTTCGCATTGAGCGATCGTGAGATAAGTTGGCAACTATTGATTGGGCTGAGCAACCGTGATTAGCCATTACAAACCGAGTTATTTCCTTTTTTAATCTTTCAAATCTTGCCTTTTTTTGGGCCCCTACTCTCCCATTGCTATGTTTCATGAACGGTTAAATCAAAGTTAACCCATATCAAAGAAATGGTGGTTATCCCAACAAAAAATAGTTATGAGAAATCCACGGATTGAGTGGTTTTCCAATTAGCTGTGGCCAGTTTTTTCGCCTTTCCGTCAGCAATGATTGGATTGATTGTGGCAAGTTGGCCATGCATTCCATGAACATGGAATTTCACACGTAATTCTGCTACTCTATCTCGTTGTACCACTTCTAATTCTTCATCTGATAATTCAACTGACGCAAGTTGATTGCCGCTTATCTTATCAGAAATTAAAAATTCGTTGCCGGAACATGAAAGTAACGGTCTAAAATCCCAATCATCTGGATCATTCATCCATACTGAAACATCGACTGAGAGGTTGTCACGAATATTGACCCTACTAATCTCGACAGTATCAACCATGGTGTTCGAACCCTCCGAGATAATAGATGTAGATTATTGTTTCATATCACAACGATTCACATTGCAATCTCAGTAAGTATTGGAACCTGTAATTCAATGATTACTTCCAATGTCCAATCATTTCCTGGATCTGGGTCTGGTAGGCCCTCAAACAATGGATCTGGATCCGCTTGTTGGGCGAGAATTGTCCATGTCCAATCTCCTTGGCCATTACGGTAACCCGGCTTAGCGAGTAATTGTTGTAATACATCCTCAGCAAAATCTGCAGTATATGTTCCATCCTCGCCTAATGGATTTATTGCAAACCGGTCCATTTCGGCTTTAGATGTCTCGTTAGCGGTAATGTTGCCCCCTTCGGTTTTTACCGACTTTCTATAACCGTCATCTGGTATTTCTAATTGCAGCGTAAAATTATCTTGAGGACCTAATTCCTGTTCTAATTCTAGTATTGCAGTGAAAGAAATCAATCTACCTTCTAATCCAGGATTGATGATTTCTTCCCATGAAGTGCCTTGATCCAAATACCCGTCCCAAGATAGTTGCAGTTGTTGTGTCCTCCATTCTACTTCAAATGTCCTAGTAGAAATTTCTAACTCAAATGAGGCATATTGTGCAGCACCATCGCCGTCAGAAACCGTCAGACTGCCACGCTTAGTTCCTGATTTATTTGTTGGTAGGAGTACTGTTGAAGTTATTGCGTCAACATCATTTCGATTGTCCCCGTCTTTGTTTGAATCTTCAGACCAATCTAAGTCCCAAGAAAACTGTAAATCCTTGCCTTCAGGGTCAAAACTTCCAGATGCATCAAGTAAGGCTGATTCACCTGCTTTAACGCTCTTTGGTATGGTTAAATTAAGCACTGGGGCCCCATTAACTACGATATTTGCAGTAATTTTATCTTCACCTCCGCCACTATTTTTGACGGTTAATTTAACGGTATAGGCGCCAAATTTCTCATAGGTATGCGAGGTAAAGCCAATCACGGTCTTAGCGCTTTTTCCATCTCCAAAATCCCATTCAAAATCGGTTATAACTCCCTCGACAGCCTCTGAATCACGAGCATCTAGAGTTATTGTCTCGCCCTCTTGAATGTACAATGGATATGCCTGTAGTACAGCTCTTGGGTTTACTGTTGATTCAAATGCAACGCAGCCGGACAGTAGTACTGACATGAACATAAGAGAAGATAGAAATATCGATTTAAGACCATTTCCACCCCTCATGATAGGTAGGAAACGCTCCTTCCTTCTAATAGTATGCATTATACCTTCGCGAATTGTATCAAATAACGATTGTTTCATAAATTTCGTCAAAAGGTAACTTCCTCCGGTAAATCACCGATAATTTCTGCCCCTTCGAGGTGTTCTACAATATCATCGAGAGAATCATGGTTAACTACATTGATATCATTGTAATTTAACATTGATGTTTCTTCATCGGACAATTGCTCTGCTTCAACATCCCCTGCATCATATTCAGAGACCAATATTGTTTCAACTTCAGCCTGTGGAGTGGTTTCATCATTGGTCAACTCGTCAATCAACTCATTACTAATTTCTTTAGTCATTGCCAAAAATTGCGCATTATCTTCACTCGATTCCGCTTCTTCTTTTTCCGATTCTTGGCCCTCTTCTGCCGATTTATTGAATAGATTTCGTAACCTCTCTTTGAGCCCCATATCCGTGGCTAAAATCTCTACTGATTGAAAATTTACCTTTAGTTGCTCATCGTGATGTTCAATAGCTAGCATTAGTTGCTATGCTTCATGGGTCATGAATTTCTTGCAGGTGAGACTGTATTGGCTTTTGACCTTGAGACCACGGGCATTTCAACAAATAATGACAGAATTGTACAAATCGCATTAGTAGGTTCTGATTTATCCGGTAATGCTGTACAATATGAGGCTCTGATAAATCCTAGAAGGCCAATTCCCGCTGGAGCAAGTGAAGTTCATGGCATATTTGACAGCGATGTCAAAAGACTTCCCGATTTCTCCAATCATGCTGACGAAATTCATGGCTTGATCGAGAATTCTGTAATTGTTGGCCACAATGTTAGGAGATTTGACATGCCTCTATTAGAAAATGAATTTCGAAGAATTGGTAGATTGCCGCCCAAACCGAAAGCGATGATGGACACCCTCGAAATTGTGCGAAGGGTGAAAGTTTCTAGACCACACAATTTGGGTAATCTATGCCAAAGGCACGGCATTTCTTTGGATAATGCACATACTGCTGCGGCGGATGCTGCGGCGTCTTTACTGTTGTTTTGGCGCCTCACTATGGACCATGCATTAATGTTTAGAAATTCATTAGAAGAAATTGAACGTTGGTTAATTCATGGCAAATCAAATTCTGATGATTCTAATCTAGGAAGAGGATTAAATGATTTAGAAATGCTCGATTCGTTGGGTAAAATTCGTATTGATGATGGGCACTATATCCTCGCATTTGGCAGACATCGTGGCCGCCATTTAACCGAGGTTGCTCAAATAGACCCGTCTTACATCAACTGGCTTTTATCACCGTCCGGGATAGAAGATGAAGATGCACGCAAGACCATCAGAGATTTCTTGTCATGATTTCTGCCTAGTATACTCAACGCCGTCTGGAATTGGTGACCAAGGCAATATATCACACCAATGGCCAACGCGCCATGAATTTCGATTTGTCATTGCTGAACCGATGAATATTGGTCCTTGGTGGCCTGTTTCTAATAACTCTTCCAACGCTTCTTTACCGCGATTATCAAACTTTGCTCCAGTTCTGACTCCAGTAGGCATTACATTTCCTTCACTATCTCTAGGCTCACATAATTCTACTACTGCAGAACCGCTTGATTGGTCATAATTGTGTAGCAAAATTACTGCGTCTGAAAAGTCTCCTTTGTGCAACGTATTGTTTTGATGACGCCATTCCCACCAGTGTGGACACCATGCTTTCCAATCACAAAACCCACCACAGCTTTGTTCGCCAATCTTTGCTTCTAGCGGGATTTTGCCCGGTGCTGTTGCATCCCATGCAGCGTAAGCATCCTCGAGTACGTTTTCTCCGATTGCAGCCCACTTCGATGAGTCGGCTGTATACCACCCCTCGGTTCTAATCGGAGGTCCTGCAGGGTTATTGTCTCTCAATATGTCTCGATATAACCGTAGTTGACGGTTGACATCAGTCTTCAATTCATCTTTTGGTGCTTTGCCGGTTTTCAAATCGGCAACTAACCAACCGACCATTTTACCGTTTGAATCTATATCTGCCATCAATAAATCTAATCGGCCCATCAGTTTGCCATCTTTTGTTTTCAACTCGCCTTCTACTGCAATAGCTAGTGACTGTATTTTGCGCCATAGCGCCCCAGTAATTTTATTCTGGTCCAGGCCAATTATGCCTACATGGTCAAGTAGCATCCTAATAGCACCCTTTTGATGATTAATGGCTTCTTTCCATTTCTCCTCCTTCCATTGAGGTCTTCTAGGTGTTGCATGAAAAATCTCTTTTTCCTCTTCCCAGCGAATCTTCAATAGTTTCTCACCTTCGGATGGCAACCAACCATCTTCAGAGTTACCGATATGCGAATAATCCTCCTGAAGTAAGTCCTCAACAGAGGCATGGACTGCTGTTCCTAAGGAAGCCGCCATGCCTGCTTTTCTAGGAAGTCTTTGTCGGCTCAACCAATACATTCTCGGGCAGGTCTCAAAACGGTTCCATGAGGATGGGGAAATCATGTGGCTTACTTCTTCATACTCCACACTATCTGCCATATATCGTCCTAGACGGTAACCATCATCAAACCACCGACATAACAATTGATGCGAGAGTTCATACATCGATGACGATAGGAGTATGCATGGAAGGGCCTAGAGTCAAGATAAATGCAGAGGTATCGACTGAAAATGCGCTTGTTGTGGCTTGCTTTCCGAGTGTCGGAATGGTTTCAAGTGTAGTTGCACATTTTTTAATTGATCATCTTGAGTTAGAATTCATTGGCGGCGTTATCGATCCACGTTTGCCGGCTCTTACATTAGTTGACAAGGGTGTGCCTTTGCCGCCGATCAGAGCCTATGCTGGTAAACCAAAATGCACCATTGAAGGTTGTGATCAAGTCATTCTATTGATGAGTGAATTAGTTGTTCCAGAAGCATTGGCACACGATATTGTATGGGCAATGTTTGAATGGTCTAAAGAGCAGAAAATTGTTGCTGGAGTAGTTATTGACGCATTTGCCAAGCAGGGGATGAAAGGTAATCTAAACGGTAATGAGCCAGTTGTCGATTATGAAGATACAGAAGGGATCGATGTAGTGGGCATAGGTGCAAATGACAAAAGTCGTAAGCGACTGAAAGATATGAATGTGCCATTACTTCAACAAGGTGTCATCAAGGGAATAAATGCATCAATCCTAGGAGAGGCTAGGCGTAGAGGTCTTGATCTGATGTCGATTATGGTTGAAGCGGATCCTCGATTCCCTGATGCCCGTGCAGCAGCAACATTGATTGAAAATCTAAACAATCTGCTCCCTTCAATAAATCTACCACATCAGCCTTTGATTGAAGAAGCAGAATTCTTGGAGTCGCAATTACAAGCGATGATGGATGGTGCAAACATTAGTAATGATGCCACTCCTAGTAACTCAATGCTGTACGGATGATTGGTTTCTCAAACCAAGTACGGCTAAGATCGTGGTAGAAATCCCGATCAACAAGATGATACTTGTAGCCCATATCGGCATCAAAAAGATGGTATCATAAGGCAGATTTAATAAATCTACTAAAGATTCATTCCTAGTGAATTTGCCTCCTGCAGAAGCCGTTAGTAACATGAAACCACTAGCGGCTAGGCCTGTAGATGACTGAGTCACTGATGAGGCTTTACTCGCCCAAATTTGCTCACCGATGCTATATCTTGCATAAATTGCGGCAATTGCAAGCCCGGTCGCAATCATGGACAGGAAAATTTTGTTGACTAAAAGAGGAGATGAAACATCAGAGCCTGGAGACGATGAAATTCCTGAAAAAATAGCAAATGGGGTTGCGATAAGTCCGAACCCGAGAGCAAAGTGACCAACGATGTCAGATATATGTGAGATTTTTTCTGAAGTTAAGGCATTGAAACTCTGTATTGCTTTGAGCAAGAAACAGACTCCGGCCATGGCAAATGAGCCAACAACTAATTCTGTTGTAATAACATGAAATGTTGCTGATGAAATCATTGTGAACCCTCCAAGTATTCATGTCCGTACCATTTCCATTGTTCCATTGTCCACCCATCTGGTAATCCATCCTTTGGCAGAGGTGGTGCTTCGCCGGTAATTGGCTGTGGCTCGGTTACAATCGCTGTTTGATCGGCTTGTTCAACACTTACAGGTTCTACACCAGTACTGAATTTTTTGTGCATAGTCAATACTAGGCCAATGAAAAATAGGCTTAGAGAAAATGCTTGCAAATAGACTTGGGTTTGATTTACCTCTAGCGCTGGTTCCTGTGCGGCGATTCTAAACCATGGCGTTACTTGGTCTGGTCCATCGCCTTTCAATGTTGCACGCCACTCAATTATTGAAGGTTGTAAGGCCGCTGGAAGTTCAAACTGCCACATTCCATCGGCGGTATTTAATGGGTTAACAAATACTGATTCTCCATCGACAAGGCGCCATTCTATATCCATATTATCTACGTCTAAAGTGGAAATTTTAATCGTGGAGTTATCTCCTAAATCACGGGTTATTTTTGGCGCATAGTCAGAAGTCAATCTCGGAAGATTATCTGGAACTACTTGTGGCGTTACTGTTAGAGCGGAACTAATACCAAAGAAAGGAGCACTTTCTCCACCGTGATGGATTGAGAGATAGAAATTTGTAGGCTCAATGTTACTTGGTTTGAGAGTCCATGAAAGGCTGTACTCAGTGTTTAGAGAGGAGGCTTCTAATTCCACATAATTATTATCCCCGCCGTTCTGGTCTGAAATGACTGTCCAATCTGCATCTTCTGGCAAATCACTATGCCCTGTTGTATCAGTAATCAGGAATAATCCAAGGGTGTCTGATGAGGAGAACTGTACACCGCTAATTGATGCAGTTATAGAAACTGGTAGACCAACATAAGCTGTGTTATCTAATACCAACTCAAGCAATGCTGGTGATGACTGATTTTGCGATGAATCTCCATGACAAGCCCCCCCACACTGCATATCAAAATTGCCATCTCCAACCCCGCCAGGATTTGCCCCGCTTAATGAAGAAAAAGAAAGCAGTGCAATTACAACTAATAACATAGGAATACGCTTCATTTTAGTTCCTCCTTTCAAGTAAACTCAGTGAGATTACGGCAAAACTTGAGAGAATGAATATCAAACCTAAAACAAATCCTCCGGTTTCGGAAACTTGATTGTCCGACTCAATGGATAACGACACCTCAAAATCGGTGACTGTCATAGAACCTTCCAGTAATGTTTGTCCCTCGATTACTGGGGTAATTGTGTATGAAGTCGCGCCAGCAATCAACGGTTCATCTTCGAATGCTAAAGCAGTAGAATCGCCAATCTGTTCATTATTCCGAAGTACGATGAAATCGGCAGGCCCACCTGACCATTCCCATGACAATGATACCTTCGATTCTTGATTCGTTGCTATTAGTCCAGTCACTTTTGGACCTTGAGTTGTTACAAT
>MDSV01000158.1_pt1 | contig 19759 bp, 32 predicted proteins | sample 810851 | NCBI WGS metagenome assembly MDSV01 (sample SAMN05326640, study PRJNA326480) | marine metagenome | isolation source: seawater | place: Atlantic Ocean: North East | collected 2012 | reverse complement strand
ATCATCTGCATAAGTTGTATTGCATACTTGGCAGTGTGGTACAATGTGCTTTTGCTCATGTGTCCTTCGCCTGCGTCTTCATCGTACTTGCTAATCTCTTCTTGATCAGCACCTGTCTGATCCATAAACTCTAAATCTTTGGCTTCTACATCATTTTCACCTTTGCCGTCACCATAAGATATTGTGTATATGCCGTCTACAAAATCAACTATTCTAACCATTTTACCTGTTTTTTTCTCTTTGGCATAATCACCTATTTCTTCTTTGCTTTCATAGAATCCTGATTTTACGCCTGTCATGTAATTGTAAACTTTTTTAACATAGTCGCCTGCTAGATCAATCTTTTTGGCAACCCAAGACTCCATTTCCTGTTCGTCTTTTAATAGGTTGTGTAGTTTGATTGCATGTTGACCTATTCGTAGCAGTTGGTTTAGGGCCATACTTGCTTCATAAGTGTCTGCTTGTACTGGATGATTAATTTCTTTTAAACGCATATGCCTATTTATTCACCTAATATTATTTTTTTGATTGCTCTTGAACCGTCTATGTTCTCTTCTAATTCAGCCTTGCTTTTAATACACTGGTACTTGACTCCTGCTGAAAACGATCTTTCAGCGGTTCTTTTACCTCGCAAACAGGCACTCATTGAGTCTTGGATACGATGTTCTTTGATCTCACCATGTACTATCATTAATAATGCAACAACTGTTTCAATCATTAGTGTCCGTTTTGTATTTGTCTATCAGCGTCTTTAAGTCCTTCAATATCGCTGATCATTTTGTCAACTTGTTTTCTTAAAAATTCAATGTTGACTTTGTTGGTCATGTTATTTTCCAATACACCTTCCATTTTGTCAACTGTTTTGTAAAGTTCTTCAATAAGCATGAATTGTTCGAGATCGTTTTGTGATTGACCCAATTCACCTCTTGGATATTTTATTCTAAATTCTGTGTTTTCTTCCAATTCTTTTTTAATTAAAGTAAGTGATGTTGAATGTTGGTTCAATTTTTCTGTCACTCCAAAGTATGCCCATACACCAACTGCTACTGCACCTATGATTGCAATCATGTTTCTGATCGGCATACTGATGCTAGTGTTGTCGTTTATGTCTAATCTTTTCATTATTTTTTCTTAGCCTTTGTTTTTTTCTTCATGCTGTTAATGTATTTACGATAAATCGCCGCTGGTCCTGACTTCCCTGCCGCTTTTGCTCTCTGCTCCATAGCCACTGCGGCCTGTATTTTGTGTGCGTGTGACCTGCCGGATTTACGTATTTTGGACACACTTGATCTTGCAGTTGCTTCATCTTTAAATCCAAGGCCATGTATTGTGCCTTTTGGATCTTCATCTGTGTAAAGATCGCTGTGTTTTTTGCTTTTTCTTTTTTGTCCTTTTTTACGTGGTATTCTTTTGCCCTCTGCTAGTGCTTCATTTATATCAACTGATCCATGTCTAGCCGCCAATGTTGGATTACCTGCTTTCATCAGTTCCGCCCACACTGTCATATTGGTTGCACAATTTTTTACTTGATTGTATGTGTCTTCGTCTTCTTTAATTTCTTCTATGCCTTGTGCCTTTGATTCAATATTACATTGTGGTGGAATAGTAAATCCAAAGTTAGCCGCCGCCGAGTATAAAACTCCGTGTATGTGTTGAAATCCGTCACCGCCGCCTGACACTAGTGTGCCAAATACTTTGTTGTAAAATGGTTGATATTTGTTGTCTTTTGACCAACTATAAATGAAGTCCAGTCTTTCCAACATGGCTTGAATATGGCAACTGTGTGTACCCCACCAAATAGGAGTTGCAAACACAACACCATCTACATTAAACATTTTCATTATGTGCGGTTTCAGTTCGTCATTTACATCATCAGTAGATCCTTCATAATCTAAATCTCTAAGAGTAACTATGTCACATTCATGTCCAAGTTTATCAAAAGCGAGTTGCAACATTTTACAAACACTGAAAGTGTTTGATTCTGCATCTGGTTTTAAACTGCCGTTGAATATTAAAAATTTCATTTTGTTCCTTTAAAAAACTTTTCACAGTGTTCAGAGTATTCTGAATCTAAATTCAATTCGTCTTCAATTTCTTCTCTGGTTTTTTCTCCTGACCAAAGATCTTCTCTGATAGATATCAAATTTTCTATGTGTTCTTTTTCCTCTGCTGTTTTTGGTTTAGTCATTTGTTTCCTCACATCTACTATATGCACATACTTCTATTTCGTATTGATTTCCGTCATAGTCCTTTTCAGTTCTATAAAGTTTTCCTTCATGTGCGTCATATCCGCAATTAAGACATTTTTTTATTTCTTGCATCTTTTTTCCTTTGTAATTTTTCTTTATGTCTTATTTCTCTTATTAACTTTTTTTTACGTTTTATACCGTTCAACATTGGAGTAAGTATTTTAGCACTGCTTAACCCTTTTATTGTCTGCACAAGTTTTTTCATTATCTTCTCACAAATCCTGGACCACCAAACAAACTAGTCCCTGGCAAATTGTGTGCTCCTTTGGCTGTGCCATCTTTTTTCTTTGGTTGCACAATCTTTGGAAGTTTAGGTGCTTTTGTACCTGACTTGCCTGGTGAACCTGTGTATGATTTTTTAAATCTGTCAGGACCAATTGCAATCTGTGGACTTACAACCGAGGCTATGTTGCCTGCTGAAGTGGCTCCTGCAGTGGCCTGTTCTCTAAATATTACTTCTCTGATTTTCATAGTGTTTGTATTTATTGCAAATTGCGTAGGCTAGATCATAGGCAAAAAGATCCTTTTCCACGCAAGTGCTATTGATTTTTAGCGTATTATTGTTTAGATCACATTGGATATTTTTGTTACCACCAAACCAAACTGTGCCAAAATTGTTTTCTGGATACTCTATTTTTGTTCCATCTTCGTTAAAAGCATTAACGTGTTCTTTGTCAATTAAAGTAAAATAAGGCTTGCTTTCAGTTTTTAATATGTCTTTTTTATAAAATTTACATACATCTATAGGCGTTTTTTGATTCCTATTGTATTGCTTTACTTCTCTATCATATTTTTTGAAATATTTTTTTGGGTCGCTAAACATTTCTTCAGGCATAAGGTAGGCCAACTTTAATGAATATATAGTGCTCAGTGTCATAAAGCCGTTGGTGTAATTACTATCTTCACTTGATATGTTTATTTTAAGTTGTTTAGATTTCAGGATTACATTATCATCAATAGTAAAAAAATGCCAATCTATCTCTTTATTAAAAACGTCTTGATCATACTTTAACATTTTTGTAAAACTATTCCAATTCTTTAATGGATCTAGTGTTTTCAAATAATGAGTGTAGTCTTTATTGTAAAAAAACGATAACGTTTTTACTTTTCTATGTAATTTATTGTTAAGTTCTTTGTTGCTTTCAAATTGCTTTGCCCGGTCAAAAGCATTGATCTCAAATTCATATAGGAAAATATCGTCTATATATAATTGAACTGTAGGCTTTTTTTTATATTGAAACGATGAAAATCCAAGGCATAAAACATAACTCATACAGAGTTAATTATTATTTTTTCTTACGACCAGACTTCATGTTGGCACACCAGTGATACATTTTTTTCTTTTCACCACTAGATTTTTTAGCCTTTGCTCTTAAACTTGTTACTGATCCTTTGCAACTAGCACCTGCTTTTTTTACTCTACCTGGTCTGCTTTTGCCTTTGACTTTTTTATCTGCAAAATTTTCTTTAAATTCTTGCCATTCTTCTCCGATGGTTTTTGGTTTGCCTTTGCCCAATGATAACTTTTTTAAATTCATGTATTCACCACCAACTGGCACGTCCTTGGTTGCGTTTTGTTTTGTGACAATGCCAACTCCTGCCGCTTCTTCTTTGACACAGTTAGGAACCATTTTATTGCCTTTTTTCTTGTATCCTTTTTGCTGATACCCATGCCAACAAGTGCCTCTGGCTTCGTTGCTTTGTGTTACCGGTGGTACTTTTGATCTCTGCTTATCTTTAGGATCAGTTTCTCGTGCACCTCGTTCTTTGGCCGCTTTTGTTAATCTACCTTTGACAAGGTTGCCTGTCTTTGTAAAATAAGTGCCCGGAGGTGCTTCTTTTGTTTCGCCCACCTCGTTGGCTCTGTTGTTGCCTTTGTTTTTAAAATCAAATCTGTTGTTTGGTCCACGGCCAGGTTTATGTACAAGTCCAAGTGTGTCTATGCTGGATGGCATTATTATAAATTCACGTATCTTCATTTCTTCTTTTTTCTTCCTGCACAATGGGCCTTTTGTGAAAATCCTTTTGGATTGTTGCAGTTGATTGATTTTTTGTATTTTTTACTCCACCCTTCACCAACTCTAAAAGGATATGCCATCATACTGTGATAACCAAGATTTGATTTACGTTTTTTTGCCCTGCTACTATATTTGTCTATTATTTTGTTAATATCAGGTTGTAGTAAATTACGATCAACCGTGTATAGTATTTCGCTAATTTTCATTTTTATTTTCTTTTGGATTTCCTTTTAACACAATTAGGCACTCGTTTTTTGCTAAAAGGATGGATTTTAAAACCTTTACGTTCGTATCCTTTCCAGCATCTTGTGCCTTCTGTGATTTCATAAATCTTCATATTAATATTTATTGTAGAATCTCGGTTATATATTCACTATTCTTTTCAACCCAACTTTGATGCATGGATTTTAATTTGTTTGTTTTATTTTCATTAAAGATACCCATGTGAGTCATTATGCTACATAGTTTTTCAAAATTATACAAATCTATCATGTCTATTTTGTTAACATCTGGTTGTTTTCTGTAACTCTTAACACCTGTTTTAAGACTGCTAGTCCAATATGTATCAAAATTTTTTTTGTTAATTTTATTGGCTACTGCAGGTGGAAGGAATTTTTTCCTACTTTCCATTGCTGTGTCGATATTGTTTTTACATACTTTTGCTAAAAACATTTTTTTAATAACTGGAATGTGTTCATCTTTAAAAGAAATATAATAAAATTTACTATTAAATTTTAAAAATTCTTCATGCCATACATGACAAACTTCGATATCTGTATCAAATACATAATTTTTTTTCCTATAGACACCTCCTTCAAAATTATACATGTTGTCTTGTAAAAAGTTTGATCTGCCAAGTGCTCTACCGGTTTCATTTATAATTGTTGGTCTATTTTCTAACATCAGTAAACCGCATGAATATAAAAAATCACCATGAGTGCCTCCTTGAGCAAGAATAATAATTTTTGGATATTTCATTGCAATTATTTAATTTTGTACAATGTATCGAGTTTTTTTCTAATACCAAGTGCCATCATGTAGTGCCATTTTGGACCTGGCAAATCCATAAGGATACCATCAATAAAACGCGGATTCCATATTACACATTTTTCGTGGTGTGTTATTTCTTTTGGCAAATTATGATTGGGAGCATCACAACCAAAGAACATCCATTTATCATTTGCCAGCAAAACTTCAAGTTGTTTAAAGGTATCGACAAATTCCTCAATATTTTTTGCTTTGTCTGACGATACTGTCCGTACTAAAGTTTTTTTGTCAAATACACGTTCAAGACCAATAAACTGAATAACATAACACAATGGCTTAAAATTATTCATCTCTTTAACAAGTTTCACGTGTTCAAATATATTTTTATTATCTACTGGTAAACAGCCTTGTGCAAAATTGTATGCTTTAAGATTTGTCGACTCTAAGGATTTTTTTGGAAATGCGTCCTGCCATTGATGTCCTACACCAGTTGTGATCGCTGAACCAAAAAAACAAATGGCGTTGTGTTCTTGCTCATTGTAATCGAGGTCACATCTAAAACCTTGTTCATTGAATTCGTATTTTATTAGGCCAGTATTGTCTTGTCCAATTCTTTTGCAACTTCCGTTAATGTATTCTTTGTAATATGTTTTAGGAAAAGACATGCACAGTTTATTTTTTTGGCATTGGATTTTCACCCGTCATTTTTGGACGTGAAAACCATAACTTAAACCACTCCTGTGATCCTGGTTCTATTTTGTGCTTCCTTTGATACTTGGCTTTTTCAGTGCCTGTGATTGAAGGATTTTCTTTGATGCTATTCTGCTGATCGGGGATCCCAGCCAGCGTCTTGAGTGTTTTCAGATCCATTTTCTTGTTCCTTCTTCCATTTTGCTTTAAGTTCGGCATCTGAATAAGGTGCTTTACCGTGTCTGTCCCAAGCACCATATACTTTAGCAACACCAGGAGCCAGTTTTTCTACTTTGCCTCCCTTTGCTAAAAATTCTTTCATTAGTTTGTCCCTTTCAGCCTTTTTTTGTTCAGGCGTAGGGCCTTCTTCCTTGTTCCAAATACCTGCCTCGTAGTTTCTGTTTATTGGTTGATGTTTTGCCATACTGCTATTTAATATCTATTGTGCCATATTGCAATTCTTTGGAATCGGGCATATTGTCTGCAACAAACCAATTTCCACTAACTGATATTCTTTCAACGTCTGATTTGAAAGGTGGTACCGCATGTTTTAGTGTAGCAGGAAAAATCCATAGTTCGTTATTAACAGGCTTTACTGCGTGTGCAGTTTTTATACCAGGTTGGTCCTCACCATACATAAATGTTACGCAACCAGGACCAGTTCCTCGACCTTTGAAGTTTTTATCTTCTTTATCTAGTTCTGTAGGCACTTGCAAATACAAAACAAAACTAAATGCTCCGTTGTGATTGTGAGGAGGATTGTATTCTCCTTTTTTCATAAAATTGATCCATAAACTTGACAACCACACTTTTTTAAATGAGTTGAGGCCATAATAATATTCTGAAGTATGATCTGTAAGTTTTTTAAAATAAGGTGTAAAATACGGATGAAAATTATCAGCAAACCATTGTTTGTCTTGATCAGAATATCTGTTTTCTTTTTCTATGTGTCCTGCTAAATGTTCGTTGTGTGTCTGGGTAGTTTTTCTTCCACGTGCCAATAATTCTTTACAAAGTTCAGCGTCACAACTTGTACCACCTATAACTGGACCAAAATGTAGTAATTTGTGTGTGATTGGCATTAATAGTATTATATACTATTTTTCGTATGAGTCAAGGGCCTTTTGAACTTTGTCTAAACTGTCTCTATTGGCTTGGTACAAAATACCATAACCACCAGCATTACGCCAACGTTCAATATTGACTGGTCTGTCATCTATCAGTATGTTAGGAGTACCTGATGCTTTGTCTTTTGCGTATGTTTCTTTACGTCCTGTAACAATAATTTCTTCTGGTTTTTGTATATTGTTTGAAATCCAAACTTTTTTATACTTGCCTGAATTTTCATGATCGCCTCTTAATGGTGATGTGTTTATAGAAAATTTTCCACCTGTAAATTTTTTAACCATGTCAATTAAAGCATCTGCTGTTGAAAACTTAGGCAGTGTTGCAAAAAAGTCTGTGCCAGTTATCCTGTTTATGACTTCTTTTTTTAAATCTTTTGTTTTATCTGAAGTAAGTTCTTTCCAATGTTGTACACCGTACAATTTTTCAACTCCACCAAAGAAGTCTGCAAGAACTCCATCCATATCAAGATACACTGTTGGTTTACCATTCATGTCTTCAGTATACAACTTTTCGTTGTTGACTGCAACCTTTTTCCCCATCTTGGCCTTGATCTTAAGGAAAATCTTGGCGCTAACTTTACCACCCATTACAATCTTGCTGAAATTTTCAAAATCGTCTTCTTGTGCGTACTGTCTTGCTTTGCTGGCACTTACACCTGAAAGTCCTTCTGCGTCTGGATCACGTTGTCCTGCACTTGTGACTTTGATAGTGTCAAAGTTGTATAAAATTTTTCCTGACTTGTCTGGCTTGTTGTTGTACTTGTTTAAAAGTTCTTTGAAATTTGCTAACCTGTCATCTCCAGCAACCATTACAACTTTTGTTCTGCCTTCGTCTTGTAGTTTTTGCAATACTTGAACAATTGTTTTTACACCAGCATCTCCAAACACAACTTGTTCTTTGCCATACACTCCTTCAAGGTAATCTAGTTTTTCTTGAAAACTTAATGGATCAGTTTTGTTATTTTGTGTGTGACTTAAAAATATATATGGCCTGCCGTTGGTGTTTGTGGCAAGACGTTTTACTAAATCAATTAATTCTTTATGTGCTACTGTTGGCGGGTTGAATCTTCCAAAAGCAAAGATGGCAATGTCGCCTCCGTCTTCGTTAAGAAATAGTTCCTTTAACAACATCGTATTCTCCTGCTTTTATTTTATCAAACTCTTCATCTGCTAAATCTTTAGCAATTTCCATTCTAAGTTCTTTTGGGAACATATCTTTTACATCTTGATCAGGAGAACCAAATTCTTTTACATATTTCTTTGCGGCGTTGTCCACAAGATACATCCATAGTTTAGGAGACATCTCATGATTGTAAACTCCTCTTTTGATTTTTCGTTTAATATTTGCAATGATTGGCATGAACTGTTTTCTATATAAATCTTCATCATTGTTGATGAACAATTTAAGTTCATTCATTGCATCTGAGTCTACTGCTTCTTTAATGAATTGGATTGCTCTTACCATTTTCTGCAACTCCAGTATCTTGCTTTTGTCTTAGGACCTGGATTGTCACAGTTGTGTCTTGCTCTAAAACTTCTACGTCTAGCAGGGTTTGATTTTCTAATTCTCATTGTTGGTCTCTTGGCTGACGTACCACCATGTCCAAAATTAACTTTTTTTACGTTGCCTGTTTTTGGATCTTTAACATAAACTTTAAATTTCTTTACATCGCCTCTCATTGGTTTGTTCAAAGATACTTTTCGACCCCTATATTCTGCTTCCCATAGTTCGTCTTCTGGAAATCCTAATACACCTAAAACTTGTTCAAAATCTTCATCTTCTTCAATGTTGAATTCATCTGCTTCTGGGAATGGTTGATACTCCGGTGCTTTGGCTATGCTGTCTAAACGTGATATAAGTGTTTTAATGTCTTCGTAGGTGTTCATATGCAGTATTTATTAATACAGGTTCTCTAACAACCACATGTAAAATGGTGATTCAAATTGCAGTTCCCATGTTCCGTCATGGCCCATACTGGTGCTGTTTTTAATGCTTTTTGGTGGTGCAGTATTATTTTTTAACTGTTGTGAGTGCCATGGTTCAGGATACACAGGCGTGTATAAACCTTCAAATACTAGTGCGCCAAGATCTATTTCATCTATTTCAATTGATTTTATATGCAGTAATTGATCTTTTAAAATATCTCCCTTGTCATTGACAATTGTTTGCCCTTTTATTTTGCCTGTTCGTGCAAATTTCAAAGTGTATTTTTTACCTGCTTTTAAATCCTTTGTAAATTTAATTACAGTAGGTTCTTTTTCTGAACCTGTTATTTCTGATTTGTGTTGCGAATCGTTGTTTACAAAAACTTCAACCATAGGGGGTTTATCCCAAAAGGTTGAATATAATTCTATTTTAAAACTTATTTTTTCTATTTCTGCCTGTTCACTCATAGGTAAATTCTAATCCTGCTTTGTTTCCAACATATGGTCTATTTAAATCAGTTCTTGTAAGTTCTATGGTCATTGTGGTACCTTCCACAACAACTTTTAGAAACTTGTCTGATCTAGATAGCACATCAGCAGTTTTAGTTTTACCGTTGTTTGAACAAGTTAATTGTATTTGTTCCATTATTCAGTTTCTCTAATTGTTTTTAATTCTGGATATTTTTTACTAGATGAATATTTTTCAAAAATGTCATTTGTAGCATCAGCAAGATTAGTCCCTGCAGGATCAAAGTAAAGGTTAGCATTAGTTTTATCAAACCAAAAGTCGTAACCCAAAGGACGTATTTTCACGCAAATATCCCAAGCAAATCCAAAAAAGAATACTTCTTTGATCTTGTCAAGCATAGGAATTTCCCATGGTTGATGTAGAAACAATATTGGCTTATTCCAGGTTTTATATTCTCGTATCAAACCTGGATTAGTTTGTCGCACACCAACTGAAGGATCATTAGTCAATTCGTATGCGAAACTTATTGAATCTCGTTGTACCTTTTTGCCCCATGAAAGTCCATTTTCATCAAAATACTCTTTTGTGTTTTGGATCCATGGATTATACAACCTAGGATGTATTGCCTCTCCTGTAAGATAAGATGCAATTATAACTGTATCTACAATGTCCTTTTTTAAAAAATTTACAATTGTTTTGAAAGGTTTTTTCTTTTCTTCAGCAAAAGTTTCGTAATCTTTGTTGCCCCAACAATCTATCAAGATAGCAACCTTTTCCATTACTGTTGCTCTTTGTTAGTGAATGCTGTTGCTGTTACTGGAGTTTCATTGTTGTTGTAAATATCTTTCATAACCATTTTACCGTTTTTATCTTTTTTGAAACACTTAGGATTTTTCATCCATAAAAACTTACAGTTAGTATTTAATTTTTTGATATAGTTGAATCCAACATTTATGCCGTCGTTGCCGTTGACCCCTGCAATGTTCTGTCTATATTCTGCTTTAAAATTAAATCCGCTGTCCATTTCACCTATCTTTTCTTTGCCATAATAGATACCATAATTTATTTCTTGTTCGCCGCCTGCAAGGTTTGAATTGATATCTGTGTGAATAACCTGTCCGTCAATTGTTCTAGCCTCTGGCACGTTTAAATGCATATTACCCGATTTAATTGAACTAGGTAAACTTATACTTGCACCCCATTTTTTGTTTTTGTCACTGACATCATATCCAACTTTCATACTTTCTGTTGTGACATTATCAACACTTTTAATTAAACTGTTTGCCACTGTGTTGACTTCAGTCTTACCTATACTGTAATCGAAACTAATACTGCCCTTGCCTAGTTCATATGATGCACCAACCTGGGTAAAGTTTGTAGTGTTGTTCTTACCTACTGCAAGTGCACCAGAACTTGAATTACCTAACCATGTTGTTTGTTCATTCATATGACCAACTGTTGTTTTAAAAGTAAGTTTGTCCGACATTATAAAGTTTTTACCTATGTTTGTTGTCCAGTCACCGTTTCCATTTTCCCCTGTATAGAAACCAAAGTTTAAGTTTCCAAGATCATATTGTCCACCTTGTTGAAAGTTTCCATAAGTTTGTTGTAAAGGAAGATATGTGTAGCCATTTAGTGCAACATCCATATCGTCGTATTTCCTTTTATCTTTGACTGTAAAACTGTTTCCAATATTAAGATAATAGTCTCTCTCGTATTCATCCAGCACCATTATTTTTAAATTCATTAAACTGCTAGGAACATAACCACCAGAGGAGAAGTCCATGCCTGTTAGGTTAATAACCTTACCGTTAGTTCTGCCTGTCACAGGTATTCCAACTGTACCGTAGGGCATAGTAGCGGCGTCTAAATCTAAAAGTCCTTGTCCATGCACATTAACATCATAGCCTGTAATTGTTTTGTCTGCTGTGTTCAATAAAAGTTTTGTAAGGTTTTCACCTTTCATATGCGGCCACATCTGATGTATAATACCAAAAGCACCAGTCACGTGTGGCGCCGACATGGACGAACCACTCATTGACATATATCCATCACCGTCTATATCTGTAGGCACAGTACTGTTAATATTAGTACCAGGCGCCAATAGATAAAAGTCTGAAATTTTATGTGTGTCATTACATTTATTATTTGCAAGGTCAACACTTAAACAGACGTGTCCTGCTTTGTTCCCGCTCACAGTAGTACCAGTCCAATTACCCACAATAATCATCTTACCACCAAGGATAAGGTCACCGTTGCTGTCTGTTTCAGTTGCCCATAGTCCCGGATCTGCAGGTACATAACTTCCAACGTATTGACTGTTTCCAGCACTATTCACTAATATAATATCATTGTCAGTGGCGTGTCTCCAATACTTGGCCTCACCTGATCCGTTGTCTGTAATTTTTTTAATTACTTTTGGTGCATGGTAAGTGCCATCCCCTAGTTGAGTAACATTGTAAGATCCGCTGTCAGTAAGGTAAGACACTTCATTGTTTATACTCATGTTCACTGCAACAATGTTAATATTCTTTCCACCTTCTGACACAGGTGCTTTCAATTCGGCCATATCGTGTAATGCCAACTGAGCATTATTTTTCGATATACCACCATTACCATGGTAGTCAATATTGGCACCAACTAATTTAGAATCAAAAGCGACCCCCTGTGTTCCTGAGCCATTATTTTTAGATGCTATAATTCCTGCAACGTGTGTACCATGTACTTGTTGGTCACCGCCCTTTTCTACTGTGTTGTCATATCTTACATAGTCGTTATACCAAACATACTGTCCATCTAGGTCAGGATGATTAGTTTGTTGCCATGTGTCAATAACACCAAGCACTGCATTTTGTCCTGTCCAACCTTTTGCGTAGGCTGAACTTGCCTTAATAGTACCAAGACCATTAGCACTCTGGTACTCTGCATCTTCATAATCAGATGCTTCGTTGAGATAATTTGTTGTTTTTGTTCCAATGTAAGGTTTATTGTCTGCAACACCTTCCCATGGATCTTTTTCTTCTTTTTTAGATTCTTCTTTACTTTCTTCTTCTTTACTCTCTTCTTCTTTACTCTCTTCTTCTTTACTCTCTTCTTTACTCTCTTCTTTACTCTCTTCTTTACTCTCTTCTTTACTTTCTTCTTTACTTTCTTCTTTAGATTCCTCTTTTTTAGAGTCTTCTTTTTTCTCTTCTGTTTTTTTGTTCTCTTCTGCTTTCTTTTTATCTTCTTCTATTTTAGATTTTTTATCTGTCACATAAGTTTCTACTGTGTTAGTTTTTTCTTGATCAATTAACTCTTGTGCTGTTTTGTCATTTGCAACTTTATTGTATTCTGTTAAAGACAGTTTTTTTCCTAAAGAAACTTTTTGTATCACAGGCTTCACGTGATTCTTCAAATATAAAAGTGCCGCGTGTGCATTTTTATAGTCATCACTATTGTATATTGATAACTTTGTATCTGCATCTTGCGATTCAATCAATGTTAATGTTTGATCCCACAAAGTCTCTGCTTGGTTCAACATAGACAACAAGTCATTGGCTTTTGATATATCCTCGTCTTTTGGCCCTGTCATTATTGCTGAAAGACTTGCAAAATTACCACTTGATATAGTAGAATTAAACCCGCTTAATAAACTTGAATATGAATTGATTATTGTTTCACTGCCAGTCAGACTTGATAAATCTTCTTCAACAAAATTACTAATTGCACCTCCGGCTCCTCCACCGCCGCCTCCGCAGGCAGTAAGACCAACCAGTGATCCAGCAAGTAATAAATTTTTTAGTCTATTTTTAACCAAAGAACACCTGCCCAGCCAACAAAACTCCAGCAAATGTGCCCATTGTTAACCAAAGCAAATTTCCTGTGAATAGTGTAAATGGCTTGTTTATTCTATATCCGTTTTCTTTTAGACATTGAACGTGTGCGTCCATCGACTCTTGCGTGACTGTAATATCAACAGTCTCAATATTTTCTAGATCTTTGTTTGTCATGCTCATAGTCTTATTATAAACTAGAACAAATATCTGTCAATTGAAAGTTGATCTGGCTAAAAAGTCGCTATTTTATTGACTTTTTTTTGGTAATTGTGGATAACTTTTAGTTATTATATAGGATTTTTGTTACAGATCCAGCAGTATTTGAAGTGCATTTTGCTCTTACCCATACAAAATTACCAGTAAAATTAACTGAATTTATAAGGGTGCTTTGATCTGTTGTAAAAGTAGTTCCATCAATATCAAAGTAATCATCTTCGGTTGGTGTGGTTGCTAGAGAACCCTGCATTTTTATAGCACCTGTGCATGTAGAATTTACATAAAACGCCACAGTGTGAATGCCATCAGTTTGTTGATAATATCCATCACCTTTATTTTTGTCAGTAACAAATCCTGAATATGTTAAAACTGTGTCTGTAGAACCATCTGATGTTTCTGCTGTGACAGTTTCTTCCACAGTAATAAAAGTTCCTGCTGTATCAACACTTTTAATGGTAAAAGTTGAGTTGTTGCTTGTTGTACCTGTAATTGTGATAATATCACGTACACTTAGACTAGATAGGCTTGTTGAAGCCGCTGATATTTTGTTAGTACCACCAGTAGCAGTAAAAGTACAACCTTCACTTACTGTTATTGCAGACTTAAATGTTTTTTGTCCTGATATTGTTGTGCTACTTTGTGCCATATGCTACTATTTATTGTTTTTACTGGTCTTGAATCTTGCTGTTTTTGGGGCCAATCCGTACACCGCGGCCAATTCCATAGGCTCCATGCCGTCTATTGTTTTGATTGAATCATACATAATTTTACGCATAGGAATGTTATATTCAAGGGCACCTTCTTCATCTGCAAAACAATGATCATCCTCCAAATTTTTTACCCTTAAAATAACTTGTTTTTTCACTGGTGAACCCATAAATGATTTTGTAATCTCCGCTTCTATCAAAGTTTCTTCTTTGAAAATTTTTCTATGTTTTAATTTTAATATTATGTCCTTCATTTGACTTTAACAAACTTTCTAATATGACTTACTATATTTTTTGAAATCATGTACACTGGCAATAATGATTTTTCATCTTTTACATAAAAATAACCATTCAAGTCATAATGTATTGCTCCTTGCCCAGACAGCCATTGCTTTAAATTACTATTTGTAATTGTTGCATTTTCAGGATTTCGTGTGAGATAATTGAATAATAGTTTTCTCTGTTCTATTGAAATTTTATCATACATATTTCTTTTTGTATGTACTTGATAGGCAAATTTGCCCAATGGCAATCTTCTACATATAACAGTTTCATTGTCTAACACTTTCACACTATTTGGATCTGTTGTCACAACGCCTGTCCAATAGTCCCACAATTTAGTAATTTGATTTAACATTAATTCTTTACTACCGTACATTATAAAACTATTATTTTGTATTCTAAATTTAAAATTTTTTCTTTCTTCTAATATTAGAGTGCCTATTTGATAAGCACCACTGCTCTTATCTAAATTTTTTATATTTTTTTCAATATAGTAATCTGTTGTGGGATATAACTTGGCTATATTGGGCACTTTGAATACTGCTTTGTGCGTGTACTTGCCAAAAAATAATCTATTATGATGTTTTCTCATTAACCTTTTTTGTTTTACTTTTTTCTGTTACAATAGGCTTTTTGTATTCTACTGCTAGTTTTTCTTCTTTTACTGTGACTTCTACTCGCCCACCGTCTTGTAATTCCCCAAACAGTATCATTCGGGACAAAGGTTTTTTAATTTCTTCATCTATTAATCTTGCTAAAGGTCTTGCTCCAAGTTTTGCGTCAAAGCCTTTTTCGATTAATAATTCGATGGCTTCTTTTGAAGCATTTACTTCAACACCTTTTTCATTTGTCATTGTGTTTAGTTCTTGTAAAAATTTGCCAACAATTTTTTTCATTGTATCTTTTCCTAGTGTACTAAACTTAACAACAGCATCTAATCTATTTCTAAATTCTGGTGGAAAGAACCTTTTCATTGCATCATCATCTTCGGTCCTTACTACATCACCAAATCCTAATGTGGCTTTTTCCATTTCTTCAGCACCTAAGTTAGATGTTAAAATTAAAGTTATATTTCTGCAGTCTGCTTTCTTTCCGTTAGAGCCAGTTACTGTACCATAGTCCATTACTTGTAAAAGCATATTTGATACATCTCTATGTGCTTTCTCCACTTCGTCAAACAATACAACTGCGTGTGGATTCTTTTCAACTTCATTGATAAACATACCACCGCCCATATTACTATCTTCATATCCAACATATCCCGGAGGTGATCCAATTAGTTTTGCAATTGAATGTTTTTCTTGATATTCACTCATATCAAATCTTAGTAGTTCTACTCCTAATGTTTTAGCAAGTTGTCTAGCAGTTTCAGTTTTACCGCAACCTGTAGGGCCTAAAAAAAGAAAACTACCAACAGGTTTGTTTAAAGACTTTAAGCCTGCTCTTGATACAAGAATTTTGTCGATAACTTTGTTTAGTGCTTCGTCTTGACCAAACACTTGCAGTTTCATTTTTTCTTCTAGTGTTTTTAAGTTTGTAGCCTGTTTTTGCGACAACTGTTCAATTGATATACCAGTTACTTTTGATACTTCATGTATAATTTCATCATGGTCAATTTTACCTTGTTTGATGCCTTTTAACCTCATTCTTGCACAAGCAGAATCAATAATATCTATTGCTTTGTCTGGTAGTTTTTTATCTGCAATAAACTTACTAGAATATTCTACAGCATCTTCGCAAGCCTCATCTGTAATTGTGCAAGTGTGAAAACTTTCATAATACGATTTGATTCCTTTCATTATTTTTACACAAGTTTCGTTTGTAGGTTCTCCAATTTGTACTCGTTGAAATCTTCTCATCAACGCACGATCTTTATCAAAAAACTTTCTAAACTCTTCCCAAGTTGTAGATGCAATTACTTTTATTGATCCTTTTGTTAAAACAGGTTTGATCATTTGTGCTAAATCTACTCCTCCTTGTCCTGTAGATCCTGCACCAACCATCATGTGTGCTTCGTCAACAAACAATATTGCTTTACCTTTCTTTTCTAATGCGTTTAAAATAAGTTTAAGTCTTTCTTCAAAGTCACCTCTGAATTTAGATCCTGCTATCATTCCTGCTACATCAAGACTATATATTATATGATCCTTCAAGTATTCTGGTACATCATCTTTATTCTTTGCAATTCTTCGTGCAAGTCCTTCTACAACAGCAGTCTTACCAACACCTGGATCACCTACTAATAAAATATTATTTTTGTTTCTTCTAGCAAGTGTTTGTTTTATAGTTTCAAGTTCTGCTTCTCTACCTATAACAGGATCTATTTTTTTATCAAAATATTTTTGATTTAAATTTTCTGTATAGTTTCTTAGTATTTTGTCTGCTTGATCCGGTCTTAATTTTTGTTCTGGACCAGCACCTCCAAAAGCAGTTTCGTCGATAATGTTTTCAGCGGAAACCATATCAGTAATATCGTCTTTGTTTACATTATATTTTTTTAACAAGAACGCACTGTAACTTCTTTTTTCTGCAAAAATACTTAATAGTATATCAATAGGTTTAAGATCCTGTCTACCTTGAAACAATGCTTGAGTAAATGCCCTGTTCATTAATCTTTCTAATGAAGCAGTTTTTCTCGGCACCACTGGCTTCTTTGGATCTTTAACAATTATATCTTTAACTTCGTCGTCCAAATAATTTTCTAATTCTTTAATCAAAGCACCAACATTAACTTTAAAGTCAACTAGTATAGTACCGATAGTGTTGTCTTTGATTAATGCTAAAAGCAAGTGCTCTATAGTTACGTATTCATGCTTACGTGTTTCTGCTTCTTTGACTGCTTGTTCAAATATGTGTTCTAGATCGTCTGTGGATTCAATCATTTTTGTGCTTTCTTTTTAGCCATGTCCCATTTTAATTTTGAAACTCGTTTGTCAAATGTAATGCCATCTATATGATCTAGTTCATGCTGAAAACATTTACTTTCTAAATTGTCTAGATGTTGCATACAAATTTCTCCTTTAATATTCTGCCACCTTACAGTGACTTTTTTTGGCCGTCTAACCTTTACCCATAAGCCTGGAAAACTTAAACAACCTTCGACATCCTCGACAGTTTCTTTAGAACTCCTAACTATCAATGGATTCCATAGTATAACAGGTTTTTTAAAAACGTCAAATGATTCATAACCTATGCAGAAAAAACGTTTGGTAATGCCTAGTTGATTTGCGGCCAACCCTATGCCTTTTGAAGCAACCATTAAATTAACCATGTCTTTTTCAAATCTTTCTATATCGTTGTAACCTTTTAAACCTTGTTCAAGGTCAACTTCTGTGCTGACACTGTGAAGTGTGTGGTATGGGTTTATAAAAATTTGCATCATAATTTATTTAAACTTTTAATGTATAAGTCCGTGTCTATTCCTTCTAATTTGATCTGCCATATCGTGATTCACATCTCTGTGTCCTTCTTCATCCTTTCGAACTGCAAGAACAACATCACGCAGTTTTGCGTCTTTATCTAAATTATAATAATCAATTGCAATTTTAGGTGCTTTAATATTTTCTGTTCTGCCCTCATCTATTTCTTTTAGGTATTCTGTATAACTTATACAGGCTTGTTCCTCAAAATACGCAACCATTCTATGAGCACACTGCGGAAAAAATATGTATAAAAACATATAGAAATGCCAGAAAATAAATTGTGCTGTAATAATCGCCCAACGTTCTATCCAATTAGGCTTTGCTATGCGTATAAAAATCATAAGGTGCATACGTTCATTCTCTGCTTCTGCTAACAGAGTCTTAATCCAACCTCGATCGTCTGGTTTCATTTTTCTTAAACTTCGTAAATGATTCCACATACCTGCAACCATGCCAGGTACACCTGCAACAGTTTCTAATACAACTGCTCTGTGTCCATAACGTTTCTTAAAAAATGTATCAGCAATCCAACGCAAAAACATTGTAATTCTATATGCAACCTTATCTGAAAAATTTACTGGAGTTTTCATAAATCTTTAATTTTATTTAATTGATTCTCATTTAACTTTGGTATTGTTACATGAATTTTTATATAAATGTTTCCTCTTATGTTTAAAGTTTCATGCACAGGCATTCCTTTATCTTTTACTCTTAAGATACTACCAGGCTGGGTGCCTGCAGGCACTCTTATTTTTACAATGTTGTCCTCAAGGTCTTTTATTGTAAATTCACAACCTCGCATGGCTTGGAATGCATCTATTGTTTTATCAGTATACAAATCATTTTGCTTTCTTGTAAATCCATCTGAATCTAATACGCTAACTTTGATTAATAAATTACCTCTTGGAAGATTTTGATCAGTATCATCGCCCATGTTAGTATAACGAAATGTCACACCACTTTGAACTCCTGCAGGTATCTTAATTTGGACTACTTCATCTCGGCCACTAGGCAGTCTAAAACTTAATGTTCTTTCTGATGCTTTTATAACTTCTTTAATGCTTAATGTTAATGATAATCTTACGTCTCTATTTTGCCTTGGCCTTTGTCTATATCGTCTGCCTCTTCCACCAACTCCGCTCATAAACTCCTCAAAAAAATCACCACCAAAAAATTCATCGAATTGTCCAGATGTAAATCTAAAACCTGATCCCTGGCCTCCCATGCTACTACCAAATTTTCTCATAGTATCATACTCTTGCCTTTTGTTATTATTTTTTAAAGTGTCGTATGCTTCGTTGGCTTCTTTAAATTGTTTTTCGTCACCACCTCTGTCAGGATGATGTTTTACAGCAAGTTTTCTAAATGCTTTTTTTATTTCGTCAGCAGATGCGTCCTCAGAAACTCCGAGGATTTTATAATAGTCTTTCATTAATTTATTTTACTACAGATTGGAAATCTGTCAATGTTATTTGATTTTTTTACTTGATCCAGTGTACAAACCAAACCATGCCGCTCCAGCACCTACAACAATACTAATTAAACCTGATTGTTCCATTGTTGGACTTGGTAAGTTCATATACCAAATTACACATTTGTATAGTAGAACTATGTAAACTGTTAAGAATAATCTTGGGAATATTCGCCAAGCATCAACGGCTCTTGCCAAATGAATTAATTTAGCAAAAGGATTTGGACCAAGATCTTTTACACTAGTATCTACTTCTAGTTCAACTGAAACTTTTTTACTTGCTAATTTTTTATCAGCAGGTACAATTAACTTATCTTCTTTTAATTCAGCCATTATTTGATTCCTGGTATTTTACTATTTCTTTTTCTGTGCCCATT
>MDSV01199575.1_pt1 | contig 19760 bp, 15 predicted proteins | sample 810851 | NCBI WGS metagenome assembly MDSV01 (sample SAMN05326640, study PRJNA326480) | marine metagenome | isolation source: seawater | place: Atlantic Ocean: North East | collected 2012 | reverse complement strand
CATATCTTAAGACAAAGTACCATCGGCGCTAAAAGGCTTGACTTCCGAGTTCGGAATGGGATCGGGTATAACACTTTTGCAATAATCACCGGCGTGCGTTTTATATATCAATTAAAATCTTTGTAAAGATTGAAATTTAGCAAATTCTAAGCTGTTTATAAGATTTAGTTGGCATTTTTTACAATAAAGTCTCTGATGTAATCCCTAATTTTAATTTTACCGAACTTTTTGTAAACTTTATTAGATAAATTCATATTAGTTAAAGCAGAGGCATATCTTTCTCCTCGCCTTTTGGGTAAAAATTTAAATCCCTTTTTGTACATTTTTGCAATTTCTAATATTGAATAACTACTTTTACTTGAAATACTATAATGACGTTGTTTATTTGTTTTCCAAGCAAAGTAACATGTCTCGACAGTATCTCTTATATGTGTAAATCTTCTAGTTTGTGTACCTGGTTTAACAACAGGAAGTAACTTATTTTTTAAATAAGCATCTTCAAATATACCTATTACCGTAGCCATGTCACCTTTACTTATTTGATTCTTTCCATAAACATTATAAAAATAAATAATCTCAAATTTGAAATTAAACCATTTTTTTAAATTTTCTAACATTTCCAAATTTTTTGCTTTTGTGAAAGCATATGGTGATAAATTTTTATCATTACCATCATTGCCTAAACTTGCAGATGTAGCTGAATAAACTAATCTAATGTTGTTTTTCATACAGTACCGAAAAACTTCTTGGCTACCTATGCTGTTAGACATTAAACATTCATTCATCTTTAGAAAACTTTGATAAATTCTAGCAAATTCGCCAAAATGAAAGATCGTATGAATTTTATTATCATACCGTTTTAATTTAAGTGAAATATCTCTTGTATTTGCTTTTAAATATTTAATTCTTTTATTTTTCAAATGATTTTTTTTTTTACCAGTAGAATAATTATCCAAACTAATAATCTTAAATTTAGTTTTTAAGATTAACAATTCTATAAGGTTTGAACCAACAAATCCTGCTCCACCTGTTACAACAATATAATTTTTCATTTTATTATGTGTAAGTGTTGTATATAAAAATATTATCTAAATCTATGATAAATATTTTTATCGCTTCACTAGTTGGTTCAATGATTATCATTGGAAATGGATATTTACTAAAATTTTTAATATTCAAAAAAAAATCTAAATTTGATATTTTTATTGACAGTATAAATGGATATATTTTTATTGGATTTTTTGGTCTAATTATTAATTTTTTTTATCCATTAAATAATTTTATTGGAAGTATATTTATTATATTTTCTATCATATTTTTTATTTATTTTTTTTTAAATTTTGAAAATAAAAAATTAATAATAATAATTTTAATTTATTTATCATTCACAACATTTAGTATTTTAACTTTTTCAAATATAAATAGACCAGACGCTGGTTTGTACCATTTGCCATTCACAAGTATATTAAATGAAAATAAATTAATTCTTGGTCTTACAAACCTGCATTATAGATTTGGTCATACATCTATTTTTCAATATATATCTGCAATTCAAGTAAACTTTTTTTTTAAAAAAGAATTTTTAAATATACCTTTAGCATTATTACCAGGTTTTTATTTTTTATTTCTTTACAAAAATTTTAAAAGTGAAATTAATAAAAATAATGAAAAAAATATAATTTCAATATTTTTAATAATTGTTTTCTCTATCTACTCATTTAACAGATATAGTAGTTTGGGAAATGATGGTCCGGCGAATATTTTTTTTTTAATACTAATTGTAATTATTGTTAAAATTGAAAATATAAAAAATATTAAAGACATTGAATTTATTAATATCAGTCTAGTTTCTGCATTCTTAGTAACTTTAAAACCATTCATGATTTTTGTTTTGTTTGTACCTTTAACATTAATTTTGATGAATACCAAAAAAGTAGATTTGTTTAAAAGCTATAAAATGTTATTTATATATCTATTGATATTTTTGTGGTTACTAAAAAATATTTTCATAAGTAGCTGTATTATTTTTCCTTTAAAATTTACATGTATTAATAATTTAGAATATTCAAATACAAGCATCATAAATACTGCCTCTAAAGAAGCTGAAGCCTGGTCAAAAGGATATCCCGACTCGGAAAAAAAATTAAATTATTTAGAATATACCTCTGATTTCAATTGGCTAAATACTTGGTCAAATAATCACTTAAAAAAAATAATAAATAAAATTACTCCATTATTAATTTTAATAATTCTTTTATCAACAAACTACATTTTTAGATTCTCCTTCTATAAAAATTATAATTTTAAAAAAAATTTAAAAGATAAAAAAATTATATTCTTAATTCTATTTATCGGTTTTTTTAATTTAGTTTGGTTTTTAAAGTTTCCAGTTTATAGATTTGGACTATCATTCTTGTCATCATTTATAATTTTTGTATTTATATATTTTTTTGTAGATAATAATAAATTTATATTTAATAAGAAATTTTTATCGTTTTTTTTAATTTTTGGAATGGTATTATTTTATTCTAAAAATTTTAATCGAATATTTAGCAGCCTTGATACGGTTTACTATAACTCACCTTGGCCAAGGATATACTCAATGAAATTAGAGGAAGAAAACAAAGCCAAAAATTTTAAAAAGATTTTTGATGAAAATAATGAATTTTTGTATTTTTATAGTGGTGGAGAAGAGTGCATGTACTCAAAATCTCCTTGTTCTAATTATCTAAATAAAAATTTAAGAATAAAAAAAATTAATAGTTATAAAATGTTCTATTTTGCTAATTAAAAAACTTATATTTAAAAATGCAATAAAGCGCTGAAAAAGCATCTTTAAGAGTTATTTTTTTTCCCTCCTCATATGATCTTCCTTGATAAGAAATTGGTACTTCATAAAAAATAAATTTTTTCTTTGCTAATTTAACAGTTATTTCTGGTTCTACTCCAAATGATTTTTCTTTAATATCTATTGATTGTATCACTGACCTCTTGAAAACTTTGTAACCTGTTTCCATGTCAGACATATTTAAATTTGTAACTACGTTTGTTGTAAATGTAAGGATTTTGTTAGCAATATAGTGCCAAAAAAAATGCAATCTAATATACTCCCCTCCCAAAAATCTAGAACCATAAACAACATCTGCATCAGTATTTTTAAATGGTTTAATTAGAGCTGGATAATCTTTTGGATCATATTCCAAGTCTGCATCTTGTATCAAAACAATATTACCAGTTGCTTCGGAGATACCTTTTTTTAATGCAGATCCCTTACCATTATTTTTATCCAAGAAAAAAGATTTTATTTCACTAAAAGAACTAGTTAGTTCATCGATAATCTTTTTTGAATTATCTGTAGATGCATCATCGATAATTATAATTTCTTTTTCAATTTCTTGGAGTTTTAGTATTTTTTCTACTATAATTTTAATAGTTTTTTGCTCATTATAACAGGGTATTACTATAGATACTTTCATCTAATTTTTTTGTTTTGATCTATATAAGTGAACAACATCAAAAAAGCAATCAAGATAAATCCACCATTAAAATATCCTGCTCCTCTAATGCTCTGTGAAATTACAATAGGTAAATAAAATAGTTTTAATTCTATTGGAATACTTTTATTAATCATAAACAAATAAACGCATAGATAAAAAAAAATTCCAAAAATACCAAATTCAACAAAAATTTTTACAAAATTATTTGTTCCATCATTTTTATTGTAATCATTTAGTCGATCATTTTTTGGTGGAATTTTTTTATTTACATATTCAAATGCTTTATTATATCTATTTAAACCCCAGCCCAAAGGTTTATCTAAAATAGATTCTTTTAAAATGTTGAATGAATGGAAATAAGTTGCAGAAGAAAGATTCCCAGATGTTTTAAATAATTTTTCTAGTTTATTTATATATTTTTTTTTATTTGTATCAGTAAATTCAATCTCAAGTTTTTTACTAGTTTGAATATCACCTTTGGTGTTAATCATTTTGTATACTGGAATAAACCTAGAGTTACACTCTTTATTAACTATTAATATAGAACTAAAAATTAAAATTATTACAGAAAATGAAAAGATAGTTTTTTTATCTAAATTTTTATAATTAAAAATAAGTAAAATTATAAGACTTACAGAAGTTCCCACTAAAAATGTTGTTGAATTTTTAATAAAACAAAGGATAAAAAATATTCCAAAAAATATTTTGCTAGTTAAATCAGTTTTATTATTGAAAAAATAGTATACTAAAAAAATAATAATTCCAGGTGCAACCATACCCAAATGTGAATTTTCTTTGAATATATATTCTTTAAAAGATAATCTCACTTGGTCTGATCTTTTAATATCCTCATTTTCAAAATTAATAAAATTAAATAAGTCAGGAACACCGCCACAAAAATATGGGGCATCATACTTAAACTCATAAATATTAGATAAAGATGATAAGAAAAATATTAAGATAAAAAATTTGATTATTTTTAATATATTTGAATTAAAAAAATTAAATAAATAATACGAAATTGTTATCAGTGATAGTAAGTAAATTGTTACAAAAATATTATTATATTTAATAAATTCTTGATCTAAATACATGGCAAAAAGTAAATGAAGAAAAAAAAATGAAAAAAATAGAATCATATATTTTATGAAACGATAATTTTTTTCCTTCAGATCTTTTGCTAAATAACTTGAACAAGGAAATAATAATAATAAAATAAGCAATCTTGCTTGAAAATACTCATTGCTTATTGAAAACAGAAATATAAATGAAACAAAAAAAAATATAATTAAATACTCGTAAAAGTAATTTAATTTAAAATTATTTAGCATTATTTGAATTTTTTGTTTGAAAATGAAGCAAAATTCCTAACGGATAAAAACTTATTAAATTAATCCAATTATTGAAAAAATTACCATTTGTAGTAAGTGGCCACAAGAACATAAATAAACCTGATATTATACAAAGCTCATAATCACTTAATTTTTTATGCTTAATAAAAAAGTTATAAAATAAATTTCTTATAATTATATATCCTAAATACATAAAGACAGAAAATACAAATAAAAAACCTACAATTCCTGTTTCTGCTAATAATTGAAAATAAAAGTTGTGAGGATGGGTATTACAAGAATCTTTTTTAATATACTGTTTCTCAGCAGTGTATTGAGGTTTAATTTTAATTATGTCAGTATTTATTATATAAATTTCTTTTTTTTTGTTATCCCAACTTTTATTATAAATTTTTTTTACAATCCCTTCTTTATCTGAAAAATATTTATGTAGCTTGTTATCTCCTGAAAATTTATAAGTAAACAATTTATCACCTATATTAATTATATCATCCTCAATTACAAAAAAATCAATTATTTGGAAATTTCTTAATTCTTTCCAAGATGCATTTAATCTTATAACTGTATTATCAATTTCCAAATTAACAGGGAAAAAACTTATAAATTTTTCATTTTTACAATAGTATCTATATGTTTTGGGGCCTTGACCAATAAATTTATTGTCTAAAAACATTTTATAAGATGTTTTAAACATTGGTGTGTAATAGCTTAATAAAACAAACTCTTTATTTCCAAATATTTGGCTTTTAGTTTGTTGGTAGTATCTATCGAAAATAATTGGATTAATAGCTATCAAAGTAATAATAGAAAATATTAAAATTGATGCAAAATAAATTTTAAACTTTAAACTTAAATCAATTAAAAAAAATATTATAAATATAAAAATTACAGTTTTAAAAAAAGCTGCTCTTTCTCCTGTTAAAAATATAAGTACAACGGTTGCCAAAATAAGAATAATATTAAATACTGTTAAATTACGATTATCTTTAAAATATAAAGCAAATCCAAGATGCAAGGGTAATAATCTAGATAGAAAACTTCCTAGCACCAAATCATCTTTAAAAAAACCTGAAATTCTATCTTCTCTATATTTTGGATAGCCAATTATATTTTCCTCAAAAATAAACTGCCAAAATCCATCAAAAATAATTAGAAAAATGGATAAAGAAAATACAATATATAGCTTCTTAAGTGATTTTGTATCATAATTTAATACAAAACTTATTGCTATCGCGAATAATATAAATCTAAAATAAAAAAATACATTTATAAATGTTTCTTTATAGTAACCTGAAAAAAATAAAGAAAACAAAAGAAAAAAATAAAAAATAATAAAATATAAAAATATTTTATTTTTTTTTAAAAAAAAATTTTTTTCCTCAAAAGAATAATAAATTAAAGTTGATATCAAGAAAAAAGATATAATTTCAACTATTAAAGGACCAATTACAAATGAGATTGGGAGTAATGATATTAAAATAAAATTAAATTTATTTATATTTTGATACTTTGAATTAACCATTATTATTATTTTAGGTCACTTTTAATAATTAAATAGTCAAATTTTCTTGAAATAGAATAATTTTCTTTAACTGAATTAACACAAATTTCATTAAAATCATAACACTGCCAATTTGTTGATCTGTAAAAATCAAAACCGTTTATACTTCTAATTTTAATTATTTGGGAATAATTAATTTTTTTTGTATATGGTGTTATAATATTATTAAAACTCAAATTTAACCTATTATCAAAAATTAAAAAAATTAAAATTGATAGCACTATATATCTAAATTTATTTTTAATGAATAATTGAAAAAAATTTGTATTAAAAATTAAAATTGATAATAAAAAAGAGCTAAATGATATGAATAATGCCCAACCAAATCTTATCTCTGGAGCCTGAAACCAAATATAAAAACCTGGAATAAAACTTATTAAAGTTAATAAATAAATTTTTTTATTTTTGTAATAATTATTATTTAATAGTTTAAATTTATTAAATAAAATCAAAATAAAGAAAGATAAACTAGAAATAAAAAAAGATATTTTCAAAAAAGCAGTATTTAAGGCATAATCTTTAAACCATGGAATAAACCAATTTAATGTGTGTATTGTGTGATCAAAATCAAGATATTTAGCTCGTTCTCTAGTATCTCTTGCAAAACCTTTAACAACCTTTGAATAATGATCAATTTCTTCAACACCAGGCGACCAACTCAGATTTAAACAAGTAAAACTTACTGGGAAAACAAAACAACCGGATATTATTAAATTTTTAAGCAACCATAAACATAAAGAGAGAAGCAATATTATGTTTAATTTCTCTTTAATTAAAAAAAATAATTTTTTTCTGTAAAAAAGGCATAGTATTATAATTGGAAAAACTATTACACTAAGATTTGATAGTTTAATAAAAAAACATATCGCTGAGCTTAATAATAATAATCTAAATATTTTTTCATCCTTTTTTTCAAAAAATTTCAAATATAAATAAACACTAATAACAAAAAAAATCATACCTACAGTGTCAATCTCTGTATTATGAAGATGATTCAAAATCACTCCATTCATATAAGGATGTAAAAAACTAAAAAATAGTAAAAAAATAACACTTAAAGAAACAAAAAAATAACTTAAATCATTTTTTTTTATTAATGTTTGATAAATTAAAAGTGAAAATGGAATTAAATTTAATGTATAGATTGAATTAAAATTTTGTGTATTAAATTTTAATAACGAAAATAATCCAAACCACAATGAATTTGAACCAAATCTTATTTCAAGATTAGACAAGCCAAATACAAGTTTCTCATTACTTAACCATTTAATAATTTGAAGATGATACATGGGAGAGTCAACATTATCTCCTTGTGCATAAATAATAAATATTAGTGAGAAAATAATTATAAAATGAATTATAAAATTTACTCTTATTTTTTTTTTTATAAATGCATAAATAAAAAATAGAAAACCAATCCCTGAAACTGGATAAAAAAAATATTTTAAGGGAAAAAAAAAGTTTAATATTAAAGATAAAAAAATTAATATAAATATGCCATATAAAAGATCTAAATTATTAATGGTTATTTTTGAGTTGTTAATAAATCTTTTAAAAGCAAAGCTATAACCAGTAATAATTGAAAGTAAAAAAATGTTAAATAATGTAGAAAAGATCATTTAAAATAATAATACACAAATTAGTTCAAACGTGTTGATTTACCATTTAAAATTCTTTGTCCTCTAATTGTGTTGGGATTAACCCAACAACCAATCATTTTTCGGCTATCATAAAAATTATGAATAGCTCCATGTTTTAAACTAATATCAAAAGTTGCTGAAATAGCCTGTTTTGGTGTGCAAATTGAATTATCTTTGTAATTTATTTTTAATAATTCTAAGTTCATTCCCCAACTTAAAAAATTTAACAATATTAAAGTACTTATTATCTTTTTATCAATAAATTTACATAATACTAAATAAACAAAAATAATTGCAGGTTGTAAGTAAGATAATTCAGCTGGAATGTATAAAAATAAGAATAAATTGAATATAGTTAAAATAATTAATAATTTATAACTTTCAAATATAGCTTTGGATTTAAAAATTTTAAAAAAACAAAATATAATTATGAAAAGTTGAATTATTCCAAATGACATCCAAGTTTTATAAGAAAATCTTGCCAGTAAACCAAAAATACCTTGTTCAATTGGCCTACCTGCGTCTATCCAACCTAAACCAAACCCATTATCAAACCATACTGACAAATAAAATAATCCACTTGTTATAAAAGTGCATAAACCAATAAGAGTTCTCCTATAGTATGTTAGATGATTGGTATTTTTAAAAAAGAAAATTGCTATTAAAACAAAAATTATAAAATTTAATCTGCACCCAACTGAAAATGCAAATGCCAGTATAGCTAACTCTAAAAAATTTTTTGAAAAAAAATATAAACCTAAAGAAAAAAATAGAAAGGCCCATGAATAGTCTATTGGTTCAAGATTTTCAAAGAATAAAATGGGACTTGATAGACATAAAATCAAAAAAAAATATAAATTTTCTGATTTAAATGTTTTTTCAAAAGATAAAAATATTAAAACTAATCCAATCAGGTGAAAAATAAAGGTTACAGAATTTGCTGCCCAGCTTCCAAAAAAATGAGACAAAAATCCTATCCCTATTTCAGGAATAGGATAGCTTGTAAATCTTGATGAAACAAATCTTCCATCCTCTAGTCTTGCCTCAAAAACATAAATCATTGGCAATGTATCTTCATCTGAGCCATACCCACCTATTAAACATAAATAAAACCCAAATAAGACTAAACTTGTTAGAATTAATATATAAAAATAATTTTTATTTTTTTTTTGATTTCCACTAAATATCTCTAATAACTTTATAATTTTTTACTAAATCATTATAAGTTTCTAAAATAGCTTTTTTAAAATCTACTTTTGGTTTCCAACCATATTTTTTTGCAAGTCTTGTATCTAAAACTTTACTATAAACACCATCAAAATTTTTATTATTATCAAATTTCACTTTTAAATTAACATTTAACATTTCTATAATCATTTTAGCGTACTGTTTTATTGAATATTCTTTTGATGTACCAATATTAATAAGGGAATGTTTTGTCTTAATATTCATAAAATAAATAACAGCGGAAGCTAAATCATCAACATGAATTACTTCTCTTTTTGGTTTGCCAGTTCCCCATAGATTGATATAGTTTTTCTTTCTAACTTTTGCTTGATAAATTTTTCTTAAAATAGCTGGAATAAAATGAGAATTTTTTAAGTTATAGTTGTCTCCAGGGCCAAATGTGTTTGTTGGCATTAAAGATATATAATTTCTTTTATACTGTTTATTATAGCTTTCACACATTTTAATTCCGGCAATTTTTGCGATTGCATATGGTTCATTCGTATTTTCAAGAATACCTGTAAGTAAATTATTTTCTTTAATTGGGGTTTTACTAAATTTTGGATATACACAACTTGAACCTAAAAATATTAAATTATTAATATTATTAATATGACATCCATGGATTATATTCGTCTGAATTTGTAAATTTTGGGTTATAAAGTCAGCTCTAAGCATATTGTTTGCTTTGATTCCTCCAACTTTAGCTGCTGCAATAATCACAAGTTTAGGTCGGTGTCTCTTTAAAAAATTTTCAACTTTATTCTGATTAAATAAATTAAGTATTTTTCTATTTGCGGTAATTATATTTTTATAATTATTTTTTTTTAAGAGTTTAAAAATTGCAGAGCCAACTAAGCCTCTATGTCCTGCTAAAAAAATTTTATCATTTTTTTTTATCATTATTTAAAAAACTTTTATAATCTTCTTTAACCATTTCTTTAACTAATTCTTTTATACTAGTTTTTGGTTTCCATTTTAAGATTTTTTTAGCTTTTTTGGAGTCACCTAATAAAGTTTCTACTTCTGTTGGTCTAAAATATTTTTTGCTACATTCAATTATTATTTCATTTTTATCGTTATAGGCTTTTTCTTTTAAACCTTTTCCTTCCCAATGTATTTTCATTCCCAGTTCTGCTGCAACTAAATTAATAAAATATTTAACTGTAAACTGTTTTCCTGTAGCTATAATAAAATCATCAGGTTTTTTTTGTTGTAAAATTAACCATTGTGCCTCTACATAGTCTTTTGCATGACCCCAATCTCTTTTTGCATAAATATTTCCTAAAACTAGCTTTTTTTGTAAACCAAGCTTTATTTTTGACATTCCAATTGTGATTTTTCTAGTTACAAATGTTTCGCCTCTTCTAGGACTTTCGTGATTAAACAAAATTCCATTTGCAGCAAATATGCCATAAGCTTCTCTGTAATTTTTTGCAATCCAATATGCAAATACTTTTGCTGCACCATATGCACTTCTTGGATAAAAAGGTGTTGTTTCTTTTTGGGGTGATTCTAAAATTTTACCAAACATTTCAGATGTACCAGCTTGATAAAACTTAATTTTTTTTTCAAGACCCAAAAATCTTATGCATTCTAATATTCTTAAAGCTCCAATAGCATTAATATCAGTAGTATATTCGGGTAATTCAAAAGAAACAGCGACATGAGACTGAGCTGCAAGATTGTAGATTTCAGAGGGTTTTACATCACTTATTATCTTTTGGATTGACAAGGAGTCAGCTAAATCGCCATAATGTAAAAAAAAAGATTTTACCTTTTTGTTTTCATATATGTGATCTATTCTGGATGTATTTAGAGATGATGATTTTCTCTTAACACCGTGGACCTCATAATTTTTTTTTAAAAGAAATTCGGCAAGATATGACCCATCCTGACCAGTGATACCAAAAATCAAAGCAACTTTTTTCATAAAAAATTTTTTCTTATTTAAAATGTTTAATTATATATTTATATACTTCCAGGTTTTGTATTCTATTTTTATTAATTTTAAAGCTTTTTAAATACAAAATACCTGTATTTACATGTTCACTGGTTGATTTCATAAAGTTTACATTATCTAATATTGTATTTAATGTTGATACATCACTACTAACTGTATTAAAAAATATTTTTTTATTAAAAACTCCAAAATCCTTATGATCTAACTTATTTAAATTAAAGTTCCTTTTATAAGAAAAAATATTAAATTTAAAAAATATTTTTTTTTCTTTTTTATAATTCTGCACATCAAAAAAAAACTTTTTATTAATATTAATATTTTTTAAAATATTAATGCAATTATTTTTATCTTTTAAACTTTTAAAGAAGACTTGAGCCCCGGTAGTCATGTTTGGTTTAATACTCTTAAAATTAATATTTAATAACTCTAAAAAATTTTTTGGTTGTTTTGGTCTAAAATGGTATCTGATTTTTATTTTTTTTTGAGAAAAACCATTTAGACAAATACTTGATTTATAGTTTTTTTCTATTTGTGAGATTTTTTTAATAATTTCGTTTAAATACCAAAAATAAAATTTTTCATTTTTTTTGTCATCCCAATAATTATGTTGATAGTGTGCAAATGAATTTAAAGCAATAATCAAGATATTTGATTTATTTTTTATAATATTATTTTTTACTATTTCTAAAGAAATAAGGTCTAAAAAAAAATAATAATTAAAAGATTTATACCCACTTGATACATAAATATTTAAAAAAATTTTAAATTTCTTAATAAAATAAAATAATGATTTATTAATTAATAATTCTTTAAAAAATAAAAATGTATAAAAAATAAACTTAAAAATATTAATATTTGGATAATTCAAAGCATAATATCTTGGCAGTTTTAAAAAATTATTAAACTTATTCGGATATGCCTTTTGAGTAAAACTCCAAGGATCTGGGAAAAATACATCAATATTTTTACTATCTCTTAAGTTTGAGTTAAATAAACCCCACAAAGTAAATCTTATATTCTTTTTTTTAAAATTTTCCCAAATCTGATTAATTTTCTTATCCAACTTTTGACCAATTCTAAATACTTTATGGTGAGACGATTTTTTTCCTGTATGAACACTCACCCATTGAACCCAAGGATCAAGATTATAACCTTCGACCTTGTCTTCTGTAAAAGTATTTATTACTCTTCTATTTTTAAAAAAATTTTTTATATTAGGATAATTATATTTTGTAGAGCCTTTTAAAAAAAAATTAAAATCACATTCATTGATTTCAAAAACAACTAGATTTTTTACTTTTTCATTTTTCATAAAAAATTCTTTTATAATTTTTTAAAATTATAAACAATATTATTAAATTAAATAAATAATATCCTGATATGTATTGGTATCTTTCTAGCTGGAAAAAATTAAAAAAACCTGACTGTGAAATATTTAAAAGAATATAAAAATAATCTATCAAAAAAAAAGCAGGTGAAATAAAAAATAAAAATAAACTATTTTTATTTATTTTAATTATTGTGAGCAAAAAAATAATACCATAAAAAATAATTATAAAAAATCCATGATAGTAGACTCTAAAAAAATTATTTCCTACATGACTATACAAAAATATTGAAAAACCAAGAGGTACTAAAGAAAATATGATTATCTCATAATTTTTTAGTAAAAATTTAAGGAAATTTTTTGAAAAAAATAAAATACCAAAAGGTAAAAATAAAAAAATATTTTTGTTAATAAACATTCCGTTTATTAGAGAAGAAAAAAAAGTATCAAATAAAACTATATATGAGCTACTTAGCGCAATAATATTCATATTGTCTTTACTTTCATTGTTGTATCCAGCAAAATAAAAATGAATTAAAAATATTATTAAAATCGTTATTAAAGATAATAATATTTTTTTATCTCTGCTTTTTAAAAAAAACTTAATATGCAAAAATAATACTAAGATTAAAAGATATTCTTTAGTAAATATAGATAACAGACTAATAGAAAACAATAATATTAAATTATTATTTAAGTTTAAATAAATAAAATAAATTATAAAAATATAAGTAATTAAATCTAATAACTGATAATAATTAAATACAGTATATATAATTGAATGGTTTGAATAAACTAAAATAGCTAAAGATGAAAGAATTAAGTAATTTTTGATTTTAAATTTTTTCATCACATAATAAATTTTATAATTTAGAAATATGAAGATTAAGTAGGTTAAAATTTTAAAACTAAAATCAATAGATAAGCCAAAATAGTGTAAGCAAGAAACTAACAAACTTGGCAAAATTCTTAGCGCCCCTTGGTGTGGTAAAGTAAAATAATTTTTTGGATCATTTGCTAAAGCAATATATTCTGATGCATCTTGAAGTGAAAGTTCGCTTTCATATATGTATACATAATTCGAAAGTATAATTGTCAAAAAAGAAGTAATGAATATTATTGATAGAGATATTTTTGAATTAAAAAAATTTTCTATTTTAGTCTCTAAGTTCATCTATTAGGATTATTCAAATTATCTATAATAAGAAAAATCATTAACGATAAAAACATTAATAAACAAGTTATAGAACTAATTAAAATTACACCTGTGGGAGCAAAAGCTCTAATAGTAAAATAATATAAATAGTTATAACCGCCATAAATAAGCGTAAAGATAAAAAAAAATAAAAACATGAATACAAAAAAACTACCAAGACCAAAATTATTTTTAAAATAATTATTTTTAATTCTTTTTATAATTCTAATTAAGTTTTTATTAAAAAAATTAAAACTTTCTTTAAAAATATTCAAATTTTGTTTTTGATTTTTAAAATATCTAATAGTAACTGGTACATCTTTTATTTTTACTTTATGATGATAGAGATTGAAAAGCATATCAGACTCAAAATAATAACCATTATCTATTTTATTTAAATTTAATTTTTTCAAGGTTTCAACTTTTATCGCAGTAAAACCATTTATTGGATCAAACAAATCCCAGTAACCACTTGATAGTTTTGACATGAAGGATAGAAAAATATTTCCATAAAATCTTGATAATGGGTAATTTTCAATTAAACTATTTTTTAAAAATCTGTTTCCCTTACTATATTCAAATTTTTCTGAAACAATTGGTTCTATAATTTTAATTATTTCAGATGGATCCATTTGATTATCACCATCAATCTTAACCGCTACATCAAAGTTTTCATCTATACATTTTTGGTAACCAACTTTAACAGCGCCACCAACACCAAGATTTCTTGTGTTAAATATAACGCTTAATTTATTTCGATTATAGGCACTTTCTTGTGCAATTTTTCCTGTTTTTAAGGGGCAATAATCATCGATTAAAAATATTTTATCTACATAATCAGGAATTAATTTTAGAAAATCTAAAATATTTTTTCCTACATTTAACACAGGAATAATAATTGCAATTTTTTTATCCGATATCATTTAAAAATGAAAATGTTTTAGTTCTAAACTTATTAAATTTACAAAATTCTCTAAATTCATATAAAAGTTTACCTTTATGGGGTTTTTTTATAATTTTATCTTTATTTAAAGGTTGCAAGAAATTATAGCCTAAAAATAAATAATGACAAATTATAAACGGATAAAGTCCGATCCAAATTTTAAACTGACTTTTATAAATGAATAATAATTTTATAAAAAATAATCTTTTCAAAAGACTTGTTTTAACAAAAATTCCTTTTTTATAAATAGGATTAAAAACTCTAAAATAAATTATTTTAGTGTTAAAAGCATTATAAAGTGAAAACTCATTACATTCTTTAATTATATCAAATTTATAAGCAAGTTTTCTCGTGATTAAATTACAAGCATCGTGATCTTCGTGACCACCCTCCCATGATAAAGATACTAATTTACTGGGTTTAATTTTTTTTTTTTTTAAGAAACTACATAGCTCTGTGTATGTTTTTTCTATATTTAGATAAAGACAATTACACTTTACATTTAAATTTTTGCCAAGAAAAATTATGTTATTTTCTTGTATTCCAATTTGTTTTAAAACTTTTAAACTTTCTTGATCCCTAATTGATAGTTTAGAGTTTACTTTTTTTTTATTAGATCCATTCGTTAAATAAAAAATATAAATATTATACTTTTTCAAAGAATTATATATATCTATAAAAACACCGAATTCATCATCTTGATGAGCTAACAAATAAAACTTATTTTTTTTCATTAAAATGCATCAAAATCTAAAAAGGAAAACAAAACCTCTTTTTCTTTTAAATCATAGTCTTTTTTTAAAAATTTATATAAAAAATTTAAAGGTGATGGTTTTAAATTTTCAGGTATTTTTCTAAATAAAAAATTACTATTTATTTCATTAGTTAAGCCAATATAAATTTTCAAATTTAAATCAAAATTTACACTTGGTTGCTGATTACTGAAATTAATTGGAAAATTTGAATACACTTTAGTAAATGGTATACCTGTTGCTGCTTGAATTAAATTCTTGTTTTTATAATTTATTATTCTTGTTTCATTTAAAGGATTTAAACATCTCCAATTAATAAGGTTTTCTGACCATTCCATATATAAATTATAATTTGCTAAATTTGTTTCTATTTTTGAAAAATTATAAAAGCCTAAATAAGATTTTAGCTGTGTTAGATACTTCAAATTAATTGATTTTTTCCAAGCTGGAGTTGCTTGTTTATTTCCAATTGCAATAATTAACTCAAAATTTTCTTCCATTAAAAATTTTTCTAAATTTTTTGATAAATTTAAAAATAACTTATTACCTCTATATTGTTCATCAACGCATACATTGATAGAGACTAAGGTTTTTATATAATTATTATAAAACTTAAAATTTAAAGGTATGCCTCCAACCTGACCAATTAATTTATTATTATGAAATGCGTCTATACCTAAATAATTACCTGTTGGATTTTTTTTATAAAGCCAATTAAAATAGTTAATATCTTTGTTAAAATTTTTAAAACATCTTTTATACAAATTAAGATAATCCGTTAATAGCCCAAGATCAGATATTTTATATTCTATATTCATGTACCTTTTGAGGTTAAATATAAGTTTAAAATATACACCAAAAATATTGATAAAATTATTGAACCAAAGAGTAAATATGATTGGCTAGGTAAATAACCAAAATGTATTAACCTAAAAGCAACTACCTGTCCAATCAATGCTGAAAATATTATGTTTTTAGATGATAGTTTAAAAGATACATATTCTATGTAAGAACCAAATAGCACTATAGCAAATACTGATAAAAATAAAAAATAATTTGAACCTGAGTAATATAAATATGCAAAAATTCCAGGGAGAGTGTTCCCTTTCACATGCTTATATTTATTTGTTGCATTAGACATATTCACACTATCTAAATTAAAATTTGACTCATAGAATGTTGGGGTGTTTGGACTTGCTTTCTCTTTTAATGAATTATTAAAAAAATCAAAACTTAACAAACCTTTTTTTGAAGTTACAGCCATTACTCCATCTATACCCACCCATCTATTTATAAGCAAATACAACATTTCAGAATTTATTTTATTTACAGAAGAACTCAAGTTATTTACTTTATTATCAGCAGCTATTTTTATTGAATTATCATTTATATATTTTGAAGATTTACCAATATAATAAAAATTTGATCTTATATAATTTACTGAAGATGCGGAAATATAAAACAAAAATAAAATCAAAGATAAAAATTTTAAATAATATTTAATATTATTTACTTTATTCGTTTTTTTTGAAAGTTTATAAATACCAAACAAAAGTGCTGTAGAATTAAAAATCATACCTCTACTTAGTAAAGAAAGAGATGTAATAAAAGTTTCAAGAAAAATTATAAATGAACTTATAAAAAAAAATTTTTTATAATAATTAAATTCATAAAAAATTAGAATTGAAGATATTGCAGATAATCCAAATATTAATAACCATTTAAATATTCCACTTATTAGAAAATTTAAATCATATATTGGTAACAATCCTTTTTGATAAATTTTAAAATAAAAATTAAAGAAACTTACTAATAAAAAGAAAACAATAAATAATGTCCAAATTGTTTTTTGTCTATTAATAAAAAAATTATTTTTAAAATTTATAAATGTTAACTTTTTAGGATAATTAAATAAAAATATTTCTCTAAAATATCCAGCAAAAATGAAAGCGGCAATACCTACAATGCATACGATTAAAGTATCATTATAAGATTTTGATGTGTAATCAAATAGTCCAACTCCTTCTCGAAAAATACCATCTGTAAAAATTAAAGTACAAGTTAGCTTAAACCAAAAACCAAGCCATAATAATAATGAAAAGAAAGTCTCGAAAAATATAGCATTTTTTCTAAAAGCAAAAAATATCAAAAAATTTGAAACAAAAGAAAAAAATATATATAAAAATTTACTACCAACAAAATTAATATATCCGTAATAAAATAATATAATTAGAGTCAAAAAAATTATAATTTTGAAATATTTATATAATAATTTATTTTTAGCTTTAAAAAGATGAGACATTTAAAAAAATAATTAAAAACTTCTTTTATTTATCAATTTATTTTCAAAAGAATAAGATATTACAGCTACAATAGATGCAATAAAAAATGAAAATGAAACTCCAATAATATTTCCTAAGAAATATAATAATGGAATTAAAAAAGTGATTGAAATCCCATAAAATATGTCTTTTTGAAATAAATAAAACCTTGATTGTATTGAAGTCTGTATCATTTTGTGCCTTAAATACATTGCATAACACATAAAATATGAACCAACTAAAGATAAAGAGATCGTGAAAATTATAAACTCAATGCCAAGATAATTAACTTTATTCTGTTGAATAATTGAATAAATACTAAAGATCAATATTCCGAAAATTATAAAAAATAAAAATAAAAATAAAAATTTCAAATTTTTTGAAATTTCAATTTTTTGTTTTACAAACGCTGGTCCTATAACTGAATTAAATAATGTTCCTGGGAATGAGCCAATGGAAAAACATGCAAAAAAGATCCCGGCTAGTGATTTATCGAAAATAAAATAAATCATTATTCTCCATGCAAAACTACTTATCACAATTGAAAATGACGATAAAAAAGCAACAGTTTTTAAGTTTAAATCAATAATAAATTTAAGATTAAAATTTGAAATAAATTTATAAATATTTAAATAAAATGAGTAAAAAGATAAAAATATAAATAACAAATATACAATAATTAAATATATTAAATAATTAAAATAAGAGTTATACAAAAATATACTAGCAGCTAATACTGTGCAAAAATTAATTACTGTAAAAACTTTAAATATTGTAAATTTATTTTTTACTTCAGCTATAGCAAGATTCATTTCGTTTACCCACTGAACCATAATCAGTATAGAGAATAAAATAATTAAATTATTATTTTCAAATGATAAAAAATTTGAAAAAATAAAATATGAAAAAGCTAATAGAATTATTGAGAAAAGAATTCTATAAATCATAGTCATTGCTGCGAATTCAATTTTCTGCTCAGAAATTATGATACTTCTCATGTTACTTGAAAAAATCTGGGTCAAAGTAATCCAAAAACTAGTTACCAATCCTAATTCACCTGCTATAGAGTAATGTCCCAAGGCTACTAATGCCACTACTATGAAAGATGAGAACATCAAATTAAACATATAGGTACCAGTTATTATTAAAAATCTGAAATTCTTTGGAATTAAAAATGAAAAAACTCTAGAATATGTATCTTGAGAAACTGAACTTTCATTAGATATATTGTGATACAAATTTTCATACTTAATTGATATTCTTTCAATTGATGTCTTCTTTTCAACATTTTTTGAAATATTTTTTCCTCTACTGTGCCTTTCTTCTAAAGTCCAATTTGAAATTTTTTTTAAATTATGTGTAATGCTTTCAATAGAAGTATTCGTTTGTATTATTGAGTCTTCTAAATCTTTAGTTTCTATATTTTGATTGACTAAACTTGGTAATCCATGAATTGAAGATTCTAAAATTGATAAACTTAGTACCTCAGATTTAGAAACAAGAATATTTAACCAGGCCTCTTCAAGGACTTTTTGTTTTTCATTTCCAAATATTGGTTCTTTAATTCGAATTTGAGTATTAGATCCAATAAGCGATGTTAATTTTTTATAATAATTTTGATCATCTAAAATTCCATATATATCTAAGGTCCAATCACTATCTAAATTTGCATTTATAAATGCTTTTATAATTAGATCTAAATTTTTATGTGGATGAATTCTTCCAAAATAAACAAGTTTTTTATTTTTTTTTGAAGTGGTTAATTCATTTTTTTCAAAAGGTATGGGATTTGAAATTTCAGTTATATTAGAATTTGGAAAGAATTTTTTAATTGCATTTTTTTCTTGCTGGGTAATTGACACAAAATTAGCTTTTTCAATAATAAAATAGCTAAAAATAAATAAAAAAAGTCTTTTAAAAAAAAATTTAATAAAACCACTACCTCTCACCGCTTCTGGGAGCAACATTCCATGTGGGTGGAT